>ERZ1370068.7611-contig-6518_pt1 | contig 37661 bp, 49 predicted proteins | sample MGYA00561227_ERZ1370068 | MGnify/ENA primary metagenome ERZ1370068 (study PRJEB38410, sample SAMEA6850437) | metagenome | study: Metagenomic assessment of the ecological functions of the soil: analysis of the soil microbiota associated with the...
TATTACGTATTGCCAGCAGAGACTGCTCTCGAGCGTAAACAGGTGGCCTGTGACGCGGGCTGGGCGAGCCCGGCAAGGCCCTCCCGGTCATCGAGCGCGGTCGTCGAGGCCGGCATCGCCGCGACCGCCGCCGAGGCGGTCGGCGCGATGGAAACGATGCAGGCGATGACCCTCGAATACCTGAAGACGCGCCAGCAATTCGGCCAGCCGATCGGCGAGAACCAGGCGTTGCAGCACCGCGCCACCGAGATGTACGTCGCGCTTGGAACAGGGCCGCAGCATGGCGATGCTGGCGGCGATGATGGTCGACGAGGCCGGATCGCCGCCGAGCGCGCCCGCAACATCGCGATGGTCAAGGTCGGGGTCGGCCAGGCGGCGCGCTTTGTGTCGCAGAACGCGGTGCAGTTGCACGGCGGCATCGGCATGACCGAGGAATACGCGGTCGGCCATTATTTCCGCCGCTGCATGGTCATCGAGCACAGCTTCGGCGATACCGCCCATCACCTGTCGCGCTGGCTCTGCCGAACGGGGTGCGGCTGAGGAATCACGCATTGAAGAGGACGCGAGCAGCGATGGAGTGAGCGTCGAACTCAACCACACGATCATTCCGGCGCAGGACAGATGGGCATCCGCCAAGTTCCTCGCCGACATCTTGAACCTGGAAGCCGGCCCGAATGGGGCCACTTCGTGCCGATCCGGACACGCCAACGGCGTCACGCTCGATTTTGCCGACCGCGAGGATTTCCGGCCGCAGCACTATCGCGTTCCTCGGTCAGCGAGGCGGAGTTCGACGCGGCGCTCGCACGCATCCGCGCCGGCGGTGTCCGGCATTACGCCACGCTCGCGCCGCGAGCGGCCCGGCGAGATCAACCACCGCTACGGCGGCCGCGGCGTCTATTTCGACGACCCGAACGGCCACCTGATGGAGCTGATCACCCAGCCATATGGCCCAACCCCCAGGGGATGAGCGGGAGCCCTGGACCGTGGACGAGCGTCAAACGAATTGGTAATGTGGCGGAGAACGCCTTGAGCCTAAGGCGCCGAGCGTCCGCAGGCGACGTGCCTCCTTGGAAAGCATGAAGAAAAACCTCATCCCGACGAAGGACACGCAGCGGCTCGATCTGAACACGTGACCGCGCCAGAACCGCTAATCGAGGACCCACACGCTCGCGGCTGACGAAACACGGGGCGCTCAGTCGCTGCTCGGTCCGTGCCAACCACCGCAAATGAACCAGATCGTCGTGCACGAGGTAGCAGACGACGACGCTTCGCCGACATCCGGATTGCAGCGCAACACCATAAAGCGCCACAGTCGCAATATATGTCCTGCTGACCCGCACCCGAGTGGGCCGCCCAGCGCCGCGACAAGCATCAACCACGCCGCCGATGTTACCCCCGCCGCATCGTCAACGATAACGCTTAACCGCCGCTGCATGCGATCATGGCGGCTCTCGAAGAAATCATTGGAGGCCGCCATGGCGAAATACATGCTGGTCAGCTTCAAGACCTGCCCGTGGGTGCAGCGCTCGGCGATCGTGCTGCGCGAGAAGAACACCGAGTTCGAGTTCCGCCACATCGAGCCCGACAACCGGCCTGACTGGTTCCTCGCGATCTCGCCGCACAAGAAGGTGCCGGTGCTGACGCATCGACGACAAGGTGTCGCTGTTCGAGTCGAACGCGATCAACGAGTATCTCGACGAGACGATCGCGCCGCGGCTGCATCCCGACGACCCGATCGAGCGCGCGATCAACCGCGCCTGGACCGACTATGTGCCGACCTTCGCCGCGATCGTGACCGGCGACCGCCTATGCCGACACCGAGGCCGACTACAACAAGGCGGCCGAGCAGATCCCGGTGCCGTTCGAGCGGCTCGAGAAGGCGCTCGAGAAGCAGGGCAGCGGCCCGTTCTTCAACGGCGCCAAGTATTCGCTGGTCGACGCCGCCTATGCGCCGTTCCTGCAGCGCTATTTCTTCCTCGACCGGATCAAGAAGCTCGGCCATGATCGAGAAGTACCCGCGGCTGAAGGCGTGGTGCGAAGCGCTGCTCGCGCGCCCGTCGACGCACTCCTTCCCGCCGGCCGAGTTCGAGGCGATGTACCGCGAGGGTCGTGAGGCGCCGCAACAAGTGGGTCTCGAAGTTTATCGAGCCCGCGAGAGCAGCCGCGGAGTAGCCCGACCGCTGGCGCTCCCGCGGGTCGCGGCGACCACTGCGGGATGGGCTCGGCCGTGAGCATACCGAGCGCGTCGCCGCGATCGACGTCAGCCATTGGCACTCGGCCTGGCGACGCGGCTGGTTCTTCGCATCCTGCGCGATCTCCGGATGCGATATCGTCCGGGGTCTCCGACCGCGACGAGCGGATCGCTAGGGATCGCGCCGAGCGCCTTGGCAGCAGCGCCCTTCACCGACTATCGCCGGATGATCGAGAGCGACACGGCCGGAATTCGTCGTCGCCCTCGGGCCGGCATTGCGACATGCCGGCGACCTTTCGCTTTCTCTGTCGATGCCGGCATCCCGTTCTTGATGGAGAAGCCGTGGGGCGCCGGACCCCGACACCGGTGGCGGGATCTCGCCCGCCTCGCCGCCGAGAAGGGTGCGTGGGTTCCGGTCCCGTTCATGGTCCGCTATTCGTTCTGGGCGGTGACCGTAGAAGCGGATGATCGCGGCCGGCGAGTTCGGCCGGATCTCGCACATCGTCTATCGCGGGATCCGGCCGACGATGCGGCGCTACGTCGGGTGGGACTCCGCCGTGGATGGCCGAGAAGTCGCAAGCCGGCGGCGGCGCGCTCTTAAACACTCGGCGGACACGGCTTCGACATCGCGCGGTTTGTGACCGGCGAGGAGCCCGAGGTGCTCTCCCACCGTCGTCAGCCGGCAGGTGCACAGCGCAGAAGTCGAGGATTACGCGCTCGCCACGACGCACGCCGAGCGGCATCCTCATTCACAACGAAGTCGGCTACTACGATGCCGACTTGGCCCGCGAACCAGACCGACGGCGAGCAGAAGGTGGCGGGCGAGCGCCTGCTGTTGCGCCAGGTGCCGGGCGGCTTGCAGATCCCCTGCGCGCCCGGTCGCGACGGGACGTCCCGCAGCCGCCGGACTGGGAGGCTGGCTACTCCGCGCGCGGTCCGCGAAGCGCCTGAAGCCTACGGCCGCGGCGACCCGCCACCAATCCCGGCAAGCGAATGCGCGCACGCGGTTCGCCTGATCTTCGACGGCCACCGCGCCGCGGGCGTGCGCTGCTAGTGTCTAATTGCGTAAGTTGACGATAGTATTTCGTAATTGGGCACCCTTGACCTCGCGCTTGCGCCAGACGAAGGGAGCGGCGTTTCGGTTGTAGACTTCAGTGAAGTCGCGGATTGCCTGGACCAGTTGCGCGATGCTGGCAAAGCTGGCTCCGGCCAGGGCCTTTCGGCTGAAGATGCCGAACCAGATTTCTACCTGGTTGAGCCAACTTGCCGAGGTCGGGGTGAAGTGGAAGGTGACGTTCGGGTGTGCCGCCAACCAGCGGTCGTTCTTCTTGTGGGTGGAGAGGTTGTCGAGGATCACATGGATCTCCCGATCGGGCGGTTGCTCGGCGACCAGGTCGGTCATGAAGGCCTGGAAATCGACGCGTTTCTTGGTCTGCGTGGTCTTTCCCCGAATGACGCCGGTGGCCACTTCGAGCGCGGCAAACAGGTTGACCGTGCCGTGCCGTTTGTAGGTGCTTTTCAGCCGTAAACAATCTTGCCGCTGCTGGTCAGGACATATCCGCTGGCGCGCTCCAGCGCCTGGATCGTCGGCTTCTCGTCGACGCTCAAGACCAGCGCGTTTTCCGGCGGGTTCAGGTAGAGGCCGATAATATCGGCGGCCTTGGTTGCAAATTGCGGGTCGGTGCTGACGCACCACGAGCGCCGGCGGCGCAATTGGACGCCTTCCCGGCGCAGCAGGCGCCAGACCGCATCGTCCGAGGCACCCGAGCGCGGCCGCCAGAGAAGCCCCATCCCAACTGGCCAACCCCTTGGGCGGCGGCAATTCCAGTTGGCGCAGAACCCGCAGCCGCAACTCCGCGCCATATTTGGCGGTCTTGCCCGGCCGAGCCCGATCCCGCAGCCCGGCCAGCCCAGTTGCCGCAAAGCGCTTGCGCCACAGACCCACCGTATTCGGCCGCACGCCGAACTCGCGGCCAACCGCGTCGTTCCGTTTGCCCTCCAGGCAGGCCAGAACAATCTTGGCCCGTTCCACCAGACGGGTCTCCTCCGTCCGACTTCGCGCAAGCGCCATCAGCTCAGCTCTCTGCTCGGCGGTGCAGGACAGGGCTACCGCAACCCGTGCCATCGGACACCTCAGCTGGTATGGTCAACTGATGCATCCTACTTAATATCGTATACTAACGCAATTGTATACGCAGCCGCAGGCCCTCCAGGGCATGGGGGAAAGGCCCCGGCATGCAGATCCGACCGCCGGGACCATCCAAGCGGCGAACATCGGCTCGGAGCGTGCCCTCGAACTAACAGCGCGACAGCAACTGTCTTCCGCACCGACGCGTACTCGAACGACTGACCTTCCGGTCTCACGCAGGCTCGGGCGAGGAGGAGCGGACCCAGCGCGCAAAGGCTGAGCGGTGAGTCTCGTGATGAATCTTTCAGCAGGCGGAAGCGAAGGCGAGCCAAGCGCGATCGGCGCCGCGCGCGGGAGCGATCAGTTCCGGCCTTGGACGTTGCAGCCCGCCGGGAGGTGCCGCGGTCAGACCTGCTGGATTGCCGGACAGCAGCCAATCGCCGCCGCCGGCGCGCGCACGAAGGTCCACACTTCTTCGGCTTCGACCGGGGTGCGCGGGTCGCCGCTGACGAGGTAATCCGGGTCGCCGGGCGAGCGGCCGAGACGGCACGACGTAGTCGAGCGCGCGCCAGCGCATGTAAGCGGTGGCGTATTGCAGGTCGCCCTCCTCCCAGCTCTCCGACAGGTCGCCCTTCACGAGCTGCTACATTGGCGACGATGTTCTGCGTGCCTTGGCTGGCGTTTCGGGTCAGCTCCTCGGAAAAATAGCTGAGCATCTCCGGCGTCATCAGGCGGCGCAGGCGCTCGAGATCACTGGCACTCCAGGCCTCCTGAACCGCCGCGTGGATCTGCTGGAAGGCGTTGAGGTCGGCATCGCCAAGGTTGATGTCGCGCCCGCGATCGCGCGCTGCACGGAGCCGCCGCCGCCCCGGCCGAACGCGGTGGCGCGAGAAGGACGCGGCCCCCATCCGCCGGAAAAGCGCTCGGCCGCGGCCGCGGAACAGGCGCTATCGCGAAGTAGATCAAGAGGCCGATGATCAGAATCTGCAGGATCATGCCCAGCGCCCGATCCTCCGGACGTGCCGTCCGCTGCGTAGCCCATATGCCCGAACAGCCACGAGCCGATAAAGCCGCCGGCCAGCCCGGTCATAAATGGATGGCGCTGAAAAAAGCTCCCGCCGCCGCCATAGGCTGGGCTCGGAGCAAGCCCGGGCTGCGCCGCCGCAGCCGGGGACTGCGTCGTCATGCTGCGGCTCAGCGGCTGCGCGCTGTTGTTCTCATAGGTGCGAGACCCTCGGCTGCCCATGCTCGAGGAGTGGCCGCTGGAGGAGCTGCCGGCGCGCGCGTCCGCGAGTGCCGGCGCCAGCGCCACGCTCGCGCAAACGAACAGCGCCAGGAAGAATGCGCCAGTTCATCAATCGTCTCGACATCGCTCTCCCTGCTCAAAATTCTCAAGAGAACTCAACGTAGCACAGATATGAGGTGCCGTCGCACCGGCAAAAACACCCGCTGACCGGAATATCGGCGGCGACGGGTCGCGCGCCAGAGGCGACGCCGAGGGTCCAGGTCACCTGGGAAGCGCCAACGGACGTTCGCTTGATTGCCGAAGCGCTTGTGCCCAAATACTTCGTCATCTCTCGATGCGATCGGGCGCCGTAATCGGGTCCGCTTCGCGGCCTCGCTCACCGACGAGGAGAAGCACATGTCACGACTGTCGCTGTTCAATTCGCCGCTGCTCTTGGGGTTCGACCATTTCGAACGTGCGCTCGATCGGGTCAACAAGATTTCGAGCGACGGATATCCTCCCTACAACATCGAGCAGCTCGGCGAGAACGCTCTGCGCATCACCCTCGCGGTGGCCGGCTTCGCGATGGGCGACCTCGGCATCACGATCGAAGACAACCAGCTCGTCGTCCGCGGCAAGCAGGCCGACGATCCGCAGCGGGTCTATCTGCACCGCGGCATCGCCGCGCGCCAGTTCCAGCGCTCCTTTGTCCTCGCCGAAGGCATCGAGGTGCGCGGCGCGCGGCTGGATAACGGGCTCCTCCACGTCGATCTGGTCCGTCCCGAGGTCGAGAGCCGGGTGCGCACGATCCAGATTACGGTGGCGTGGTGGCGATTACCGGCGGCTCCCAGCGCTCTCCGAGCGGCGCGCTCGCGGAAACCCGAGAGCGCGCATCGAGCGCAGTTGAAAGAATTCGATGAACCAGAGCGAAAGAATTCGACATATGTCGACGAAAGAGCTGGCGCTCTTCGGCATGCAGGACATCGCCTACGTCAAGCGCGCGGTCGGCAACGGCGAGCCCGGTTATGCCGTCCATGCCGCCGACGGCACACAGATCGCGTTTTCGCCAACCGCGAGGTCGCTCTCGTAACGGTGCGCCAGCACGACCTCGAGCCGCTGAGCGTCCATTAGACCGAACCCGCCCCGTTCCCGACCGTGGGATGCCCTCACGCCGCCCGGCTGGGGGGCGATCAATCAGCAGAGCGTAGAGCGCGTCTGCGTTGTCGGTCCCGCGCAGCTTCTCGCAGATTGCGCGATCGCGTAACAGCCGCGACACCTGCGCCAGTGCTTTCAGGTGGTCGGACCCGGCAGCTTCGGGCGCCAGCAGAAGAAAGATCAAGTCGACCGGCTGGTCGTCGATTGCCTCGAAGGGAACCGGCCGCTCGAGGCGGGCGAAAACCCCGCAGAGCCTGTCAAGTCCGGGGAGCCTGCCGTGCGGGATCCCTGATCCCCATCCCGATCCCGGTCGTGCCGAGCCGCTCGCGCTCGATCAAGACGTCATAGATCGTGCGCTCCGGGGCCCCGGTCAGCGCGCGCCGCCCGTTTCGCCAGCTCCTGCAGCGCCTGCTTCTGTTGGTCGCGCGCAGCTGAGCAATCACGCTGCGCGGCGTAATCAGATCGGCGATCTCCATCACCAATCGAGAAAATCAAGCCTCGCGGTGACGCGCATGCGCCGGGTGGGGTCGAGCTCCGGATCAATCCATCCGATATTGCCGTCGGCACGCCGATAGACCAGATTGAGCTCGCCATGCGAGCGGTTGCGAAACAGCAGCACCTGCGCATCGGCGAGATCCATGCGCATGACCGCCTCGCTAACCGTCAGATTGGGCAGCTCGGTGCTCATTTCGGCGACGACCGCCGGTCCGCCGCCGGCATCCTCCTCCGGCTCCTCGGCGATCGGCGCCAAAACATAGTCTCGCGCGCGCTCGCTCGCTTCGGCAGGTTCGCGCGCCTTTGCGTGGTGGTCACGCAAGCGCCTTTGTAGCGGCGCAGCTGCTTGGCGATCCGCTCGGCGGCGGCATCATAGGCCGTGTAGGTCTCGACCGCGGCAGCGCCCGCATTGACCACGATCCCGCGACCGATATGGACCGAGATCTCCGCGCGGCTCATGTGAGCCTCCTTCGAGAACACCACATGCGGCTTCGATCGCCGTCTTGAAATATTTTCCCAGATCGAGACCGAGACTGGCTTCGACGTGACGACGCAACGCATCGCCGGTGTCGGTCTGCTTGCCCGTGACAGTGAGATGCATGGATGCGATCACCTCTTCCCGCCGAAGCCGGGACGAGATCGAGCCCCTGGGGATCGAAGGTGGGAACGCGTCGGCACGGGTCAAGGGCGGGTCCCATCCGGCGCCTCAAAGCGCAAGCAATTTCTCTCGGCGGCGCCGCACCGAAGAGGGATCCGCATCGCGCTCGCGATACTTGGCGACAGTGCGGCGAGCAATATCGACCCCCTCGTGCTGCAGAAGCTCGACGATACGCTCGTCCGAGAGGGTGCCGCCGGGGGTTCGCCGTCAATCAGCAGCGCGAATTCGATGGCGAACCGCCTCCGCCGAATGCGCGCCGTTGCCATCCGATGCCGGGATCGCCGAATTGAAGAAATATTTGAGCTCGTAGACGCCTCGTGGCGTGGCCATGTATTTGTTGCTCGTCACCCTGCTGACCGTACTCTCGTGCATGCCGATCGCATTGGCGATGTCGCGCAGGATCAACGGTCGCAACGACGGTACGCCGTGACGAAGGAAGGCGTCTTGGTGACGAACGATCTCTGCGGCAACCTTGAGGATCGTGGTCGCACGCTGGTGCAGCGATTTTACCAGCCAATTCGCGGCGTGGAGGCGCTCGGTAAGGTAATCCTGCTCAGCCTTGCTGCGGGTCGCTTGGCGGACCCGGGCATAATACCGGTTGTTGACCAGGACGCGAGGCAGGGTTTCGGCGTTGAGCTCGACGATCCAGCCGCCCTCGGGCTGCGCCCGCAGCAGGATATCGGGCACCACGGGCTGCGCCAGCGGCGGATCGAAAGCGAGTCCCGGCCGCGGGTCGAGCGATTTGATCTCGGCGATCATATCGGCGACATCCACGGCATCGACGCGGCACACCCGGACCAGCGCGGCGATGTTGCGGGCGGCGAGCAGCGGCAGGTGATCGAGCAGAGCCTGCATTGCGGGATCGAACCGATTCCGGTCGCGCAATTGCAGAGCCAAACACTCTTTGAGATCACGGGCGAAGACGCCGGCTGGATCGAATTGCTGGAGACGAGCCAAGACCGCCTCGATCCGCCCGACCTCGCATCCCAGGAGTTGTGCCACACCATCGAGCGGCGCCCGGAGATAGCCCGCTTCATCGAGCAAATCGAGGAGATGCACCGCGATGACCCGGTCGCCTTGATTGCTCAGGTCGGCACCAATCTGCTCAAGCAGGTGTTCGCGCAGGGTGCGCGGCCAGGTTGCAGTCTGATCTAGCTGGGGATGGTATGCTGCCGCACCTTGCCCTCCGTTGCGGCCGGGCCACAATTGAGGTTCGCCGCCGAAGTCCACCGAGCGGTCCCCTCATCGCCCCATTCGGGCTGCCAACGCTCGGCCGCGTCAGGGGTGAAGTCGCCGGTGAGCCGCTCGGGCAGTTCCACAGGCGTCGGCCGCTCACGCTCACCGGAAGTACCCGGCGCCGCGTCGCCGCTCACCGGCTCGTGCCTTTCCAGCAACGGGTTCTGCTGTATCTCGCCATCGATGAAATTGATCAGTTCGAGGTTCGAGAGCTGCAGCATTTTGATCGCCTGCTGCAGCTGCGGCGTCATGACCAAGCTCTGCGACTGCCGCAGTTCTAGCCGCTGTGAAAACCGGTCCTGTTCACATCCCGCTCCGTTCGGAGCGGCTTATAAGCTAAACCTGTCTCCGAGGTAAACGCGTCTCACATCGTCATTAGTGACGATTTCAGCGGGCTTACCCTCCATAAGCACTCGGCCTTCGTGCAGAATATAGGCCCGATCGACAATCTCGAGGGTCTCGCGCACGTTGTGGTCGGTGATCAACACGCCGATTCCGCGATCCTTCAGGTGGGCAACAAGATCGCGGATTTCGGCGACGGCAATCGGATCGATGCCGGCCAGAGGCTCATCGAGCAGGATGAAATGGGGCTGGGTCGCGAGCGCTCTGGCGATCTCGCACCGTCGGCGCTCGCCGCCGGAAAGCGCCATCGCCGGCGTGCGCCGGAGATGGGTTATCGAGAACTCGGCCATCAAAGCCTCGAGCATCGCTTCGCGCGCATCCGGCGCCGGCTCCGCAATTTCGAGGATGGCGCGGATATTCTGCTCGACGGTGAGGCCACGGAATATTGACGCTTCCTGCGGCAGATAGCCGATGCCGAGCCGGGCGCGGCGATACATCGGGAGATCCGTGATATCGCGCCCGTCCAAGTGACGACCCCGGTATCGGCCGCGATCAGCCCGGTGATGATGTAGAAGCAGGTCGTCTTGCCGGCGCCGTTGGGCCCGAGCAGCCCCACCGCTTCCGCCGCGCTGCACGGAGACGTTCACGTTCCGCAGCACCGGCCGCCGCTTGAAGCTCTTTCCGAGCCCCTGCCCCAACAGACCGCGATTATCGGCGACGAGCCGTGGCCGCTCTCCGGGAAGCGGTTGCGGACCAGCGGCAGGACACCGCGCTGTCGCCGTCATGGCTTTGGCGCCCCGGAGAAGATTCGGCGGTCCATTCGGACCGCGACGCAGCCGATGCGCCGGATTGATCCTGCCGAATGAAGAGGCCTTCAACACGCAGAGCCCGGCGAACCCGGTTTGCCGGCAGTGGGCATCATGCGGCTGACGTTGTTGTTCAGATCGACGACGGCGTATTGGCCCCTGATCGCGTTATCGCCGCGGGTAATGGTCACATTGCCGAGCAGGGTGACGATCCCGGTATCGGCATTGTAGACACCGTAATCGCCGCGGGCGATGTCGGTCGCGGTCGACACCAGGACATTCCCCAGGGCGTCGACCCGACTGATCCGGGAGCTATCATCGCTGGCGCCGGGCGATCCCGCCCCGGCGCCCGGCTTAGTTGCCGCCGGTTTTGCCGGGTGTGCGCCCAAGCGCGGCCCCGGTGGGCTTTGGCTTGTCCTTGGTCGCATGAGTTGTCAACACGTCGGCCCGGATACGTTTCACGTTCTCTTTTACCGCGACCGCATCGCCGCGGGCGACCGCCAGCTGCTTCTGATCATACCATTCGAGGCTGTCGCGCGCGGTCACCACATCGGTTGCCGTGGTGAGCTTCATCGCCTTGCCGGTGACGATGCCCATCTGCTGATCGACATCCCAGACGGCCTGGTCGCCGACGACGGTCTGCGTCTCACCCTTGATCGTGACGTGGCCATCCGCGTTGAGGCGGTAGACCTCGGTGTCGCCTCCGGCCCCTTGCTCGGACGGTAATGGGCGGTCAGCGTGTCGGCGGATACCTCGGTTGTGCCCCGCTTGGCTACGGCGTTGCCGCGAGCGATGTAGACTTGCGCATCTTGCTGCCACTCGATGCCGGACGCGGCCGAGATGGCGATCGGCCGATCTGCGGAAGCCGCGCCGAGGCCTAGTCCTTGCGCGGCGAGCGGAGATGTGCCCGAGGATAGGCAGACGAGCGACACCGCGAGGCAGAGACCGAGCATGGGACCCCGGAGCCACTCATATCCGGGCAGGGTCGCCCGGGTCTACACGGGCGGAGAACCGTCCGCTGAGGAAATGGTCAACCGCCATTGTGCTTCTGTTTCGGCGCGGATGGGTGTGCTGCTGGGCGAGGTTCTCGCCGACTGTCCGCCCGTCGGGCGCGGGTTGTCGTGGTGGCGCCAGACCGTTCTGCCGGCTGCTCCTGCGTCGGCTTCCCGAGTAGCGTCTCGGGGTAGTGGGCCGGCAGCGGCATCAGCCACAGGTAGTAGCCTCAGCGTTGGCTTCGATTTGCGCGGCCGCCTTCTCGACCTCGGCAGGCAGCGCCGGAGGCGCAATCGCCGCCGCATCCGGTTTCGCTCCCGCGCAACACCAGGCTCGATTGGCCGGTGAATATGATCGTCTCGCCCTTCGATAGGATAAGAAAACCTTCCCCGGTGATGTCGCCCGAAGGTCCAGTGCCCTTCGACGGGTTCGTGACCCTCGGCGGTATTTTCCGAGACGTTGAGATGCGCCCGCCGCGTCACGAACCGGGTGCCATCTTGGTGGACAGAGGTTGACGTCCTCGAACAGGTCCAGCAACTGCGCTTGCGACTGGTATACACCGGTTGCGGCCGTAACTTCGACCGAGGCGCCGCCGTGGACGGTCATCACGGCCTGCGGTCGTTCCAGCGCCATCACGTCGTTCCGGTCGGGCACTTGGCGGCCGACTGCCGCTGTCACGGCATAAGGTCGATTGTACCGATCCAGTCCGGCATACCGAGGGTTGACCATCCGCAGTTCGCGCGCCTCGCGGAGATCGATCGCAGGAAAGCCAGCCCGCACGCTTTCCAGCAGCACGGGAAGCCGAGGCCAGACCGAAACCAGGCACAGGAGCGCTACGCCGACGCACCGGCAAGATCACCTTTAGGAGCGCCACCCAACGGCTGTAGCGGTCGGCCGTAGCCGGGTACTGCACGGCGCCGCATAGGGGGTACGACGTCGCCGCCACCGCAGCACTGGGACGATGTCACTTGCTGCTCCATAGCCCTCATCGAGCCGGGAAAGCCTTTCCGCCTCACGCAACCCCGCTCGCAGGCAGTCGTGCATGTGGAGGAAGCCGACCGGTCGGTCGCCGTCTCTCCGTGACGAAAAGAGAGGTGATCGCGAAGCGGTTCATGATCTCCCAATGCGTCCACCGCCAGCGCCGCGGCTGCGACCGCCTTCGGGCGGCGGTGCATGACTTCTTGACCGTCTTGCTGAGCAGCCGCTTCGTCCATGTGCCGGCGCAAGTCGCCGTCGGTGATGACGCCGATCAGCCGTCCCCGTGGATCGCATATGCCGGCGCAGCCGAAGCTCTTTGCCGTCATCACCAAGATCGCCTCGGACATGCGTGCCGCAGCCGATACAAGCTGGGATCTCGTCCCCGACATGCATGATGTCTCGCACCCGGAGCAGCCGCCGCCCGAGTCGCCCGCCGGGGTGGAAGCGCTGAAAGTCTGCCGGAGAGAAGCCTTTGCGTTCGAGAAGCAGCGCATCGCCAAGGCGTCGCCGAGGGTCATCATCATCGTCGTCGAGGTCGTCGGCGCCAGCCCCATCGGGCAGGCCTCGGCCGCCGCGGGCAGCAACAAGGCGACATCGGCCGCGCCGGCGAGCGTCGACCGCGCGCCTCCGGTGATCGCGACCAGCAGGATCTCGAAGCGGCGGGAATAAGCGACGATGTCCGCGAGCTCGCTGGTTTCGCCCGAATTCGAAAGAGCGAGGATCGCATCCCCGGCCCCGATCATGCCGAGATCGCCGTGACTTGCTTCGACGGGATGAACGAACTGAGCCGGCGTGCCGGTGGACGCCAGAGTGGCCGCGATCTTGCGGCCGACATGACCGCTCTTGCCGACCCCGGTGACGATGACCCGGCCACGCACCGCTGGCGAATGCGGCCGACGGCGCGCTCTGAACGCGCCGTCCAATGCCTCCGCCAACGCTTTGAGCCCGTCGATCTCGGCCCGGATCACTCTGCGGGCTACGTCCAAATCGGGCTTATCGCCTCAGCTCTGCGGCAAGGGCCACGGCCTGCCATGCCGTCGCAGCCGAACTGCGGTGAACCGGCATCGAAAAGATCCCCCTCCCCCTCGATGGCCGCGGCTAGTGCGCGAAGATGTCTTGCTCCAGCCAGCCCTCGAGATCAAGCAGAACGCGATGCGGCAAAAATTCGAAGCAGGCCTCGAGCCAGCCCCTCGCGGCCCTCGCGGGCGAGGATCGCGTCGAGGCGGGACCGCAGCGCATGGAGATGGAGCACGTCCGAGAGCCGCGTAGCGAAGCTGCTCGTCGCTCAGGCTGGGTGCCCCCAATCCGAGCTTCCGCTGCTGCTTCGACAGATCGATGTTCAGAAGATCTTTGCACAAATCGCGAAGCCCGTGCCGGTCACTGAATGTGCAAGCGCCAGCCGTGAGGCGATCTTGGTGCAATAGACCGGTGCCGGCCATGACACCCAGATAGCGGTAGAGCATGGCCAGATCGAAGCGCGCGAAATGGAACAGCTTGGTGACATCGGTGGTCGGCGAGCAGGCGCTTGAGACGCGGCGCCGCGTAATCATCCGGCGCCAGTTGCACGAGATGCGCGTCCCCGTCCCCGCGCCGAGAGTTGCACGAGGCACAACCGGTCGCGATGCGGATTGAGCCCCATCGCCTCGGTGTCGACGGGCGACGGCCGTGATCCGAAGCCGACACCCTCGGAAGATCACCGTGGTACAGCTGGTGGTCATCTCGCCCGAGGGTGGCACCCGCGCGCATCGGTGTCATGCACCCGCCAAACCTGGTGCGCCCGAGTGAGTCGAACCACCACCCTTTCGGAACACGGACCTGGAACCGTGCGCGTCTGCCAATTCCGCCACGTGGCGCGCTCTGAGGCATTTCTCGAGCGGCTGAGATAAGCTCTAGCCTCGAGCGGTGTCAACGGGACGTGCCCGCGGGCGCATCACGGCACCGGCTTTGACCACGACCTTGATCGCGATCTTCGATCTGCTCGCGGGCGTATTTGAGGGCCGTCGGCAGCTCGTCGAGCGGAAGGTGTGGGCGTGGATCAGCCGGGCCTCGAACCGTTTCTGCTTCATCAATGCCATGGCGCGGTGGGTGGCGCTCTGGCCCTCGCCGCGAATCCCGAAAACATAGATGTTGTTGCGCACCAGATAGGCGGAGATCCGACCGGGACCGGGTCTTGCGGGAAGGCGGCTGAGGCAAGATCCGGCCGCCGCGGTTGACCATCTGCGCGGCCTCGTTGAGCGCCTCGGCGCGCCGGAGCATTCTGACGACGAAGTGGCGCGCCTCTACTCCCCGGTGATAGGCGCTTGACCGCGGCGACCGGGTCCTCGCGGCGCGGCGTTGATCGACGTGATCGGCGCCGAGCTTCGCCGAGCTCGAGCCGCGTATCCTCGTACCGGTGAGGATCACCGGGTCGGCGCCGAGCGCCTTGGCGACCGCGACACCCTGAGCAGCCCGATCGGGCCGGGACCGGTCACTACCACCCCTTCCCGGCAATCAGGCCGCCGAGAACGTCGAGCCCGCACATCGAGGTGCTCGGCGGTGACGACGAGAGTGGCTTCCTCGTCGGTCATGTCGTCCGGCACATGGACGAGCGTGTTGACGTGGTTGACGGCGTATTCGGCGAAGCCGCCATCGGTCGTAAGCCGCTGGCGCTGATGCCCCTTTGCCACATCGCCATAGTTGAGGCAGGAGGTGTACATGCTCCGCCGGCAGCGCCTCGCAGCGGCCGCACCCGGCATGAACCTCGACGGTGACGCGATCGCCGATCCCGAAACTCGTCGCACCGCCGGCTCTGAGCCTGACGACCGTCCCCATATATTCGTGGCCGATCGTGAAGTTCTTGTGGAAGCGGCAGGCCGCCCTCGACCATGGCGGGGACGCCGTGGCGCAGTAATCTCGAGATCGGTCGCGCAGATCGCCACGGCGTCGATCTGCACCAGCACCTCGGCCGGCCGCCGGCTGCGGCACCGGCTTGTCGACGAGGAAGATCTCGTCCGGGTCCGCCCAGCACCCAGGCCTTCATCCGGTCCGGGATACGGAATCTGTTCGTGAGAAGGTGCTGCGCTGGCATCGTTCGCGTTCCTTGGGTCATCGCCCGGCCCTGGGTTATAGAGATGCGCGGAATTCAGCGCGCCAGCGGGTCAGCGACCAGCGGGGAGACCATGCGAAATCGCCGCAACCGCAGTGCTCGGCGGGTCGGGCTTTATCGGCCGCTACGTCGTCAAACGGCTCGCCGCCCGCGGCGAGGTCGATCGCCGTCGGCTGCCGCAACGCCGAGGAAGCGAAGTTCCTCGCCGATGGGCGATGTCGGACAGATCGTCCCGCTGAACGTTGCGATCGGCGACGAGAGTGCTGCTGCCTGCCTTCCTCGCCGGCAACGACACGCTGGTCAACTGCGTCGGGATCCTGCGCGAAAGCGGGTCGCAGACCTTCGAGCTGGCGCACCATATCGGGCCCGGCCGGCTCGCCGGCTTTGCTCGGGAGGCCGGGGTCGAGCGCTTCGTCCACATTTCGGCGATCGGCGCCGATCCGCGCTCGACCTCGGCTTACGCCCGGCACCAAGGCGGCCGGCGAGCGGGCGGTGCGCGACGCCTTTCCGACCGTCGACGATCCTGCGCCCTTCGGTCGTGTTCGGCCCGGAGGATCAGTTCTTCAACCGCTTTGCGGCGATGGCGATGATCTCGCCGGTGCTGCCGCTGATCGGCGGCGGCGAAACCCGGTTCCAGCCGGTCTATGTCGGCGATGTCGCCGACGCCGTGATCAAATGCCTCGAGGATCCGGCGACGGCGGGCACACCTACGAGCTCGGCGGTCCCAAAGTGTACACTCCTTCCGCGAGCTCCTCGAAGCTGCTTGTTGGGCGAGATCCGCCGCAAGCGCTGGCTTGTCGACATACCCTTCGGCGCTCGCCGTCCTCCAGGCGCGGCTGATGTCGATCCTTCCTAACCTGCCGCTGACGCCGGACCAGGTCGAGCTCTTGAAGAGCGACAACATCGTCTCGTCCGGCGCGATGACCCTGGCGAGCCTGGGCATCGCGCCGACCCCGTCGAGGTGATCCTGCCGGACCTATCTCGACCGCTTCCGGCGCGGTGGCTGGTACGAGCGGGCGGTCACCCCAGCGAATGCCCCGACTGACTTCCGCGGCAACGCCGCTTCGGCTAAGGTCGCGGAGACATTATCGACAGGACGAAATCATGGCAGCGCTGAGTGGGTTCTCTCATGCTCATCGCCGCTCTACGTTCGGAGGCGAGGCGATGGCGGCAGATCTGGAGAATACGCTTTACCTCGACGTGCCGGCCGGGCGCGTCGTTATCGAGATGCGGCCTCGATCTGGCGCCGGCGACCGTCGCGCAGATCAAGACGCTGGCGCGCCGGGGCTTTTATGACGGGATCGTGTTCCATCGCGTGATCGACGGGTTCATGGCGCAAACCGGCGACCCCAAGGGCGACGGCACCGGTGGATCCGGCCACCCGTTGAAGGCCGAGTTCTCGAACGAGAAGCATGTGCGCGGTACGGTCTCGATGGCGCGCGCCTCCGACCCGAACAGCGCCGACAGCCAGTTCTTCATCATGTTCGCGCCGGCAGACCCTCGCTCGACGGCAAATACACGATCTGGGGGATGGTGGTGTCCGGCATGGACAATGTCGACAAGATCAAAAAGGGCGATGCCGCCCGCAACGGCTCGGTCACCAACCCCGACAAGACTCATCAAGATGCAGGTCGCCGCCGACGCCGAGAAGAAATCGTAAGAGGGCTTCCTCGCCGCCATCTTGCCGGTGGCAGCCCCTCACCCTCCCGCCGAGCGCGGGCCTCCCTCCTCCCGCTAGCGCGGGGCGAGGGGCTCCCGCAGCTTCTCGCAGCGTGAACGGACGCGATCGGGGTGGCTCGCCTCCTCGAGGTCTACCGCGAGCCGCGGCTGATCGCCATCCTGCTGATGGGGTTCGCGAGCGGCTGCCGCTGGCGCTGACGGGCGCTACATTGTCCTTGCGGCTCGCCGACATCGGCGTGTCCTTGACCGCGATCGGGCTCTTCACGCCTCGTCCGACTTCTCCTACAGCTGCAAATTCCTGTGGTCGCCGCTGATCGACCGGCTTGCCGATCCCGATGCTGACCGAACGGCTCGGGCGGCGTCGCAGCTGGCACTGGCGCTTCAGGCGGCCTTGGTCCTGGCAATCCTGGCACTGGGTGTCACCGACCCGCGCGAAGATCCTGGCCGACCGCACTCGCCGCCGTCGCCGTCGCGTTCCTGTCGGCGAGCCAGGACATCGTCATCGATGCCTATCGCATCGAGCTGCTGCGGCCCGAGGAGCAGGGCGCGGGTGCCGCAGCCACCCAATGGGGCTATCGCTTCGGCATGCTCGCCTCCGGGGCCGGGCGCTTTATGCCGCGAGCTTCGGCGGCTGGACGTTCGCTTACGTCCTGATGGCGGCGTTGATGCTGGTCGGCATGGCGACGGTGTGGCTGACCCCGGAGCCGGCGCGGACCTGCGACTCGAGAGCCGATCGCCGGCGAGAGCGCTGCCGAACGCCTCAAAGCCTGGCTCGGCTCGCGCCGTCGTCGCGCCCGTTTGCCGATCTCGTCCGGTCGCTACGGAGCGGCCGGGCTGACTCCTGATCCTGTTCTTCACGATCCTCTACAAGTCTGGCGAGGCGGTCGCGGGGACGATGTCGAACCCGCTCTACGTTCTGCTCGGCTTCACCAAGGTCGAGATCGCCACCGTTGCCAAGATCTATGGGTGGGCGCCACCCTTGCCGGGGTCGCCGCCGGCGGCATCCTGGTCGCCCGCCTCGGGGTTTTTCGCGCGCTCCTCTTCTCGGGGGTGCTGCAGATGCCTCGAACCTGATGTACATCGTGCAGGTTTGGGCCGGCCATGACGTCGTCTCGTCTCTGACGCTTACCATCGGCACCGAAAACCTGACCAACGGAATGGGCTCGGCGGCGTTTGTCGCTTATCTCTCGGGCTGTGCAATGTCGCCTTCACGGCAACCCAATACGCGCTGCTGACCTCGCTCGCCACGATCGGCGTGAACCCGCTGTCCGCCTCGGGCGGCTATCTCGCCGATCAGCTCGGCTGACCCCATTCTTCCTGATCACCACCGTGGCCTGCCTGCCGGGCCTCGGCCTGCTCGTCTCGATCATGCGGCTCGAAGGCGGGCGAGGCGCGCGCTTCAGGCCAGGAGGTTGACACCGGCGAGGAGCCCGGCGCCGCCGATCAGCGCGGCGCCGAGCGGCCGGGACAAACCTGGCGCCCCAAGGCGCATTCTTCTTCTCCGCGGGCGCTGTGACGCTTGGCGTCCGTCCACCCTCGTCATGCCCGCGAGAAGCGGCCCAGCGCGAGAATTCTACCGGCAGGGGTAAAATCCCCGTTTGAGCCGAGAATCGATCCGGTCAATGGCAAAAAGCCTTTTCTGTCACGCTGGCGAACACCCATTTGGTCCTTTTCCGACGGCGCCGAGCGGGGATTAGCAGGGGAATTTTAACGGACCGCCTGCGCGCCGCCGCCGCAGGCGCACCGACTGCCCTCGCCCGTCCCCTGCGACACTCCTCCACCTTGCAGGTCATACCCCACAATCTGGGCGCCAAGATGGTGGTCTCGATCGGCGGAAGCGGCCGGCGCTCAGGCTTCTTGCAATTGGATTACAGCCTGTTTCCCGGGGCCGGCGCACGCATTCGGCTATTTCTGCGGGCCGTAGAACAACACCCAGACGCAGAAGTCTTCCGACATATCCTTCGAAGCCATGCGCCACGTGCGGCGCAGAATAACGGTCGCCAGGACCGACATCGGTCACCTTGCCGTTCCGACCTGGTAACGCGGCGGACCCTGTGGACCAATGAAATAAGTTCGTCGCGTGGATGCGCGGCGCTCGCGGACCATTGGTAGCAGGCGGGCGGCGAACTGCACCTCCAAATCGCCGTCAACAAACACCTCGGCCGATCGCCCCGGCGGCACGCGGCAGGGTGAGGCAGCGGCAACAGCGACGTTGGTGGCGGCGTGTAATTCATCGTGACTTCCCTTCCACTGGAACTCGCCCGGTTGCAGCGTAAGCGCGAAAGGGCCCCAGCCGCCGACCCTGAGAAAATCGTAGGCGCCGACGCTCCTGCACCAAGAGGAAGCGCGTATCGCTAGCCGATCGGTTGGCGATCAGATGCGCGGTTTTCGGGACGATATGATAGCTCTCGCCAAACGGCGAGCTCGCGGCGATCGGCGGGTGCCCGGGTCTCGATCGACAGCGCGCCCTTCGAGCACGAAGTACCAATCGGTCACGGCGCTGTGGTAGTGCCACGGTATCGTCTCGCCCGGCGCCAGGGTGAAGAGCCGCGCCTGCACGTCGCTGCCGATCGCCACCGGCGCGATAGACTTGACCGTGTATCCCTGGCTCTGCGCCATCGCACGCTCTCCTTCAGCCATAGGAAAGCAGCCGGGTGCGGTGGCGCTTCAGCCAGGCCCGCGGCCCCGCGCTGTCCGGCACCAGGCTCGCCACCAGCTGCCAGAAGCGGGGCCCGTGGTTCATCTCGACGAGATGCGCCACCTCGTGCGCGACGACGTAGTCGAGCACCGGCTCGGGGGCGAAGATCAGCCGCCAGCTGAAGGAGAGATTGCCCGTCCCGAGCAGCTGCCCCATCGGCTCTGTCGTGTCGCGCAGGTGACACGCGCCACATCCCGACCGATCTGCGCGGCGAGCCGCCGGGCGCGGGAGGCGATCTCGGCGCCCGCCAGGCGACCAGGTGATCGCGCACCCGGCGTGCCAGATATGCCGGATCGCCGCGCACCCGGATCTCTCCGTCGACGATCCTGACCGGCGGTGCGGCAGGGTCGAGCTCGCGGCGGATCCGGTGGACCACGCCCAGCACCGGTACCGCGGGCACCTCGACGAACGGCACCGCTGCGGCAGCGCTCGAGGCGTGCGGCGACCCAGTCCCGCTTGGCTTCGAGAAAGCGCAGGCCGGTCTTGACCGCAACGCCGCGCGGCAAGATCACCTCGACCTTGCGTTCGGCCGCGTCGATCCGCAGCCCGACCCGCCGCGCCCGCGGGCTGACGCGGATCGACACCGCCGCGTCGATCGCCGCCTGCGCCGCGCAAGCCCTCGATCTCCCCATTGCGAAATGTTACTCCGCTGGAACGAAGGCAGGAAGCGGCCGCGCGGGCCGCCGCAATAACGACGAAGGAGCGTGCGGCGGATGCCGTGGAATTGAAAGGCTATCTGAATCGGTCCGGCTGCGACCTATTCGGCGGCGGCCGCTTCGGCGGTGCCGCTTCCACTCCGGCGAGTTCGTCCCGACGTTCGACGAACAGCCGGCGGATCCAGTCGATGACCGCACGCACGCACGCCGCGCGGCGGAGATCGCGATGCACGATGACCCAATATTCCGCCCCGAGCTCGGTGACCGGCGGCGTCAGCCGCTCGAGCAGCGGGTCGGCGTCGCCCAGAAGCATGGCAGCAGCCCGACGCCGATCCCGGCGCGCACCGCGGCAGCGCGCAGCGGCAAGGTCGAGGCCCGCAACGCCACACTTCCTCCCGCGGCGCGCATCTGCTGGTCGACCCAGCGGGCGCTGATCGACGTGGCTCTGCTCCTCGGGATAGGTCACCCAGGCCGCACCTCTGGAGCGCGTCGCGCCATCGCCCGCCGTTGCGCCGGCGGTAGACGGCGCAGGCGATCACGCCAACCTTGGATACATGCAGGTTTCCGCCTTCGGGCACGCCGTGGCGCAATGCCAGGTCGGCGTCGCGCGGCGCGCCAGATTGGCGGTTTCCAGGATCTGACCAGTTCGAGCGTGAGAGGTCGGCGGCAGCCCGGTTTCGCTCGATTGGTCGAGGTGGCGAGCCAAGAAGCCGCCGCCCCATTCGCCGACCGAAACGCGCACCGTGCCGCTGAGCGCCGGAGAAGCCGCCGCGCGGCGCCGCTCGAGCGCCAGATGCGGCGCTCTCCAGCTCTTCCGCCGCCGGCATCAGCGCGTCGCCGGCGGCATTCAGCCGCAAGCCCTCGGGCAGCCGGTCAAACAAGGTCGGCCCGCCGAAGGTCGCCTCGAACGCGGCCAGGCGGCGGCCGAATCGTCGGTTGGCTCAGACCCGAGCGCGCGACCGGCGGCGCGCAGCGATCCATGGCGGGCGACCGCGAGAAACACGCGGACGTCGTCCCAATCCATCGACGCAGAGCCGTTGGCAGCAGTCATGATACGGATATGTATCGTAGCTTACCGAATTTGTCGATCTTCTGATTTCACTACGTATCACTAAATTGACTGAGCGCGAATTGCGCACGGAGATGCCCAAGATGCTGACCCTCGTCACCACCAGCCTGGAATAAAACCCGGTCTCGTGGAGCAAGTCTGCTCCAGTTCAGCCGGCGGACCGCGTGCGTGGCTGCAAGGCGGCGCGCGCGCGCGCCAGCGCGAGCGCTGGCACGGCTCGATGACCGCTTGCTCGCCGATATCGGGCTCACGCGAGAGGCGCAAATGGTGGAATGCTCGAAGCTCTACTGGTGGAGCCTCTGATCGAGATTTTTGCGCACGGTTCAACTATCCTCACGTTTTGCGACGGAGCGGCTGATGTACTTTGACCGACGCCTCTGGCAGCTGACGCGCGGGCTGCGCGGCTGGATCGCCCTCGCGATCCTGCTGGGGCTCGTAGCTTCGGTGGTCGGGATCGCCCGCTTCGCCATCCTCGGCGTGCTGCTGTCGCAGGTGTTCGACGGTGCCGGCTTGCGTCGCCGTCGCGATCCCGGCAGCGGGGTCGCCGCCGCGGTGCTCCTGCGCGGGTTCGTCGATCATCATCGCACGATGATTTCCCACCGCACCGCCGCTCGGGTGCAGGAGGAGTTGCGCGGCCGTCTTTACGACAAGATCGCAGCACTCGGTCCGGCGTGGTTCGCCGGCGAGCGCACCGGCGGCGTCATGCTGTCGATTGTCGACGGCGTCGAGCAATTGCAGACCTTTTTCGGGCAATACGTGCCGCAGCTCTGCATCGCGGTGCTGACGCCTCTGGCGATCTTTGCCTTCATCGCCTTCTGGGACGTGCCGGTCGCCAGCGGTGATGCTCGCTTTCGCGCTCGTGACCCTGATCGGCCCCACCGGTCTTTCTCCACATCGAGCGGCGCTCCAGCCACGGACGGCAGCGCGCCCTCAAATCCTTCGGCTCGGAGTTCCTCGACGGCGTCCAGGGCCTGCCGACCCTGAAGGCGTTCGGCCAGAGTGCGCGCCTATGGCCGCCGGCTCGCGGATCGGGCGCGCGAGCTGTGCGACAGCTCGCTGCGGGTGATTTCGATGGGCGTGATGACCCGCGGCATCACCGATTGCGGGGTGGCGATCGGCGCCGCCGCTGCGCTTGTCGCTCGCCGTGTGGCGGGTGTCGCACGGCGAGATGAGCATGCAGGCGCTGCTGATCGTGCTGATGGCCGGAACCGAGGTGTTCCGGCCCTTGCGCGACCTCAGGATGGTGCTGCATCAGGGGATGCTCGGACAATCCGCCGCTGCCGGCATCAACGCGCTCTTCGCCGCCGAGCCGCTGGTGTCGTCGCAGACTTCGAACCGCGCCGGAAACGAGCCGGCCGCTGCTTCCGACCATCGCCTTCGAGGATGTTTATTTCGCTTATCCCGGCGGGCGGGGTGCGGCCCATGACGGGCTTTCCTTCACCGTCGCGCGCGGGCGAGAAGATCGGCATCGTCGGGCCGAGCGGCTCGGGCAAATCCTCGGTCGCGCGGCTGCTGCTGCGCCTCTTCGACCCGCAACAGGGGACGGTGCGGATCGGCGGACAGGACCTGAAGACGCTCGATCCCGACGCGCTGCGCGCGGATGATCGCCGTCGTCCACCAGGACACCTATTTGTTCTACGGCACGGTCGAGGAGAACCTCCGGCTCGGCAAGCCCGAGGCCGACCACGCCGAAATCGAAGCCGCGGCGCGCGACGCCAACGCGCACGAGTTCATCATCGGCCCTGCCGCAGGGGCTACGCCACGATGATCGGCGAGCGCGGCGTGCTGCTCTCCGGCGGCCAGCGCCAGCGTCTGGCGATCGCCCGCGCCCTGCTGCGCGACGCGCCGATCCTGATCCTCGACGAGGCGCTCTCCTCGGTCGACGCCGAAAACGAGGCGGTGATCCAGCAGGCGATCGACCGCCTGTCGGCGGGCCGCACGACACTGATCCTCGCGCATCGGCTGTCGAGCGTGATCGGCGCCGACCGCATCCTGGTTCTCGACAAGGGGCATATCGTCGAGAGCGGCCGGCACGCCGAGCTGATCCGCCGCGACGGCCCGTATCGTCGGCTGATGGGCGCGCAGGCCGAAGAGCGCGACGATGACTTCGACCTCGTCGAGGACGAGCCCGCAGGTGGGAGATCGCGGAGACCGTGAGGCGATCGAGACCGAAGGCGAGACGGCGACGGACGCGATCGCCGGGCAGGCCGCCGCGGTCGGCTGGGGCGCCACGATCTGGACCGCTGGTGCAGATCATCCAGCCGTGGCGCCGGCGCTTCGGCATCGTCGTGACCTCGGGGATCGCGCCGGGTCGCTGCGTTCATCGGGATCGGCATCTTCAGCGCGTCTCGCCGTCGCCGCGGTCAAGGTCGGGGCGCCGTTCGGCTACCTGCTGATCCTGCTGGGACTCGCGGCACCCTCGCCGGGCTGCTGCATTGGCTCGAATCCTGGCTCGCCCACGACATCGCCTATCGGCCTGCTGGCGGAGATGCGGATCGACCTCTTCCGCAAGCTCGACACCTTGGCGCCGGCCTATCTGGTGCGGCGCCGCTCTGGCGACCTGGTGGCGCTCGCCAATCAGGACATCGAGACGATCGAATATTTCTTCGCTCACACCGTGGCGCCGGCGCTGATGGCGATCCTCGTGCCCTCGACGGTGCTCGTTGACCCTCGCCGTCATCGCCTGGCCGATCGCCTTGGCGTTGCTGCCCTTCGTCCTTTTCGCCGGTTTGGCGCCGGTGCTGATGCGGGGGCGGATCGATCGCCTCGGCGCTCAGGCCCGCGAGGCGCTCGGCCTCTTGGGCGCCTATGTTACCGAAACGATCCAGGGCCTCTCCGATCTCGTCGCGTTTCAGGCGATTGCCGGTCGGCGCCTGGGTCTTCATGGACGCGGTTCGCGGCTATCAGAAGATCCGCCTCGACGCTGTTGCGCGATCTGTCCGTCGCAGACCGCTCAGCTCGAGATCGTGATCGGGCTCGGCGGGCTCGCGGTTGCGGTGGTCGGCGCGCGGCTCGCCGCCGAGCATCGAGCTGATGGCGACGACCCTGCCGCTGCTGATCCTTCTGGCGTTGGTCTCGTTTCTGCCGATCTCGGAGATCGCCCATGTCAGCCGGCAGCTCGCCGATACGATCGCTTCGACGCGGCGCTACTATGCCGTGCAGCGCGAAAAACCGGCGGTCGTCGACGGCTCGCTGCGCCCGCCGAGCGCCGGCAGGCGGCTCGGTGATCCGCTTCGAGGGGGTGAGCTTTTCCTATCCGGGCGCCCGCCGCCCAGCGCTCGCCGATATCGGACCTCGAAATCCCGGCCGGGACGACGGTGGCCCTGGTCGGCCCTTCGGGCGCCGGCAAGACGACGATCGCCAACCTATTGTTGCGCTTCTGGGATCCGAGTGCCGGGCGGATCCTGATCGACGGGGTCGATCTGCGCGATTTCGAGCTCGACCATCTGCGGGCGCGGCATCTCGCTGGTCTCGCAGGACACGTATTTGTTCAACGACACCCTGCGCGCCAATGTGCGGCCTCGCCCGCCCCGAGGCCGACGAGGCGGCGATCCGCCGGGCATTCGAGCAGGCCGCACTCGCCGATTTTGTCGAGAGCCTGCCCGAGGGGCTCGACACGATGGTCGGCGAGCGCGGCGTGCAGCTCTCCGGCGGGCAGCGCCAGCGCGTCGCGATCGCCCGCGCGTTCCTCGAAGAACGCGCCGACCCTGATCCTCGACGAGGCGACCTCGCATCTCGACGCGGTCAGCGAGGCCCAGGTGCGCGCAGCGCACTCGCGGCACTGATGCGCGACCGCACGACGATCGTCATCGCCCATCGGCTCTCGACGGTGCGCGACGCCGACCGGCTCGCCGTGCTCGATCAGCGGCCGGCTCCGTCGAGACCGGCACCCATGGCGAGCTGCTCGCCCGCAACGGGCTCTACGCCCGGCTGATCCGCCGCCAGATCTGCCGGCGCGCAGCAACCCATCCGGATGGCTGGGAATTAGCGGCGAAATGAAAATCGACGAAACGATGGAGATGGCGTATCCGCAAAGGATCGCCCGCGACATCATCATCGGCATGGCCCGCCCGATCAATCAACACCTCGTCAAACTGGCGCGGCTTCGCTTTTCTCCTGAACTGCGTCGGCATTTCAAACATGAATTGGAGAACTGGCTCGACGAGATACAGAGGATCCGCTTGAAGCCAACACAGTGAGGACCGGCATCGTTCAAGTTCTATTTTGATCCGCTGTTTGATTACCCCGTTTGGAGAGATCGAAGTTGCAGAACATGGCGGGCAATGATGGAGTTTATCTCCAGCCGTTACGAGAATATTCAGCCGACGAAAATCACCCGAAGAATGGTCGCCTGGCTCGAGGAGTTTCATACCCGGCTGGCAGAGCGTCTCCATCGATGGAGGCGGTACTCGATATGATTCCGGAATAGAAGCCGCCAAGACATCCGAGCTACGCCTGCGGTACGTCGCCGAGCGCCTCAGTGCGCCACTGGCCGCCCGCTGACCTCGGCGCCGGCGTCGGGCGACATCCTGAAGAAGAACGGCACCGACAGCAGCGAGATCATCGCGACCCCGACGAAGGCCGGGTAGAAGTCGCGCCGCCGCCAGCGCGGTCCCGCCGCGCAATGCCAGCACCACCTGCAGCAGCATCGCCCCCGCGGCGACGCCGACGGTCTGCGAGAGCTGCTGGGCCATGCTGGTGAGGCTCGTCGCACGGCTCAGCATTGCCGGCGGCACGTCGGCGTAGCTCAAGGTGTTGATGCTGGTCATCTGCAGCGAGCGGAAGAACCCGCCGGCCAGCAGCGCCAGAAAGATCACCAGGTGCGGGTGTCCGGGCGAAAGAGGCTGTAGCCGAACAGAAAAAGGGCGCTGATCACCGCGTCGCCGACCAGCACGGTGCGAAAGCCCAGGGTGCGGATGATCCGCGCCGCGGTCATCTTCATCGTCATCGCACCGGCGGCGCTGGCGAAGGTCAACAGGCCGAGGAGAGCGCGTCGAGCCCGAACCCGACCTGCAGCATCAGCGGCAGCAGAAAGGGCAGCGCGCCCAACCCCATGCGGAACAGAAAGCCGCCGATCGACGCCGCGGCGTAGGTCGGGATCTGAAACAATTTGAGGTCGATGATCGGATAGGCGACGCGGCGGGCGTGGCGCACGTAGAGGATCGTGCAGCCGGCGCCGACGGCCAGCAGTGCGGCGACGAGAAGGCTCGGCAGCGCGCCGCGACCGACATTCTCGAAGCCGAAGGCGAGGGTCGCCAGCCCGACCCCGGTCAGCGCGAAACCGGCGAGGTCGAACGGCCGGCGGCCCGCGTCCTTGAGATCGCCGACCAGCAGGTTGACGAGGACGATGCCCAACACGCCGATCGGGATGTTGATGAAGAAAATCCACGGCCACGACCAATAGGTGACGATAAAGCCGCCGACCGGCGGCCCCATCACCGGGCCGATCAATGCCGGGACGCTGACATAGGACATGGCGCGCACCAGGTCGGATTTCTCCACCGTGCGCAGCAGGACGAGCCGCCCGACCGGCACCATCAGCGCCCCGCCCATCCCCTGCACGATCCGGGCGGCGACCAGGGCGCCGAGCGAATTGAGCCATGCCGCAGCCGATCAGAGCCCAAGGTGAAGACGACGATCGCCAGGCTGAACACTCGCCGCGCCCCGAACCGGTCGGCGGTCCAGCCGCTGATCGGGATGAACACGGCGAGGCTCAGCAAATAACAGGTGATCGCGACGTTGAGGGTGAGCGGGCTCTCGCCGAGCGACTGCGCGATCGTCGGCAATGCCGTGGCGATCACCGTCGAATCGAGGTTCTGCATGAACATCGCGCAGGCGACGACCAGCGGCACCAGGATCGGGCGACGCGCCGGATCGGATCTCGCCGCAGGTGCTGTTCCAACGCAACAATGACAATGATGTCTCCGGCGTCGACGCCAGGATGACCTGTTCGGCCGCCGGGTTTATCTATCCCCTTTTTCGGGAGAAGGGATGACATTCCGCATCAGCAGAAACAGCTGGCATGCCGCGTTGTCGGCTCTGGTCGTGCTCAGCGCCTGCACGAGTACGCCGACGGTCGTCCGCAGTACCGACACCGAGGTTGCCGTTCGCTACGACGGCATCGTCAACGGCATCGACGATGCCAAGCAGATGGCGGAAAAGGCCTGCGCCGCAAGAAGCAAAACCGCGCGACTGAGGAGGGTCAGCGACCAGGGCCTCGGTCAGCACTACGGGTACTTCGATGTGCGTCTCGACGACCGGGCTTGAACTAATGGTGCGAGCAGCACGTCGCGGGCGCGGTTGATCTTGGTCGCGAGATAATCCGAGCCGCCGTGGTCGGGGTGCAATTTCACCATCAGGCGGCGATGCGCCTCCTTGATCGCCTCGGCATCGGCGCCGGGTGCCAGGCCGAGGATGGCGTATGCCTCCTCGACGGTCATGTCGCCGCCGGCCGGACGCGCCGCCGCCGCCGGAGCCGCCGGGACGCTCGCCGGCGAGCTCGTCGCGCCAATCGGGACGAACGCGATCGAGATAGGCTTCGAGAAGGCGCGCGCCCTCCTCGTCCTCGGCCCGGCATTCGCGCAATAGCGCCAGGAGGTCGGCGCCGCCGAGCTCCTCGACCCGCATGCCGCTGAAACGGCCGCGCAGAATGGTGCCGGTCATGCTGCCGGTGTCGTGATCGAGCGTCATGCGCAGGAACGGCGTCGCCACAGTCGAGGTCTGACCGCCGGCAGGGCGTGCGGTAGCGGTCGAGCAGAGGCTGCGGACGCGAACCAGCAACGGCATCATCATCGCGACCGGCACCAACAGCGCCGCGAGCCGCCCGGAGATCGCCAGCGTCGCCACCGCAGCAATCCGCGATGACGATGCCGGTCACCTTCAGGCCGCGCGCGAGCCGCGCCGGATCGGCGTTGACGAACAGATAGACCAGCAGCAGGAAGCCGCCGAGGATCGCAAACCCGCCGACAAGGTAGAGCATCGCCGCCGCTCAGCTGCGCGAGCTGCGAGGTGAGCCGCAACACCTCGCCGCCCTTCTTCTCGCCATAGGCGGTGAGCGCACGATAGCCGCCGGCGGCATAGACCGCGACGGCGCCGAGCAGCTCCTTCAGGCGATCGGCGCTGGCGAGGTCGAAACTGAGATAGGCGCCGCGCGACAGGCTCGCGATCTGCTTGAAGGCCGCCGCCGCGATCCGGTCCCGGCCTTCGTGAAAGAGAAAGACCGGCACGCCGAGGAGGCCGAGCTCGCCGGCGTGGCGGCACAGCCGGTCGACCTTTTCCTCCATCGCATCGCCGACAAAGACGAGCGCATTGACCTTGCGCCGGCGGGTCTCGCGCGATGGCGTGCAGCAGCACGCGCTCGATCTGGGTCTCGCCGCCGACGCAGAAGACCGAGCGCATGATGCGGTGCAGGTCGGCGGCGGTGGTCATCCACCGGCTCGCCTTGCATTCCGAAAAGCCGCGGTAATAGACGAGCTGGATCTCGAGCCCGCCGAGCGTGCTGCCGTCGCCTCGAACATCTCGCCCTGGATCCGGCAGGCGCGATCCCAGGTCGGCTCGCGGCTGGCGGTCGCGTCGAGCGCAAAAATCAGCCGGCCGCGCCCGCCGCCGGTATGCGCCACCGGCGCCCGCTTCAGCTTATCCAGAAAGTCCGCGACTTCGGCCGAGTGCCGCTCGGTCGGAAGCCGGTTCTTGTCCTCGCTCATCGCCTCCTCACGCTGGCCTCGAGCCAGACCGAGGTATCGTGAAAGACCGCGCCGCCGCGCGGCAGACCGGGATCGGCGCTCGTCAACAGGTTGATCCCGATACCCTCCTCGAATGCATGATTGGGCCACAGCCCTTCGACGATGACCACCCGTTTTTGCATGCCCGCGAAGCCCTGCGCGTGGAGGACCAGGCTGCCGCGCCGGTTGCCGATGCGCACCCGGTCGCCGTCGCCGAGCCCGAGCCGCGCCAGCGCCTCGGGATGGACGAGGGCGGTCGGCCGGCCCTCGCGGGCGAGGCTCGACGGCGTGTTGTTGAAGCTCGTGTTGAGGAACGAGCGCGAGGGTGCGGCAACCAGGCGGAAGGGCTGCTCGGGATCGCCGTCGTCGATCACCGCGACATGGTCGGGAAACGCCGGCAGCGGTGCGCAGGCGGGTCCGATCGCCGGCCAATCGGCGCGGAAATGAAATTTCCGGTCGGCATGGGCGAAGCCGTCGAGAAAATGGCCGGTCGCGAAGGGCGGGCAGCAATCGAGCCGGCCGTCTTCCGGGAAATGCTCGACATCGGGCAGCCCGCTCATCCGCAAGGTCCGGTCGATCAGCTCGACGGCACTCATCGCAAAACCCGGGTGGTCTGCGCCGAGGCGTTGGGCGAGGCCGCAGATCACGTCATGGTTCGAGCGGCATTCGGCATGGGGCGGCAGCACCGCCCGGCCGAGCTGCAGATAGGTGTGAGCGCCGCCGAGATAGATGTCGTCATGCTCGAGGAAGGTCGTCGCCGGCAACACGATGTCGGCCATCGCCGCGGTTTCGGTCATGAACTGCTCGTGGACGCAGACGAAGAGATCGGAACGTGCAAACCCGCGCTGGACGAGCCCCGACTCCGGGGCCACGACCAGCGGGTTGGTGTTCTGGATCAATAACGCCGAAACCGGCGGTCCGTTGCCGAGATCGCGCCGGTCGCCGGTCAGCACCGCACCGATCCGCGACTGATCGAGGATCCGGGTGGTCGGATCGAGCCGATCGAGCCCCTCGATCAGGGTGCGGTCGAGCTCGACAAGGCCAAGGTTCGAATAGAGGGCGCCGCCGCCTTCATAGGCCCAGGCGCCGGTCACCGCCGGCAGGCAGCTGACGGCGAAGAGTTGTGCGGCACCGTTGCGCGACCGCGAGAAGCCGTAGCCGACCCGGATATAGCTCCGCTTGGTGCGGCCATAGAGCCGCGCGAAGCCCGACGATCTCGTCCTCCGAGAGCCCGGTGATGCCGGCCGCCCAGGCCGGGTCGCGGGTCGCGAGATGCGCTTCGAGCCCGTCGGGATCGTCGGTGTAGCGCGCCATATAGGCGCGGTCGGCATAGCCTTCCTTGAACGAGGACGTGCATGACCGCGCAGGCGAGCGCCCCGTCGGTGCCGGGGAGCGGCGCCAGATGGAGATCGGCCCGCTCGGCGGTGGCGGTGCGGTAGGGATCGACGACGACGAGCCGGGCGCCGCGCTCCCTGCGCGCCTTCGCGAGGTGGGTCATCACATTGACCTGGGTCGCGGCCGGGTTGCCGCCCCAGACGACGATCAGATCGGATTTGGCGATCTCGCGGCCGTCGACGCCGCGCTTGGCCCCGACCCCGGCGAGCCAGCCGGCGTCGGAGAGCGCATTGCAGATCGTCAGATCCTCGCGCGAATAGCGCATCGCGTGGCGCAGCCGGTTGATGCCGTCGCGCTGCACCAGCCCCATCGTCCCGGCATAGTAATAGGGCCACACGCTCTCCGAGCCGTGGCGCTGGGCGGCGCGGGTCAGGCGCTCGGCGACCTCGTCGAGTGCCGCATCCCACGAGATCGGCCGGAAGGCGTCGCGGCCCACGCCCTTCTCGCCGACCCGGCGCAACGGCTGGGAGAGGCGATCCGGGTGATGCTGGCGCTCGCCATAGCGGGCGACCTTGGCGCAGACGACACCCCGTTGTATAGGTCTGCGCCGCCGCTCCCTTGACCCGCCCGATGCGGCGCCCGCCGATGCGCTCGACCGCGAGCGCGCAGGCGCTCGGGCAGTCGTGCGGGCAGACGCTGGGAACGATGTCGAGCGGCACGGGTCGCCTGCATCCAAGGTTCGCCAAAGAATACAAGGATGCGGCCGCCGGGTCGATATCGGCGAGAGGCGCCGCTGCTATGCCAAGACTGCAATCACAGGTTTTACGATTATCGCCCATCGCGAAAATATACTGCGGATCTACAGCAAACTCTCGCCTATAGATTGAATTGCCCGCCCGGTCCGGTGCCGAACATTCCGGGCACATGTGCGGGTTGAGCGGCATGCTCGTCTTCGACGATCTTCAGGCGCCGCTCGAAGTCGCTGGTCTCGATCGCCCGGACAAAGGTGTCGACCACCGCCGCGATCGTCGCCGCCTCGCCCGGCGTGATCGACGCCCGCGGCGAGTGCCGAGGTGACCGCCTTCATCGCGGGGGCGATGTCGGCGGCACTCTCGATCGGCGGCAAGGCGAACTTGACCGTCCGCTCGCGGCACGGCGGCAGGATGCGTTCGATACAGAGCCGCATTGCCGTCGGGTCGCCGAGCGAAGCGCCAGCTCCACCGCCAGGCGCGTCAGCGCCTCGGCCTCGCCTTCGAGCAGCGCGGCAGCGGCGAGCGTCTTCTTGTTGCGGCAGCCAGCCGGACGGCCGGCGGGGTTGCCCGACCGCCCCTTTGCGAACGGCCGCCCGCGCACTCAGCCCCGGCGGTTTTGGTGAAAACGTATCAGTCATCGAAATCTCCTCGGTTCAACTGGCGGCCGATCTTTAGGAGCCGCAATCGGCCTGAAGTATGCATGCGAATATGGTAATTTAATGGGTGTCATGATGGCAATAAAACGGGATCGCGGGAACATTGGTTGATGAGTAGCGCCGATTTGTGACATCAACGCGAGCCATGCTGGCCGCTGATTTCATCACCAAATGGCGCGCGGCCGATTTGACCGAGGCGCGCCGCCGCGCAATCGCATTTCTGCGAGCTGTGCACGCTGCTTGGAGAGCAGACGCCGAGCCGACGCCGATCCGAAAGGTGAGTGGTACGCGTTCGAGAAGGGTGCCACCAAGACCACCGGCGGTGAGGGTGGGCCGATGTCTGGAAGCCGCGGCTGCTTCGGCGGGGAATAAAGAGCAGGGGGCAAGGATTTGAGGGGGCGGCCTTCGCCCAACTCCAACGCTATGCCCGGCGCTCCGAAAACCCGCCGCTGCTCGTCGTCTGCGATCTCCGCGCGGTTCGAGATCCACTACCAATTGGACCAACGCCGTCAGCCGACCACCGAGATCGGGCTCGACGAGCTTGCCGACCTCGGGCGAAGCTGCGCTGGCTCAAGTGGGCGCTTCACCGATCCGGAGCAGCTGAAGCCGGGGCTGACCGCGGCAGACGCTGACCGAGCAGGCGGCGGCGGAAGATTCGCCGGCTCGCGCAGCGCGCACGCCGCGACCAGCCACCACCCGTCGCAGACGGTCGCCCGTTTCGTCAACCGCCTCGTCTTCTGCATGTTTGCCGAGGACGTCGATCTGCTCCGCCGGCAAGATATTCGAGCTGCATGCCCGACAGCGCGGTCCGCTGGCCGGGCGAATTCGGAACGACTAGCCTCGTCATGTTTCGCGGCGTGCGCGAGGCTGGCGGCGGATCGGGTTCGAGGCGGGTCGACTGGTTCAACGGCGGGCTTTTCGACGGACGACAGCGCGTGCCGTTGACGCGCGAGCGACATCGGCGTTGGTGCGCGAGGCGGCGGGGCGCGACTGGGCTGAGATCGACCCCAGCATTTTCGGCACCCTGTTCGAGCGCGGGCTCGATCCCGACAAGCGCAGCCAGTTGGGCGCGCATTACACCGCAACCGCGACAAGATCATGCTGATCGTCGAGCCGGTCATCATCCGCCCGCTGGCTCGCCGAATGGGCGGCGACCGCGCGCCGAGATCGAGAAGCTGATGCGACGGCCGAGATCGCCGGCGACCTCGGCGCGCCGGGCGGCCGGTCAACCGGCCCAGCGCGCTCGACTGACGAACGAGGCCAACACGCTCTATCGCGGCTTTCTCGACCGGCTGCGCGCTTCGCGTGCTCGACCCGGCCTGCGGCTCGGGGAATTTTCTGTATCTGGCGCTATTGGCGCTCAAAGACATCGAGCACCGCATCGCGATCGAGGCCGAGACGGTGGCTGGCGCGCGCGAGTTCCCGCGCATCGGCCCGGAGGCGGTCAAGGGCATCGAGATCAACCCCTACGCCGCCGAGCTGGCGCGGGTGACGGTGTGGATCGGCGAGATCCAATGGATGCGGCGCAACGGCTTCGACGTCGGCCGCAACCCGATCCTGAAGCCGCTCGACACCATCGAATGCCGCGACGCGAGCCTGAACGAGGACGGGACGAAGCCGAATGGCCAGGGCCAACGTGATGATCAGCAACCCGCCGTTCCTCGGCGGGAAGATGCTGCGGACGGGGCTCGGCGACGATTACGTAGACCGCCTATTCGCGGCGTACGCCGGGCGCGTGCCGGCCGGGGCGGATCCTGGGTTCATGTTTATTGGTTCGCGAAGGCGTGGGAGCGGGTTGCCACCGAGAATGCCCAACGCGCCGGGCTCGTGGCGACCAACTCGATCCGCGGCGGCTGCGACATCGCCGCGTGCTCGCTACGCTCACTCGCGATGGCGTCGTTTACGATTCCTGGGATGACGAGCCTTGGATTCTCGACGGTGCAGCCGTACGTATCCCTAATTTAGCTTCGCTGGTGGCGATATGCCCGGGATCGCAGGCGACGGCGCTCCAGTACTGCGGATCAATGCGAAGATCTAACAGGTGCACGCGTCGATTTCACAACGGCGCGTCCGCTGCGAAAATCGCGAACAGCCAGCATTCAGCGGGCTGGCGCGATACCAAAGGCGGCGCGTTCGACATACTCGGCGATTTGGCGCGCGAATGGTTGCAACTTCCGTCGAACCTAATGGCCGACCCAACTCCGACGTGTTACGTCCCTGGGTGAACGGAATGGACCTCACCCGCCAGCCATCCGGTCGATGGATCATCGATTTCGGCTGGAAGATGACGGAGCGGGAGGCAGCGCTATACGGTGCCGTTCGCAACGTCCGTGAGCGAGTCTTCCGAAGGCGGCGCGCCTTCGTCGGGAGGCATATCGGAAGCTATGGTGGCGCCACGTCGAGCCACGACCCCGGGATGTGGCACGCTAAGCGTAGCCTTCGTCGATATCTCGCGACTCCACGCGTGGCCAAACACCGCGCCTCTTCTGTCTGGCTCGACAGAATGGTCGTCCCTGACTCCCGCCTTTTTATTTTTCACTAAAAAGAACGATGACTTCATTTTCGCGGGCTCTAAATACGAGCTGCACGAAGTTTGGTGCTTTTAAAAGGCGTGTTCTGGCACGGAGTTGAAACGACCCGACGTATAATCGAGAACCGGTATTCGAGACGTTTCCCTTCCCCGAAGGGTAACGCGCCGAACCGGCCGGTGGCTGAATATGCCGGCGACCCACGCGCGCCATGGCGAACGCCAGGCGGCACAGCGGCTCAACGAGTCACGCGAGACGTGGCTCAACCACGCCTGATCTCGTCGAGCGCGGTGCCGAGGTGGTGCCGGCTTTCCCGACCGGATCGTCCCGTCAGCCCGAAGGCCGCCGCGATCCTGAAGAAGCGCACCTTGACCAATCTCTACAACGAAGCGGCCGGCCTGGCTCGACGGCGCTGCATCGCGAGCTCGGCACTGCGGTCGCCGCCGGCCCTACGGCTGGCCCGCCGGCATCGGCGATGAGGGGAGGCGCTGGCGCGGCTGCTCGCGCGGAACCGCGAGCGCGGCCGCGGGACGGTAGGCGCGGGTTCGGCAGTACAGCTTTCGCGTTAGCCGCCGAGTTCCGTCAGGAAAGTCCGGGCGGTTAGGATACAGAATCGATTGGTACCCGCTCAACGCCAGCAAGTCCTTGTCGCCGGTTACGATGACCTCGGCGCTGACCGCGACGGCGAAGGATCTGCATGATGACGTGGTCGTCGTTGGGATCGCGGCAGACCAGGTCCAATATCGGGCGGCGGAGCGGCAAGCAGCCTGCCGATCTCCTCCAACTCCGTGCACCACCCAATGACCATGCGCCTCCCTCTGCAAGCCGTGGCCGCAGATTTCAGCGCACGGCCGGAGCACTGCCTGATGGGCGGCCTTCAAAACTCGCCCGGGAACGCTGTCGGGAAGCAGAAAGGCGCCCCGAGCGAGAACAGAGGGCATCAACGACCGCGCTTTTTGGCGTGGGAGCTTCTGGCCTCGTCGACGGCAAGCTGTATCCCGGCTTCCTGTTTGGGGGCGGCTCGCGCCCGGCGATGTTGACCGGTTTTCAACAGGACCGTGCCGCTTTCCGTCAGCTCTGCCTCGAGGTAATCGCCTTCCTCCAGCCGAGCAGCTTCGCGATATCGCGCGGCAGGGTGATTCGCGCGGCGCGGCGTAAAATACAAAAATGGTATAGCACTCTTCGGGTACACGCGACAAATCGCCCGGGTCACCGCCGCCTATTGCTGGGCTGTCGACATCGCGAGGAGGTGCGCAGGGCGCTGTTCTGGTTTCTCACACCGGCCGGCAATCGAAGGTGTAGGGCGGAAAAGCGCCGAGGCTGGGCAAGCACCGACGATCGGCTGGATCAGCGCCGTGCGTTCTTCGAGACAGCCGCTGCGCGGCTTCCTCCAGAATGAGGAAATTCCGTTAATGCCATCAAAGGGTTACCTCATGCTGAGGAGCGCCCTTGGGCGCGTCTCGAAACACGCAACGACGCCGATGCAGCGCCTGCTCCTGCTCCGCGCCCAATTCTTGCCCAGCCGCACTGCATTCCGCGCCGATTTCCGTTCGCAGCCAACCTCCTGTGGAAGCAATCACCGATGATGTCGCTTATGGGACCCGGCCGCGGCGGAATGCGCTGCGCTTTTCCGCCCCTGGCCACCTTACCGGGGCGCCGCCGCGAGCGCGGCGCCTAGCGCACGCCGGCGGTGCGGTAGGCTGCCCTCGAAAATCAGGCGTGAACGGCATGGGCGCATCTCGCTCGCCGGGATCGGCGGCGGGTCGCCGCGGCCGCAGGGCCTCGAGCGCCTCGCGGACCGCGCGCGCGGGTAGCCGGCTTCCCAGTCCGCCGGCTGTGCGGGATGGTCTCGGTCGCGACCGGGTGCGAGGATCTGCAGGCCGCCCGGATACCCGGCGCAACAGCGGGCAGCTCGCCGGCGACCTTCTGCTCGCCGTCGGTCTGGTTCGCGGGGCAGGTCGGCATCGGCAGAATAGCCGGCTTCGCCGTGAATGAGGATGCCGCTCGAGGTGCGCGCATCGTGGCGAGGGCGTAGTCCTCGACTTCGGCGCGCTATGCACCTGCCGGCTGACGAGCGGCGGAGAGCGACCTCCGGGCTCCTCGCCGGTGACGAACCGCGCGATGCCAGAAGCCGATGCCCGCCGAGGTTTAAGAGGGCGCGCCGCCGCCGGCCTTGCGACTTCTCGGCCATCCACGGCGAAGTCCCACTCGAGGCAGCGCCGCATCGTGGTCGGACGGATCCCGCGGTAGACGATGTGCGGAGATCCGGCCGAACTCGCCGGCCGCGATCATGCGCTTCACGGTCACCGCCCAGAACGAGTAGCGGACGCGTGAACGGGACCGCTGACCCAGGCGCCACTTTCGCTGCGGCGAGGCGGGCGAGATCCGCCACCAGGCAGTCGCGAGATCAGTGCGCCACGGCTTCTCCATCAAGAAAGCGGGATGCCGGCCTCGACGAGGAAGCGGAAGCGTCTCGGGCATGTCCCGCAATGCCGGCCCAGCGGCGATGACGAATTCCGGCGTCCTCGCCTCGATCGTCGGGCGATAGTCGGTGAAGGGCGATAGCTGCCGAAGCGCTCCGGCGCGGTCCCGGGCGGATCCGCTCGTCGCGGTCGGAGACCCCGACGATGTCGCATCCGAGATCGCGCAGGATGCGCAGGTAAGCCGCGTCGTAGGCGGAGTGCCAATGGCTCACGTCGATTGCGGCGACGCGCTTCGGCATGCTCACGGCGACGCACTCCCCGGAGCGCGCGCCGCAGGGGCGGGGTCGAGCTACTCCGCCGCGGCCCTGGCGGGCTCGATGATGAAACGCGACACCCACTTGTTGCGGCGCCTGAGGCCCTCGCGATACATCGCCTCGAACTCCGCGGGCGGGAAGGAGTGCGTCGAGGGCGCTCGAGCAGCGCTTCCATCCACGCCTTCAGCCGCGGGAACTTCTCGATATGGCCGAGCTTCTGACCCGGGATCGAGGAAGTAGTAGCGCTGCAGGAAGGGTGCGTAGGCGGCGTCGACCAGCGAGATATTTGGCGCCGTTGAAGAAGGGGCCGCTGCCTGTTTTTCGAGGCGCCTTTTCGACCCGCTCGAACGGCACCGGGATCTTCTCCGGCTGCCTTGTTGTAGTCGGCCTCGGTGTCGGCGTAGGCAGTCGCTGTGACGATGCTGGCGAAGGTCGGGACATAGTCGGTCAGGCGCGGTTCACCGCCCGCTCGATCGGGTCCGCGGGATGCAGCCGCGGTGCGATCGTCTCGTCCAAATACAGCAATGCCGGCAACTG
>ERZ1370068.9330-contig-8116_pt1 | contig 37631 bp, 64 predicted proteins | sample MGYA00561227_ERZ1370068 | MGnify/ENA primary metagenome ERZ1370068 (study PRJEB38410, sample SAMEA6850437) | metagenome | study: Metagenomic assessment of the ecological functions of the soil: analysis of the soil microbiota associated with the...
CCGCTACGTATTGCTACAAGAGCCTGGTGGTGTTGAAGCCGACCTTCAGTGGCCACACGAAGGCGGAGTCGGTTTGAGGTGGGTTCCACAGACTACGAGACGATTCTGACACTGGGTCTCGTTCGGGAGCGATCGTATGGAGATGAGGTCTGGGAAGCAAGAGGCAACCGTCGAACGAGGTGGAGGTGTCACCCGGGAAGTCGTCCTGCAGAATGGAGCACGTCAGCAACTGATCGTCACGGCCCATCTGTCCAATGGGCGACGCGAAGACATTACGGACCAGGTGCGCTACATCACGAGCGACCTCACGGGTGGCGGATGTCAGTGAGACGGCGTGGTACAGGCCAGAAGACGGGTGAAACAAATATCCTGATCCGAACCCCGGGTCACACGCGCGAGCGCACGACGTGGGTGTAATAGAGAAGGGCAATCGAGAAGTATCCGAAGAATTGCCGCTCGCACCGCCATATGCGATCAGCACGTATTTGCCAAGCTGCAGAAATTTCAGATTGTGCCCTCAGAACTGTCCGGACGATCGGAGTTCCTGCGCCGGGCGTTGTTTGGACCTGACGGGGACGATTGCCTCCCCGCCAGAGCGAGTGCGGGAGTTCGTTGCCGACAAGGATCCGCAGAAGCGCGACCGGCTCGTCGAAGATCCTGTTGAATTCGCCCGAGTACGTCGACTGCTGGAGTTTCCGGTTCGGCGACCTTCTGCGCGGCGACCTACGTCACGTCGAACAATACTAAGGCGACAAGGGCCTACCAGAATTGGATTGCCAGCAGTATCGCGACCAACAAGCCTTACGACCAGATGGCGCGGAGCGCATCGGCGCGCAGGGGTTACAGCGCTCCGGCACGAAACTTCTACTATATCTCCGAGCTGACGACGCCGGATGATTGCTCATGCCCGAGCTGATCCGGCTTTTCATGGACCGCCGCATCGAGTGCGCTCAATGTCACAGCCATCCGTTCGAAGCATGGAGCCAGAATCAATATTGGGGTTGGCGGCTTTCTTTGGTGGCTACTCGGAGGTGAGAGATTCCACGCTCTGATTGTCGATGTGCTGCGGCGGCGGCCATGTGGACCAACCCAAGGATATGATGGTCATGAATCCCGCGCACCAAGGAGAAGGTGGTTCCAGCGTTTTCTGGATGGGACCAAGCTGCCGCCGAGTGATTGGATGGATCCGCGAATGCACCTGGCGAAGTGGGTGACTTCCGCATCCTTAGCTTCGCCGAAGCGACCGTGAACCGTCTCTGGAGCTTCTTCTTTGGCCGGGGCATTGTGGAGCCGGTGGATGATTTCCGGGCACCAATCCACCGACGCATCCGGAGCTGCTGCAAGGCATGGCGAAGGATTTCAAGGGACAGCGGATATGATTTGAAACTGACTGATGAGGACCATCGTCAGTCGCGGACTTATCAGTTATCTGCAACGCCCAACGAAAGCAACAAGGAAGACAAGATCGACTACTCCCATGCCCTGGCGCGACCGCTGGAGGCAGCCGTATTGCTCGATGCCATCACGAGCGTGACCGGTGTGCCTGAGAAGTTCGAGCTTCATCACATCGTGGGTGGCGGCGATGCGCCTCTCGGAACACGCGCCATATGCAAACGATTGCGGATATCTGCCCGTCGCAGTTCATGGATGATTTCGGCCGTTCGACGCGAAGGGCTCTGCCATCGGGAACCCACAGCCGAAGCTTGCTCGAAGGCTCTTCACATGATGTCGGGTCCGGCATACAACGCGAAGGTCACCAGTGAAGGTGGAAGACTCAGCGGACTGCTGAAGAAGGGCGCTTCGGATGAGGAGATCCTGGATGAGTTCTACGTTGCGGCTTTGATGCGTCCTGCAACGAACGAGGAAAAATCGGAGTTGCTGAGAGTTCCTTGCCGAGCGTTCGTCACGCCACGAAGAGACTCTGGCAGGACTTGTATGGGCGATCCCTCAATTCGCGAGGAGTTTGCGTATAACCATTAGGTTGTCGAAATTCCCCTTTGGAAGGGGCAGCGCCGAAGGCGCGGGGATTATCTGCTGATACGGAACACAGGCTTCCCTCTTTGCAAGACAACCCCAGGCGACTTCGCGACCGCTGACGCTAAGCCGCCGCCCCGTTTCGACTGGAAGTACAGCTGCCTCCATGGGGAGAGGCGAGAAGACTCTAGAAGATCTTTCGAGGCAAGCCATGATCACCTCGTATTCTGTAGTCCTCAATACAGGTCGCGACCATGAAACACACGGACTGTGAACATTGCCTGGGAGCGTCTCACACGCGTCGCGATTTTCTGCGGGTGGGCGCGTTGAGTTTCATGGGGATCGGCCTCAGTGACTTTTTGTCTTTCCGCAGCGCACAGGCGTTGGCGCTGAGTCCTTCGGTACCGCGGCAGCTGCGCAGGCCAAGGCACAGTCTGTCATTTTGGTTTGGCTCGAAGGCGGAATCAGCCATCTCGATAGTTGGGATGTGAAAGGGCAATAGCGGCTTCAGGCCCATTGCCACGAGATGCGGCGGGAGTGCAGGTTTCTGAGATTTTCCCTGGTGTTGCGAAGCACATGGACAAGCTGTCCATCATTCGATCCATGAAATCGGACGAAAGGAGTCATCCGCAGGGAACGATTCAGACCCTCACTGGTCATCGTCCGAATCCGGCGTTGAAGTTTCCCAGCTTTGGCTCGATCGTCTCAAGGAATTGGGCTCGCGTAACAACATGCCGCCTTTCGCGGTGGTGCCCATGCCCACGGAAGGCGATTTCTTCAACTATCAAGAAGCCTATCAGGCCGCCTTTATCAGGTCCGAATATGACGGTATGGTTCTGCCAGATCCGAGCAAGCCGGATTTTCAGTTGCCTAATCTGAATTTGCCCAAATCAGTGAGCGCCGAAGCCATAAACGATCGCCGTACAATGTTGAGCATCGTCGATCGCCACTTCCGCCAAAAGAGGAGTTGGCCGAGTTTGCGAAGATGGACGCGTTTCAGGAGCAGGCGCTCAAGATGCTCCTCGACCCTCGCGTCAAACAAGCCTTTGATCTTTCTCAAGAGTCGGAGAAGACGAAAGACCAATACGGCCGCCATCGGGTAGGGCAGAGTGTGCTGCTGGCCCGGCGCCTGGTGGAAGCTGGTTGCCGATTCGTGACGGCGGCCGGCTACAAGCACGGCCAGTGGGATACGCACGACAACAATGAGGACGTTTGCGCGGCACGCTCGCTCCTCTGCTCGATCAAAGTCTTTCCGCCCTGATGGAAGATTTGAAGCAGCGTGGTTTGCTCGAGAGCACGGTGGTCCTTGTGACCGGCGAATTCGGGCGGACTCCAGTGATCAATCCAAAGGGTGGGCGGGATCATTGGCCTGACTGCTGGTCGCTGCTGGTCGGTGGCGGCGGGATTCGAGGAGGCAGCATTGTGGGTGCCAGCGACAAAGATGGAGCCACTGTCGCGCGCGATCGGCCAGTGTCCATCGGAGATCTGTACGCGACGGTTTACAAAGCGTTAGGAATCGACTGGACCAAGACCTACATGTCACCCATCGCCCGGCCCGTCTATATCGCCAATGGTTTCGAAGATACCGCCGGCAATCCTTTGAAAAAGAGCTATTTTAGGCTGAACTGAAGCTGTCGCCATTCTCACCGCCTCTGTTCCTCTATTGCTGGTACAGCGGGTACGAGTGTGCCTTGACGGTTCGGTCTACCCGGCTTAGAATCCCGTCTCTTTCATTCTCAGAACTTCAATCTGGCGAATCAGATCCGACCAGGCTCTCTATGCACACCGGCGATCATCTTGCCGAACTCTTGCTCCAGTGCGGCGCCACACACGTCTTCGGAGTTCCTGGGGGGCCAGACGAGCGCTCTGTTTGGATGGCATCCTGAAGCGAGAAAATGTTCTCCGTCACGTGGTCATGCGTGACGAATGCAACGTCACGTTTGCGGCCGACGCCTTTGCTCGTTTGACGCACCGGATCGGCATCTGCGATGTCACCGTTGGCCCCGGCTGCCTGAAACTGCCTTCCGGCCTGATGGAGGCCTACTACTCTTCGATTCCCATACCTGCATCATCAGTGAACTGCCTGTTGCTTGGCGTCATCCTATACGAGCGCGGTGCCGCGCTTGCAGGCCATGGAACAGGAAAAGCTGATTACACAGTTCTGCAAGTGGGTTTGCGACAATCCACTCTCCTGACCAGTTGCCAACGCTGCTTTCGTCGCTCCTTCGCCGGGCTGTGAGTGGACGTCCCGGGCCTGTCGCCCTGATCATTCCCCAGGACGTCTTCGGACCAGACAAGCGAAGCCGCGACCACGAAGATCGATGCAATCTCGACGATTTCCTTTCGCGCGTTCGGCCCCGGCGGCTGACGGACGTCGAGGCAGCCGCGCTGTTGCTGGCTCAAGCAAGCTGCTCGGTTCTGGTTGCAGGTGGAGGCGTGCACATCGCCGATGCAGGAAGCGAGGTCAGGGAACTGGCCGAGCTGCTGTCGATGCCTGTAGTCACGACGTTCTCGGGCCGTGCCATTCTGCCCGACGATCATCCGCTCTCCTCGGTCTCTTGGGAAATATTGGTGCGGGGTGCGCAAGAAGTGCTGTGGAAGCGGCCGACGTGGTGTTGCTGGTTGGATTCAAGTCTGGCCAAAACTCCACTTGCAACTGGACCTACCGCGTGCTGGCCAAAAGGTGATTCACCTGGATATTGATCCTGCAGAGATCGGGAAAGTCTTTGCCACTGAAGTCGGATTGATTGGCGACGCTCAGCTTGGCCTTGAGGGCACTCAGTGCTGCTGTTAGAGGATCGAGTGGCCGGTGACTCCCATCGAGGCCGCAGTCGAGCAAATCAATGGTTGGCGAAAGAGACTGGCTTAGTGATGTCAGAGAAGCACTGCATTCAGATTCGACGCCCATCACGCCTCAGCGCGTGATGCACGAACTGAATCAGGTCGCCAAGGTTGAAGACACGGTTTGCTGTGACGCCAGCTATGTCACTGGTTGGGGCATGCTGTTTTACCAAGCTCGGCGGGCAGGAAAGTGATCCTGGCTCCGCGCGGATCCGCCGGCCTTGGCTTCGGCATTCCGGCGGCCATTGGAGCTGCGTGTGCGCGACCCGATACCACGATCTGGGCTCTTTGCGGCGACCATGGTGTCTCTTACTCAATCGGTGAGCTGGCTACTGCGGTCCATTACGGCTTGAACATCAAGGTGCTCGTCTTCCAACAATCAAGGATCGCGCTGGATCGATCATTACCATCGCATCCTCTTTCAAGGAAGCGGCGCGCCCTTCCGTTGGGGCAACACTGACTTTGCGGCTGTGGGTCGTGGATTTGGCTGCTTGGGGATTGCGCGTGGACCAGCCCAGGACATTTCCAACGCCTTGCGTCAAGCTGCTGAACATAGAGGGCCGGCGGTCATCAACATTTCGGTTTCAGGTGAAGAGACGCCGGTGACTTCCTATCAGAAGGCGCTCCGGGACAAAGGACAACAAGGTTGATTGGCGTTCAAAACGATTCGATCGAACTTCCAAGGAGCGGTTATGACTCTGAATATGACCTTAACCCGCCGACAGGTCCTGCAGACGGCTACTCTGGCGGCGCTTCGACCGATGGCTGCTATCGCTGCGGAACCCAACATCCGTTGGGCACTCGGAGCCGTCACGTGGGTTGTCAAGGCGGGGAAAGCCTCTCCACTTGTGGTCGGATATTCTGGCTGACATCGCTGGTGCCGGCTTTGATGGATTCGAACCGTTCACGACGCGGACTCTGCCAGTCAATGACGAGAACATGGCCGCCCTGGAAAAACTGGCACCGCAGCACAAGCTGCGGATGAGCGGTATCTACTGGGGAGATGAGTTTCACAAAGCCGAAAAGTTTGACACGCTCGTGAAGGAGTCAGCACACGTTTTCTGGGTTATCTGAAACGATTTGGCGCCGATCGTCTCATTATCGGTCCACCGACTCCGGTGGTGGAGGACGAGAAGAAGTCGATCTCGAACATGGCCAAACTGCATGAACGCCATCGGCAAAAATCGCACTCGATGAGTATCGCATCAAGGTGGGAGTCCATCCGCATGTCTCGGGGCTAATCGAGGAATCCGCGGCAAATTGATCAACTGATGGAGGAAACCGATCCCCGCTATTTCAATCTCGCTCCCGACACAGCCCAGGTCTGGATGGGTGGAGGCGACCCGGTCCGCGTGATTGAGAAGTACAAGGACCGCATCGTGTACCTCCACTACAAAGATATCCGTGCCTATCATCGCGGCCTCGCCGAACTACCTCGACAACGTGATCGAGTTGGGCCGAGGCGTGATCGATTTTCCGGCGATTCACAGAATTCTGAAGAGCGTTAGCTATCAGGGGCTGGATCACCATCGATCTGGACAATGCCCGTATTTCGCCGCTGGAAAGCGGCAAGGTCAATCGCGCCTATATCGACACAGGTGTTGAATCCGATTTATCGGTGAAACGTGGTCAATCAGATCATGCAGGCGAATTCGAGCGAACCGCGAAGACCCCCTCTTGATCTCCCCCTTATTCGCTTCGCAAGGGGAGAAAGGATTCCGGCTTTCGGCGGAATGAAAGAGGAGCAGAAGGTGTTTTTCCTAAGGCACAGGAGGCCGAGGACTCTTGCCCACCAACAAAGTTGACACCTCGTGCAGGCGCCGCTTTCTGACAATTTCTTGCTGCGAGTCCTTTGCTCGCGTATGCGGGAATGGCGGCGACGCTCAGCCACTGGCTCTGACCTTGTGACGCCTGCAGAAGCACTCAACGTCTTCGACCTGGAAGAAATCGCGCGAAAGAACCTTCCCCCGGCGCATTTTGGCTTCATCGCCACCGGAGTAGACGATGAGGTCACGCTGCGAGCAAATCGTGAAGGCTTCTTGAAATTCAAGATCCGCTCACGCCGTCTTGTGGATACGCGGGAAATTGACATGCGCGTCCAGCTCTTCGGCGCCGAATGGCCCACGCCCATCTTTTTAGCGCCAGTCGCATAGCCAGCGCGCTTTTCATGAAGACGGCGAGCTGGCGCACTGCCAAGGCGGCCAGGGCGCACAACCACCAGCTCATTCTGTCCACCAACACCACTGTTCCCGTTGAAGAGGTGATTGCAGCAAGGGGTGCGTCCGTGTGGTTTCAGCTCTATCCAACCGCCAAGTCGTCGGTCACACAGGGACTCGTCGAAGCGAGCCCAGGCCGCCCGGCTGTCCTGTGGTCGCGCTGCCACCCTCGACCAGGCCACGGCCGGAAGCCGCGAGACTCTGGCACGGGCACGCCGACGCGATGGGCGCGTCTGTACCGATTGCCACGCTGGGACACCAGGCGCCGGCTTCATGCGCAAGCCTATGTACAAGGATCTCGACACCGCGGGACTCAGCGGCTCCTCGACACCCCATCTGACTTGGGAGTTCGTGGATCGGCTCAAGGACATGACCTCCATGAAAGTGGTCCTCAAAGGCATCGTTACCGAGGAGAGATGCCAAGTTGGCGGTCGAACACGGTGTGGATGGCGTCATTGTGTCAAACCACGGTGGGCGGGGCGAGGGAGAGTGGACGCTCAACCATCGAGTCTCTACCTGAAGTCGTGGACGCTATCGGCGGCAAGAATCCGGTCCTGATCGACAGCGGCTTTCGCCGCGGGACCGACATTTTCAAAGCGTTGGCCCTTGGTGCCAAAGGTGTGTGTATCGGCCGACCTTATTTGTGGGGGCTGGCCGCATTTGGATAACCCGGGGTGGAGCGAGCTCTCGAGCTGCTCACAAAGAGTTGGAAATGGCGATGCGAATGAACGGCGCCCCAACCATTGCCAGCATCACCGCGACGGTTCGTCACGATGTGACTCAAAACTCCACTGATCGCACAGGAGTCTTGACGCGCAGCAGAGTTTGACAGGCAGACGATAACCTTACCAAAGCAAGAGCCAGATCACAGATCTGGCTTCCCATCGCTCATCATCTTCGCGATCTTGAAGGATGCCTTGAGATTGATCTTGCCGCCCTGAGCTACGAACTCGATTTCATCGTCCTCGGAAGTCAATGCGGGCTTTCCATCTATCAAACGAGCAAAGGAAAAACATCTGCTACTCCGTCCTGGCGATCTTTCGGGGCTTCATACTTTTGAGGGCGATCTTTTTGCCTTGTTCTTCTTGGAAGTGAGGAAAGTCTTCTCCTGAAAACTGGCCAAACTCAGCTGGTTGAACGCATCGAAGCATCGGTCCCGTCACGGCAATCTGATAATCCTCCACTGGCGCTTCGGCAAACTTTCTGACCTCCGCTTCAGGCACGTTTTGCTGAAGCTGACCGAGCCTACCCAACGCCTGCCGAATTCGCACCGATGAGTGCCATCGGACAAATAGAGGGACCGAATCTCCAGCACCCGAATGAAACGCCTGTCTGCGACAAACCGGCCCCGCTGTTGGTTCCGGCTGACTGCACTCTGGGCATATCTTTACCCGACTGCTGTTGGATTGCTGTTGGCCTCCCAGTACTCCGGCCACTGACTGTTTGCGTTCGCGCCCAGGGTGATTCGGACAGAATCTTCACGGCTTCCCTGCTCGCTCCATTGGGTAAACGGCTTCTCTTCCTCAAAGTCCTTTCCCCAAACGGTCAGCGTCGTACCAATGGCTATAAAGTGCTATCCAGGCGGCTGATCGGAGTTTCACCGAAGACGGGTTTCGCATGACTCCTCCTTTTCTCGATTGAAGAATCTAACAGATGACACTGCGTGCAGGAGATTACTTGACGTGTTCTTGAGGAGAGTTCGGTTGGAGCGACTCACGACTTCACTAGCCCCACCGAGTCTCTCAGACTGTTGAGCACTGGCGTGAGAACCGAAACGAAATCTCCCTTTTGGACGATCGTTTGGGGGCTTTCCAGTTGCCAGGACCTTTGCCATTTCTGGTGTCTGGTCTTTGATATAAGACCCCCACGTCCAAGGGTTGACTCATCTCGTGATCGGTTCCGAATCAGAATCTGAATCTTTTTTGGATCCTGTTTGAAGGGCATCCAGAGATTGCAAATCCACCACCGGGTGCGTCACCCAGTTTAGCCTAGACGCATCAACACCTTCTTCGTCTTGCGCATAAGGCTCATGGTTGACGTCAAAATTGTCGCTGCCCGCCCACCGATCGTCGTTGGGATCGACCGCGAACTTATTTTTTTGCAGGCGCTCGCGGCGTCGCGATGCGCTCGCGGACGTCGCCATCCATCATGACGCGCTGGCAACGCGAGACCACCTCGCCGCTACAAGGAGATCGCGGGCCAACGCCTCTTTCGTTCGTTGTTGGGCGAACAAAGGCTGCGTCCCCACAACATCAGGCCGGCAACCACGATCGGGTTAAGACTGCGTCTCACCGCCCAGTCGGGCCTCCTTCTGCCAGATTCAGAGATGTATTGCCGGATAGCCTGCCGGTACCGTGGATCCCAGATTTTGGAAGACATGCAGGTTGGGCTCGATCCCGCCTTCGATGCTGTTGTTGCTCAATCTTCCGGGGGGCAAATCCGCTATGGCTGGGTCGTGGAGTTCCGCCAATCTTCCAGGCCGAGGGCCGTTGATGCACGACGCGCGCCACTTCTTCGCGCAAAGCCTCTCCGGACTGTCGGGATTCAAGCAGTTTCAACGGTGCGACGTCCTGAGCAAGGATTGCGTTGAATCTTCAAGCGGATGCTTGGGATGGGACCGATCGATCCCAAATCGCTCGCCAGGATAGGCCAGGCAGGTCTCTTCACCTTCGAATTGAACCGGGGGTCTGCGCCCGGACTAACGGTCAACCAATGGATGTAACCATCCAGATTCCACATCCAGGCTCGCAATGGATTCTCGAGATTGCCGATGACGAAGAACGAATGGAAGGGGCTCCGGAATAGATCAAACAATATCTCCACGCTCGCTTCACCCAGGCTGAGGTTGTTCGGCAACCAACTGAGAATGGCGGGAGCAAACCCAGAAATTCACGGCCCCAGCGAGTGTTTTGAATTGCTGCTCCAACCTCCAGCTTGCATCGGTCGGAAGACAAACTGCACAGGCGAACCCGCGGGGACAGCGTTCGCTAACAAGCGGCTGTATTCAAGCAGAGGCGAGTCATCCTGAGCAAAGCGCGCCTCGTCACCGTCCCAGTGAAAGCGCCCTTGTACCTCTCTTCTTACTGATTGAAGAACATCTCGAACTTTGTGTGTGTCCACCTTCTCTCGAAAGTGTTGCTCCATCGCGCTGACGACGGCAACAAGTCGGCCTCATGCGGGTTCCCCAATTCAGAAAGCTTGCTGGCCATTCCGGATTGATCGGCAGAATAGACAAACGGAATCGGCTTTGGTCCGCGCCGTGATTCCCAGCGCTTCCATCCAGCAGGGCACTGTAGTGGCGGTCGAAAAGCTCCCAGCTCGCGATCGCGCCTATGACGTCCTTCGCCGATCAACTCCGGTGCAGAACTCCGGACCCACCTTGCCGAAGCATGGCCGCCGGCAGTTGATGAAAGCGTGCCGCGGTGCTCATAGAAGATCCCGGTGGTAAGCATGGATCAAGTTGAAAGGCGCATCGCTGCGAAAGAACCCGTCCCACTGGAACGGCTTTGTTTGGGGTAGAGACTCTAGCCAGCCAGCCGGTTCCATAGGAATTGTGGTCAATTGTGAGCGCGTCGGCGGTGGGAATCACGGACTGGAGGACAAGAACCTGGACCTTCAGTTGCGACTTCTTGCGCCCAGACGTGGCGACGACCGATCCTTCATGGACGCCAGGTACAGCGTCGAGACGATATCCAGAGATCTGCAAAAGCCCTGCGCAGCCTGACCTGTGACCTTGTTGTCGGGATCCGGCAGCTTCGAACTGAATGGGTTGGCGACTGGAATTGCAGCGCGTCCGGAATAACGGAGTCCTTCTTGCGGAGCTTGTGATACCGGAGTCTTGAAGAGCTCGGTTGAATGCCTGTGGATTTTGGGTCGAACTGGAGAGAGGGAGTATGGAGTCTCCCGGCTTGTTTCACCACCACGAAGAAAGACACATAGCCATTCCGCGCAGCGCGAAGTCGGTTGTTTTGGGACTTATGTAGGGGTTGCCGTGCGGTTCGCCGGCGCTGCGGTCCGCCGAGCAGCCGTGCCGTCAGGCCCTGGGCGTAAGTATTCAGGGTAAGCGTCCAGATCGAGACCGAACGACAATCGATGGCTCAGGAGTACAAAAGCAGGCTGGCAAAGAAAAAGATCTTTCGGGTCATGGGTAGAGAAGGCGAAAACGTGCGCGAGACGGAACGCCTATCATACTGCAGTAGGGGCCGCATTGCGATGAAGCTTCGGATAGCCAGCGGTGATTGCGATTGGTGTTTCAGGTAAACACAAGCCGATCGATGGATTTGCTTGCGATCAGCTATTTCCCTTACTCGCTTGGCATAGCCAATTCCGGCATAGGGCGGGCGGCGAAAAGGCGACGGCATGGGCGGGCCAGCCAGCGTGCCCACTTGCACGGATCGCGAAACGCGAGCGCTGTCGGTGGCAATGCCGGTGTTGGCATACATTTGCCTGTAAAGTTTGGAGACGAGGACGAACGCCAACCGGCCGCGGCGAGAGCGCACGAGTGCTACACGACCTGGCCCAAATCTTGGGCAGAGTGTAGAACCGATCCCACACAGCCTGCGTGCGAGCGCGAATTTCACTTGAGAGAGCGTTGGATGTGGTGCTAGTAGACCTTTGGTCGCCGGTTCTGCGGAATCAGCCAATGGCGCGTAACGGGAATCCCCGATCGTTAGCGACTCCATCCTGTTCGGTTTCTCGGCTCCCAGCGTTGAAAGTCAACCGTGCCAGGAAGGGCGTCAACATGACGAATTGCGCGAAGGTAACACCAGCCCGCTCGGCAAGGGCAGCGGTTGCTTCGAAAGTCTCAGCGCGGTCGCTGGGCAGGCCGAAGATAAACGACCCCAGCACATGTATGCCGCTTTGCTTGAACGCTTGAAGGCGCTCCACCAAAGCTTCACCTGCGTAGTTGAAGCCCTTGTAGATATCCTTGAGGCCCTCAGGCGTCACCGACTCCACACCCACCAATGCACCGCGAATGTGGGCGCGCCTCATCGCATCCAAGAATTCTGGATCCTCGGCGGCTTCCATGGTGATCTGGGTAAAGAAGATGAGGTCATTGGGCAGGACGGGCCAGCTGACCCATGAGGTCAAACCGCTCTTGGCGCAGGGCCTGAAGTTCTTGAAGGCGGTGAGGGGTCCGTCTTGCGCGCCGCCATTTCGAGGTCAGCCAACGTCACGGGATAGAAATTGTCGTCGGCCAGAGCAATGAAACGAAATCCCAAGCGGCGCAACTCTACGACCTCACGGATTACAGCCTCGACGGCACGCTGACGAGGTTCCTGACCGTCCGTGCGCCACACCGAGCAAAAAGAGCAATGCTTCGGACAGCCGCGCACCGTCTGCACCGAGGCCCACATGTATCGTTCACGCGGCAGTAGGTCCCACCGGGCGGCAGAAAGTGATCGCCCCCAACACGGCCTCCCTCGTAAACGCGTTCCGGTTGGCTGTTCGCGCAATCCTGGATAACGCGAGACCAAACCAGATCGCCGTCCCCACGCACAACCGCGTGGGCGCCGCCAGCCTCATGAGCTTCATCCGGAAACAGCGTGGAGTGGATCCCACCAAAAACGACCCACGCACCGCAGGCGCGCGCTTCTCGCCCAACTTCGTAGCCTCGAAGCGCGTTGCCGGTGTGGAGCCCAATGCCAACGACGTCGCCTGCCTGAATGGTCGCCGTGTCAATCGGCTCAAGCGTCTCATCCACGATCAGCGGGTCTCCCCACATCCTCGGAGTAGCTGCAGCAAGGACATACAGCCATCGCGGAGTAATGACTGCGACACCAAAAGACACATGGCTTGGATTTACGAGATGGACACGCACGCTCCGGCCTCCTCAAACGAAGAAAAAATGTTGGGGAACCGGACACCAGTGTCCTGGATCAGCACTGTCGGTCGGCGCAAGACTCTCCCACGGAAGGCCTGCATCATGCCACAAGCGTCACGCGGGCTTCAAGGTTAACTTCTGCGAGGTTAAGCTGTGGATTAACTTAGGGAGGTTAAGGATAGTCGGAAAAACGGTGCAGACACAGCCCCTATCAGATCGGACCAGACTCCTCCACCTTGACGCGAACCTGCCCCTACCCGAAACCTTTCCACTTTCTGTACAACAAACTTGAGTTTGTCGAAGCGCCACTCCGTGCCTCTCCGCGGGTATTTCCTGCCAACGATCCACCAGGTAGCCACCCAGAGTTGCAGCATCGTTTTCGTCGTTGAACCGGACGCCGAAAGCCTCCTCAACATCATGGAGCGGTGTGGCACCGTCAACCAGGTACTCGTTTTCCTGAATCTGAGTGATAAGAGGCTGTTCGTGATCAAACTCGTCTTGAATCTCGCCAACCATCTCCTCAAGACGTCCTCCAGAGTCACCATTCCCAGTGTTCCACCGAACTCATCGACGACGATGGCCATGTGGCATTTCTTATCCAAGAAACATTGAGAGTAAAGTCTCCAGGCTGACAAGCTCTGGAATGAAGAGAATGTCCCGTCGAATAGCCTCAATCTGGGCTCGTTCACGCTTGGCATGAATCTGCCACAGCAAATCCTTCACATGAACCATCCCGATGACTTGATCGATTGTCTCGCGACACAATGGGAACCGCGTATGCCGGCTTGCCTCCGCAAGCTTCAAGTTCGATTCAATGGGATGCTCCGCAAACAACGCCACGATCTTGTTGCGTGGCAGCATGATGTTCCGTGCTCTGAGGTCTTTCAGACGAAAACGCCTTCACCGCGATTGTCCGGCTGAGAGAGTTGTCTGAATCCGCTCTGCCAGGTTCGGCGAGTAGCAGCCGAAGTTCTTCTTCTGAATGTCCCAACTCCGGCCTCGCTCACCGGCTCAAGTCCGATGATTCTGAGCACCCAATTGGCGACTTGGTTGAGCGACCAAATCGCAGGGTAGAAGACTTTGTAAAAGAACGTCAGCGGCACAGCCACCCATAACGTGGTTTGCTGAGCACGTTGAATCGCCAGTGACTTGGGCGCTAGTTTCCCAAGATGATATGGAGGAAAGTGATGATGGCGAAGGCGACTCCCAGCGCAATCAGCGACACTACCTGGTGCGACTCGATGCCAACTGAAACCAAGGCGGATTCTAGCAACGCTGCTGACAAACGGTTCTCCCAGCCAACCGAGACCCAAAGCTCGCCAAGGTGATGCCCAATTGCGTGGCGGACAAATAGGCATCCAGGTGCTGAATGACACTGTCGGCCACACGGGCCCAGTGGTGATGCCGCTTGACCAGCGTTTCAATCTGCGTCGAGCGTACGCTTGACAATCGCGAATTCGGCAGCAACGAAGAATCCGTTGAGCAAGACGAGAAGAGCACCGCAAATAGCCTGAAGCCAATCTCGACAAAGGGAGTAATGATGGGATTCCATGGACGAATGGTGTGCCTTGCGGTAAGAGCAGGAAGACGGCGGTTATCTTAGCACTAACCGTCCGGGGATCACTCGCACTATGACTAGTCGCTGCGAACGGGAAGGTCGAAGAAGCTCATTCCATCGACAGCTCCAGAATATTGGAAAGCTAGGCTGCCTTCGGTTCGCTTGCAACGCATGGGAAACAAAAGGTTTATGAGACAGCTTCGGATACCGAAAGCTTGGTGGCAATCAGTCGTTACGAATTTCTCGAAGAAATCGATGCAAACGTGAGGACTGCACGGTCGGCTGCACAGCCCGCAATTCTAGTAGTTGAAAACAAATGGTTTGTGGGATTTGAGGGTTAGCCTGCGGCGTTGGAATGTGGAATGCACAAGGGACAGCATCGAGATGGGTCTGTTCTTTGAAGTACGCTTTTGATTTCGTGGCTCTTGGTAAGAAGTCGAGAAATCGGCTGTGGATTGCAGTCTCAAAGCCCTTGGGTTTTCTTGTTGATCCCAACGATAATGAAAGGGCTTTGCGCCTTATAATGAGCGCCCGCTGAGTTTGGCCTCTGTCTTCTCACCGAAGATCTGTTCAGGCGTAAAGCTTGAATCTCTCCGTAGCAACAAAAGGGCGACACGCAAAAACAAGATTTTGCAGTCCCCGACCAGGAGCCACGCATTTTTGGGACCGCCCTCGCTCCTCCTTGGCTTCTCCGCCGAGTCTTGCTGATTAACTTGATCTAACTCACTAGCACGTAAGCGTGCCCTCCTGGTGTTGCTTCTGACCGACACAGCGAGCCAGCACAAACTGTTTTTCAGGTTCTGAGTTACCGCGGAGGTCGGATGGAAGCTAATCCAAGATCGCGCATCGACCACGACGTCCGCCGAGAAGTTCTGCGAACGAGTGGTGTCGGAATGCGGAGTGCACCCCGGGCAGGGGCCTTCACATTTCAGGCAGGAGGTTGATTTCAACTTGGTCTTGGTTGTTGATTTCTGGTTTTCGCCGCCAGCGGTCGTGGTTGATGTTGTGAATCTTGACCTTGTAGTTCAGAACGCGGCGGCTTACACCCAGCAGTTCGGCGGCGTCTTTCTGAACCCGGTTGGTCATCTTCAGGGCTTCAATGATGGTGTTGCGCTCCAGGTCATCAGAGCTTAATGCCGCATGGCGGAATCTCGATTCCCAAAGCATCGATGGAGGATGCGTCTCCCTTGGTGGCAGTTCAGAGTCAGGTCTTCAACACCAATCAAATTTGATTCGGCCATCAACACCGCCCGCTCGATAGTATTCTGCAGCTCACGGATGTTCCCCGGCCAGTTGTGACGAGTGAGGTATTTCACGGCTTGCGGTGAAAAGCCTGAAATCGGCTTCTTCAATTCGTCGCTGTATTTCTTCGCAAAAAAGTTTGCCAGGGGCAGGACATCTTCTTTGCGCTCTACGCAACGCTGGCGTTTCGATTCCAGACAGTATTCAGCCGGTAGTAGAGGTCTTCACGGAAGGTGTTGTTGGCAATTGCTTCCTTGAGGTTCTTGTTGGTGGCAGCGATGATCCTACATCCACCTTGATCGTCTTCATTCCACCCAGCCGCTCAAACTCCTGCTCCTGCAACACCCTGCAGCACCTTTGCCTGAGTGCTGGCGCTCATGTCTCCGATTTCATCGAGGAAGAGCGTGCCCCCGTTGGCTTGCTCGAAACGGCCGATGCGCTGGCGGTCAGCGCTGGTGAAGGCACCTCTTCTCGTGGCCAAACAGTTCGCTTTCGAGCAGATTTTCCTGCAAGGCGGCACAGTTGACTTTCACAAAGCTTTGCTTGGCCCGCAAACTGTTGTAGTGGGCAAGAGAAGCGATCAGTTCCTTCCCGGTACCGGTTTCGCCAGTGATCAGAATGGAGGCATTGCTGCGGGCAATCTTCTTGATGATCTCAAAGATCTTTCGGATTTGCGGGCTGCTGCCGACGATGTTGTTATGCTCAAGTGCCTGGCTGCTCTGGCTGCGCAATATCTGCAGCACACGCCGCTATCACGCCGGTGCTCGAGGCGCGCGGTTGATTTTGACTTCAATTCCTCAAGTTCGAAAGGTTTCTGGATGTAGTCATAAGCGCCACTCTTCATGGCCTCGACTGCGCTCTCAATCGTGCCAAACGCCGTCATTACGATTGCGACTGTCAGGTCGTTTACCTGTTTGGCAAACCGCAGCACTTCCAGTCCGCTCTTTTTCGGCATCCGCATGTCGGTCAATACGACGTCGTAGCTCTTCTTCCTGCAGGCGTTCCGTAGCTTCCTCACCGTCGCCTACCTCGGAGACATTGTGGCCGTTCTCAACCAACGCCTGCACTACGCTACCTCGCAATACATCATTGTCTTCAACAACCAAGATCTTCCCCATGATTCAAACAATCCTCAACATTTGGATTACCCGCAACTGCGGGTTGAACTATTGGTTTCCCTGGAGCGGCAGCTTGATCGTGAACACCGTTCCACGTCCAACCTCGCTCTCCACATCGATACTGCCATGATGACTGTCGACGATCTTCTGGGCGATTGCGAGTCCAATGCCCGATCCCTTTTCTTTCGTCGTAAAAAGGATAAAAGATCTTGCTCAATACTTCGTCCGAGATCCCCTGCCCGTTGTCTTCAATGCGTACCCAGGCATACGGTGCCAAGTCCACCTGTCGGCTGAGGGTTCTTCTCAGAAACCTTGCCATGCAGAGATGAAGCTGTGCGCTGAAAAAGATGGAAGGACCACAGGCAATTTGAATCTTGCCGGGCTCGCCGATGGCCTGAAGCGCGTTCACCATGATATTCACAAACACCTGCTTCATCTGGGCGTAGTCAATTGGGACCGTTGGTGTCTGCTGATAGTCCTTAACGATCTCAATGCCTTCGCGATCCACGGTGGATAGAGCGTTCCCAAGCGATTCCTCAAGCAGCGACTTCAGGTTGACTTTCTCTGGACTCACCTTCACCGGACGCACGTACTCGAGGCAGTCGGTCACAATCTTATTGAGCTTTCTGACTTCGGATTGAATCGACTCTAGCTGCGCCGTGTGTGTCGGCTGAATTTTCCGCTTGATCAAACTGGCTGTGAGTTCGATGGCAGCCAGCGGATTTCGTATCTCGTGCGCAAGTCCGGCGGCCATTTGCCCGAGCGCTGCAAGGCGATCCTTCAGCTTCTCCTGCTCGTTCAATTCGCTCCACCAACGTGAGATCCTTGAAGAACAGCGAAACTCCGTCAACGGCTCCCTCATCATCTTTGGTGAAGGAAATCGTATAACCAACGGTGCGGATCTTCCCGTCACGCAATCTCAAATCCAGCTCTGCACGGCTGGGCAGATTCTTCATCTGGTAAGCATCGTTGAGAGTCTGAAGTAACTGCTGCTGCTCGCCGAGAACCGCTTCCACATTCTACACCGACAAAGTTTTGCGTTTCCAGTTCGAAGATCCGGATTGCAACTCGTTGATGGCCGTTATTCGCCGCTGCAGGTCGACGGAAAGAATTCCGCACCGTAAACTGTTTAGGATCTTGAGACCAGAAATCTTGATCAGCAACTGTGTGAAACATAAGCACCGACCGAATTACAAATTCGTTCCGATATGTAACATCGAGTTACGGTTTTTCAATCTATTGGTTTGAAACGCAGCAAAAGTGACTAGCAAAAAACATCCTGAGTTGGCTCCATGTCATTGTCACACAGAGCGTTCGGCTCCAGTACAAATCCGAACTTCCAAAGCGTATCGTCCAGGACGGTCCGAGAGATTAGTGCAAATTTGAAACCAGACTAGCGTGGTTGCCCTATTCTGGCGGGACGGAAACATGCAGACTGGAACGCGTCTATCGGCTGGGCGCAAAAGCCGCCCAAAGAACGCGTCTCACCAACCAACAGGGCTACGGGGGCGTAGTATAGGAGGTCTAACCAAAGTGAGGGCGCAGCTTGCGAAGGTAGTTTCGAGAGTCTCGGGCAGAACCCGAGTCTCTCCGACGATCGTCATGAAGTTTGAATCCCCAATCCAGCGGGGCACCACGTGCATATGAAGATGATGCTCCACACCGGCCCCGGCGCAACGGCCGAGATTCATCCCAATGTTAAAGCCATCCGGCTGATAGGTTTGTTTCAAAGCAGACTGGCAACGCTTAACCAGTTCCAGCATTTCTACCGACTCTTCCTGAGACGAGTTCTGAAAATCGGCGTTATGGGCGTAGGGGAGCGACCAGGAGGTGCCCTGTGGTGTAAGGGAAAGATGTTGAGGATAACGAAGCTCAGCCGACCCCGAAAAACAACAAAATCCCGTTCGTCGTACTCACTAGAGGTTTCCAGGCAGAACACGCAGCGGCTCGGATTCTTAAGACTGGCAATGTACTGATACCTCCAGGGAGTCCAGAGATAATCCATGATTAGCTGGCAGCCGCTGTGGTGCTGTTAATGAGGTCTTTCAGCTCCTTGCTGGGCTTGAAGTAGGGAACCTTCTTTTCAGGAACGCTCACTTTTCTCCCGTTTTTGGGTTTCTGCCCTGTCGGGCTTTCCGTTCGCGAATCCTAAAACTCCCAAACCCTCGAACTTCCAGCTTGTCGCCGGTTTTGAGTGCCTTGATGATGCTGTCGAACAGCGTCTCAACGATGACTTCTGAATCTTTGCGGCTGAGCTCTGTTACCTTCGAGACTTCGTCGATCAGGTCTGCTTTGGTCATGAGTTACTCCTTAGGGTGTCGTGGAGAAATGGTTTGGTTGATTTCTGTAATGGAACGTGTGAAAGGAACTAGGGACCCCTGACGATCTGGAGAACCGATTTGTTCTTCTGGGACTAAAATTTTTACTTCCAGAGATAAGAGAACTGAATGCGTTGGTCCGGCAATGCTGCACCGAAGGGGAATACACGGCTTCGCGCCGCCAAAGAAAAAGATCAATTAGCCCCGGGCGTTCCCGGGCCGGATAAACCAAAGTGAGGCTCGCCGGTAATCTTTGCCATCTTGGCCGTGATCTGAACCGCATCCTGAAAGCCGCCAATCTCGTCAGTCAACTTCTTTACCCTGGCGTCCTTGCCCGTATAAACGCGTCCATCGGAAAACGATTTCGCCCGCTCGATATCGAACTTTCGGCCTTCGGCAACCACCTGAACGAACTGAATGTACATATCATCAATAATGTTTTGCAAATACTTTTTTTCTTCGTCGGTTAGCTCTCGTGCAGGGGAACCGGCATCTTTCAGCTCGCTGCTCTTGAGCACCACGCTCTTCAGCTTGGCCCACTTGAGCAACTCGCCATAGTTCACCCACTCCGCAATGACACCGATGCTTCCCGTAATGGACGCTGCGTTGGCCACGATCTTATCCGTGCCACAAGCAATGTAATAGGCGCCCGAAGCACCAACAGAGCCGATCGAAGATACAATGATTTTGCGCTTTTCTCGGCGAATCCTGAGCACTTCGTTGTAGACCTCTTGCGAAGCAGCTACGCCAGCCGCCTGGACTATCGATGCGCAGAATGATGGCCTTGATCGACGAGTTGTTCGCAAAACGCTGTAACTGCTCGATCAAGACTTGGAATCGAAAATGACACCAGAGAGTTCAATGACACCGATCTTGTTACTGCTGAAGCTGAAATCGCTATCTCCGTCGTCATGCAATACATAGAGCAACAAGGCAACCGTCGTCGCGACCGCCAGAACAAAGGAACCACAGCCCACAATGACCCAGAACAGCCACCGCGATTTCTTCTTTTCCATGAAAAGTCACCGAATTCCTGCACCTTGGAACCGTTCCACCAGTCTTCAAAGATAACCAAACGAATCGACGTGTCAACCCGAAACTGGCGGGTGAGCAAACCGCCGAGGTAGACAATGCCGCTTGCTACCGGTCATTTATCATTGAAAGGGCAAATAGCAACTGGCCAATAACCAATGACAAATGCCTTTGATGTTCTCCGCCAGTTCGACCCGGCAGCCAATGAGGATCCCATTTCCACGATTAGGAGGATCCTTCCTTCAGGCCCGCACCAACCAGGCGGTCATAGATCCACCCTCCCCCAACCCCACCCAGCAATGGAGCGATGACCGGAACCCAGAACCAGTAGTTTCCAGCCGCAAAGACCTGAGGTCCCCATCCGCCCACCAAAGTAAAGAGCCGAGGTCCCAAATCACGCGATGGATTGATGGCGTAGCCGCTGTTAAATCCAAAGGTCATTCCGATGAGGACAACGAGCAATCCGATGAGCAGCGGCGCCATATTCCCGGCGGGTGCCAGGTTCCGAGCGTCAGTGATCGCAAAAATGGCCAGGACCAACAGGGCGGTCCCAACAAACTGATCTATGAATCCTCCTGCGGTCGAAAGAAACGGCTGCGGATAAGTTGCGAAGATGCCAGCTGTGGCTTTCTCCCGACGACGATCCGCATTCCGCCATCAAAGGCCAGGAATGCGTCGTGGTACGTGAGAAATACAATCGCCGAGGCAACAAAAGCACCCGCCGTCTGGGCAAGCCAGTATGGCCCAACCTTGGTCCAAGGAAAGTCACGGCGAACTGCCAGCGCTAGCGTTACAGCCGGGTTCAGATGGGCTCCAGTGACACCGCCGGCAACGTAGATCCCCATGACTACCGCCAATCCCCAAGCCAGATTGATCGACAAATAGCTGCCATTCTGACCACCACTGAGGACCACCTGCGCAACGACTCCGACACCGAAAACGATTAGAACAAAGTGCCCAGAAATTCTGCCAAGATCTCTTGTTTCAAAGTGGTCCGCGCCATCAAGACCTCCGCAAATTCATGACTGAAGTCAGAAGGGGTTAAAGAACTGCGGAACTATAACAGGGATAAATCAGACGAGGAAGAAATCGTTCAGAATCCACAGCAACAGCGAAGAGACTGTCAGTTCGTTAGCTCGTGAACGAGCAGCTCCATTGTAAGGCGGGTATCGAGACTCGTACTCTTGACCTTGTCATCCACGCTGGCGAGGCGCACTACTGCCTGGAGGAGACTCTGACGTGAGAATTGCTTCGCCTGCTCCTGCATTCTCTGAGCGGCTGATGGATTGTAGACGCCAACCTGCTTCCCAATAATCGCTGCGGGCGTCTTTCCCGCCAATTCTCGGAACTGCAGCCACTGTCGGAGTTGCTGGCCAAACCACCAGAATGCCAACCCGGTTTCCTTGCCCGTGAAAAAGATTTCTTCAACCAGTTCAAGTGCCCGAGCCTTGTTTTGGCGGCGATGGCGTCGAGAAACTCAAACAGTGTGTGGCCCGCGGCAAACCCTGACACCGCTTCCACCACCGATACTGTAATCCGTTTCTCAGAACCCGTGTAAAGCACCGCCTTCTCCATTTCCTGTTGCAATCGTCCGAGATCTGTCCCCTGCAAATCCAGAAGGAAACGGATTGCATCAGGCTCCACCGTGCAGTCGCGGGCTTTGGCTTGATGCTGCATCCAGGCCGCGACCTCACGCGGCTCCAGCGGCGCCAACTCCAGAACGTGAGTCCCCGACGAAAGGATTTCGAAAATCTTTTTCTTCTTCTGATCCTTATCCAGATCGCCGGCCAAAAACAGCGCGACGGTCTGCGGGTTCGGATTGGAGAAATACGGGGCTAGCCGTTTGCCCTGGTGTTCCCGCAGCTTCATCGCCCCCTTCACCACGAGCAATTGTCGTGGGGCAAACATCGACAGACTCTGAGCCGTGTTTACGAACTCCTCCACGGAAGTTTCGTCCAGATCCAGTGTGACCGGCACAATCTGCCCTTCGCTCGATTCCTCCAATGCCCGCGTGAGTGCCTTCACAGCGAGTTCGATCAGGAATGAATCGGCGCCAAAAAGGAAGTAGTTTGCGTGGAACTTCCGTTTTGTGAGGCTGGCTTCAAAATCGGTGTAGCGAATTAACATAGGAAAGACAGACCGCAGAGACGTTGAGACGCGGAGAACAAGGCGGAACGCAGATTGCGCAGATAAACGCAGATACGTAATCACCGGGTAATGACAGAATCGCAAGTATCCTCACGAAAGTGTGACAGAAGGACAGCCGAAAGCCGAAAATGCACTTGCTTTGTAATTCGGGCTTTCGGGCTTCTTTCGTCATTCAACCTTGCCGCTGCTGATTCGACCGTGTCTTCACGTATCTGATTCTATCTGCGTTTCATCTGCGCAATCAGCGTCCAGAACTCTTCGGCCTCCGTGTCTCCGTGGCAAGATCTCAAAACGCTTCCAAGAATGCTGCTCACCAGCGTTCAGGAGAACTCGCGGGCCAGTCGGTCCATTGCGGGCCCTTCCTCGGGAAAGAACTCTTTGGATCCACGGCTGATCTCGAACTCTTCGCGAAAGTAGAAATTGTTGTTCTCGAACAGCAACTTGTGTGTCGTCGTGTCTTTCATCGAGACGCGCATGCGAACCGTGACTAGAAAAGTTGCTCCAGCCCCGCCAGCAAAGATGACTGGCGTTGACGTGAATTCCGTGACTTGACCAGTAAGGACAGCTTTGGCCTGGCTGGCATCTGGAACGATGCGATAGCGAGTTCTGGAAACAAACTCGTCCACGACCGCCGACGTGAGGCGCTGCTCAAGTCGGTATTTGGTTGTCTGGTTATTAAAAATAGGAATTGCGACGGAATCAATGTGTGCAGGAATTGCCGTTGCTTTGCCTGCGAGTCGGTAGCCACATCCTGGCGTCAGCAACAGAAGAACCCAGCAAAAGACAAAGCAGAAAGTGCGAACGAAGGTCGAACGAGTGTCGAAGTTCGAAGTTCGAACCGCGAGTTGCAGAACACCGGTTGGTGAAATGCTGGCAGTGCCACTTCGCTCTTCCGACATTCGCCTTTCGCACTAAACTTCGACATTTGAACTTCAAACTTCGACATTCGAACCTCGCCTGGGTTTAGGCAACGACATTGACGAGCTTCCCCGGAACGTAAATCACTTTCCTTGGGACCTTGCCGTCCAGATGGCGCCGCACGGCTTCGTTTTCCAAAGCGATACCACGCGCCTGCTCTTCAGTCAGACCAACGGGCATCGTGATACGTCCCCGCACTTTTCCATTCACCTGAAGAACAAGCGTGATCGATTCGTCGGCAGCCAGGGCGACATCAAACTGCGGCCAGGTCTGCTGGTGAATCGAATACGGACGCCCCTTGTGCATCCAAATCTCTTCTGCCATGAAGGGTGCTATCGGCACCACCATCAGCAAGAGCGCCTCGGTCGCCTCATTGAACGCCGCGTCACTCACTGGCTGGCGCTGCGCGTCGAGACAGTGTGTTGGTAAGTTCCATGAGCGAAGAAATAACCGTGTTGAAACGAAACCCTTCGATATCCTGTGACACCTTTTTGATCGTCTTGTGTGTCCATCGCCGTAAGTCGCGGTCCGCTTGCGCTGTGGTTGCATCCGCAGGTGGACGCGGTGCAGGGTTGAGGATGACGTCCCAAGCTCGCCGCAGCCAGCGATGTGTTCCTGCCAGCCCGTTGGTATTCCAAGGGGTGGCCATTTCAAAGTCGCTGATGAACATCTCGTAAGCGCGCAGCGCGTCGGCACCCCACTCGGCCACGGTTTCATCGGGCGTGATCACGTTGCCTTTGCTCTTCGACATCTTCTCCTTCCCATCCGGCGCCAGAATCATGCCTTGGTTCCGCAGCCTCTTGAACGGCTCGACAAACGGGACATACCCGAGGTCGTGGAGGGCTTTGGTCCAAAAGCGGGCATACAGCAGATGCATCACCGCATGTTCGGCGCCACCCACGTACATGTCCACGGGCAGCCAGTAGGCTACCTGCTCTTTATCAAATGCGGTGTCGCTGTTGTGCGGATCGGCGAACCGCAAGTAGTACCATGAAGAGCAGGCAAACGTGCCCATCGTGTCGGTCTCGCTCTTGCCTGTCCGGGGTATTCACGAATTCCGGGATCGCGGCCAGTGGCGATTCCCCAGTGTCAGTGGGCTCGTAATGCTGAACGTCGGGCAGGGTTACTGGAAGCTCCGCCGGTTCTTCCCCGTCGGCTGTGTGAATGATCGGGATCGGCGTACCCCAGTAACGCTGGCGGCTGATGCCCCAGTCGCGCAACTTGTAGTTGATGCGCCGGCTTCCTTTCCCCGAACCTGCCAGCCATTCGGTTCACTTTGGCCACGGAAACATCCGTTGGTGTGCCATCGAATGAACCGGAATTCACCATCCGGCCTTCACCAGGCCAGGATTCGCTCATGGCTTCGGCGTCCAGCGACTCGTGTGATTCCGGCTGAATCACCACGCGAACGGGCAGACCAAATCTGCGCGCAAACTCAAAATCGCGCTGGTCGTGGCCGGCACCGCCATGATCGCGCCGGTGCCATAACCCATCAGAACGTAGTCGGCAACCCAGATCGGAATCTGTTCCCCATTCACTGGATTCGTTGCGCGGGCACCGGTGAAGACACCGGTCTTTCTCCTTGCCCTCAGCCGTGCGGTCGATATCGCTCTTCTTCCGCGCCTCGGTCGACGTACGCCTTGCACTTCGGTCCGTTGGTCTGGCGAGGTCAGTTGCAAGACAAACGGATGCTCCGGTGAAAGAACCATGAAGGTGGCGCCCCACAGCGTGTCCGGCCGCGTCGTGAAAATGCGCAAGCCGCCTGCAGGTGTGTCGAAGAGCACCTCGGCCCCTTCGCTACGACCAATCCAGTTGGCCTGCATCGACTTGATGTTTTCCGGCCAGTCGAGGCCTTCCAAATCGGCCAGCGAGCCGGTCGGCATAGGCCGTGATCCGGAAGAACCACTGCATCAGCGTTTTCTTCTCGACCAGGGCTCCGCTGCGCCAGCCGCGCCCGTCGATCACTTCCTCATTTCGCGAGCACCGTCTTCTCCACTGGATCCCAGTTCACCGTGGAAGCAGCGCGATAAGCGAGGCGAAAGTTGCTCAGAAACTCCTTGCACTTTCGAGCGCTCGTTGATTTCCCAAGCGACCGCCATTGACTCTTGCGAACCCTTCATGGCGCACCCGGAATTCCCGTGCTGCCCTTTAGCCCGAAGCTCCGAGATCTCCAGCGCAGCAATCGGTCGCGCGCAGTTCTGTCGCGGGTCATACCAGGAGCCGTAGAGTTGCAGGAAAATCCACTGTGTCCAGCGGTAGTACTCCGGCGTGGACGAGTTGATCTCACGCGTCCAGTCAAAGGAAATGCCGATCAGGCGGAACTGCCGTTTATAGTTTGCTGAGAATTGGGCGATCAACTTCTGCCGGATTGGTCTTCCTCTCGATCGCCGCGTTCTCCGCAGGCAGCCCGAAGGCGTCCCACTCCCATCGGATGAAGTACGTTGTAGCCATGCATCCGATAGTAGCGGCTCAGCACATCTGTGGGCACATAGTTGCGGCAGTGACCAACGCTCAGACCATCGCCGGACGGATAAGGAAAGAAGTCGAGTATGTAGGCTTTCGGGCGTTCGGTCGGCTGGCTCCGTGCGATAGAGCCGATCTGGCTTCCCAGCGCTCGGCCCACTTGGCCTCGAATTGCTTCGGATCGTAACGTTCATTCATAGAATGTGGCTTGGCACGAGGAGCCACGAGCAGCCGAAACCCAGATCCCACAAGGGTTTCCAGCCCTTCGAGCAAGGCCCGGATGTTACAGGGGATTCCACAAAGCGTCAAGGAGGCGTCGAACCGCAAACGAGATAGGTCTCACAGGTAGCTCGTCTGGTTCGTGAAACGCAAGTGCCAAGTGTTCGCAATCCCGGGAGGGAAGTTTGCGTTTCGGCCAGCCACCGCTCCAGATCGAGATCCATGTGAGGACGTCATGATCGACACCGCGCGGGCTTCGCCGCAGCCAGCTGGGCATCTTTCGTGCAGACGATCCAATAGCCAATTGAACCGGGGCTTCTGGTATCTTCACCGAGCAAAGCGACTGCGCGGACGGAGAGGCCGGAATGAAGAGCGAAGACGAGCTGACAGGAAGCATCTCCACGGAGAAAGGATTCGGCGGTTACCGTGTGGTGGCCTTTGAAGCCCGCTTTGCCCAGGAGATGGCGAAACTCATCGCAAGTCATGGCGGCGAACTGCCTTGGTTGCGCCTGCGATGGCTGAAGTGCCGCTGGGTCAAAACGTCAGCGCTTTCGAATTTGCAGAACGATTGTTTCGAGGTGAGTTGCCGGTTGTGGTGTTTCTGACGGCGTGGGGACCCGTGCGTTGTTTGAGGTGTTGGAAACCCGTTACTCACGCGCGCAGCTTGTAGAAGCTTTGGGCAAGGTTACTGTCGTCGGCTCGTGGGCCGAAACCGGTGTCAGCGTTGACGAGGCTTCAGCGTGCCAGTCACCGTGGCTGTTCCTGAGCCCAACACTTGGCACGAGCTGTTGGAGACCATGGACGCCAGCGAGCGCTGTCCTGCCTTGAAAGGGCTGACGGTCGCAGTGCAGGAGTACGGAGTCCCGAATACCGAACTTCTCCAAGAGCTCAAGAAGCGCGGAGCTCAGGTTTTGCAGGTTCCGGTGTACCGGTGGGCGCTTCCGGAAGACACTCCGGCCGCTGGAGCAAGCGATTCAAAGGTTGATTGCCGGTGATTGCCAGGTCGCACTATTCACGAACGCGATGCAGGTATCACATCTATTTCAGCTGGCAACGCAGATGGGAGTTGCCGAGCCCGCTGCGAGGCGCCATGTCACATGTGGTCGTGGGTTCGGTGGGCCCTCTCTGCAGTCAGGCTTTGCGCGAGTTGGGCGTTCCTGTCGATTTGGAGCCACATCATCCAAAAATGGGACAGCTGGTTGCGGAAGCTGCGCAACAGGCGCGCACAAGTTGTTGGCGCAGAAGTCCACCCGAGGCGATGGAGGCGTTGTGACGGCTGCAGTCCTTCGCCGAGGAAGCCAGCAAGATAGGTGCGACGCACTGGGACAAACTGGAAACCAGCGCCTTCATGCGCGTTGCCGCCGTCTACCAACGGAATACACCCCGATCTGGCTGATGCGTCAGGCCGGACGGTACATGCCTGAGTATCGGGAAATTCGGGCGAAGAACTCTTTCCTCGAAGCTCTGCAAGAATTCAGACCTGGCTGCAGAGGTTACCGTGACGGCGGCTCACAGGCTCGGTGTGGATGCTGCGATTATCTTTGCGGACATTCTCCTGATTGTGGAACCCATGGGGCTGGGGTTGCGTTTCTGAGAAAGGGAGACGGGCCGTCGATCGACGGAATGATCCGGACGCAGGCCGATGTCGCGAGATTGCGCGACGTCGAGCCTGAAGAGTCGCTGAGCTACGTGTTCGATGCCATTCGCAAGACACGTGCTGGTTTGCGGTCCGGACATCCCTCTGATTGGCTTTGCTGGCGCGCCATTCACGCTGGCTTCCTACATCGTCGAAGGCGGTGCTTCGAAGAACTACCGGCATACGAAAGCTTTGATGTACGGCGAACCTGCGGCATGGCACGCAATGATGGCCAGCATTGCGCGCAGCCTTGTAAAGTATCTCAATGGCCAGATTGCTGCTGGTGCACAGGCGGTGCAGCTGTTTGATAGCTGGGTGGGTTGCCTCAGCCCGGACGACTACCGCGACTTCGTTTTGCCCTATACTCGGCAGGTCATCGCAGGTGTGAAGCCTGGGGTTCCGGTAATCAACTTCTCCACAGGAACCAGCGGCTACCTGGAAATCGTGAGTTCGGCGGGCGGTGATGTCATCGGTATAGACTGGCGGGTGGATCTGGGGGAGGCTTGGTCGCGGATCGGCTTTGACAAAGGCATTCAGGGGAATCTCGATCCGTTGCTCCTGTTTGCCGATCCGACCACGATCAAGGCCAGGGCCTTGCGCCTTCTAGAGAAGACGGCAGGTCGGCCCGGTTACATCTTCAATCTCGGCCACGGAATACTCCCACGAAACTCCTGTGAGACAACGTGCTGACTCTGGTTGACGCGGTACACGAGTTCAGCCGGAAATGACGTTGTCCACAAACGACTACGAAGGAACACGAAGCACAATGCCTTCTGTTGATCGAGTGGGCTTTGCTGGAAATGGCGAATGACGAAACCCTAATGAGCGAATAGGGAACACTCGATTTAGGCCGATCCATCGAATCGGCTTCGTCATTAGTCATTCAGCACGTTGGAGGGATATCTGTGAGAACAAGGCTGACTGCAGGTCGCTAATGGTCGTCCTGGCATTGTTTTCAGCTACACACGCGGATCGTTCAATCTGCCGATGCACCCTGGGCTGGCAAAGCAACATACATTCCCAAACTGGAGAAGAACCTGAAAGAGAACATCACGGCCTTCTGGCTGTCCAAAAGCCTCGACCGCACGTCAACGGTGGGTACACCATCAACTTCGGTCCGAGAAGGGCGAGCCCAAGGGGTCCGGAACAAAAATGATCGTTGACCCAAGCCCGAACGCTGTGGCTTTTCTCCACGACTTGTGCGCGCGGGCTACGGTGGGCCGGAACATCTGGAGGCTGCCGAAACATGGCTATCGCTTTCTGAAAGAGAAAATGTGGGACGCGAAGAATGGGGGCTTCTATTGGGAAGTGGATGCCAGCGGGAATCAGAAGCTGAAATCGCGAAAGCACTTGTACGGGCAAGCCTTCGGCTTGTATGCCCTTTCAGAGATATTACCTGGCGAGCAAGAAGAGGGAAGCGTTGGATCTGGCCATCCGGCTATTCAACGTGCTTGAAGAGCAAGTCTCACGACAAGACCTATGGCAGGCTAGCGTTGAATTTTTCAACGAAGACTGGACGCCTGCGCCGGCCAGCGGAGACGCCCTACATGGGGGCGGCACTGCGGCGCTCAAGCTGATGAACACACACCTTGCATTTGCTGGAAGCGATGACGACATTCTACCGCGCGAGCAAATTGCCTCTGGCGCGAGAGAGACTTCTGGAGTTGATCGACATCGAGAGCAACGCGGTGGTGCGCAAAGGATTGGGAGCTTGCACCGACAAATATGAGCGTGACTGGACTCCCAGGCTGGAAGGCGATTTCGCACGCGTCTCCTACGGGCACGATCTGGAAAATATTTGGTTGCTGGTGGATGCCTGCAACGCCGCGGGAATTTCCAATCATCCCGTTCCTGGATCTCTATCGGCACGCTCTTCGACTACTCGCTGCGGCACGGCTACGACGAGGAAAGAGGTGGCTTCTACGACAGTGGTGCGCTTCAACAAGCCAGCCGACCAACGGAGCAAGACCTGGTGGGTGGAAGCGGAAGCCATCGTGAGTGCGCTGTATATGCACCGGCTCACGGGCGATGCCAAAGTATCTTGCGGTATTTTGAGAAGAGCTATGACTTCGATCGACAGTACCAGACCGATTGGGAAAACGGCAGAGTGGCATGCCACGATCACACCCAGAAGGCAAGGCCTTTGGGAGACAAAGCGCAGATCTGGAAGGCGGGCTACCACAACGGTCGCGCGCGCATGATTGAGTGCCTGGAGATTCTTGAGGCGATGAAGTGAAGTGCTGCGCATGCGCAACGTGCCCAAGCTGCAACTATCCCGTCATTCCGCGCGCGGAATCCAGACTCGGGACGGAAAACCTGGACCGGCTTTCGCGAATGACGGCTTCTGTTCCTAGCTGTTGATTTTCTCTTTTCACACTCGCGCGCAGATTTTGATACTGTTTAGCCTCGGGTGAGAGGTGATCACCAGTCCAAATACCGGCTTTACAGATCCGAGTGCCGCGGCGTCAGGACCCTATTCACTCTAAGTGAATTTTAATCCCGATCATCGGGAGCGCCTGATCTGAATTGTGACGCCTCCTCACCCTTTTCTTGTGCCCACATGAAAACCTATTGTTCAAATCTCTCTCGACCTTGGCTAACGATCCCGAGGCCCTCGAGACAGCCCACATGGCCATCCGCGCGCGGCGTTGACTGGCTGGAGGCCGGACGCCTCATCATTGCGGAAGGGATGAATGGTGTGCGAGCGCTGCGTGCCGAGTTTCCGAAACTCCGATTGTGGCCGATCTCAAAACGATGGATGGAGGCTGGCTGGAGGCCGAGCTGATGGCCAAAGCCGGAGCGAACCTCGTCGTCGTCATGGGTCAGGCTCATCGCGAAACTGTCGAACTCGTAGCGCGAGCGGGACAGGATCTTGGTGTCAAAGTCATGGGCGATCAATCTGGGCATGTCAGACATGGTGGCGGGCGCGAAGTTGCTTGAGGATGCCGGCATGCGATTACGTCATCCACCATATCGCTTACGATCTACGCACCGTGCTGAAGGAGCAGGGCAAGCCGTTTCCGAGTCCGCTCGATCAGTTGCGGGATGTGGTGCGAGCTGTGCAATGTTCCCGGTGCAGGCGGTCGGGCGGCCTGACAATCAGAGCAAGCGATCGAGACGCCGGCCTACGGTGCGCCTCTGGTCGTCATTGAGCGCCGCTGGCCATCGATGCCAAAGCATTTCGCACTGCCGGAGGCAACGTCGAAGCGGCTCTGCGACAGATTTGTGAACGCGTACACGCCTACGGCGATGTGCCGGTTGGAAAGGAGCATTGAGAATGGCAAGAACGATGCCGGGGCTCGTGAACTACGCGCCTCGAACATGGAAGCGTCGAGCTGCGGGGAGGTCTCGGTACCGGAGATCGGGAACAGGATGTGTTGCTGAAAGTGCAAGCCGTCAGTATTTGCGGCAGCTGACCTGCACCAGTGGCATGGCACTCACAGCTGGAAAGTGAATTACCCCTGCATTCTCGGTCACGAGTTCTGCGGCACGATCGAGCAGGCGGGAAAGCGAGTGAAGAATTTCAAGGAAGGCGATCGCGTTGTGAGCGAAACCGCCGCCGTCATTGACGAGTTTTCCCCATACACTCGTCGCGGACTCTATAACCTGGATCCCAACCGTCTCGGCTTCGGCTATGGCGTCAACGGCGCCATGACGCATTATGCCAGGGTTCCGGAGCGCTGCCTGCACGCCATGCCGGTCGCAACTCACCTTCGAAAAGGCTGCCCTCACCGAGCCCTGTTGCGTGGCTTACAACGCGGTATGCATGAATGCCCACATCCGGCCCGGGGACTCAGTGCTGGTCATCGGCCCCGGACCCATCGGGTTGCTATGTGCTCTGATGGCGAAGCTGAATGGGGCAGGGCATCTCATGGTCTCGGGCCTCCCTGTTGATGCGGGCAGGCTGGCGGTGCGCCAAGCAACTCGGGTGCCGATGCAACGTTGGACGGAGGCGTCGTCGAGTATGTGAAGAACCTGGGAGACGGCTACGGCGTCGATGTCGTCATCGACGCGGCAGGTGTTTCGGCCACGTTCCAATTGGCCATGCAGGTGGTCAGGCCCGCAGGCCAGATCATCAAAGTGGGCTGGGGACCTCAGCCTCTGGGCTTCAACCTTGACCCGATGGTGCAGAAAGCAGTCACTGTGCAGGGAAGCTTCTCTCACAACTGGCCCATCTGGGAGCGCGTCATTCACATGATCGCGACCGGCCAGGATCAACCCTCGACCTCATCATCAGCCGCGTTGCTGGCTTGCCCGATTGGAATAGCTGTTTTGAGAAGATGCAGTCGGGTGAGTACGTCAAAAGCGTTGTTTGAATCCCACGCTGTAGACCCAACTGCATAGCGAAGGAAGGAGATCCTTCATCCTTCTGACTGTCCACCTACCACTTCACCTGCTTCAGGAACTTCAAACTTTGAGGATCTGTTGTGCGACGTGGGCGACTCGTCCTCCGATGAGTAATACTGCACTCCAGCTTTCTCGCGCGGCCTGGAGAGTGGCAGGCCAATTCATCTGACCCGTTCCCAGCGTGACGTCGTTGCTGACGTCTGACTTTCCGCTCAAGTCACCGGTCTTGACGCCTTTCTTCATATCCTTTACGTGCATGAGTTCAGAAGCGCTTGCCGTATTTGCCCAAGCAGCTTCACCGGGTCTTGACCAGGGTGCACCACCCAGAAAACATCCATTTCATAAGACACGTGCTCCGGGTTTCGTTTCGGCCATCAACAGGTCAAATAGAGTGTCCCTTGACCATGCGGCTGAAACTCATACCCGTGGGTGTGGTAGAAAAACTTCAAGCCGTTCTTGGCGAGAACGGCTCCAGCTCGGTTGAACACTTCAATGGCGCCACGGCATTCCTTTTCATCAAAGGTATCGGTGTGCGTGATCCAGGCGCAGCCTGCATATTGAACACCTAGAGCTTTTGCTTCGCGCGCTACCCCTTCCGGGTCGTCCCGAAAACGCTCGTAGGCGAAGTGACTGCTGACCGGTTGGAGCCCATGGGCCGTGAGCATCTCCTTGAACTTCGCCGGTGGAAGTTCGTAGGTGCCGGCCAACTCCACCAAACGGATTCCAAGGCCTTGCACTCTTTTTAGAGTGCCCGGTACGTCTCTCTTGAAGTCGTCACGCAAGCTGTAGAGCTGAAGACCCGGATCGGCCTTGAAGGATCCGGCTTGAGCGACCGCCAGTGAATTCAGAAACAGCACGGCAAGAATGATCAGCGCCTTGAGCGTGATGTTGGCTTTCACTTGCCACCTCAGTTTTAAAATCCAGTTTCAGAGTTCAAGCTTTAGCTTGACATAGTCCCGAATCCGCTACTGATCTCACGACGGGCAGCCTGAAGGCTGAACTCCTAAACCCCTTCAAAAATCGAACAGGTAGTTGTACTTCACGAAAAACGCGCGACTGGGCGTGCGCCGGTCGATCTGCTCGTGAGGGTCTGTATAGTCAATCGTCGCGACATCGCGAATTGTAGACCTATATAGAGACCCGTGCTCGAAGTGGAAAGCAATCCCAGGCGGAGGTTAAGGCCTACCTGGTTGGTCCGGCTATTGTATTGAACGAACGATTGAAAATAGCTCTTCGACGAAATTGCCCAGCTTGAAGCGCCAACCCGCCAGATCGGTGTTGAAGTTCCCTTCCGGCAGGCGAATCCAGTTGCGGACGTAGCTTCCGGTGAACGTGAAGTCGTAGCCAATCGGTAGCCGCCATTGGCGTTGACGGTGCGAATCGTGCCCCCGTAAAAGTCACCGATCGCCAGGGTGTTGCCGGAAGCGAACAGACCGCGCTGGGGTCCTGTAGAAAAGTTGGCCACCATCTCACTGTAGTGTATGCGCCTGGAGTGATATTGATCCCGGGGAAGACTTCAAAGGCTTGTCGATGCGCTCGAAGTTCCGATTGAAAGCGAGCCCATACTGCGAGCCATTCTGCCAGCGCGAATCAGGTGATGGTGCCCGAAAGCGGATTCCTTGCCGCTGGGAGCACCGGTGGCCGGAATCGTGTACCAACGATTCCACCGAAAGTGGAAAATGCTCCGCAGGTGCTTGCCCTCCGGGGTGAAGCGTATAGCGATATCCGAAGGACGGTTTGCCGAAACCCGTAGCGACGCACAAATCCGACTTCGGATTGAAGCGACGCCCACTTCCTGGTAAGCGGCGTCGATGCGATTGTGACGGTCGTCGTAGGCCAGGGTTGTGGCGCCGGCAGGGTGCTCGAGTTGGTGGCGCCAGACGTGAAACGATTTCGCAAAATAGCTGAACACATTGGCGTAGGGCCCAGCCAAGGTTGAGGTCCATGCCAAAGGTGCTGTTGGTGGAGTGGTCGGCGGCAAATCCTGCACGCGAAGAAGTCGATTGCCGCGCCACCGCGATGCCGCCTGGCGAACTGCGGCGGCCAAACTCCCGGCTCAGGCGGGCCACAGCTGAAGTTGTTAGCCGGAGCAATGCCATCTACGTGCCGTGTCTGGACGTTCAGCAGCCCGAGACTGTAATGTCCAGCCTTGCCTGACAGGCGCACGCCCGCATCGATCGGCACCTGCGCTCCCGACTCATCAATGCCGATGCGGCGCGAGAAAAGATCTCGGTTTCCTGGGGCGAGCCGAAATCGAAGAAGCCTGAATTCTCAAAAGAATGGACGCTTTTCAGGAAAGAAGAGGTCGAACCGTGTCAGGTTGATCTGCTCGTCGTCTACCTCCACTTGCGCAAAGTCGGTATTAAACGTGCCGTCCAGCGTCAGGCTGTTGGATTACTCCGTATTTCAGGTCGAGCCCGGACGTGTGTTGCGGATCTGTGCGATCGGTGAGGCGAGTGAAATCCTGCTTTACCCGCCCAAGACATAAGGCAGTAGCTTCAGATTGCGATGTGGCTTGAAGCTCAAGTGCTTCAATTGAGCCGCCATTTCGACCTGCGTGAGGGCGTAGGCTCGGGACAACGGCGACCAGAAAGCGACTGCTCGTTGTGCCGCCGGAGGTTCCGCTGGATGTTCATGCCCCAGGAGACGTCGTCGCCCGGATTGTAGCGAGAGGTCCGTAGCGGAATCTTGAACTCTGCTTCCCAGCCGCGCGCCGTGATCTGGAACGCACCGTCCAGACGGCGTCCCAGTTGATGTTGACAGCGGCAGCGCCGCCGCGTTGTGTGCTGCTGGTGTTTGTTGTGCCGGCACCACCCGCCCGGGCTGGACTGCCGGCGCCACCGCGGCCCTGGCCGGCTTCGAAACCTGGGCATCGTATTCGATGCCCGTGGACTTGTTCCGAAAATCACACCGTTCTGCTTGTCGTTAAACGTATCGAACAGGATCTGGACGGAATCGGTGTTTTCCAGGCTGCCATCACGGCGATTCTGAGTCACCACAATGTTGTTTGGCTGGCTGTCGAGGCAGATTACACCCAGATAGAGGTTGTCATCGTCGAAGGCAATCCGCACTTCGGTCTGTTCCGTGGAAGGTTCACCATTGTTTGGCTCCTGCTGGACGAAACCAGTTGCGGGCTGCATTGCCGTCCAAGATCGGCTCGTTCACCAAACCGTCGAGTGCAGCGGGTGTCGACGCGGTACGCGCGAATCGGAACGAACGGACGCGCCGTTGATCGATGTCCGTGGCGGCCATTGGGCTCATTCCTGGATCTTGCGGCGAGGGTGAGCGGAACGCGAGAAGGGCGCCCAGGACCCACGTGAGCCAGTTGGCTGGGAACGCTCTTGCGGGAAGTGGAGCGACACGCGGACCATGTCTGTGCTGGAGAATAGTCACGCAGTCAGCGGAACCGATCCTTTTGTAGGAGTTGATTGGGCGCGTTTGCCGTGTCATTCCAACGACTGATGTCCACGTTCGCGAGCACTGCGGTTCGACATTTGACAGGAAACAACAGTTCCGTGTTTGAACCGATCTTGGTTTCATCGGGTCTCTAGGGTCTTGCCTAATTCACGCCATGCGCACTTTACACACAAGTCTGTTTTGACCAGATTGATGGCCGTTGAGCGATAGTGCAGACCTCTCCGCGTTTTGCAGGGTCTGAGTTTTCAGTGGAGCAGGAGAGAGAACAGCGAGCTTACACCTTCTCTGGAACGACGTACGGGCTGCGATACTTCCGTCCCAGATGGCTGTTGGCTTCCTTGTCGCCTGGGAACGTCTCGGTGTTGGGATCAAGGTGAGACGTCCGGCCCAACACGGTAGGAAATATTGGCCAGGTGGGCCAGCGCGCGTGGAGCGGTGGCCTTCTTCGATTAGGGGCATTCAAAATCTCTGGCTTCCGCTGACGAATGGCATCGATGAAATTGGCAAAGTGATCGCCATCTTCTTTCCGTGTTCCAGCAGGCTTCGGCTTCTTTCCCGAGAAATATCCGGTACTGGCCATAGCTGGGGATTTCCATGTAGCCCTTCGACCCAAGGAACAGAACACCGACCTTCAAATCGGTGCCCTCAACCGGGCGTGTCCCAGTGGCGCACTTCAAACGTTGAGAAGTTTCTTCTCGGCCGGGTACATGAATGCGGTAACCTGGGTGTTCGGCGTTTCCTGGTCGTCATCGAACATGAAGTGGCCGCCCATTGATTGGACCTTGGAAGGCAGAGTCACACCCAAACCCCAACGTGCCACGTCGAGTTGATGCACGCCCTGGTTGCCAATATCGCCATTGCCCGTAGGCCCACTGCCAGTGCCACTGGTAATGAAAGCGGTTCTTGGTGAATGGGCGAAGCGGAGCGGGCCCCGTCCACAAGATCATAGTGCACGCCTTCCGGAACCTTCTCTTCCACGGCTTTTCCAATCGTGTCACGCCGCTTGTAGCAAAGCCCTTTGGCCATGTAGACGTCACCAATCACGCCGTCACGCAACATCTGCATGGCTTCCTTGATGGCCGGGCTGCTGCGAGTCTGCGTTCCGTGCTGGACCAATCCGTTTGTATTTGCGAGCCGCCTCCACCATCTGGCGCCCTTCAAAGATGTTGTGGGACGCCGGTTTTTCGACCATAGACGTCCTTGCCAGCCTTCCGGCAGGCCCAGATCGTTCCCAACGCATGCCAGTGGTTCGGCGTGGCAAACGAAACGGCGTCGATCGACTTGTCGTCAAATACCTTGCGCATATCGGTGAACAGCCAGCCGGCTTCTTGCCGGATTTTGCTTCCACTTCGCGAAAGGCGCTGGTTCAGCACGCTCGTCGATCCACGTCGCAAAGCGCAGCCAGTTCGACGTTGTCTTTGCTCAGCGCGGAGAAGCCGCGGATGTGCTCTCCACCGCGTCATGACGCCGATGATGGCGACGCGAACTCGGTTGTTGGCTCCATTCAGCGGACAGAGGCCCGAGCTGCCAGCGGAGCTGCGGCGCGCCAAGCCCGAAGACATCAGAAAATAACGGCGATTCACTTCGCTCATAGATCCTTCCTTTCACCTGACTCTGGTTTTAGAGAAGAGACGCAATAGTCAGCATCCAAGGTTTCGTATTTTGTAGCAGCGAAAGCCACTTAAGCAAGGCGGCTCGAGACTCATGGACCGCATTGTCCTGGCAATCGAGCCTAGTCCTTCACGCTTGAGTTTGTAACCGGCGGAATATCGAACAGGCTGGCGTCCAGAGCCGCCTTGGAAAAACTCTTCAGTTCGGTCGTTGAGGTCATCAACGTGGCGACTCACCTTGCCATCGGCACTGGTCGTCGTTGCTGGACTCGTCTCGGCGCGTTGCGTTGCTGGCTCCTCTTTCTTTTCTTCGTGCCAAACCCGCCCAAATCCCCCAAAACCCCCTAGTGCTTTTGCCGATTGCCTCCAGTCATGTTCTCCGGCGGGCGATCTTCAGTCGACTTCTTCTGAGATGGCGGTCGTCTGTGTCTTTTGGCTCCCTTGGTCTCCTCTGAAGGTGTTCCGGACGCGTTTGAACGACGTGATCGTCGGTATGGCAGGAAGGCCATCCGGGGCTCTCCGTCTTCTTTCCGCATCGCTTGGGCGGATTCGGCGACTCGGGGATCCTGTCCACATCCCGGGAGTCCACTCCGATGCTCTTCAACGAGTTCTGGCGACGCCATGGCCTTCGCGTATTTCATGTAAAACTGAGGTTCTGCTCATCGAATCCTGGGAGACGTCCTTGGTGATCCACAGTTCGGTGTCGGCGCCCATTGCACCTTTGTCCTTGGTCTTCTAGCAATACGTAAC
>ERZ1370068.7343-contig-6266_pt1 | contig 37630 bp, 66 predicted proteins | sample MGYA00561227_ERZ1370068 | MGnify/ENA primary metagenome ERZ1370068 (study PRJEB38410, sample SAMEA6850437) | metagenome | study: Metagenomic assessment of the ecological functions of the soil: analysis of the soil microbiota associated with the...
AAGAGTTCATAAAGGAACGAGATTCACGGCAGATATCACATCGGTGGGGACATGGTCATAGCCATACGGGGCACACGGAACATGCACAGGCATGAGTACGGTGCCCACGAAGGCACCCTTCCTCGATACTGAGGATAGTTGCCTCCGGGATGGAGCCTGAGCCACAGCTGTCTCCAGACGCTTGCCGCACAGGATCACAGGGAGTCACACAGCCGAGGTGCCCATGGGAGACATGATCGTTCGGGCATAAAAATAAGCTCAATCCATGGGTCAACCCAGTGTGACAGATCTCGGCGAGCCACCCGGGGCGCATATTGGCATCCGGTCACTGCCATGGATAATGCAGTTCACCGGCGGGCTGATCTTAGCATGTTGGCATGGGGTGCCCGCATCATCGGTTCGGTGCAGTTGGCGACCGCCGCCGCGTCGGGCAACGTCGACGTGGCAACGGTTCGAAACACCGATGCTGCTGATTCATTCCGGAAGCCAGTTGCCAGCCGCAATACTACCTGCATGTGAAGTCAGATCGCCATGATGGCAGTAATCAGGTATCGCGCCTTCCGCTATCTCGGCAATGCCCGAGAGGGGCGGCGCCGCCAGCACCACGAATTGTCGGATCGCTGGTAGCAACACGATAGCTGACGGTGGTGGTCACTATCGCGAGCAACGCGCCACGTGCTGCGGGCAGAGCGACATTACCGGGCAATACGGCGACACGTCGCGGTGGCGATATGAACCCACGATCAACAGACCGACGGAACACGACGACGCGGCCGAACGCGAGCTTCGCACGCGAGCACGACGGTACTGGTCATCAGCCAACGCCAGTCGAAAAGGATCGTGCAAACAAATGATCGTCGTGTCGTCGGATATTTCCCGAGTTAAGATCGTCCGCGCCCCGCCCCGGCTGGCGCCCGATCGCCGGGCAGGCAGCAATGAATCGCGCCGTACTATGGTGCATCCAGACGCCATCTGATAGCGGTACGGAACCGGAGATGGGCGTCACCAATACCGGCTTGCAGCAGTTATCACATGATATTATGCCAGAACTCTCGATCGTGAATCCGACAGCTGATCGACCAGGTCAGGCCTCGCCGGTGCCGCCATAACGATCAGGCGGTCCCGGTAATGCAAAGAGCGCAACGCGCATTGCTGAATCAACGAATTAACGATTTGTCGGCTCGGTCATCGTCACGCACTCAACCGGCGTTCGCAGGCCTCCACGCAAGATCTGATTCCCGCATTGCTGTTACCGCAATGGAGGTCGAGACGTTCGACGTCTCGCAAGAACAGTGGTTACCGTGGCTGGTCGGGGTGACGCCAGACGGCAGTGGCGCGCAGGTCCAGGTACTGCACGCTGGGTGGTGAAAATAGCGTCCTTCCATCGCCGTGGGCAGGTTACGTCGGCGATTCCACACGGTTCCAGATCGATCGTGCTGACTCGTCGACCAGGGATGCCTCGGCAGATACCGATGGGTTCCCAGGCCAATACGCCATCAGCGCGAGTGCACTGTAATGGCGGAAAGTCAAGCGCATCTTCCCTCAGCCATTTCAGCGTCGGATACGAAAAAATTCATTCAGCAACTGGCAAGTGAAATATGATCGACGAGTTCGATGGTGGTCGCTGACCTCGAGGTAGCCAGCCATCGAGATTTCGCCCGGAGCGATTATGGCCGCCGCGGCACTCGCCCATCCAGAGGCGATCGAAGTGTATGGATGGTGACATTGCGATGAGATTCAGATGATATCCGCGACGCCACGGCCCATCGCCGCTGGATGGGCCCGGTTACCCCAGGTAGTAGACATGGCTCTCATCACACGCGGAGCGCCGGGGCGTGAATGATTTAATATGTCACGCAGCCAGCGCATCATATCAACAATGATGTCGTGAGGGGTGCCATCTCAGTGCATTGAGTATCGAAGACAAGCTAGTCCTCGGCGTGACTGGTCAGGCTGGCGAGCAGTTCGGCGCAGTCGGCGCTGTCGACGATTGGGAATGAAGGGGCGCCTGACGGGACATGGTCTGCAGCGTGCCAATGAGGCGGCCCGGAGAATGGTCGGGCTTCCTGACTGCGCTGTAAGAAAGTCGCGAGGCAGCCTGATAAGCCGCCGAGATCGGTGTCGATCCTCAGGCGGGCTGGATCGAGCGCGCGCTGAGCTGAAATGCTGGGACGCCGATCGGAAGAAAACAGGCCGCAGCCACGAGTGGCGAGGACGAGGCGGTGGCCGATCCGCGGTCGCTGACTTATCAGCATCACGGCTCAAAATCGTGACTCGATCGTTTCGTCGAGATGATGGCGGAAGAACGTGATGACGCGCGATCATCAACTCGCCGCAGTCCCGGTTTCCCGAAGGGAGTCGATCCTCTGACGCTAGTCGAATATAGCCACGAACGCCCGGAAAATGAGGGCCAGACCAGCTGCCAGTCAGTCGTGGATCAAATCGACGCCGGAAGAGCGCAGCTACGGATCAGCCCGCACCGAGTGCCAGCCTGGCGGTGGTATATCGATATACCTAATGATACGAGCGTAATGAAGCCATCGCAGCCACCACGATAGGAAGAGCCCGAGGTGATCTCATCAGCCAGAGGCGCTGAATAGGATCTGGGCAGCCGTTAGATTCGTGCTCATGAAGTTAATGGCACATTGCCGAAGCTGGAGACGATGATCAAAGACCGTAATGTCGAGCAGACGCACGACGCCGTACGCTGCGCTAACGAGTTCAATTCACACGATGGTGATTTATCGTGAAATGAGGGAGCGCCGCACCGATATCACAGGTCGATATCGCGTAGTTGGTCGTTACCCGGTGACACATGTATACGGCGAGGCGCGGCATTAGACGGTCGATCACGCGCTGATCAGTGATTGAGCCGAGACCGCTCGCCACCGAGTTGCGCCTAGAGGTGAAATGCCCGCGCGCAATTCACGCCGATCGGTATCTTCGCTGCCTTCCAGGTCGGCGACGCGTTCGATCGTCTGACACCCGTCTCATGTCACTACCCCAAGTGAACTCACCGCATGAATACGACGAGTATCAGTGATATTTTATTTGTCGATGGCTCTGAGACGAGGCCAAATTCTAAGTGCGGAGAAGCTGCGTAGGAATGACGGTCCAGCTGTGCCAATGACGCCGCATCGCCCGCTGGTTCTCTGCCAACATTCACTGATTCTCATTACGGGCCGCCAATGCAGTGAGTGAGCGTATGCACGCTGGCAGTCGGGCCGGCGCCAACGTGTAGCTGAATCTTCCGACCGTGACTGTCGCCAGGCATCTCGGCCATCTGCGATGAGTTGCATGCTGAAGACGGAGCCGATCGGTTCGGTTCAGTTGCCATCGTCGCTACACGAGCGCCGGATCGTAACCTGCGGTGATGCGGTCGGCAGATCCGTTCTGCAGATTCGAGCGGCCGATGACATCGCCGCGCCGATCAGCCGGATTGTCGGTATTAACCTGGTGGAAGACTACCAACAGGCCGGATGTTTGAGCGTCTCGCCGTGACAGCCAGCCATCAGGGATTCAGCCGACGCGAGGCTGACTGGGTGCTGATCATCGGCGTGGCACGTTCAGAGGCCACACTGGCAGCCGTATGCTCTCGTGCAGATGAAACTGCGTGGCGGGGGTCGATTTGGTTTGGTGTTAATGTCGTGAACTCATGAGCGATTCGCGCAGCTACACGCGCAGGATCGCCCTGGGATTCGGCGGCGTGAGATTCAATTAAGGTGGGATCCGGAAAGAGGCGGCAGAGTTGTCGGAGGCTGAGAGCACGACAGCGGCGGGGCTTAGGCCGCGCGCCGCCTGAGAGGTCTCCACTGCCCAGCCGACGCAGCCAAGCCCATCTCAGTCTATAACTCCAAAGCCGTGTGTCGCCAGAAAATGGTGGAGCCACACTGGGCCAGGTGCGTTTTTAGGCACTTCCATGCCCTGGCACGAGCTGCGCCATGCTGGCCGTGAGTGAAGATGGAAATGGCAGCAAAGAATACTGGCCGATCCGATGCCGACAGATCTGACTTCAGGTCTCGCCCATGATGTTGTGCTGCAGACACTGGTGGCTTCAGCGGCCAGAGGCAGGCCAAGGCTGGGCCGGGCCAGCTGAGTGCTGTTGGACGAGTGCCGGCTGTCCACAGCGCAACACAGCGTGGACTGCCACCAGCCAGGTGGTTGCTGAGGCAACGCAGGATCGAGGCCGGCGACAAACGTAACATCGTTGTCAAAATCCGGAACATCACCCGCGCCAGTTATGAACCCGCTGAGTATGTGCCATCGAAGGTGCTGAGGTGGTCGTGCCGGAAACGGCGCACAGTAATAGCCAGCGTGGAATGATCGCCAGCAGCCGCCGGCGGCGCGCCCAGAAAGATGCAGGTCGACCACGACGTTGTTAAACTCGGGTGTCGTTTTTTCCAGCCAGCTTGATCGGGTACCATTCGCCGCCGCACAGCGGCACCAGCAGGCCGGTGGTGTTTCACGAAGCGGTGTCAGTCGCCGTAAAGCGGGGTGGCCGTGCCAGATCACTGCTGGCTGAGCATTGCTCTGCTTCACTGCTGGTGGTGCAGCGAGCAATGAATTCTATATGACACAGAGAGTTACCGCTATGATGTCCGGGGTAAGGCCAGCCTGACTTTCAGACGGCTCAAGTCGGCCATACAATGTCAGGCCACAATGATAGTCATGATCGGTGTCACGCAGGGTGCACAGCCACGATGCAGACGGCGGTGGGCGCCGCGGGTCCAGCCAGTCACGAAGACGGTTGGATCTTTAGCCTTGAGAGTCATAACCTGGCAGCGATCAGCACGGATTATGCCGCCCCGCAGGCCAGTGATGCGCCGGCCGGGATCCATTCGCGCGCGATCGCGTTAACCCGGGTTGTGATTGCGATGCCGCTGGTCCTTCGGCGTTGCACGCTGGCACGCAGCTGTGGTGAGGCCGACAGTGCCAAAGCCATTGATCGTCACCGGTCGATAAACAGAGTGCTGGCAGCGTCTCCGAGTTTGGCGCGGCGATGTTCAATAGGTCGTGATTGCCGAGGCAGCTGTGATAGCCAGCCTCGAGCGTGCATCGAAGGTAACATCACACGACAAGCGACAGTTATTTGAATCATCTTCCTCTGCCAGGATTGGGAGCCAAAAATGGGGAAGGCGGCGAGATGTCGATCCGACAGCTAATGAGGAGTAAATAAGCTGTGGAAGTGGTGCCTCTGAGATTGGCGAACACGCCTCTGAGCCATTGGGCGGCTACCTGTTCATCGATCTGAGGGCTTCCTCCAGCCTCCGGGCCTGAGACAGATGGTCCAGATCTCGGAATCCGAGATTGACGTCTGCCAAATTACGTCTGCACCCGGTGGCGCCAGATGCCAATGCTGACTTGGTCGACGCCGACCCTTGTCACATGGTGTGAACAGCGCGCTAACTTATGGCGACTTCCGGACGAGCTGCTGTTCAGCCGTGTCGATTACGATATTCGCTCCCCCTCGACGCCGCCTCGGAATTGCACTGGGACGCCGGCTTCGGCTGACACACACACAGGTCGGTATGTGCCCTCGTTACCTGGCAGGCCGTCGCGGCGTAGCGCGGTATCGAGGTACTGTCGAACGTCGGTTGGGCGCGCTCGCCGATCAGTTCCAGACGCGCGAGGCGATTCAGTCTCGCCGGGCAGCGTTGCTGGCGTTGTGGCGGTGTGCGCCGCCAGCTATCGTTCGCCCGCTTCGATTCACGGCCAGTTGAGGTGCGCCGATGCGTGCCGGGTAGCATTAATCCGATCTGACGGTGGTCAAAGCTTCCGTGCGAGACGCCGGCCAGCACGTTATCGCGCACACCGGGTTGCGTCAGTCGTGGATCCGCCGCCAGGCAGACTCTCAGGTGTCGTCTACGGTGCGCCGCCGTCAGTCACGGGTGCGACAACCGGCGGGCGAGAGTGGTCGCGGCGGCGAGCCGACACTTGCACTGCGACACTGGCTGCGCCGCGGGTCAGCGGGGCGCGGGGATCGGCCGCGCCCGGTGAATTTCGCCGCTGCCGCGCAACGGTGGCGGCAGTGTGCCGGTCGAAGTCACACACCACTGAGATCGTGCCCATCTATACGAGTGGCAGGCCAGGTGTGCCGCCTGCCAGCCGCCAGCGCAGCTGTTCATTCGACGACGTTTTATTCAACAGCTTGTTTAGATAGAGCCACAGCGCTGGCTAACAAGGGACGCCGCGCACCCAAGATGCAGTAGGTGATCCTTCCTCAGCTGGGCGTGAAAGACGCACGTGATGGAATGGCGCCCAAACCATGGTAGGCCAGAGCCAAGTGTCGGAAGCTGAACTCGGTGGTAATAATACGGCTCACTTCATCGTCATCGCGCGAAAACCAGCTGCCGGCGCATTGCCGTTACGCCAGGCGGTGGAGCACGCGCGGATGTGTTAACCGCGGCCGTAAGGCTGATGCGCCCACGATCGACACGCACAATGACGGATCGCGACACCAGCCGAATCATCTGGGAGATGATGAGTTAAAGACCACAGCTGTCGGCTGCTGACGACGGTACCGGATAGCTGGTGCCGATACCCGGCCATGTCTGGGAGATGGCAAATACCATTGTCGCGAAGCTCGATCGCGCTGGTGCGGTGAGAGTTCGGCGATGGGTACACAGCATTCATCATCTCAAAGCTGATTATTCATCATGTCGGCCATCTGCTTAGCTCATAGTTGGTGAAGAAGGTGAGCTGTGCTGGGCTGAGCGCCAGTGCCTGCAGGTGTCTGAGCCGCTGTGCCATCGGATCGTGACTGTGCTGCACCTGGGTGTGTGACTCGTGGCTGTCTCACACTGCCGGTGCCACTGGCCCAACACGTGCCACGGTCATGTTAGGCGATAAGATGCCAACCTCCTATGGCTTTGGCCCGAGCCAGTCAGGGGAGGAGGGTGCGGCAACAAGCGTGTGCAGATCAAAAGGCTTACGCCCGGTGATGTGCATCTAGTGATCACGTGGGAGACGTTCACAGCGAGCCTCGCGGCGCGCGAGCTGGCTTGTAACTGTCCCGGTCACGCAGACGACAGCAGGCCGCCCATTTGTTAGAGATGCGGTGCCACACAAGTGACGATCGCCCTCAAGATCATCGGCTGCGCGCGGCTGCCAGCCTGCACTGCAGACGACTAAGGCGAAAGCGCAAGAGAGCGGTGAACAGGATCAGCGGGGACCACGATATCAGGGATTTTGAGCTGGCAGCATGGCGATCAGCCACGCAAGCCAGACGAGATCACGCACTCACAGGCATTTCAGATGATCGCAGCGCAGTAGCTGCCCATCTCAGGCCGTGATCAGCTGTGTATTCTTCATCATGCCCAGCCTTGGGCGTACCCCCAGAACCTCTGCTGAGTCAGTTTAGTTGACCTATTTAAAGAATGATGTCATCCCCACTGGTTTATAAAGGCACCAGCAACAGATCACTTGATCTCCTGGGCCCAGAGGCATGTTTATTGATGAGTCCAGCAGCCGAGCTGCCAGCTGCCTGCTCTTTGAACCCAGCTCATCTACACTCACAACACTGGCAATGCCTCTCCATCACTGAGATTGATCATGCAAAGCAGCAAGCAGTCATCCTACAACCGACGCTTACGCCGAGATCATCATCAACCATCGAGGCGTCGAGTTCGCGTTCTGGTTGGTGATCCATATGAGTCATCTGGTGCTTGGGTTTACGTCGGCTGAAGACACGGTGGATACAAAGATCGACAAGGAAAACATGATGAAACCATGCACCAGCATGCCGAGAATCGGGCGTTTATCAGACGGAACAGCGCCGAGGATCATGGCGAGACGGAACACGGTGCCCAGATCAATAGTGCCGGCAGTATTGCCGCCGTCCACGCTAACAGCCAGAACATGATGCGAGAAAGATCGGGTGCTTCATTATAGAGCGGTCGCCGACGCGACACGATGCGAGGCACTCCACTACCGCGTGCCATCGTGCCGCCATGGGCCCATGCCGCCCGCCACACTGACGCATCAGCTCCTGCACGGTCCCATCGTCCCCACGCTGCTGCGCCTGGCCGCGCCCAACATCGTCGTCATCGCGGTGCAGGCGGTGGTCAACGCCGCCGAGGCGATGTACGTGGGCTGGCTGGGCGCCGAGGCGCTGGCCGGCGTCGCGCTGGTGTTTCCGCTGATCATGCTGATGCAGACCATGTCGGCGGGCGGCATGGGCGGCGGCGTGGCCTGCAGCGGTGGCGCGCGCGGTGGGCGCGGGTCGCCGGCCCGAGGCCGACGCGCTCGCGTGGCACGCGTTCGTCATCGCGCTCGTGATGGGCTCGCTGTTCACGCACGGGCTTCCTCCTCGGCGGGCCCACGCTCTATGCCGCAATGGGCGGCACCGGCGGCGCGCTGGCGGTCGCCGTCTCCTACTCGCGCATCGTGTTCGCCGGCGCGATCGCGTTCTGGCTGTTCAACCTGCTGGCCGCCGTCGTGCGCGGGACCGGCAACATGCGGCTGCCGGCGCTGGTGGTCCTGGGCGGCGCCGTGATCCACGCTGACCGTCTCGCCCGCGCTGATCCTCGGCTGGGGCCCGTTCCCTCGACTGGGCGTGCCTGGCGCCGCCGTGGCGATGGTCGCGTACTACGTTCTCGGCGCGCTCATTCTGCTGAACCATCTCGTGTCAGGTCGCGGGCTCGTGCGTCTATCGCTCGATCGCCTGCGGTTTCGCGCGCGGTCGTTCTGGGACATCCTGCGCGTGGGCGCGCCCGGCTCGCTCAACACCATCCAGACCAACCTGACGATCGTGATCCTCACCGGCCTGGTGGGCCCCTTCGGCAGCCACGCGCTCGCCGGCTACGGCGTCGGCTCGCGCCTGGAATATCTGCAGATCCCGCTCGTGTTCGGGCTGGGCTCGGCGCTGGTGACGATGGTCGGTACCAACATCGGTGCCGGACAGCACGCACGCGCGCGTCGCATCATGTGGTCGGGCGCCGCGGTGGCCACCGTGCTGACCGGCACCATCGGGCTGGCGGCGGCGCTGGCGCCGGACGTGTGGCTCGGCATCTTCAGCCAGGATCCCGACGTCCTGGCCGCGGGCCGCGCCTATCTGCACATCGTCGGGCCGGCCTACGGCTTCTTCGGGCTCGGTCTGTCGCTCTACTTCGCCTCGCAGGGTCTCGGACGCCTCGGCTGGCCGCTGATCGCGGGCTTCGCGCGGCTCTCCGTCGCGACCATCGGCGGCTTCATCGTCGTGCATCAGCTCGGCGGCGGGCTGCCGCGCTCTTCGCGATCATCACCCTGGGGCTCGTCGTGTTCGGGACCACCGTCGCGGTGGCCCTGTGGAGGAAGTCATGAACCCGTCGCGACCGATCCTGATCGCCGTCCTGGCCGCGTGGCTCCTGATCGCGCTCGTGGCCGGCCATGCCGGGATGTTCGAAGCGGGCGCCGGCCAGCCACCCCCGGAATCCCTGATCGCCATCGTGGTCCCGCTGATCCTCTTCGCGCTGCTCTACTGGAGCTCGACCCGTTCCGGCGCTTCGCGCTGGGCATCGATCTGACGATGGCTCACCGTGATGCAGAGCTGGCGCGTGATCGGCGTGATGTTCCTGGCGCTCTACGCGTTCGGTCTGCTGCCCGGGCTCTTCGCGTGGCCGGCCGGCGTCGGCGACGCCATCGTCGGATTGTCGGCGCCCTTCGTCTTGAGGGCGATCGTGCGCGGCGAGCCGACATGGCGCCGACGCGCGTCATCTGGCTCAACGTGGGCGGCCTCGTCGACTTCGCCGTCGCGCTGGGAACCGGCGCTCCTGACGAGCCCATCGTCGATCGGCTGGTTCGCCGACGCCGCGCCGGGCGCCTGCTCGGCGCGCTGCCGCTGAGCCTCGTGCCGACCTTCGCCGTGCCGCTGTGGACGATCTTCCACGTGATCTCGCTCGTGCAGCTCCGCCGGGCGGAGTCGCGGCAACAGAACTTTACAATCTGCACACACGCGCTTGACACCGCCCGCGCATCACTCCTGACTGAAGCCGGCCAGACCGGCTCGCAAGGAGGACGGCATGCTGAGTCGACGCACGATTCTGGGTTCGGTAGCAGTGCTGGGAGTGGCGCTGGCCACGGGCGTGGCGGCGTACGCGCACGGTGGGCGCGGGCCGGGCATGATGAAGCGCATGGTCTCGGCGATGATCGACGAGGCGCTGGAGCCCGCGCAGGTCACGCCCGAGCAGCGCACGAAGATCTACGCGGTGCGCGATCGGGTCTTCGCCGCGATGGAGGCGCAGCGGCAGACGCGCGGGCAGCACATGCAGCAGGCGCTGGCGCTGTTCGAGGCCGACACGCCTCGACCCGGCACAGCTCGCGGCCTTCGCCGCCCAGCATGAGGCCGAGCACAAGCAGATGGCCGACATGATCACCCAGGCCATCGGCGAGGTCCACGACGTCCTGAACCCGGTCCAGCGGCGTGCGGTGGCCGACTGGATCCGCACCCATCGTCCGGGCTCGCACGGATAGCGGCAGGTCACGAATAGAGGCTGGTAGTGTAGCGGCGTGGCCGCGCGCCATCCGGCCGTGCTCCTCGTCGAGGACGACGCCCGTCTGGGCGCGATGGTGGCCGAGTATCTCGGCCAGCACGAGCTCGACGTCACCGTCGTCCCCGACGGCGAGCGCGGCCTGACCGCGCTGCGCCGCGGCCGCTTCGACGTGGTCTTGCTCGACGTCATGCTCCCGGGGATGGATGGCCTGGAGGTCTGTCGCCGCATCCGGGCGGCCCCCGAGTGGTCGGCGCTGCCGATCCTGATGCTCACCGCGCGCGGCGAGGACGTCGACAAGATCGTGCGGCCTCGAGCTGGGCGCCGACGACTACCTGGCCAAGCCCTTCAATCCCCGCGAGCTGCTGGCGCGCATCCGCGCGGTGCTTCGCCGCGGCGTCACGCCGCCGAGCGGCGCGCGCTTCAGCCGCCGGCGGGCTGGTCGTGGACTTCGACGCGCGCGACGTGACGGTGAGCGGGCGCCGCGTGGTGCTGACCCACCACGAGTTCGAGCTGCTGGTCCGCGCTGGCGCGCGCGGCCGGGCCGCGTGCTCTCGCGCGAGCAGCTCATGGACGCCCTCGGCGGCGCGACCCACGAGGCGTTCGATCGCTCCATCGACGTCCACGTCTCCAAGCTCCGCGCCAAGCTCGAGAAGGATCCGCGCGCGCCGCGCTACATCAAGACCGTGCGCGGCGTGGGCTACGCGCTGATCCGTCCGGACCGGCCCGTGAGCCCCGCGCGATGAGACTGCACTCGCGCGTCTACCTGCACTCGCTCGGCGGTGCTGATCGTGGTGGGCGTCGCCACCAGCCTGGTGTTCGCGCTCGTCGATCGCGGTGGACCGTTCCGGGAGATGGGCGAGCGCATGGCGCGTCACGCAGCCGCGCTGGCGGCCGAGCGGCTCGGCGACGAGACGGCGCTCGCCCGCCGGCTCGATGGCCTGCACCGCACCGCTCGACCTGGACGTCGTCGTCCGCGATCTCGATGGACGCGTGGTGGCTTCCGGCCGGCACGCGCCCGCGCCGCCGCCGACCCGACGCGCTCGCGGCCGCGCGAGCGGGCCAGGTGGTCACCCGGGCGCGGCCGATCCCGTACGCGCTGGCGCCGGTGCGCGACCCGGCCACGGGCGTAGTGGTCGCGACGGCCGAGGTGTCGTCGGCGCGGCCGACCGGCCCGCCACGCTTGCTGCGCCCGCTGCTGATGGTCGCGGTGGTGCTGCTGGTGGTCGGCGTCGCCACGCGGCCGCTCGCCCGCCGGTTGTCGCGCCCGCTGGAGCGCCTGACGGCGGCGGCGCGCCGGCTGGGCGAGCGGCGACCTGGGGGCGCGCGTCGCCCTGCCGGCCGGCCGGCGGCGTGGTGGCGCCGCCACTCGCCGGCGGACGAGATCGTCCAGCTGACGGGCGCGTTCAACGAGATGGCCGAGCGGGTCGAGCGGCTGGTGCGCGGCCAGAAGGAGCTGCTGGCCAACGTCTCGCACGAGCTGCGCTCGCCGCTGACCCGCATCCGGATGGGACTGGCCCTGCTGCCCGGCGACGCGGCGTCCGCGGCGCGCCTCGGCGACGTGGAGCGCGACCTCGCCGAGCTGGAGCGGCTGATTGACGACGTGCTGGCGAGCGCACGCCTGGAATCGACCGGCCTGCCGGCGCGCCTCGGCGAGGTGGATCTGCGCGCGATGCTGGCCGAGCTCGCCGAGCGAGCGAGTCACGACCCAGTCGTCGCCGCGAGTCCAGTCACGGTGCTGCCCGGTGCGGCGCACTCACCGTCGTGGCCGACGAGGCGCTGCTCCGCCGGGCGCTCTGGAACCTGATCGAGAACGCGGCGAAGTACGGCGCGCCCCCATCGTGCTGGCGGCCGAGCGCGCCGGCGATCGCGTGAGCCTCAGCGTGACCGACGCCGGCCCGGGGATCCCGGCGGCGTCGCGCCAGCGCGTCCTGGATCCGTTCACCTCGCCTCGATGCCGCGCGCACGCCCGGCACGGTCGGGCCGAGCGGCTTCGGTCTCGGGCTCACGCTCGCCCGCCAGGTGGCCGAGGTCCACGGTGGCTCGATCGCCATCGCGCCGGCCGAGGTCGTGGCCGGGATCGAGCGCGGCTGTCGTGTGGTTCTCACGCTGCCGGCCGGCGAGCCGGCGTGAGTCCCAGGAACCTTGCGCGGGCCCCTCCGAGTTTGAAGGGCGGCGTCGGGGAGCGGCCTATCGCTGAAGCGTGCGATCGACCGCGTGCATCGCAGGCAACCACCGTTGTACAGCCGTCCGAGAGGAGTCGCCGCCATGAAGAAGCTCTTGGTTATCGCGCTGTTCCTCGCTGCCTTGGCCCCCGTCGCGGCCATGACCAGCGACACCCTCGTGAAATTCAAAGGAGGGATCGGCGTCATTCCCGTCTCGAGCGTGGCGGGAAATGCGAGCGCCACCGGGACTTTTCTGACGTGAACCGCAACACGGTGCGGACGATCAATCCTCCGGGTCAGATCTGGACGATCGCCGATCTCCAAGGCCCGGTGAAGGTCGACGGAAGCATCAAGGTCGACGGACGGGGTCTGCTGCTGGCCGGAGGCAATGGCATCGGGACCAATGCCAACCAGAGCGTGTTCGCCACGCTGATCTGCGAAGCCGCCGCTCCGTTCACGCTCCACAACTCGAACCCCGGCGGCGTTCCGCTCGAGCCCAACGGCGACTTCCGGATCGACGATATCCTGTCGCCGCCTCCCCGACTGACTGCGCGAGCCCGGTGCTGCTCATCCGCAACCGGGGCGGAGCCTGGTTCGCCGCGGGCATTCCCGATCGCGACTCGAAGGATTGACGGACCGCTTCAGCCACGTCGGCTGACTCGATGAGCCGGGGACGGCATGTCGGATGCCGTCCTCGGCGCCGCCATCATATCGGCGAAGGCAACACCTCGCCCAACCCGCCTTGAGGTAGCATCGGCCCATGCCAACACCCGACCTGCTCGATACGCTCGAGATGGAAACGTCGCCCTCGCCCACCGCGGCCGTCATCTGGCTGCACGGGCTCGGCGCCGACGGTCACGACTTCGTGGACATCGTGCCCGCTGCTCGGCCTCGGGGCGCTGCCGACGCGCTTCGTGTTCCCGCACGCGCCGATGCGACCGGTGACGATCAATGGCGGCGCGGTGATGCGGGCCTGGTACGACGTGCGCGGCGATGCCGGCGTGCGGCGCGAGGACGAGGCCGGCGTCCGCGAGTCGCAGCAGCGGGTCGAGGCGCTGATCGCGCGCGAGAAGACACGCGGGATCCCGGCCGGGCGCATCGCGCTGGCCGGATTCTCGCAGGGCGGCGCGATGGTCCTGCAGACGGGCCTGCGTCATCCCGATCGCCTTGCCGGGATCATGGCGCTCTCGTGCTTCCTGCCGCTGGCCGACAAGGTCGCCGCTGAGGCCGTCCCGGTGAATCGCGACGTGCCGATCTTCATGGCCCACGGCACCCAGGACCCGCTCATCCCGCTGGCGCGCGCCCGGCACGCCCACGATCTGCTGACGGGGCTCGGCTATCGCATCGAGTGGCACGAGTACCCGATTCCCCACTCGGTGAGCCCCGCCGAGATCCGCGATATCAGCGCGTGGCTGAAGCGGATTTTGGCCTGACGACCCAGCCAATGGCCGACTTGACGGCGCCCGTCGTGGCGCGGCACAGTGCTCTCCTATGAAAGTCGAACACGCGAGCGTCTGCCCCTCGATTGCCCCGACACCTGCAGCCTGACCGTGACCGTGGACGACAGCCGCATCGTCGGCATCCGCGGCTCGCGCGCCAACCCGTACACCGACGGGGTCATCTGCGCCAAGGTGCCCAAGGCCTACCCGGAGTTCGTCCACGGCGAGCGCCGGCTGCGCACGCCGCTCAGGCGGGTGGGGGCCAAGGGTGAGTCGCGCTTCGAGCGCATCTCGTGGGAGGAGGCGCTCGACCTCATCTACGCGCGCACCAGCGCGGTGATCGCCGAGCACGGGCCGCAGGCGGTCATGCCGCTGAACTACGGCGGCCCGCACGGCCTGCTGGCCGCCGGCTCGATGGACCTGCGCTTCTTCCACCGGATGGGCGCCAGCCTGCTGGACCGCAAGCCGCTGTGCGGCGGCATCCGCACCGAGGCGTGGATCGGCACCTACGGCACGGTGACCGGCATCAAGCCCGAGCAGATCGAGGCCTCGAAGCTCATCGTGGCCTGGGGCAACAACGTCACGTGGTCGAACCTGCACATCACGCCGCTCATCAACAAGGCGCGCCGCGCCGGCGGCAAGCTGGTGGTGGTCGATCCGCGCCGCACCAAGATCGCCGAGCAGGCCGATCTGCACCTGGCCCTGCGCCCGGGCACCGACGTGGTGCTGGCGTGGGCGGTGGCCGCCGACCTCGAGCGGCGGGGCGCGCTGGATCGCGCGCTTCATCGAGCGGTGGGTGAGCGGCTTCGAGGAGTTCATGGCGCTGGCGCGGCCGTGGACGATCGAGCGGGCGGCCGAGACGTGCGGGCTGGCGGTCGCCGACGTGGCGCGCTTCGCCGAGTGGTACGCGACGATCTCGCCGGCCTCGATCACCGTGGGCAACGGGCTCGAGCGCAACCGCAACGGCGGCAGCGGCATCCGCGCGGTGTTCGCGCTGCCGGCGCTGGCCGGCAAGTTCGGACCGGTGGGCGGCGGCCTCGTCAACGGCGCGTCGTTCGCGTTTCCCAAGACGCCGCAGAAGCTGGCCCGGCCCGACCTGGTGCCGCCGGGCACCCGGACCATCAACATCGTGGACGTCGGCCGCCACCTCACCGAGCCGACGCTGAAGCCGCCGCTCAAGGCCCTGTTCATCTACAACCACAACGCGGTCGTGGTGCATCCCGGACCAGAACCGGATGCGGCGCGGGCTGAGCCGCGAGGATCTGTTCTCCGTCGGCATCGAGGTCGCGATGACCGACACCATGCTGTACTGCGACGTCGTGCTGCCGGCGTGCACGCACTTCGAGCACCACGACGTCTTCGCCGCCTACGGCCAGCACTGGCTGCAGCGCGCCGAGCCGGTCATTCCGCCGCAGGGCGAGGCGCTGTCCAACATGGAGATCTTCCGGCGCCTGGCCGCGCGCTTCGGCTATCACCGAGCCGTGCTTCACGGCCACCGACCACGAGCTGATCGACGACGCCATCGATCCCGGCGACGTGCGGCTGGGCGGCGTGCGACCGAGCCAGCTGCCGACGAACAAGGCGCTGGCGATGACCGTCGAGGGCAGGACGCCGTGCTCTTCACCAACGTGTTCCCCAAGACGGAGTCGGGCAAGGTCGGAGCTGGCCTCGCCCTACCTCGACAAGAAGTACGGCGCGCGGCTGCCGTCGTACCGGACGCTGTCGTCGACCTATCCGCTCACGCTCATCTCGCCGGCGTCCGACCAGCGCATCACCTCGACGTTCGGCGGCACCGCCTCCAACGCCGGGATCCCGCCGCTGGAGATGCACCCGGACGATGCTCGCGCGCGGAATCTCCAGAACGGGCAGTCCGTGCGCGTGTGGAACGAGCTCGGCGAGGTGCGGCTGCCGCTGCGGATCACCGACGACGTGCCGCGCGGCGTGGTCTCGTCGCTCAAGGGCGCGTGGTTCACGACGACCAACAACCTCCAAACCGTCTCGGCTCTGGCCCCCGCCACCCACGCGGACATCTGCGAGGGCGCTTGCTACAACGAGCGCGCGGGTGGACGTGGCGCTCGCGACCTGATCAGGAGCGATCTCACATGACGCCACCACCGGTCGATCCCAACGCCGTCCTCATGACCGGCGAGAACTCCTTCATCCGCCTGAGCCCCGACGGCGGCAAGACGCTGGTCACGCGCGCGAGCCACTGGCGGGTGCTGTGGTGCCCGGCCGGCTCCGGCCACACGCTGTTCGTGCAGTCCGACCTCACCGAGGGCAAGCCGCGGGTGTACGCCGACAATCCAGCCGTCGCGCGGTGGCTGCAGACCTCGATCGAGGCGCTGCTCTTCCCGACCTTTGCCGACACCAACCTGCCGGTGATGTCGGCCACCTTCGGCCGCTCGGGCGACGTGCACTCCTCCGCCGTCGAGACAGTGGATTCGGCCACCGACCACATCCGCCTCACCTGGTGGGACACCATCGAGCCCTTCGTGCTGACGATGGCGCCCGGGACCAACAACCGACCGATCGGCGTGTTCAGCACGTTCTTCCCGGCGCGCTCCGCCCAGCTCGAGCTGAACGGGCGCTTCGCCTCAGGCAAGGTGTGGGCCGAGATGCGCGGCGACCGCCAGGGGCTCGAGCGCGACGCTGGCCTGGTCGGAGACCTGGGTCAAGCCGCGGAGCTGACCGGAACGAGCCGGCCCGACGTGCGGCTGGCCGGCGCGATCTTCGATCTCGACGGCACGCTGGCCGACACGCTGCCAGCGTGCTACGCGCGCCTTTCGCGCCGCCTGCGAGGGTCTTGGCGGCCCCACGTACACCAATGAGCAGATCCGTGGGCTGTTCGGTCCCAGCGAAGAGGGCATGCTCCAGCGGGCGATGCCGGAGCGCTGGCAGGAGGGCCTGACGATCCTCCTCGACGAATACCGGCGACATTTGGCGAGCTGCTCGGGCGTGTTCCCGTCGATCACCGCCGCGCTGCAGCTGCTCCGCGAGCGCGGGACACCACTGGCCCTCGTCACCGGCAAGGGGCCATCGACCACGCAGGATGTCGCTGACCCACTTCGGCCTCGACGGCGTGTTCGACGCGGTGGAAGTCGGTTCGCCCCAGGGCGTGGTCAAGGCCGCCGCCATCGCGCGCGTCGTGGAGGCTGGGGCGTGGCCGCTCGGGACGTCATCTACGTGGGCGACGCCGTCGCCGACATGGAGGCGGCGCGGGAGGCGGGCGTGCTGCCGATCGCCGCGGCGTGGGCGCCCAGTGCGATCGCCCACGAGCTGGCGGCGGCCGAACCGCATGCGCTGTTCACCGACGCGGGCGCCTTCTGGTCCTGGCTGGCGGAAGTTTCACCTCCTAGACGGCTCGGTGGCCTGTAGGAGGACGGTCTCGGCCCCTGGGGGTATGATCGGCGCGTGACGGAGGAGCTCGACGTCCTGAAGTCGGTGGCCGCCCGACTCGACGCAGCGAATATCCCGTACATGGTCACCGGATCGATGGCGGCCAACTACTACGCCGTACCCCGGATGACGCGCGACATCGACCTCGTGGTGGAGCTGTCGGTCGCCGACACCGAGCGCTTCTGTGCGCTCTTCGACGATTTCTACCTCGATCCAGACGCAGTGCGCACGGCGATCGCCGGACGGACCTCGTTCAATGCCATCCACACTGCCTCGGTCGTCAAGGTGGATTTCATGGTGCGCAAGGACAGCGAGTACCGACGCGAAGAGCTCCGGCGTCGACGCCGCGTCGCGCCTCGACGACACGACGATCTTTGTCGTGGCGCCGGAGGACCTCATCATCTCCAAGCTCGACTGGGCGCGTGACACGCGCTCGCCGATGCAGCTCGCCGACGTTCGGAATCTGCTGGCTGCCGTCCCCGATCTCGACGCGCCATACCTGGCACGATGGATCGCTCACCTCGGGCTCGACGCCCTCTATCGTGAGGTGACGCGATGAAGGATACGCCGCCCGCAGTGGAGGCCCGGTATCGGGAGCTGCTCATGCAGCGCTCGTGCGTCGAGAGACTGAAGATGGGGTGCTCGATGCTCGCCACCGCCCGGGCGCTGGCCGTGGCCTCGGTGCGGGAGCGCGATCCGGCCGTGTCTCCGGCGTCCCTGCGACAAGCGCTGTTCCTGCGTCTCTACGGCGTCGATTTCGATGCGAACGACCGGCAGCGGATCCTGGCCCACCTCGACCGCGAGGCTCCGGGCGACAACCGGAGCTAGCCGAGACGAGCCATGACCTCTTCGGCAAACGTCCGGAGGATCGACTCCCGCTCGATGAATCCCTGACCGGGGTTCTGCGGCAGGATGATGATCCGCGCGATCTCCGGCACGGTCATCACGCGCCGCACCTGCTCGCGGACTTCCTCGGCCGCGCCGGCCAGCGCCATCATGTCGACGAAGCGATCGGGCACCAGCTCGCGATGGCGCGAGGCCGCCGTGGCGTGCTGGTAGGAGTCGTAGGCCGCGCGGATCCGGCCCACCGCCGCCTCGTCCTCCGGCGCCAGCGCCACGGGCAGGGTGGCGCATCGCCGAGGCCACGCGGCCCCGCACGTGGTCGCGCGCCAGCGCACGGTCGCGGTCGACGGCGGTCGGCGTCCACAGCACGACCTCGAGATCACTCAGCCGCCCGCCGCGTCCGGCCGCGCCGCGCTCGATGCACTGAAGGCCAGCCCGTAGGATGGCGGGATCGACGCCGGTGTACATGATCGCGCCGTCGCCGAGCCTGCCGGCGGCCTCGAGCATGCGTGGCCCCGAGCCCGCGACGTAGATCGGGACCTTGCGCGGTCCAGGAAGCCAGGCCAGCCGACTCTCCGGGCCGCCCTCGAGCGGCGCACTGCCGCCGGCCACCAGACGTCGGATCGACGCGACCATCGTCTCCAGCGTGGCGACCCGCGCGGCGCGCTGCACGCTCATTCCCATCGTCTCGGCGCTGCTGCCGCCGGTGCCGATGCCGAGCACGATGCGCCCGGGCGCCAGCTCCTCCAGCGTCGCGATTGCGCTCGCCGTGACCGACCAGTGGCGCGTGTGCGGTACGGTCACGCCGGCGCCGAGCTTGATCTTCGAGGTCGCCAGCGCGCAGGCCGCCAGCGTCACCCACAGCTCGCGACAGACGAGGTGCGAGTCGGTGATCCACGACGGTGTCGTACCCGAGTGCCTCGGCGAGCTGGGCCTGGCGCGCGACGTCAGTGACCGGCTGGTTGTTCAGGATGCCGACGTCGAATTTCACGTTCGAGCCTGCCTATCGAGCTGCGTGATGGCCTGTTCAGTGCGTCGTAGGGAAGGCGCCCTCGAAGCACGCCCCGGCATAGCCGGGGCGGCCTCGGGATTTTGGGGGTGTGGGGGCCATTTCGGGGCCCCCACGTTCAAACGTGAACCGGCTTGTACGTCGGGGTCCGCCACTCCGGGTGCTTACGATCGGCCCCTCTCACCAGGTCGATATACGCCGACGCGATCCGCTTGGTCACCGGGCCCACCTCGCCGGTCCCCAGCGTGAAGCGATCGATGGAGAGGATCGGCGTGATCTCGTAGCCGCTGCCGCAGAAGAACGCCTCCTCCGCGACGTAGAGCTCGGTCCGATCGATGTCGCGCTCGACGACGTCCATGCCGAGCACCTGCGGGCACACGTACTCGATGAGCGTGGTGCGGGTGATCGACTCCAGGATGTCGCTGCTCGTCGTCGGCGTGACGATGCGGCTCCTTGCGCACCATGAAGAACGTGGCGCCGCTGCCCTCGGCCACCTTGCCATGGCGGTTGAGCAGGATGGGCTGATCGTAGCCGTCGGCCTTCGACTGCAGAATCGCCAGCCGTCCGTTCTGGTAATTGGAGCCCGACTTCAGACGGATCGGGATGGCGTTGTCGGAGGTCCGCATCCACGACGACACGTTGCACTTGAGCCCGTTGCCCTCCATCACCCGCGGCCGCTTGCGCGGGTTGATGTAGAGCCCGGTCTGCGTGGTGGCGTCGAGCCCCGGCGCGCCCACGTAGGCCACCATGTGCATGTGGATGTCCTCACGCAGCTGGTTGCCGGAGATGACCGTGCGCACCGCCTCGAACAGGTCGTCGTCCGAGTAGGGCACGCTGATGCGCATCATCTTCATCGACTCGCGCAGCCGCGTGAAGTGGTCGGCAAGGCGGAAGCCGTACATCTCGCCGTCGCTCTCGCTCCAGTACGCTCGGAGCCCTTCAAAGACGTTGGTGGCGTAGAAGACCGCCGCGCTGTTGACCGGCAGCACCGCTTGCTCCTGGGGACCAACCGGCCGTTCATCCAGATATTGAAAGTCGCCATGTCTGCTCCTCTGACCGAGCCGTGATGTTGTTGAAAGCGACACTGGACGACGCCCGGCCCCGAGTCAATTCCCGGGCTCCCAGCGTGGCACCGCCGGCTCCCGTGGCCCGGGCAGCGGTCCAATCCGCCCGGGCCGCGGGTTTCGCCGCCCGGGCATGATGCCTGGGCCGTGCAGGAGCCGCGCGCTACAGATAGCTGATTTTCATGAGGATCCCGCCATGGCATCCGGGTTGCGCTTGTGCCTCGCCAGCGACATCAACGCGAGTGGGCGCTCACCGCAACGGCCTGCAACAGGGAGGGCCTGGCGATGACGAGAACTGGTTGGGCGCTGATCACCGCAACGGGGGTGTGCGTGGGGCTCTTGTCGGGCGTGCTGGGGACGAGCGCTGTCGCGCCACCGCGTTCCGTCCAGTCCACGGCGTCGGCGGCTGCCGCCACGCCGTGGACTCTTCACATCGCCGCCGTCGATGCCTCGCTGCGCGCCGGCGACCTCAGCGCGGCCGCCGCGGCGTCGACCGAGGCCTATCGGGCCGCACTGGCGAGCCGTCGCTGGGAGGGCCTGGTCGAGGCGGCGGATGCGCACCTCCGCATCGCGCAGGCCGCGGGCGCGCCGCAGGCCGGTGTCCCGCGCGCGCGCGCTCTATCTCGCCGCGCTCTTCCGCGCCCGCGACGCCGGCTCGCTCGAAGGCGTCATCCGCGTCGCCCAATCCTTCGACCGCCTCGGCGACCGCGAAGCCGCCGACCACGCCGTGCGTATGGCCCAACGAATGTAGCGTTCCCGAACCGCCACCCTCGGCCGCTCAAACCGGCCAGATACGAGGCGGCGACTGAGCGCGACGCAGATGTGCCGGTTTCAGCGGCCGAGGATACGCGGCGGCGGAGCGGACGAAGTCGACCACGACGTACTCCCCCAGCTTGTCGGGGGCGGAGAAGAATGCGCGGCCGCGGTTGATCTTGGCCATCTGCTCCACGAACCCCATGAGCCACGGGCTCTGCTCGAGCATGAAGGTGTTGATCGTGATGCGCTCGCGGGTGCAGCGCTGCACTTCCTTGAGCGTTTCCTGGAACGTGCGCTCGGTCGGCGGGTAGGCGAAGTCGGCCACGCCGCCTTCGAGGTGCGCGGTCGGCTCGCCGTCGGTCACCATCAAGATCTGCTTGTTGCCGCCCTTGTGGCGGGCCAGCAGCTGGCGGGAGAGCGCGAACCCCGCGTGCATGTTGGTGCCGATGTTCCACTCGCTCCACGACAGCGTCGGCAGCTGCTCGGGGTGAACTTACGCGCGTAGAGCGAGAAGCCCACGATGTAGAGCGCGTCGCGCGGGAACTGGCCGCGGATCAAGCGCTGACAGCGCCAGCGCCACCTTCTTGGCGGGCAGGAAGTAGCCGTTGTTCAGCATGGAGCGGCTCATGTCGAGCATGACGACGGTGGCCGCCTGCGTGCGGAGCTCGGTGCGGTAGACCTCGAAGTCGCCCGGGTCCAGGCGCACCGGCGTCCCGGGCCCGGTGCGCTCGACCGCGTTCATCACGGTTTCCTTGAGGTCGAGCAGGAACGGGTCGCCGAACTCGTAGGCCTTGGTGTCGTCGGTCTGGTCCCCGCCGGCCGCCGCGGCGCTGGATGGCGTGGCCGCCGATGCGATCGCGCTTGAGCACCGCGAAGACGTCGCGCAGCGCCTGGTCGGCGATCTTGCGGATGGCGCGCGCGGTCAGCGACAGCTCGTCGCCCTCGCGCTGCGAGGTAGCCCGGCGTCCTCCAGCTTGCTTGGTCATCTCCTGGAGCCGCTGCAGATCCTCGGCCGCCTCGGGGCCCAGCAGCTGCTCGACGCGCTGGGGATCGACGTTCTCGAGATCTTCCAGGGCGCGCACGCCGCGGATCTCGCGCTCGAGCTCGTCGAGCTGCTGCATCTCCTCCATGAGACGCATCGCCTCCTGCAGCGAGACCTCCTGGTCGCCCTGGAAGGGATAGCGCTGGGCCATCTCGTCGAGCGGCAGGAACTCGCTCAGGTTCATGGCCAGCTGGCGCATCTGCGGCTTCCAGCCGCTCGTCCTGGAGCATGAGCGAGCGCATCATCTCGTCGAGCTGCTTGCGCTGCTCGGGCGAGAGCTCTGCATGAGCGACTGCATGGCGGCCATCTGCCGGCCCATCTGCTCGATGAGCTGGTCGAGGCTCTCGACGCCGGGAAGCGGTCGCCCCACTTCTCCTTGAAGGCGTCGAAGTCCGGCTCCTCGCCCTCGGCCTTCTGGCGCAGCATGCGGTTGAGGTCCTGCATCATCTCGCGCATGGCCTTCAGATCTTGCGGCGTCATGTTCTGCATCGCCTGCTGCATGGCGCCGAACATGGGCTGCATCATCTGCTGGCGGAGCGAGTTCAGCAGCTCCGTCGAACTTGCTGCTTGGCCTCCGGATCGACGAAGTCGTACTTCTGCAGCTCGCGCAGCTGACCGGCGGGATCGCGCGGCAGCTGGCGTCGAGCTTCTGCTCGCGCGCCGGTGCGCTCTCGTGCCCTCCGGCATGCGCTGCTTCACGCCCTGCGCGCTCGGTCTGCGACGACGTCCTCGAGCTTCTTCTTGATGTCATCCAGGCTGGAGCCGAGGTCGTAGCGCTGCATGCGCTCCTGCTTCTGACGCCGCGCAGCTGCTCGAGGAGATCCTTCAGGCCCGGCATCCGCCGCGCCCTCGGGCTTGCGCGCGCCCTGCTGCATCAGCCGCCGCAGCGCGCGCCACGGATCGCCGTCGTGCAGCAGGTCGTCGGCCATCGCCGAGAGAAGATCGTCGGCGTCGAGATCGATCTTCTGCGGTGCCGTCCCAGCTGCGAGTAGCGGAAGAGCGGCATGGCTCAGACCCGGTAGCGGAACTGGCCCGCCTGCATGTCCTTGTTGAGCTTCTTCGTCAGGTGCAGCCCCTCGAGGACGAACTCGACCGCGGCGGCCACCGCCGGCCGGCTCGGTGGCGCCGAGCTCCGGCGCGGCGTGCCCGCAGCGCCGGCATCTCGGCGCCACCTGCTTGCATGTACTCGCTCGGACGGCATGCTGTCGGCCGTCTGCACGGCGACGCCGCCCTCGAAGCCCTTCACCACCTCGGCCAGCTCCGGCGCCGCCGAACGAGTCGGTTGAAGACGTTCAGCACCGCCTTCTGCACGAGGCGCAGGAGCACCTTGTCCTCGCCGCCGTCGCCGACGGTCTCCATCTCGATCTTGCCGCCGGTGGACGGCGACCAGCGGCGCCGAGGTCGCTCACGCGCGGCACCGCCACGCTCTCGTCGAGGCGGATCGGCGCGCTTGAGGCGCGCTGGACAGCAGGTTCTCGTAGTTGCAGATGCGACACGCGCACCGACACGCCGGAGCGCTGGCTGATGTCGGAGGACGGCGCGGGCCAGGTGCGTCAGCTCGGCCACGACCTGCTTCATGTACTCCGGAGTCGATCGTGCGGACGCCGTCGAGCGGCGAAGCTGGTGCGCTCGGCCTCCATGATGGCGATCTCGTCGGCCAGCTTCTCGGGGTAGTGCGTCCGCACCTGGGAGCCGAAGCGGTCCTTGAGCGGCGTGATGATCCGCCCGCGGTTGGTGTAGTCCTCGGGGTTGGCGCTGGCGACCACGCAGAGATCGAGCGGCAGCCGGACCTTGTAGCCGCGGATCTGGACGTCGCGCTCCTCCATGATGTTGAGCAGGCCGACCTGGATGCGCTCGGCCAGGTCGGGCAGCTCGTTGATCGCGAAGATGCCGCGGTGCGTGCGCGGCAGCAGCCCGTAGTGGATCGTCAGCTCGTCGGAGAGATAGCGCCCCTCGGCCACCTTGATCGGGATCGACCTCGCCGATGAGGTCGGCGATGGTGATGTCGGGCGTCGCCAGCTTCTCGCCGTAGCGGCGGTCGCGCGGGATCCACGCGACGCCGGCGGCGTCGCCCTCCTCGGCCACGCAGCTGACGGCAGGCCTGGCAGATCGGGCGCGAGCGGGTCGTCGTTGATCTCGCAGCCGGCCAGCGCCGGCAGCTCCTCGTCGAGCAGCCCGATCGAGCAGCCGGGCGATCCGCGTCTTGGCCTGACCGCGCTCGCCGAGGAAGATGAGATCCTGGCCGCTGAGGACCGCGTTCTCGATCTGCGGGACGACGGTATCGTCGTAGCCGACGATGCCGGGCAGGAACGCCTCGCCGCGCCGCAGGCCGCGCGATGAGGTTGTCCCGCATCTCCTGCTTGACCGATTTGCGCTGCCAGCCACTGTTGCGGAGGTCGCGGATTGTCTGTGGTTTCGCCATGCTCCCCGCACTATGCGGTGGGCCGTCGGCGGTGTCAACCGGACCGGGCGAGCACGCATCTCCCGGGTCCGCACATGTATCTGTAAGATGTAGGCCAGGGAGGGCCAGCCCATGCTCGGAGCCAAGAAGAAGACGCTGATGCCGACGCCGGAGCAGGCGTTGCCGGGTCGCCGGGAGCCGATGCCGGTGCCGGAGCGCCACCACGTCAACGGCAACCGCATCGTCCCGCCGTTCCCCGAGGGCAGCGAGCTGGCCCTGTTCGGGCTCGGCTGCTTCTGGGGCGCGGAGAAGGCGTTCTGGAAGATCCCCGGCGTGTACTCGACGTCGGTCGGCTACGCCGGCGGCCACACCCCAACGCGGACTACGAAGAGGTTTGCACCGGCCTCACCGGCCACAACGAGGTCGTGCGGGTGGTGTTCGATCCGAAGAAGGTCGGCTACGCGGACCTGCTGCGCGTGTTCTGGGAGAGCCACGATCCGACGCAGGGATGCGCCAGGGCAACGACGTCGGCACCCAGTACCGCTCGGGCATCTACGTCCACTCGCCGGAGCAGCGCAAGCTGGCGCGAGGCCTCGCGCGAGGCGTACCAGCGCATGCTGACGAAGTCGGGCTACGGCGCCATCACCACGGAGATCGTCGACGCGCCGGAGTTCTACTACGCCGAGGACTATCACCAGCAGTATCTGGCGAAGAACCCGTGGGGCTACTGTGGCCTCGGCGGCACCGGCGTGGCGTGTCCGGTGGGGCTGGGCGAGACGGCGACGCGCTGAGGGCTGACGGCAGCGACTTCAGCTAGCTACGCGGCGATCATCAGCCGCAGGTCGTCGCACAGCATCGCGTAGAGGCGCGCCTGCTCGGCATCGCCCTCACCGCGCAGGACCGCCGAAGGATGGATCGTGGCGATGGTCTTGGGCGACCAGCGCGTGGAGAAGAACTGGCCGTGCTGGCGGAGCAGGCGGAACTCGGGGCCGATGATCACGCGAGCCGCAGTGGCGCCGAGGACCCCGAGCACCTGCGGCCGGATGACTTCGAGCTCGGCCTCGAGCCACGGCCGGCACGCGGTGATCTCCGGCGCGCGCGGCGTCTCGTGGATGCGGCGCTTGCCGCGCTCGGTGAACTTGAAGTGCTTCACGGCGTTCGTGACGTACACGTGCTGGCGGTCCAGTCCGACCTCGACCAGCGCGCGGTCGAGCACCTCGCCGGCCGGACCGACGAAGGGCGCGCCCTTGCGATCTTCCTGATCCCCGGGCTGCTCGCCGACCAGCACGATGCGCGCAGTGGCCGGACCGCGGCCGAAGACCGTCTGGGTGGCGTGGCGGAAGAGATCGCAACCCTGGCAGCGCGCGCTGGCGGCGCGGAGCTCGTCGAGCGTGGCGTTGGGGGAATGAACGCGCCAGCGCCCGGTGCCTCGGCGGCCGGCGCCGCCGACGGACTCTCGAGCCGGAGCGGCGCGGCGAGCGCGTTGAGGCGACGCACCTGCGGATCGCTCGAGTCGGCGAGCAGGTCGCGGCGCTCGTGCACCAGGCGCCAGAGGATCTCGTAGAGCAGGGTCCAGCGCTCCGGATCGGAGGCGCCGGCAGCCTGGCGAGCCAGCTCGAGAAATTGCCGGGGCACACGCGGTCCGGCCGCCGCCTGGGTGGCCACGGCGGCGGCGCCGGCCTCCGCGCGGTGCCGGCCGGCGCTAGGCGCCACGTAACCTCAGCCGGCGGCACGCCCTCCTGCAACAACGTCGCGCGCCACCGCCTGCCACGCTTCGAAGGTCGGCCCGACGTCGACCGTCCTCACACCGCAGACTCAGCGACCGTTGGGCCCCTGGCCCGCCGGGCGGTCGTGGCGGTGGAACTCGCCGGCCGGCGTGATGGCCAGACGGATCGAGGGACGATCGCCGGTCGGCCGGATGTGGTGATAGTGCATCGGGCCGGCGCGAACACGATGTCGCCGGCGCGGGCGTGCACGATCTCCGCACGGCCCTCGATCTCCCAGTCGATCTCGCCCTCGAGCACGACCCACCACTCGTCCACCAGGTGATAGTGGCGATCGGTGTCGTGACCCGGCGGCTGGCAGATGAGCGTCCCCGACATCTGCTCGTTGACGACGACTTTCTCCACCCAGGGCGCCACACCCTTCTTCCGCTTGATGTCCTCGACCCGTGCGTGCAGCGTCTGCCGCTCCGAGCAATCCCGACCGGCATCGTCGTCGCCATGCGTCCCTCCTCCTGCGTCCGTACTATATACTCCACCTCGTTCGCGGCCGTACCCGACCGACATGACCGATCATCGGACCCGGACCCTGCACGACGAGGTGCGTGAGCGTGAGCTGGCCGTCCCCCGGCGCACGCTCGGGCGGCTGATCCTCGCCGGTCTCCTGCTGGCCGCCGTGCTGGGTGTGGCTCACGCCGCCTCACCGCCGCCGGCGCCCACGCCAGGCAAGCCCGGCGGGATCCTCAACCTCCTGCAGCGCGAGGAGCTCACCACCGGCTTCTCGATCCACGAGACCGCCACCATCGCCACCGTGTGGCCGGCCTCGCCGTGCTACTCGAACCTCGTGATCTTCGACCCGCTTCAAGCCGCGCAGGAGACGCTCGACGGCATCGTCGGCGAGCTCGCCGAGAAGTGGTCGTGGCAGGACGACTACCGCAACCTCGTCTTCTTCCTGCGCACGCGACGTGAAGTGGCACGACGGCGCAGCCGTTCACCTCGAAGGACGTGAAGTACACCTTCGACATGGTGCGCGCAGGCGCCCGGACGCAGCCGGCCCAGCTGCGCGCTCAACCCGCGCAAGGACTGGTACGTCAACGTCGAGGCCATCGAGGCGCCCGATCCGCCACACGGTCGTCTTCCGGCTCAAGCGGCCCGCAGCCGCTCGCTGCTGCTGATGCTGGCCTCCGGCTACTCGCCGGTCTACCCGGCCCACGTCCCGCTCGCCGAGCTGCGCAGCCGCTGCGTGGGCACCGGGCCGTTCAAGCTCAAGGAGTGGCGCGCGCGGCGAGATGGTCGAGTACGTCCGCAACCCCGACTACTTCATCGAAGGGCCGGCCGTATCTCGACGGCCTGCGCTACTTCATCGTGAGCGATCGCGGCCGCCAGGCCGGCCGCGCTCCAGGCCGGGCGGGTGGACGTGTCGCTTCCCCCGGGGATACCACGCGGTCCATCGCCGGAGCAGCTGAAGGCGGCCCTTGGCGGGAGACGGCGCCCGGCACCTGGGCTGGTCGCTCAGAACGCCTTCGCCGCACTGGCCGCCTGGTCCGCAATCGCGCCCGCCCTTCACGGGATCTACGACGTGCGGGTGGCGCTGAGCCACGTCAGCTGTTGCTGACAAGTGATCCGTCCGCTCGTGTTTGACACGTGATCTGTCCGGTCTCACAGGCTCCGGGCCGACGGGCAGCCGTGGGCCGCGGCGGCGGCGGGCGGCGCGGCTCCGCCGGCCGACGGCGTGGGTGGCCCGCGGCGGCTCGGTGGCGCCGGCGAGGCGGAACTGCCCGGCGGGCTGCGCTCGATGCGCGGCGGGACCGCTGCCGCGTGGGCCGCGAAGCGGCCCAGGCAGAGCGGGCCGCGCCACACGCTGTGGGAACCATCAAAGTGCCGGCGCACGATGACCCGGCGGCCGGCCCAGGTGGAGCGCCCGGGCTGCTTGGCGAGTTGCAGCGGCACGCCCTCGAAGCTGACGACGTTGTCCTGACCGACGACGCGTTCTTCTTCCTCACAGAGGATCTGGTCGAGATCGACGGCGCCGCAGGGGGACGAAGGCCGAGGTCGGATCGGCGGGAGCGCGGGTGAACGTGGCGTTGTAGTCGGGGATGAAGCGCTCCCGCAGATAGGCATTGGCCGCGGCGACGGTGGTGATCCCGGCGAGGCGGAGTTCGTTCACCAGCCGATCTTGCAGGGTGCGGTTGAGGCGTTCGCCGCGCCCGCGCGCCTGCGGGAGTAGGCGCCAATATGCTCGATCCCGAGGCGGGCGAGGGCGCGGCCGACGTGGGTGAGATGGTCGCGATCGATCGGGCCCCCGCCTTGGGGGTATGAAACGCCCAGCCCGCGCGATCGGTGTAAAGCGCCAGCGGCAGGCCGCAGGTCCGTACGACATGGGCCAGGGCGGCCATCACGGCGTGCCGCGTCTCGGCGGGCCAGAGTTGGGCGTAGAGCAACCGCTTGGTGGCGTCGTCGAGCACCGCGATGAGGGTCTGCCGCTGGTCGGGGCAGAGCGCCAGCCAGGCGTGAGGGCTGCCATCGAGATGCAGCAACTCGCCGAGGCACGGGCGGGGCTCGCGCCGGCGCCGATGGGGTCCCCGCGCGCGCCGTTTGCGCACGAGGCCCGCCTCCTGCAGCGCGAGCTTGACGAAGCTGTAGGAGAGCGTCACGCCGTGCTCCCGGCGCGCGAGCTGGTGGAAGTGCCGCACGTTGAAGCCGCGATAGGTCTCGCGATAGAGCCGCAGGATGCGCTGGACCTCGAGAGCCGGCGCGTGCCGGCGCGAGGGCTGCCGGCGCTGGTCGTAGAGCCCCAGCGCCCCGTTGGCTTCAAACCGGGCGCGCCAGCGCCGCAGGCTGCGGGCATCCAAGCCCAGAATGTCGGCGGCCTGCAGCCACGTCAGCGCTCCACTGAGCGCCCGCAAGATGACCTCCTGCAGTCTTCATGGCCCGCTCCACCGCGGCCGCGGCAAAGACCATCGGCACCTCCCTGGCTGCCTATGGCTGTACCGCGGACCGCGCGCAAAGCGGACATTTCACTTGCTCTCGGGAGCGGACAGATCATGTGCTCCCTACGCGACCCACGATGCTGGCTCGACAAGTAGCGGCACTTTCGCGCTATAACCTGCGCACCTCGAAGGGGAGGGGCGTCCCCTGGATACCGTCCTGCAGCTGATGCTGAACGGCCTCGCCGTCGGCTGCATCTACGGCCTGGTCGCCCTCGGCTTTCGTCCTCATCTACAAGGCGACCGAGCTCGTGAACTTCGCCCAGGGCGATTTCATGATGCTGGGCGCGTTCACCTGCTACATGTTCGTCGTCTGGTACGGCGTGGGCTACTGGGCGGCCTTCGCGCTGGCCGTCGCCATGGTGGCGCTGTTCGGCGCCGTGCTCGACTCGGTCGTGCTCCGGCGCGTGCATCGGCCAGCCGCAGTTCGCCGTGGTCATGCTGACCATCGGCCTGGGCGCGATCTTCCGGAGCTTCGCCTCGATCACCTGGGGCTCGGAGATCTACACGCTGCCCACGCCCGTTCAGCGCCCAGGCCACCCGGGTGGGCGGGGTCACCGTGAGCCACGAGTACGCTCGTCGATCATCGTCGGCACGGTCGTGCTGTGCGCCGTGCTGTTCGTCGTTCTTCCGGCACACGCGCGTCGGCGTGGCCATGCAGGCCGCCTCGCAGAACCAGCTGGCCGCCTACTACATGGGAATCCCGGTGAAGCGGATGTTCTCGCTGATCTGGGCCATCTCGGCCGGCGTGGCCGCCATCGCCGGCGTGCTGCTGGCGCCGGTGTCGCTGATCGACATCAACCTCGGCTTCATCGGCGCTCAAGGCCTTCGCCGCCGCCGTGCTGGGCGGCTTCGGCTCGATCCCGGCGCGCTGGTCGGCGGCATCACCATCGGCCTCATCGAGCTGTTCTCCGGCGCCTACCTGCCGCACGGCTTCAAGGACGTCGCGCGCCTACGTCGTGCTGCTCATCGTGCTGCGCGATGCGGCCGCAGGGCATGTTCGGCACCGTGGGCCGGAAGAAGGTCTGACGCGGCCATGCGCTTCGTGTTCAAGACGACCGTACGAGCAGGACCTCGGGCTGTTCCGCGACGCGCGTCCAGCGCAACTGGTACGTGCGCTGCTGGCCGCGGCTGCTCGTGCTGCCGCGCCTCGTGCCCGAGCTACGTCGGCGACATCAGCCTGCGTCTTCATCTACGGCCTGTGCGGCCTCTCGCTCATGGTGCTGGCCGGCTACACCGGCCTCGTCAGCCTGGGCCACGCGGCCTTCCTCGGCATCGGCGCGTACGCGCACGTCTACTTCACGCAGAGTCTCGGGCTGCCCTGGATCGTCAGCGTGGCGCTGGCTGCGGCGCTGACGGCGGCGGCCGGCGTGCGTGGTCGGCCTGCCGGCGCTGCGCATGACCGGCGTCTATCTCACCATCGCCACGCTGGCCTTCGCCGCTCATCATCCAGGAGGTCTTCACGCGCTGGGAGCACGTGACGGGCGGCCTCAAGGGCACGCGCGGTCGACAAGCCGGTCATCTTCGGCGTGCCGTCGCCAGCGACGTGGCCGTTCTACTTCCTGTGCCTGGCCTTCTCTGGCCGGCGGCATCTGGCTGACCGCCAACCTGCTGCGCTCGCCGACGGGCCGCGCGTGGGTCGCGATCCGCGACAGCGAGATCGCCGCGCAGTCGATGGGCGTCAACCTCGCCGTCTACAAGACCATGGCCTTCGCCTACTCGGCGGCGCTGATGGGCGCTGGCGCGGCGCGCTCTTCGCCCACAAGATCGGCTTCCTGGCGCCCGACATCTTCAGCGTGCTGCTCTCGATCCAGTTGCTGCTGATGGTGGTGGTGGGCGGGCTCGGCAGCCTGCACGGCGCCGTCTTCGGCGCCGTCTTCGTGGCGCTGCTGCCGGTGGCGATCTCGCAGGCGCGCGACGCGGTGCCGGCCTGGATCGGCCAGCTGGCCGGCGTGCTCGGCAAGGACCGCCGGCGGACGCGCGCCTTCGCTCGCCGCCGACCGGTTCGTCAAGCAGCCGGGGCTCGGAGCCCGGCATCTTCGGCCTCATCCTCGTGCTGTTCATCCTCTTCGAGCCGCTGGGCATCTACGGGCGCTGGACTGAAGATCAAGCTCTTCTTCTCGACGCTTCCCGCTCTACAAGCACGCCACCTTCCGGCGCCAGAAGACCTACATGCGCTCGGAGCGCCTGCGGTGACGTTGCTTCGGCGCCGAAGGACTGGCCGATCAACTTCGGCGGCATCCAGGCCCTCGACGGCGTGAGCTTCGCGGTCGGAGCCGGGCGAGGTCTTCACCATCATCGGCCCCAACGGCGCGGGCAAGACCACCATCTTCAACCTCGATCTCGCGCATCTACGACCCGACCGGCGGCCGCCTGTCTTTCGCCGGCGAGGACATCACGCGGGTGCCGCCGCACGAGATCGCCGCGGCGGGGCATCGCGCGCACCTTCCAGAACATCGAGCTGTTCGAGCACGCCACCGTGCTGCAGAACCTGCTCCTCGGCCGCCACGGCCACCAGCGCTCGCGCTTCGTGGAGGAGCTGCTGTTCCTGCCTCGCGTGCGGCGCAGGAGCTCGAGCCCACCGCGAGGCGGTCGAGAAGGTGATCGACTTCCTCGACCTGCAGCCGCCATCGCGACAGCCTCGATCGTCAACCTGCCCTACGGCGTGCGCAAGGTCGTGGAGATGGCGCGCGCCTCTGCACCGAGCCCAAGCTGCTGCTGCTCGACGAGCCGTCCTCCGGCCTCAGCGTGGAGGAGACGGAGGGCATGGCGTTCTGGATCCAGGACATCCGGAGCCTGCTCGGCATCACCGTGCTGATGGTCGAGCACGACATGAGCCTGGTGAGCGCGGTGTCCGACCGCGTGCTGGCCCTGAACTACGGCCGGCCCATCGCCCTGGGCACCGCGCGCGAGGTGCAGGAGCATCCCGACGTCGATCAAGGCGTACCTGGGAGGCTGAGCGATGGCCGACGCCGCTCCTGGCCGTGACGCAACCTCGAGACCTACTACGGGCCGATCATGGCCATCCGCGGGGTGAGCTTCGGCGTGCCGCGCGGGAGCGATCGTGACCATCCTGGGCGCCAACGGCGCCGGCAAGACGACGATCCTCAAGACCGTGTCCGGCGTCATGGATCCGCAGAAGGGGCACCGGTGACGCTTCGACGGCCGCGAGATCCAGGGGCAGGATCCCGACCGGGTCGACGCGGCTCGGCCTCAGCCACGTGCCGGAGGGCCGCGAGGTGTTCCCGTTCCTCACCGTGCTGCGAGAATCTCGCGCATGGGCGCCTACACGCGCAGGCGACGCCGACGGCGTGGCCCGCGACATGGCGATGGTGTACGACTACTTCCCGATCCTGAAATCGCGGGCCGAGCCAGCGGGCCGGCGCGCTCTCCGGCGGCGAGCAGCAGATGCTGGCCATCAGCCGCGGCCCTCATGGCGCGCCCGGCCAGATGATGCTGCTGGACGAGCCGTCGCTGGGGCTGTCGCCCCGGCTGGTGAAGGACATCTTCGAGATCATCGTGCGCATCAACCGGGAGCAGGGGCGTGACCGTGCTCCTGGTCGAGCAGAACGCCCACATGGCGCTGCACCATCGCGCGGACTACGGCTACGTGCTGGAGGTGGGCCGCATCGTGATGGAAGATACCTGCGCGCGGCTGCTCGAGAAGGAAGACATCAAGGAGTTCTATCTCGGCGTGAAGGAGACCGGCGTCCGCGGCACGCGGCGCTGGAAGCGAGAAGAAGAGATGTGGCGATGAGCGCACGACCCCGACCGGCCGCCTGGTCACCGTGCACGGGCAGGACACCCTGCCCAGGCTCTTCCGCCACGTCGTGCAGCGAGCGGCGGCGACGGTCGCCATGCGGGAGAAGCACCTGGGGATCTGGCGGTCCATCACCTGGCGCGAGTACGGCGAGCGGGCCCGGCACGTCGGGCCTCGGGCCTGGTGGCCCTGGGCCTGCGGCCGCGCGACGTGGTGTCCGGTCATCGCCGACAACTGCCCGGAGTGGCTCTACGCCGACCTCGGCACCATGTCGGTGGGCGGCGTCACCAACGGCATCTACACGACCGACTCCGCCCGGCAGGTCGAGTACATCGTCAACGACAGCGGCACGCGCTTCTTCTTCGCCGAGAACGAGGAGCAGCTCGACAAGATCCTGGAGGTCCGCGCCCGCTGCCCGCAGCTCGTGAAGATCGTCGTCTTCGACACGGAGGGGCTGCACGGCTTCCGCGACGACCAGGTGATGCCGTTCGAGGCGCTGCCTGGAGCTGGGCGCCCGCTACGAGCGCGAGCACCCCGGCGCCTACGACGCGATGGTGGAGATCGCGCAGCCGAACGACCTGGCCATCCTCGTCTACACCTCCGGCACCACGGGGCCGCCCAAGGGCGCCATGCTGAGCCACCGCAACATCATCTTCCAGCTCGGCTACGCCGACTTCATCGCCGACCCGCGCGCCGGGCGACCAGCAGCTCTCCTTCCTGCCGCTGTCGCCACGTCGCCGAGCGGACCTTCACCGTCTTCTATCCGCTGCGCACCGGCGCCACCGTGAACTTCGCCGAGAGCATCGACACGGTGCCGGAGAACATCCGCGAGGTGGCGCCGGCGGTGTTCTTCGCCGTGCCCCGCATCTGGGAGAAGTTCTACTCGGGCGTGGCCCTGCGCATGCGCGAGGCCACCCCTGCCGGGCAAGCTCGCCTACCGCTGGGCCCTCGGCGTCGGCACGCGGATGGCCGAGCGGCGCATCGCGGGCCGGCGGCCGCCGCTGGCGCTGCGCCTGCGTCCACCGCGTGGCCGGACTTCCTCGTCCTCGACAACGTCAAGCGCTCGCTGGGGCTGCACCGCACGCGCGGCGCCGCCACCGGCGCGGCGCCCATCGCGCCCGAGCTGATCAAGTGGTACCTGGCCCTCGGCATCGACATGCGCGAGGTGTACGGCCAGACGGAGAACTGCGGCCTCGGCCACCGCCATGCCGGCCGACCGCATCAAGCTCGGCACGGTGGGCGTGCGCGCGCCCGGACACCGAGGTGGCGGTCTCGCCCGCCGGGCGAGATCTTCGCTGAAGGGGCCGCACGTCTTCCTCGGCTACTACAAGAACCCGAGCAAGCACGGCGGAGACGGTGGTCGACGGCTGGCTGCGCACCGGGCGACGTCGGCGCGATCGACGCCGACGGCTTCGTCCGGATCACCGACCGGATGAAGGACATCATCATCACGGCCGGCGGCAAGAACATCACGCCCGTCCGAGCATCGAGAACCAGCTCAAGTTCTCGCCCTACATCACCGACGCGGTGGTGATCGGCGATCAGCGGAAGTTCCTGTCCTGCCTGATCATGCTCGACCCCGACACGGTGGCCCAGTTCGCCCAGGAGCGGAACGTGCCGTTCACCAACTTCGCCTCGCTGTGCCGGGCCAAGGAGATCCAGGACCTGATCTGGGGCGAGATCGAGCGGGTGAACAAGCAGGTGGCCCGGGTGGAGACGCATCAAGACGCTTCCACCTGATCGAGCAGATCCTCACCCCCGAGGACGAGGAGCTGACGCCGACCATGAAGCTGAAGCGGTCGTACGTGAACCGCAAGTACAAGGACGTCATCGACGGCATGTACCGCCGAGCGCCTGAGCCGGCCGGCGTGAGACGAACCGCGAAAGGAGCGAGCGATGAGGCAACGACTGGCAGTCGGTCTGGTGGTGGCGCTGGTGGTGGCGCTGGTCGGCGCGGCGGTGGCGCAGAAGGAGACGCGCGGCGTCAGCCCGACCGAGATCGTCCTCGGCATGCACACCGACCTCTCGGGGCCGGCCGCCACCTACGGCGTGTCGTCCTCCAACGCGGTCAAGATGCGCTTCGACGAGGCCAACGAGAAGGGCGGCATCCACGGGCCGCAAGATCAAGCTGATCGTGGAGGACACGCAGTACCAGGTGCCGCGCGCGCGTGCAGGCGGGCGCCAAGCTGATCAACCGCGACCACATCTTCGCCATGGTGGCGCCGCTCGGCACGCCGATGAACAACGCGCTCTTCAAGGACCAGTTCGAGGCGAGCGTGCCCAACCTGTTCCCGCTCTCGGCGGCGCGCTCGATGTACGAGCCGTTCAACAAGCTGAAGTTCTACGGCGCGGCCTCGTACGTCGACCAGGTGCGCGCCGGCATCAACTACTTCGTGACCAAGAAGGGCAAGAAGGCCTGTGCGCCATGTACCAGGACACCGACTTCGGCAAGGAAGTGATGGACGGCGTCCAGATGCAGGTCGAGAAGATGAAGATCAAGCTTGCTGGAGACGATCACGCACAAGCCGACCGACCAGGACTTCACCGCCCAGATCACCAGGCTGAAGGCGGCCGGCTGCGACCTCGTCGTGCTCGGGCACCATCGTGCGCGACTCGATCGTGCCGTACGCCACGCGCGCGCAAGATCGGCTGGACCGACGTCGACTTCCTCGGCTCGGCGGCCAGCTACGATCTCTTCGTGGCGCGCCGCGCAGGGTGGCGTGACCGAAGGCCTCTACGCGATGGGCCTGACCGACATGCCCTACCGCGACACGCTGAGCCCGATGGCGCAGGGGTGGTTCGATCGCTACAAGGACAAGCTACAAGGTCGAGCCGAACATCGGCGCCGTCTACGGTCACGTCGCCGCCGACCTCACGGCCACCGGCCTCGACAAGGCCGGCAAGGACCTGACCCTCGACAGCTTCGTGAAGGGCTGGAGTCGATCCGCGGCTACCGCGACATCTTCAACGGCCCCGAGGCTACCTTCGGCCCTGACAAGCACCAGGGCGCGAACTCGTCGTTCCTCGCCGTGGTCAAGGGCGGACGCTGGGTCCGCGTGACCGAGCCGCTGTCGTTTTGACGTGGGGGCCACGAAATGGCCCCACACTCCCACGCTACGCGCCCCGGGGACCTGGGCGCTTCGCGGGCGGCCCTGATTTCGAGGTGGTGCGCACGCGTTGGCGTGCGGAGCGACCCGGTGGAGCCGGTCGCTCCTTTGGTGCGCGTGAGGTTGGTCGGTGTGACTCAGCCGCTGTAGCCGCTGATCATCGTGTTCTCGAGCGTGAGCTGAAGGTAGGCTGGCCTCGGCGCCGGCGCCGGCTTCTTGGCGTCGCCACCGACCACCTTCGCCGCCCCGGCGCGGCCCAGCGCCGCCGTTGAGAGATCGCCGACCTTGTTCGCCACCCGCTGCCGCCGCTGCGCTCCGCCGCTTGTCCATGGTCCCCTCCTGATGATCGATCCACTCCTCGCGATGGGCAAGTGCATCAGCTCTGCCAGACCCGGAGGCGCCCCGAAACCTCACGCTTTCTTGTACTTTCACGTCGCACCGGGTGCTGTCCAGACTGGCGGTCGGGCGTCTCTCGGCGGAAGCTTGCCCGATCGGCCGCGGGGCGCGATCCTGACCCCCGCAGGTCGTGCGTGACGCCCAGGTCGAAGAGCTACCACAGTGACGCCGGATGCAGGTGCGGTACGGGAACGCAGACGATGCAGCGTCTCACCCGCAATGGTGTTGTTAGCGGCGATACTGCTGGTCGTAACGCCAGTGGCGGCGCGGCCAGCGCAATACGTCGGGGCGAAGGATGAGTCCAACCTCGCCCCGCGCGGTATCGCGTCCGTTCCCGGACCTGATCGCGGGCGCGCTGCTCGCGGTGGTCGCGATCTCGCTCTTCGCCATGAGGCTGTCTCTTCCCTCCATTCTCGACGACAGGGGCTTTTACCTCCACGGAGACTGGGTGCTGGATGCGATCCAGAACGGTCACTGGATCGTGCAGCGAAATCACGTCGGCGATGTCGTCTCGAAGCCACCGCTGTACATCTGGCTGGTGGCGCTCGCGACATGGCCGGTCGGCCGCATCAGTCTGTCTCACCATGATGCTGCCCGGCGCCGTCGCCACGGTTGCCGTTGCCGCCATGATCTGGCGATTTGGCGGCGAGGTATTTGGCAAGAGGGCGGGGCTGCTCGGCGCGTTCGCCTACCTGGTCTCCTATGTCGGGGCGAGCCAGATCGCTCTGGCCAGACCTGACGGCGTGTTCGCCTTCACGGTGGCGGCGGCCGCGCTCGCCGCATTCCGGGCGTGGACTTCCGGACAGGGATGGACGTGGTTCTGGCTGGCGGCGGCGGTCGCGACCCTGGCCAGGGCCCGCTCGGGCTCCTCCTCGCCGCCGCGGGGCTGCTCGCCGCCGGATGGGAGCGATGGAGCGGTCGCGCGGCCCCGATCGCCGGGTCACACCGGTGGGGGATCGCCCTGTTCCTGCTCATCACCGGAGGTTGGTTTGGGTGGGCGTATCTCGAGCTCGGTCAGGCCTTCATCGACCGGGTGATCTTCCGGGAGTTGCTCCGGCACGCGATCACGGAGGGCGAG
>ERZ1370068.401-contig-10362_pt1 | contig 37624 bp, 58 predicted proteins | sample MGYA00561227_ERZ1370068 | MGnify/ENA primary metagenome ERZ1370068 (study PRJEB38410, sample SAMEA6850437) | metagenome | study: Metagenomic assessment of the ecological functions of the soil: analysis of the soil microbiota associated with the...
AAGTTACGTGCTTGCAATCTGTTTGATCGGCGGCTTTGTGCGGGATAAATTTATTGGACGTGACACTAAAGACGCCGATATAGTTTAGTGTGGGCGACGGAATTAAACTCGGCTAAAGAGGTATCAAAACGTTTTAATCCTGTTCCGCCGGTAAGTGTTTATAAAACATATGGAACTGCTCACATTAAAGCTGAAGAATTTGATCTTGAATTTGTAGGGGCAAGAAAAGAAAGTTACAAATATCATTCACGCAATCCGGATGTAGTGCCCGGTAGTCTGGAAGATGATCAGCTGCGTCGTGATTTCACCATCAATGCTCTTGCGATCAGTCTCAATAAAAATGATTATGGAAAACTAGTTGATCCGTTTGGCGGACTTCATGACCTGGAAAAAGATCATCAAAGACACCTCTTGATCCTTTACAGACTTTCAGCGATGACCCGCTGCGGATGATGAGAGTTATCCGGTTTGCTACGCAACTGGACTTTGCAATTGAAGCGTAAGAACTTTACAGGCGATCAAAGACAACAGCTATCGCATAAGCATTATTTCACAGGAGCGGATCACAGACGAGCTGAACAAGATCATAATGAGCCCTGTGCCTTCCATTGGGTTCGATCTTCTGTATCAAACAGGTCTGTTGCACCTCATTTTCCCACAGATGGTTGATCTTGCCGGTGCGGAATACAAAGACGGAGTTGGTCATAAGGGATAATTTTTATCACACCTTGCAGGTAGTTGACAATATCTCAAAGAAAACAGATGACCTGTGGTTGCGATGGGCAGCAGTATTACATGATATAGCAAAACCGGTCACAAAAAAGTTTGAAGAAGATCATGGCTGGACGTTTCATGGTCATGAGGTAGTAGGAGGGAAGATGATTCCGAAGATCTTTGCAAAGCTGAAGCTGCCTCAAAATGAAAAATGCGAATGGTGAGAAGGTTAGTTGAACTTCACTTGAGACCTATTGGCTTAAGTAAGGAGGAGATCACTGATTCTGCCATTCGTCGCCTGTTGTTCGATGCAGGTGAAGATTTTGATGCATTGATGATATTGTGTGAAGCTGACATTACCTCAAAGAATAAGTATAAGGTAAAAAATACATGGCAAATTTTCAGTTGGTGCGACAGCGTTGTGAAGAAGTCGAAGAAAAAGGATCGCATCCGAAACTGGCAACCACCCATTACAGGAGAAATGATCATGGAAATATTTGGTATTCCTCCTTCGAAACCGGTGGGCATTTTAAAAAATCTGATAAAGGATGCCATCCTGGATGGCCACATTGAAAAATAATTATGATGCGGCGTATGATTTTATGATAGAAAAAGCAAAAGAGATCGGTATTCATCCCAAAACTTAAAAATCTTAAATCGCAAATCATAATTCGTAATTCGTAAATTTGACATATGGCTATATTAAAATTCAGGATCTATCTGGAGGAAGACGATAGTGTATATCGTGATATTGCTATCAGGCCCACGCAATCGTTTTATGATCTGCACGAAGCCATTCTAAGAGCTTATGAATTTGACAGTAAGCACAAGGCAACTTTTTTCGCAGTAATGATCACTGGCAGAGAGGCAAAGAAATATCGCTGGAGGTATACGATAAAGAATATAAGGCTGCACCCTTGCTGATGAAGGATACGATCATTCATTCTGAAATTCGCGATCCCAATCAGAAATTTGTTTACCTCGTATGACTTTAATAAAAACTGGGGTTTTTAGTTGAGCTTATCAATGTTGCAAAAGAGGAAAATCCAAGATTGATCTACCCCGCCACTGTTCGTGTGGAGGGAATTGCACCAAGCCAGTATGGTACAAAAGGTTTGTTGGGTGAAAAATTTGCAGATGTAGAAGAGAAATATGATCTTTCGCAGGTAGGAGAGGGCTTTATCCAGGAAGGCGGCGAGGAAACGGAGAATGGAGAAGACATTGGTTTGAGTGAAGAAGCAGCTGATGAAGGAACTGAAGGAACTGAAGAAATTTAAGTTTTAATTTAAAGTGAAATGACATGAATGCCCCATTCCGCGATCAGCGGGATGGGGTTTTAAATGAAACAAATGGCTTTAGCCAAAAACAAAACAGTCATCATTGTATGCCGGACCTACCGCGGCAGGAAAAACCTCGGTTGCCATTGAACTGGCTAAGAAATTTGAAACGGAGATCATTTCAGCAGATAGCCGCCAATGTTTTAAAGAATTAAATATTGGTGTGGCAAGACCTTCTGAAATGGAATTGCAAACAGTCAAACATTATTTTATCGCATCACATTCCATTCATGATCCTGTAAATGCAGGAAGCTTTGAACAATATGCGTTGAAAAAAGTGAATGAAATATTCCAGGATGCATAATGTGGCGATCATGGTTGGTGGAACTGGTTTATACATCAAAGCATTTTGTGAAGGAATGGATGAAATGCCAGGTGTACCGGCAGGAGGTCCGAAGGTCAATTATGATGAATTATGAAAAAATGGATTGGAGTGGTTAGCAGCGTGAGACCCAAAAAAGATCCCGCTTTTTATAAAACGGGCGAAATTCAAAATCCTCAACGGCTGATGCGGGCATTGGAAGTAGCAGAAGCCACGGGTCAATCCATTCTTGAATTCAGAAAAGGAATAGCAGTGCAAAGAGATTTCAATATCGTGAAGATCGGATTGGAATTGCCCAAGGAAGAATTGCATAGAAACATAAACACAAGAGTAGACAGGATGATCGAAGCAGGGCTTGGTGGAGGAAGTCAAAAGGCTATTGCCCTATAAACATTTAAATGCTTTGCAGACCGTAGGCTATACAGAGATCTTTGACTACCTCGATGGGAAAACCTCTTTGAAAGATGCCATTGAACTTATAAAGACAAATACAAGACAATATGCAAAGAGACAGGTGACATGGTTTAAGAAAGATAAGGACATAAACTGGATAGATGCCAGGTCAATTGATCTTTCTGTTCTGTCGAGATTTGTTTAGCTATTTTTGGCATAGTGTTTTCACTTACTTTAAATCTATTAAATCTTTGAAGTGAAAAGAAGTTTTAAGAGACTACAGGGGTCATTGATCGCGATCTTCGCTTCACTGATCGTTTTGTTGTTTGGTTTTTGCAAACAGGAAAACAAAGACGAAAACGAATGGACAATGAGAATAACGATCAACTAACGATTTCCGGCTACGATCTGAAACATCCATCTCAAACATGGAAATTGCCGGAGCAATTAAAGGAGATCTCCGGCATTGTAAAGTTGGGCGGCGATAGTTTGCTTGCGATAGAGGACCTTCATGCAAGTTTGTATTTTTAAAATTACAAAATCCGGGTGCCTCGATAATAGCTACTTTACCTTTTGCGGCAAATCAAAAAGACAAATTCGATATAGAAGATGTGAGCAATGATCGGTGATACTATTTATGCATTGTGGAGCCATGCTTCTGTTTTTAAAATATGGAACTGGAGATCAAAGATCCAGTCGAAAGGAATTTTCGACATCCCTGGATAAGAAGAATAACACCGAGGGTCTTGCATACGATCCTGTCTCGGGCGACCTTTTGATCGCCTGCAAAAAAGAATCCGGTAGATGAAGATGAAAAGAAAACTACCCGGGCTGTGTATGAGTTTGATGTAAAAAGCGGGTGAGTTAAAACCAAACTCCATTCTTGTTGATCGAAAAAAGATTTCAAAAAATTTATCGCCGATAAAGTAGAGTTTTTCCCATCCGGGATAGCAGTACATCCTTTTACACATGACATCTATATTATTTCTACGAAGGGAAACAAGTGCATTGCCTGTTACAGTCATTCCGGGCAATTGAAATCATTTGAGTATTTGGATAAAGATCTGCTGCCACAGCCTGAAGGAATTTGTTTTGATGCCGTCCGCCAATTTATATATCAGCACAGAAGGAAAGCACGGAGAGCTTGCAGCCATCTATGAATTTGCAAAGGCAAAATGATAAAAATGCTAACCCTCTATATTTTAAATCCTACAGTCAGCAAAACATTTCCTGCACTGCCTTTAATATTTGCTCCATAATAAGGAGAGTCTTGTAACCTGTAGGGATAGTTTACATCCTTTCGTCAAAGTATGTACATAGGTAAGATCAACAAACATACCTTTGTTGCGATAGCCGAGCCCGCCACTCAACTGGAAACGGCTTCCTTTTGCTCCATTGATGTCTTTATAAGGATTACCATAGTAGGCACCACCGAGACGAACCATCACTGTTGTAAATTTCAGTTCACCTCCCGCACGGAAATTAAAAGCTCCTCTGTAGGCTTTATCGATTGCCTTATTTAATGTTTTCAAATAATCCTTTGTTGATTCATCAGGATTTTCTCCCTGCGGATGAAAAGAGGAAAATTTATAATTCACATATTCGATATCTGCTGTCAGGAATCCTTTTTGGTTTCTCACATCCTGGACCTCACGCAGCACGTACGACGCACTGCCAATGATACGGTAAGGTGTAAGCAAATTATGTTTAAACTCTGCAGGGAGCTGCGGCTCCCACATCTGTCGGCGTTTGTGTCAATGTGCCCTGGTACGATTCTGTATTGGTCGTATTCGACGCGTTGTATTTATCAGTAAGTCCATAGTAAGTGGGCGAATGAAGCGCAAGACCCAATCGTATGTATTCTGTGAGTTTGTAAATGGCCCCAATGCGCAAATTAATCCCTGCTCCACTTGTTTGAAGACTCTCGCTAAAAGACGAATAATCAAAATTATTATTTGTGGTTTGTCAGTAGGCATCGGCTTCGATAAATGTGGATTCGCGTTTGTAAGAAAGAATGGGAATACCGATAGTAGCACCTATTAAAAATTTATTATGAAAGTTGGTAGCGCCTGCCAGTGCGATCTCCGTTATTCCTCCCTTGCTTTCAATTGCATTCTGCTGCAGCAATCCTGTAGCAATGGGAGACCGTGTTTGAAATTGATAATTGCCTGTTGTTCCTCCCGCAACAGTATCTATCCAATATGTATTAAAGGCAAGGCTTGTTCCGAAAGGATAATATGTCTATAACGTGGGCCACTGTCAATATGGCTGATCACATTTGATCGTCTCCATTACTTTTATTTCTTCCAAAATTTCTGAGAATAAGAACTCTGGTTATTTTGACCCCGGTATAAAATCTTACTGCCAAAATTTGCAGTGCGGTTTATGGATATGCTATATGCAGACGATTTATCGTTTCTGCTTCCACCGTCAATCACGAAACCTGTTGTTCCGAAATTGAAATAGTTCTTTTTATCTTTTTCAGTTCTTTCCAGGTAAGTTGATTTATTATTCAAAAAAGTATATGCCGGTGTAAACACAAAATCACCTGTTCTGTAAAATCCAAGTCCAGCCGGATTTACAAAGGAGGAAGATATCTCTCCGCCCAATGAACCCATGGCGCCACCAATTGCCTGCTGCCTGGCAGTACCCTGTTGTATATACCATGAGTAGCGAAGAGCATCAGCCGGCTCCTGCGAAAAAGAATACAAGGCAGACAAAAGAATGGTCATTATGAAAATGATATGCTTCATAACAGGAAAATTATATGGTAAATAGAGATAAGAACGTAAAGAGTGCGACGCAACGGAAGTTGAATAGAGCTACACCTGATGGCTACATAATAATTTTTCACATTTAATGCGTCGCACGAACTTGTTTAAAATCTTCTTACGGGTGCAGAGCCTCCGCCACCGCCTCCTGACGAACCTGAACTGCCAGAGCTAGAGCTGCTGGAACTTCTGCCGGGGCTATAAGAAGAATTAGTTGCTGCTACTATTGTTATTTGAAGAGCCGGAGTTGTTGAAGATATTTCTGAGGAAATTACCTGCACCGCTACTTGAACTATTATTAGCCGGATTATATCCAACTATCCTCACGGGCTGGTTACTGTAATTGTAACCTATTATTGAGGCTACTTCCTTTAGGATTTGTATAGTTGCTATTGGTAAGCTGTGTACCGTTGTAAGTATTCAGATTAAATACCCGCGGATGGTTGTAAGCGATAACTGTTTTAGGTGAATAGACAACAGGTGAGCAATAAGGATTATAATAATAGTTCCAGTAAGTGTTAGGACTCCATGGATTGCTCCAGTTATTGTAGTAGCTGTAACTATAGCGTGGATTATAAAAATAGGGATCATCCAATTCAGACCACATCATCCTGTTATGAACTTTCATACGGAGATACTGGTCGTCATAGTAATCGTCGTCCCAGGTAAACGTTATCATCCTCTTTGACTGTAACATATTTGTCTTGCTGGCGTTCCGGTGAAAAATAAACATCATCGGGTGTTTGGCCGGTCTTGTAAGCTGAGGTGCAGCTACCTAAAAATAGCAGCCGATAAAACAAGAAGTAAAATTGCTGATCTCATGGCAACAAAGTTTAATCGGTTATATAATTGAAGTTACTACTTTTGTGCGACTTTGAAAGAACACAATCGATTGAGCAACAAATATTCTGCCATCGCATTGTAAAATTGCGTTATCTAACGTTAACTAAATTATAAAGATTGAACACAATTTTGATGGATAAAAGGGAGGGAATAAATTTTAACAATACCGGCTATACCGCTTCGGTTGAGCTGCTGCTGGTTGCTGGTTATTAGTTACTAGTTATTGGGAAGAAACTGTTTTATGAGTTACAAGAACCTTGAGATATGGAAATTGGCAGACGAATTGGTTGTTGAAATTCATGAAATGACTTTGACGAAACTTCCAAAGTTTGAAATGTTTGAGGAGGGTGGTCAGATCAGGAGATCAGAGTAAATCAGTAAAGTCAACAATTGTAGAAGGCTATGGCAGGAAACGTTATAAAGCTGAGTTCATAAAGTTTCTCGTTTACTCACTGGGGTCAAATGATGAGACGATTGATCATCTAGAAACATTATATAAAACCAGATCCCTACAAGATGAAGCGCACTATATCTATCTTCATTCCAAGTTAGAAATCCTCGGTAAAAAATAAATCTTTTTATAAAGGGTGTGGACAACACTGACTGGGAGAAATAACCAGTAACCAGAAACAAACAACCAGTAACAAGAAACAAACAACCAATAACAAGTAACAAACAACCAGTAACGAGCAACAAAAAACATGAGTAAGGAAATCACATCAAGGGCACAGGATTATTCACAGTGGTATAATGACCTTGTCATTAAAGGTAGTCTCGCTGATTATTCAGCAGTGAGAGGTTGTATGGTTATTAAACCATACGGCTTTGCACTTTGGGAAAACATGAGAGACCAGTTAGACCGTATGTTCAAAGAGACGGGACATCAGAATGCATATTTCCCATTGTTTGTTCCCAAGAGTTTCCTGGAGAAAGAAGAAGGTCATGCCGAAGGCTTTGCAAAAGAGTGCGCAGTAGTAACTCACTATCGTTTGAAGGCAGATCCATCGGCAAAAGGAAAATTAATTGTCGATCCTGAAGCAAGACTTGAAGAGGAATTGATCATCCGTCCTACAAGCGAGGCTATCATCTGGAATACTTATAAGGATTGGATACAGTCTTATCGTGATCTGCCTATTTTGGTTAATCAATGGGCGAATGTGGTGCGTTGGGAAATGAGAACACGCCTGTTTTTGCGGACCGCAGAATTTTTATGGCAGGAAGGTCAGCTACAGCTCATGCCACAAGAGGAAGAAGCAATTGAAGAAACAAAAAGATGCTTGACGTATATGCAACCTTTGCAGAAGAATATATGGCATTGCCGGTGATCCGCGGACTAAAGACCGACAGTGAAAAATTCGCCGGAGCTGAAGATACCTATTGTATAGAAGCACTGATGCAGGATGGCAAAGCTTTACAATCAGGTACATCACATTTCCTGGGACAAAACTTTGCTAAAGCTTTTGATGTAAAGTTTTTGACAAAGGAAAATCAGCAGGAATATGTATGGGCGACCAGCTGGGGCGCAAGCACAAGACTTATTGGCGCACTGGTGATGGCGCATAGTGATGATGATGGTTTGATCTTACCTCCAAGAATAGCTCCGCTCCAGGTTGTGATCGTACCTATATCAAGCAAGGATGCTGCTGCTCAGAAGAAGATCAATGAAAAGCTCAGCAACTGGTAAAAGAATTAAAGGCATCAAACATTTCCGTAAAATTTGATGATAATGACAACAATCGCCCCGGGTGGAAGTTTGCTGAGTATGAAATGAAGGGAGTTCCTGTTCGCATTGCGTTGGGCGCAAGAGATCTTGAAAATAATGTAGCAGAAGTAGTGAGACGGGATACAAAAGAAAAGAGAAGTGTTTCCCTTGGATGGCCTTTCAAGTTATATCATAACGCTGCTCGGAGATATCCAGCAAGCTATGTTCTAATAAAGCAAAAACTTATCGCGACGAACACATAACAAAAGTTGATAGCTGGAATGATTTTGAAAAATATTAGAAGAGAAAGGAGGTTTTATTTCTGCGCATTGGGATGGTACTGCAGAAACAGAAGAGGCTATCAAAGAAAAGACCAAGGCCACCATTCGCTGTATCCCATTAAATGGTGAATTGGAAAATGGAAAATGTATTTTGACCGGCAAACCTTCAAAGCAAAGAGTTCTTTTTGCAAGAGCATATTAGGGCGATCCTGTGACCTTTGTGATATATGCTGTTCTATTCTGATAAAAACATTTGCTTAAGCAAATTAGCTGCCAGTATATTTATTGAAACCAAAACCAACTTCAATATGGAACAGCAAAATCAAAACCCGGACGCCGGGTTTATTCGGGTTATCAATTGATACCACAGGAAGAGAACATTTAACTGAAGCTGCGCGGTGGGCCCGGTTTCTTGCCATCGTTGGATTTGTCTTTATTGCACTGGTTGCAATATTTCTGATTGCAGGCGGCTCATATGTTGCAAATATGTTTGGCAGGGTCAATCAATATAATGAGGTGGGCGCTGGCTTTACAACAGGAATGACAATAGGGATCATCATTTACTATTTGTGCGTTGCTCTCCTTGTTTTTTTGCATATTTGTTTCTTTACCGGTTTGCTGTAAATATGAAGATGGCCTTACAAGGCAATAACCAGGAACTGCTGAACCGTTCATTTCAAAACCTAAAGATCCTTTACCGCTACTGGGGTATTCTTACAATAATAGGACTTATCTTTTTCGGGCTTGTCTTTGTTATTGCGATCCTGGGAAGAGCAAGTATGTAGAATGATATTAACTTTGAGAACTCCTTATTATGCACTTCAGAAATTTGCGACAGCATTCAATAATCAAATTCCTTATTTATGGAAGAAAACCAATCCATTTTAGAATTGCAGGTTGATCAAACTGCATCAAAGAATCTTTCCGATGCTACGCGGTGGGCTAAATTTCTTTCAGTTACGGGTTTTGTTTGCATGGGCCTGATGGTGATCTGTTTTATTGCTATGCAATCACAAATAACCAGTCATGCTGTCACAGTTAGTCCCGGAATTTACTGATCTTGGTAACCTTGGGGGAGTGTTGATCGCAGTCATCATTATTGTTGCCGGCATCGTGTGCCTGCTAATGTATTTTCTTTAGAGATCAATTCTTATCAAAAAGGGAATTGAAACAAAAGCCAGGAAATATTCAACAATGGACTGGCCTCCCTAAAAGCCTATTTCATCATGTATGGAATTCTTGCCATCATTGGTTTGATCTCAAACTTAGTTAGTATATTATTAAATTGTTTTTTATGGAACAGCAGGATGCCAGTAATTCATTATTCGATCTTTCGATCGACGAAACAGCAAAAGACCATTTGCGAAGAATTTGTTCATGGACAATGGTCATCGTCATAACTGCAGTGATAGGTTATGTTGTCGCCATCATAAAGGCCCTCATGCCAAAAGCCCAGGTTATGCAAAGTGAAGGGTTTGGAGTTTCTGTTGGCGCAGGACAAAACCTGGGAAGTGTCATCTTTGGAATTATAATCGGGTTGTTGATCAATTATTTCCTTTACCAGTTTGCCAATCTCACCAAAAAGTGTAAATGGAATGAGCCAAACTGATCTCAATGCGGGATTTTACAATCTTAAGATCTATATTTTGTTATCATAAGCATCATAGTCATAATAGCCCTGGCAATCAGTGCTGCTTTGCTTTTTGGCAATTGGTGCAAAACGCAAGTGATCAAATAGCTATTTTACCGATAAGTAGTTATAATCCTTCAACAAGGTATCCAGGAAGTCGTATGGGGACATTAAAGAATTTATCTTTAAATGAGATTTGATCTTTTCACTTGCCATTGCCGCACAGTTTAAAATCACCTTTTTTTTCTCGCCGGTAGTCCAATATGCTTTTAATGGCGTTGATGTCTTTATCACTTAATCTCATGATCTCAGGAAATGACGGTACATAATTGTCGGCTACTTCCATAAAAACAGTTTCTTCCATGCTTCCCTCGCTTTTGTTCTTACCAGGATCGTATGAGCCAGGATGTCACCCAGGCGCTGATTCTTTCTGCTGCTGACTACTAAAACGACATCAGCTAATAATAATATCAGTGAGGCACCTAAAAGACAAACAGCTCTTTATTGCTAAGAATAAATACATTCAGAATAATAGCAATAATGGCGTAATCACCTGTGCGAATAAGCCAGCGTATGATGAATTGGCTGGATACCAGGACGACCTCCATTTTCGTTCACCACTCTGATCCCAAAGATTTTCTTGCCGATGCTCTGGCCGTTCATCGTCATTTCACAGATCAAATGATAGGTGAAAATGGGAACAATGATCATCATATACAAACCCCAGAGATTATACCGGGCGTCCTGGCTAAAAGATCATGAGCAGAGAAACTCCTGCTCAATAATTCAAGAGCTATCCGGTAGTAGAGTCACCTGGATGATCACGTCAATGATCCATGCAAAGAGGCGACGATGAAATTCAGGGATCTCAAACTCAAGATCTATATTAAATGTGGTCGGAACCTTGATCACAGACATAAAAATAAAAATAGATAAATGATTTAATTGCCGGTGGTTGATTGTTTAACATTCTAACAGTTCAACAATCTAATCAATCTTAACCGGAAATCTGAAATTTTCCAGTATTTTACAAGCTTAAACAAAATAAGTGAGGGAAGCTTTATTTATAAAAAAGCACAAGGAAAAATGGGCAAAAGCGCAGCAGGAGCCACCGGCGAGCGCGCCGATGAAATGGCAAACAATTTTACGGAACTGGTGAATGATCTTGCCTATGCAAAAACATTTTATCCTACCAGCAAAGTGACACAGTTTATCAACGGCCAGGCATCAAAAAATTTACCTCAGTATTTATAAAAACCGGAAAGAAGAATCCAACCGCATTGTTGATTTCTGGAAATATCATCTGCCATTAACGATCCGCAAATATCACAGGATAATTTTTTTTATGTTCATCCTGTTCTGTGTTTTTTTATGGTCGGTTTTTTCCAGCCGCTTTGATGAAAAATTTTGTTCGTCAAATGCTGGGCGATGATTATGTTGATAAAACGATACAGAATATTGAAGAAGCGAAACCCGTTTGGGATATAACCAGTCCGGAAGTTCTTTTCTAAGCTGGATGGGGATCATGATCAATAACATACATTGTAGCTCTTGTCTATTTTTCACAGGGGATCATCTTTGGATTTTTTACAGTAAAAGCAATGATAACAGAAGCCATTCGAATAGGGGCGTTCTCATTACTTATTTTTTTCAAGGGGACTGGGGTTACAATGGGCTTTGGCGGTGATGATCCATGGCACTCTTGAACTGTGGAGCATTATCGTTGCCTGCTCTGCAGGTGTTGTGCTGGGCATGGGTTTTCTCTTTCCCGGAACATTGAAACGGGATCGATTCATTAAAAGAGCCGCAAAGGATGGGGTTAAGATCACGGTTGGGATATTGCCTGTTTTTATTGTAGCTGCTTTTTTGAAGGGTTTATTACCCGTTATTATAAAATGCATTGGATGCTCAGCTCCCTTATACTTGTTTCGTCAAGCAGCGTTTATCGTATGGTATTTTGTTATTTATCCAATACGCCTGCAAAGAAAATTATCGTTTCAAATGAGGGAGGAAGCATAGCACATGAAACCCATCCGTGAAAATATCCTGTTGCCTAAAAGGAGGTCGCTGCCGTGGATGTGTTTTCTTTTTATCTGCATTTAACGCAAAGGCACAGGATACTACTGTGACGGATACCATAGTTGTCCGAAACTGACTCCGCTATTACAATTGACCAGGCCGATACGGACTATGAGCATCAAAATTATTTTCGACCATAAAGCTGTCCCTGCAGATACAATTGAACTAAGACAGGTGCCTCGTAGTACCATTGATTCCCTGAAAAAAGATGATGCATTTTGGTATGCCGATCATGTCTTTGATAAGAAAAGAAGCAAAAGAAAAAAATTTCAAATCCAGGAAACCTCCATTACAATGGATGAACATGGACAACACTCCTGGTGATCGTGATGCTTTTCCTCGGTATACTGACCTGGCATCTTGTGCAAAATAATATTGTGGCCAGGAAACAGTCGATCACTGCAGAAAAGATAAGTGAAGATATCACGGGGAAAACATTTTCGATATAAACTATCATAAAGAAATTGAAAAGGCGGTGAATGCCGGCGACTATCGTCTTGCGATCCGCCTTATGTTCCTGCGATTATTGAAACAGCTTTCACAGAAAAAAGTTATTGAGTATAAACAGGAACGAACAAATTTTGATTATTTGTCTCAACTGTACGCTACGGGATACTATAATGATTTTTTCCGGTTAACTAGGAACTACGAATATGCCTGGTATGGAAAATTTGATGTAAGCCGGGAAACCTTTGGTATCATTAAAAGTGAATTTGAAAATTTTGATCGCAAGCTGTCTTGAAAAAGTTTCTACCATATATCATTGCCGGGCTGGTACTCCTGTTATTATTGTGGCTGGTATTTTCCACTCAGCAAACCCGGCATGTCCTGGATGAACGTATCAGTTTTAATAAAAGAGACAAGATACCCTATGGCATGTATGTGGCTTATCATAGTTTATTTCATATTTTTCCCAACGCCTCTGTGATCGTAAACAAGAAAAAGCCAACTCTCTGGGATTCGTTGAGCATTTCAACGGATAAACAGGCTCTCATTATCATATCTCCGCGATTTATGCCGGATGAAACCGAATTGCGTCGCCTATGGGATTTTGTAAAAGCAGGAAATACTGTTTTTATCAGCAGTCATACGCTGTCTTATGACGCCCAGAATTTTTAGTTGTGATGATTATGCATCCGACCTTTCCCTGTTTGGCCTGGATGCAGAGACCGACTCTCTTTCAGTTAAATTATTATCTCCCCCATTTCCTGATCAAAAAAATATGACTATCCCGGCCGGCAATACGATGGATATTTTGGAAAATACAATAAGGACATCAGTTATGAATTGGGAGTAAAAATGACACAGACATAAATTTCATTCAATTAAAAGCGGGACAGGGAAGTATTTACCTGCATCTTGCCCTCTCGCATTCAGTAATTATTTTTTATTACACGGGCAAAACATCAATTACTACAACAAAATGCTTTCGCTGATCCCAAAGGACACTGAAAAAGTGGTGTGGGATGAATATTTTTGCACAAGCGGATCTCGTTGGGCAGTAATGAAAGCAAAGGTCCATTATCAGCGTTGATGTCTCAAAGATCATTCAGAGCAGCCCTATGGCTTATTAATTATTCTTTTAGCCCTGTATATTTTGCAGGAAATGCGGCGTAAGCAGCGTACCATCCCGGTAATGGCAAGGCCAAGAAATGATTCGCTTGAATTTGTAAAGACCATTGGGAGGTTATATCATGAGAAGCGAGACAATAAGAACCTTGGCAAAAAGATGGCTGCTTACTTCCTTGAACATATTCGCAACAGGTATAAGCTTTCTACTAACCAGCTTGACGATGAGTTTATAACCTCGTCTCGGGAGAAAAACGGCACAGCCGGAGAATAATATCAGGGAAATTATTTCCTTTATAAACAATATTGATGAAACAGATGAAATAGCCGATGAACAGCTGGCTGATTTTCATAAAAAGCTTGAAGAGTTTTACAAAACAGGATAGTGGCCAATGGTAAATGGCAGATGGATTTTTGAAGAACTAAAAACAGATAACCTAAATGGAAGAACAACTATTTGCGCAACGAACAGATCTTACTGCTTTGAACCAGGCTGTGATGTTAATTCGTAATGAAATTAAAAAAGTAATTGTTGGCCAGGACGAAATGGTGAAACTGATCATTGCTGCATTGCTCGCTGATGGACATGTACTGATCGAGGGTGTGCCGGGAGTTGCCAAGACCTTAACTGCAAAACTTGTGGCCCGGTCGCTGGATATTGGTTTCTCGCGGATCCAGTTTACACCGGACCTGATGCCATCCGATGTTTTGGGCACGCCGGTGTTTAATCCGCAACAGGGCAGTTTTGATTTCAAAAAGGACCCGTGTTTGGGAACATTATTTTGATCGATGAGATCAACAGGGCACCGGCAAAACACAATCAGCTTTGTTTGAGGTCATGGAAGAAAGACAGGCTACCGTGGATGGAAAAACCTACCCGATGCCTTCTCCGTTCATGGTCACTGGCAACGCAGAATCCCATTGAACACGAGGGCACTTATCGTTTGCCCGAAGCGCAACTGGATCGGTTTCTTTTCAAAATTTTGGTGCCCTATCCCTCTGAAGTGGAAGAGGTGACCATTCTTTCTCAATTCCATCAAATGGGCAATGCTCCGATATTTGAAATGGTTAAACCTGTACTGAGTGGCGCCCAGGTTATTTCGTTAAGACAACAAATAAAGACCCTGATCATTGAAGAGAAACTTTTGCAATTCATTGCGAAATTTATTCACCAGACAAGAAATCATAAATCGATCTATCTGGGTGCATCACCAAGAGCATCGCTCGCAATAATGAATGCGTCCAAGGCGATGGCAGCGATCAGTGGCCGTGATTTTGTTACACCGGAAGATATCCTGGGTGTTTTCAACCCGGTGTTACGTCATCGCATTATTCTTGCTCCCGATAAAGAAATGGAAGGAGTTACGGAAGATGAAGTGATCAAGCAAATTGTGAATGGAATGGATATTCCGAGGTAGGCGAGTCCGTGAATGGTGAGTGGTGAATGGTGAGTAAGTGGTCATCAAAACCTTATCATATGTTTTTGCAGCTTAAACACCAAAAGTTGGATATTTTCCAGTTTTCACGTTCGTTTGTCGGCGAGTGCTACAGACTGACAAAGGAACTGCCAGTAGAGGAGAGATATAACCTGGCTAGTCAAATTCGAAGAGCAGCGCTTTCCGTTTATTTAAATATAGCTGAAGGCGCTTCACGAAAATCAGTTGTGGAAAGAAAACGATTTTATGAAGTTGCCAGGGGTTCTGTGGATTGAAATTGACGCAGCTCTTGATGTTGTTGAAGACATGGGATATATAAAAAGGAAAAAGTGGAACAACTGGGTTTTTAATGATTAAGTGTTTTAAAACTTCTTTGTGGATTAATTAATTGACCATTCGACCACTCACCATTCACCAATATGATTTTTCGTGCGATCATAAAATTTTTTGGCCAGTCCTTTTATCTTAACAGGGTCGCCTACTACATCGCAGGTGGAGCGGTGGTTCTGTACTTGTTCAGTTTTTTATACCCGTGTTGTATGATGCAGCCAGTATTGTTTTGATCCTTCTTGGTTTGTCAATACTGGTTGACAGTGTTTTGATATTTGGAAAGCGTTATGCACTCCGTGCAGAGCGAATAACTTCGGAACGATGGAGCAATGGCGACGAGAATAAGGTGGTGCTTCATTTTCAAAATAACTATGCCTTTCCTGTTTCTGCGCATATCATTGATGAATTACCTCCGCAATTCCAGGAAAGAAACTGGAGAAAAAAGTTAAGACTGGAAGGAAGAAAGGAAGAGCAGATCATTTATACGGTCAAACCTTTAACAAGAGGTGAATATTCCTTTGGTAATATCAATGTATTTGTAAAAGGCCCGTTGCAACTGGCTAAGAGAAGGTTTGTTTTTCCCGCTGACGAAACGGTCAAGGTATATCCTTCTTATATGCAAATGAGGCGTTATCATCTGCTGGCAGTGAGCAATCGCTTGCAGGAGGCGGGCGTAAAAAGAGTGCGGCGACTCGGGCATGAGTATGGAGTTTGAGCAGATAAAGGAATACGTTCGTTGGGGATGATTATCGTACAATAAACTGGAAAGCGACATCAAGAAAGAAGGACCTGATGGTGAATAATTATACGGATGAAAGAAGCCAGCAGATCTATTGCCTGTTAAATAAAGGTCGCACCATGAAAATGCCCTTTGAGGGAATGACGCTTACTGGACTACGCTGTTAACGCATCATTGGTGCTGAGCAATGTAGCATTAGTAAAAGCAGGACAAGGCTGGTCTTATAACATTTGCCGAGAACCTCGATGTGTTTTTGCAGGCTGATAAAAAATCCACCCAGATGAACCAGGTGCTGGAAACCTTGTATCGGCAACAAACCCGTTTCCTGGAAGCAGACTTTCGAAAAGCTATATTCAGTTATCCGTAATCGTATCACTCATCGCAGCCTGTTGGTAGTTATTTACCAATTTTGAGTCAATGGATAGTTTGCAGCGAGAGATGCCTTCGTTGAAATTAATTGCGCAGCATCACCTTCTGCTTGTAGTTTTTTTGAAAATACTGAATTAAAACAACTGACCGAGCATAAAGCTGAGACAATGGAAGACATTTATATAAAAACAATCGCTGAAAAATTTGCTTTTGAAAAGCGATTAATGGTAAAGGAACTTCATAAAAACGGTATTCTCTCTATTCTCACTTCCCTCAAAATCTCACCATTGATACGATCAATAAGTATCTTGAGTTGAAAAATAAACTTTCGATATAATAAAGTTCACAAGTTCCAAAGTTCCAATGTTTCAAAAGTTTGAGTTTCAATTTCAATCCACCCTGAACTTTGAAACCAGAAACCGTGAACTCTAAAGTTCAAAGTTCAAAGTTCAATGTTTCAAAAGTTTGGTTCCAATTTCAGTCCCGCTCCTGAACTTTGAAACTCTGAAACTCGTGAACTTGTAAACTTTTTAACTTTAGCCGTGAACAAATTCGAAGAAGGACAAATCTTGCTTATTGACAAGCCGCTGCAGTGGACGTCATTTGATGTGGTAAGGAAGATCCGCCATTTGATCAGGGTAAAAAAGTGGGCCACGCCGGAACACTTGATCCTTTGGCGACGGGATTGCTGATCATCTGCACCGGAAAATTTACCAAAAAGATAAATGAGTACATGGCCAGGGAAAAGGAATATACGGGTACGATCACGCTTGGTGCTACCACGCCTACTTATGATCTTGAAAGCAAACCGGAAAATTTCAGATCGCTTGAAAATATTTCGGAAGAAAAATTAAAAGCACAACGAACAGTTTTTCGGGTGAGATCATGCAGGTCCCCCGGCGCATTCGGCGATCAAGGTGGAAGGCAAACGGGTGTATGAACTGGCAAGAAAAGGAAAAGAAGTAAAACTCGAACCGCGGAAAGTTTTTATAAAAGAATTTGAGATCACTGCAATTGAATTGCCATTCGTGCATTTTCGCGTTGTATGTTCGACAGGGACCTACATCAGGAGTTTGGCAAATGATTTTGGTGAGGCGTTGACCTGCGGTGCTTATCTCAGCAGCTTATGCCGGACGAGGATCGGTGAATTTAAAATTGAAGATGCATTAAGTATAAACGGATTTGAGGACTCTCTAAAGAATCGAAATTGATCGATCAGAAAGGATATGTAACTCCGAATTGAAGTACCCCGGTGAGCAGATATTTAAGACTCCAGTTATAGAAATATTGGTATTGTGCCCCCTCGTTAATAGAGTTCAGGACTTGGGTTGTGTACTTTCAAACCATAGTCAAGCCGGATAAGAAAGAATCCCAGGTCAATTCTCGCTCCTGTTCCTACATCCACTGCGAGGTCTCTGAAAAATTACTGGCCTTAAATTCTCCTCCCGGAAAAGCGGGATTTGCATGCAGGAACCAAACATTTCCAACGTCTGTAAAGAAGGCGCTGTTAATCTTAAACCCAAAAGTTCGAAAAGAAAAAACCGGTATTCCAGGTTTGTTTCGAATTGTATGTCACCAAAGCGATCAGGAAACTGGGCGAAATAATTTAGCGAATGACCTGGTCCTAATCTTCTCAATCCCCAACCCCTCATACTATTAGGCCCTCCGGCACTGTATGCTTTAAAGAAAGGGAAGATACTGGCTGTCGAAATCCGTGACCTGTATCAATTTTTACCGGGATGCCCACCCCGATAAAAGTTCTGAAGACAAGATCATTTGTTCCCAATTTTCGTGATGCGTTTGAATTCAACATCCGGTTTAATATACCTGTAAAGATTTTTTGATAAAGTCAGATGGGATCAGGCTTGCTAAAAGACCAGACAGTTCAAGGTTTGCTTTGAAACTGTTCAGATTTTTTTGTGCCTCCTGTCACTGGTAATGCTATATATACCTGAAACAATAAGCCCATCGTTAAACAAATTTTTCAGACCCGGATTTAGAGCGATAAGATCTTTTAATTGTTGCTTTGCATCCAGGAAAGAATATTCAATGTTTGGAAGCCTGACCGCATACAATTTATTGCGGCGTTGCAGCAGATAGCTCCATGAGGTATTAAATGTGATCAGGTTATAAAAATCGAGCACGCTGAGTATTCGTGGCATTAAAAGATAAAACAGTGCTTGCATCACGAAACCGTTCGGGAAGAAAATCAAAATGAGGAATGATCTTGGGAAAGACAATATTGTATCCAACGCCTGCCTGTCTTAAACTAACTAACGGCGTTCCCTTTGAAATGCTCAATTCTGTTCCATACCGGAGAATTGTGTTTGTTTGTGCAGCCACCCTTCCAAAATTCCTGTTTTGTAAAGTCACATTCACTCCAATTCCCAATAGATTTCCCAGGTAAAAGAAAAGGATTTTGGTTTCGGCTTGCTTCAAGATTCGCTACAAACAGGTATTTTCTTGCAGGGACAAGTCGTACATAGAAATCAACCGTGTCTGTTCCCGGTCTTGGTTTTTGCTCTACTGTGGCCAATCGCCAGGCAACATTGCTGTTGAAGCGGTCGACTGTTCTTATATAGCGGTTTTGATTGTATACCTGGCCTGTCCTCAGGTAAATATTTTGTGGAAGGATCTTTGGTTTGAAAAGATGCTGTGATTGGATCACCATGTATGTAGAATCCAGCACGACCGTGTCTTTTTTATCAGTGAATCTGATGAGAAATCAGGGAAAATATAAACCCGTCCCACATAAAATTTTGTCAGCTTCGCGCTATCGTATCCTGGTTTCAACTTGATCTCCAGGGTAGCAGTTGGATTTTCTTTTGTTTGGTCAGCTCATTGATCAGTTCAATTTGCTCCAAAGGATTGACCATGGGTTGAAGCAGTGAAACATTCACTGTATCCCATACTGCAACAAGCTCATTTCTTGTGAACCTCATATAACCCTTTGTTCCTGTACAGCTCCTACCAGCCTGTCAAGTTCCATCGCAATGCTATCCTGCGAAAATGAGCTTCCTTTTTTACATATCGCTTCGCCTACGGTGCTGTCAGCAACTTGTTGAAAAGGCTGCTGAACACCAAGCGTAATTGTATCCTTTATTCTTTTTGTACTGTCAGTCTTTATCGTGCTGTCGGCGAGGCGTTGCAACTCCCTTTGCGATATGCTGTACCAGACACTATCAAAATGCCAGAGCGGGCCCGAGTTACATTGAAGTTCAGCTTCAACTTGTACATGTCTTCGCTTCTTTTTTACTGAGGTATCATAGCTTATGTCTGCTTTGAAATAACCCGAAGTATGAAGCAAGGGCAAGCATGAATCTTTTGACGATTGTACATAAGTGGTATCATACACGGGCGGCTTTTTTAATACCTGCCAGAAGATTTTTTGATTAAATTTCGGATCCAGGCTGTCTTCTAACTGAACTTTCAATTTGGATTCAAGATTATTTTTTCCGTTTTTGAAAGGTTGCCTGATAAGTTGATATTTGTTTCATAGACAAACGGTTTGTTTTTGGGATAATTTTTTATATGAGTGAATGGAAAGGTGTGAAAGTCCCAGGATTTGCAGGAAGAGAAAAGAATAACGATTATTAAAAAGGTAGTTATTTTCAGGTAAGTTGACATCCGTGGCTTGGGTGTAGCAAAATTCATTTAAACATCAATGTATGGTATCCAGATCACAGCTCAAATATATCCAAAGTTTAGGCCAGAAAAATACAGAGATGAAGAAGGAGTATTTGTTGCTGAGGGACCAAAGCTGGTAAAAGGAATTAATAGAAAGTCATGTTGAGTTGACGCAAGTATATGCGCTGAACGAATGGATAGAGGAAAATAAAGATCTCTTAAAGTCGATCAATGTAACTGCGATCAACGAAACAGAGCTTGAAAGAACTGTCTCAACTTAAAACGCCCAATAAAGTTATCGCCATTGTAAAAAAGTTTGAAGTAAATGAGCCTGGAATAAAAGAAAGAATATCGTTGGTGCTGGATACTATCCGGGACCCAGGAAATTTGGGAACAATTATTCGTATAGCAGATTGGTTCGGGATATCGCAAATTATTTGCAGTACCGATTGTGCAGATATGTATAACTCAAAAGTAGTTCAGGCCACTATGGGAAGCATTGCAAGAGTAAATGTTTTTACACTGATTTACCTGTATGGTTAAAACAACGATCGGATGTGAGAATTTATGCAGCCAATGCTCGAGGGTAAAGATGTAACAAAGATGAGTACAATTAAAGAGGGTTTGATCATCATCGGTAACGAATCAATGGGAATTGATAAAGAAGTGTTGCAATATTCCAATGAAAAAATTTCTATTCCCCGAAAAGGAAGCGCAGAATCACTGAATGCGGCGGTAGCGACCGGCATTATATTATCACATCTCGTTTAGGAGTATTCCCGGTGCTATGCTCCTTGAAATTGAATTCCAAAATATATATTTGCCATTCACCAAACTTGTTGTATGCCTGGCGAGATGCAAAAATTCGATGAAGCTCTATCATATCTCAAAGCAGTTTATCCTCATGCACCCGAAATTGGGATAGTGTTAGGCAGTGGGCTTAGAAATTTTATCGATGATGTAGAAATAGAGAGGAAGTAAGCTATGATCAGATCCCTCATTTTCCTGTTTCAACCGTGGAAGGTCACAAGGGGAAATTGATATTTGGCAATCTCAGTGGTGAAAAAATTGTCTGTATGGCCGGGCGTTTTCACTTTTATGAGGGATATGATACGGAGCAAGTGGTTTTTCCTGTACGGATAATGAAATTACTTGGAATTAAGGCTTTGCTTCTTTCCAATGCGGCAGGCGGCGTTAATCCAAATTTCAAGGTGGGGGATCTGATGATCATTACAGATCATGTCAGCCTTTTCATGAAAAATCCATTGATCGGAAAAATATTTCCGGATTCGGTACCCGTTTTCCTGATATGAGTGAACCCTACAAAAAAGAGTTTATTCAGAAGGCAAGAAATATCGCGAAAAAGCTTGGTATTGTTTTACGGGAAGGAGTTTATTATGGTGTTACAGGCCCTACATACGAAACGCATGCTGAATACAAACTTATTCACGCATTGGGTGGTGATGCCGTTGGAATGAGTACGGTACAGGAGTGTATCGTGGCCAATCACATGGGGCTTCCTGTTTTTGCCATGAGCGTTATTACCGATATAGGCATACGTGAAGATGAGACCAGGATCACGCACGAGGAAGTTTTACAGGCTGCCAGGCAAGCCGAACCCAGTTTTGCCGCGATCTTCAGGGAAATGGTAGCTGAAATCTGACCTTTTGATCTTATCGGGTGATCAAACTATTTTTTTGATTTCTTTGTGAATTGATTATTCCAGTTTCAAATTTTATCCTTGGTATTTTTGCTGCTTCATTAATCAACAACTGTTGACCCTGAAAGGAAAACTCACATACCTGCTACTGGCGTTTTGCTTTATGCATCCTTTCAAAGGGATGTCGCAGCAACCTAATTTCAGGAATCTTTCAAGGGTAGGACAAAATTTAAGGAGTTTAAAGGGAGGTGGCAGTGACAGTCTTCACCATCGTAACAGGAACGAAGACTCGATCACTATTTATGATCGCTATCTCGATTCGTCGCGGCACTATAAACTGGATTCTTCCGTAAATGATTTTTCAACACGCTTCCCGGTACCGGCTACAAATATTTACCTTGGTAACCTTGGAACGGCGTCCAAACCGATCTTATTCAGCCCAAACCTGGCGGCTGGCTGGGATCCCGGCTTTCATGCTCTTGATATCTATAAATGGAACCCGGCATCCATTATGTTTTTTAACACAACAAGACCTTATACTGAATTAACTTATTTGCTCGGAAGCAGAACCGAACAAATTCTTGGAGTGATCCATACCCAAAATATAAAACCAAACTGGAACGCATCTTTCAGGTATTCTCTTGTCAATTCGCCCGGATTTTTCCAAAGTCAGAATACCAACCATAATAATCTTCTTTTACATCGTGGTATGAGGGTAAGAAAAGCGATATAATAATTATTTTTCGTGCTGGGGAATCATCTGCAGTCAGCGGAAAATGGTGGGATAAGAAGTGATGAAGATTACCTGAACAACAATCTTGTGTATAAGGATCGTTTTAACATCCCCACTAACTTAGGCACTGGGGTACGGGTACAGCACCAATTTTTTTCAACCAATATACAAAACAGGCAATCGCTATCGTGAGTTTACCGTCCTGATGCGCCAGCAATACGATCTTGGCAAAAAGATTCTCTTGTAACTGACTCTACAGTAATTCCGTTGTTCTATCCTCGTGTACGTTTTGAGCATACCATTTCATTCACCGGGGCGAAATATCAATATTTTGATTATAACACTGCCGGTGCTCCCTCCAGATACACAATTCTATCACGTCTAATTATGGAATATTGATAAACCCTGGAGATATCTCTTTATTATCGTGATTTTTGGAAGGATCTTGTAAATGATTTTTCCATTTACCAGTTCCCTGATGCAAAGAACCTACAACAATTCGTGAAATTGGGAGCTGCTTTTCAAATGTTGAAAGGAGAATTTGTGAGTGGTAATAGTTCTCTTTACAACCTGATCTTTCACGGAGAGTACCGAAACAAAACAAGGAACCAAAAATGGGATGTGGAATTATATGGTAGTTTATATTCGGCAGGTTTCAATAGCGGCAATTACGATGCTCACATAAGTTTGAAAAGATTTGTTGGTAAAAAAGCAGGGCTATGCTGAAATTGGTTTTGAAAATGTCAATCGTTCTCCTTCATTTTTGTTTGATACAAGAAGTAGTTTCTATTTGGATAAGTCGCTGACATCAGGCTTCAATAAAGAGAGAACAGCAGCCATATTTTTGCTTCTATTTATCAGCCGTCTTTGAGATTAAGATTATCCGGTGATTACTATCTTATCAGCAACTACACGTATTTTACCGATTACTACAAATTGCAGACAATACGAACCTTTATTTAATTTTCTCCTGGTGTCTGCTCAAAAAGTATTCAGGCTGGGTAAACATTTTAACTGGTATGCTGATGTTTATCGTTCAGCAAAAAACAGGCGATGTCCCCTTAAATGTGCCATTGATATTTACCAGAAACCGTATTGCTTACGAGGGAAATTTTTTCAGAAACCTCAATATATCCACTGGTTTTGAAATAAAATACCACATCTTATAAAGCCGATGGGTACTCTCCGATTCTTGGACAATTTTTTACCAGGATTCAGTGACAATATCAACAACGGTCCCAATATTGCGGCCTTTCTTCAATTCCGTATCAGGGGTTTTAAGGCGTTTATACGGGCAGAAAATCTGAACACCGCAGAAGTAACTCCCGATGGTGGTTTTGGATGTGACCAATAACAGTCTTGCAGCTCCCGGGTATCCATATCCAGGCTTACAGATCAGGGTGGGTATTTGGTGGAGCTTTGTAAATTAACAAAGCTTTGTTCAAGCTGACCAGGATCATATACACAATAGTCAATTGTCGTATTATCTTTGTGATGTCATCATGAAAAAATTAATAGCTTCATCTTACAGTGATCGTTTACTTCGCCTTCGCCTGCGGTGTGCTGGTGAATTTTCATTACTGCATGGATCGCTATGATTCGTATAGCCTGTACAAAGCGAGAAGCGACTGGTGTCCCAAATGTCACATGCATACAGGTACCCGCGGATGTTGTCATGATGAAGTGAAGATCGTTAAGCTGCAGGATGATCATCAAACTTCTTCCTGTTCATTTGCTTTTAAAGATGTTCAACCTGCTGTCTATTGTTCCTTCCGAATTTTTATCCGTTGTTCTATTAAATGAAGACGGCATTCGGTTTACATAAAACCGATCACTCTCCTCCCTTATTATCACAGCAGGATATCTACATTCAAAACCGCGTTTTCAGAATTTGAGATTTTTCTGAGTCGATAGAGTCATTTCGTCATTGTCGATAGATGACAGTGGTATTCTAAAACGAAATCTTTCATTCTCAAATTTTAATTTATGAAAATGCTTAAAATATTTTTGTAGCTGCAATTTGTATATCAACCGTTGCGGCTTATGCTCAAAAAACACAGAACTGAATCGTTCAAAGTAGCAGGTGAATGTGGTACCTGTAAAAGAAAATTGAAAAGGCTGCCAGGGAAGCGGGCGCCACTTATGCAGCATGGGATATGCATTCAAAGATTTTGAAACTGACTTATAATGCAGGCACTGATGTTTCAGCAATTCAACAAAAAATTGCTGATGCAGGTTATGACACACCAAAATTCAGGGCAACTGACGCTGCTTATAATGGCCTTGATAAATGCTGCCAGTATGATAGGCAGATCGCAAAGAAATCAAGCAAACTGTTGCGGTAGTGATGACTGTAAGAATGAAGGATGGAAAATGCGCAGACATGACTGCCTGCAAAGAGAAAAGGCTGCTGCAAGGACGATGCCGATTGTGCTCAATAAAGGCTGCTGTGAAAAAGCGGGAACTGTTGACAATGACGCCCCGGCTGAAAAACAGTAGTACATCGAAAACTTGCAGTAAAGGGTTATAATTATTATTTTAGCCCCGCCGTCATGGGGGCCTATTCCTAAAAAAATGAAAATCCTGAAAACTTATTTTTTGATCTCCTGCATTACTGTGATCGCTATTTCAGCCAGGTCACAGGCAATACCAAACATTACCGATTCAAGACTTGATTTTTCATTGCCAGATATCAAAGGTGATTCACTTCGTTTGTCATCGATGAAAGGCAAGGTTTTTTTGCTTGATTTCTGGGCTTCGTGGTGCGGGCCATGTCGTTATTCAAATAAGAATCTTGTCAAATTATACAGTAAATACAAACAACAACGGTTTTGAAATTCTTGGTGTTTCACTGGATGATAACAAGAACGCGTGGAAGAAGGCCGTGAGTAAAGATAAGATCACCTGGCTCCAGATAAATCGATTCAAGAGGTTGAGGATGCAAGATCCGCAGCCAAATGGCAGGTGGACGCCATACCTGCTTCGTTTCTTATTGATAAGAATGGTAATGTAGTGGCCATTAATGTTGAAAGCAAGAGCTGGAAAATAAGATCAGGGAATTATTGGGCCTGTAATCTTATAGAAATGAGATCTCAAATTTTGGGTGCTTTATTGGTGCCCCTCATACTACACTTCAGTCAGTGCACAAAAAATATCTCTGTTGACAGCTATCGTAACACTTCAAGGTGTATGGTAACTGTGAGATGTGTAAGAACAGGATTGAAAAGGCAGCAAAAGGAAAGGGGTCATGTCTGCCATTTGGGATGTAGATGCTAAATTACTTTCTCTTGATTATGATCCTCAGTCACTTCCCAGAAAAGGTCCAGGAACGAATTGCCGACTGCGGGGCATGATACCCAGCTTAAAAAAAAGCGAAAGATTTTGTCTACAACGAATTGCCGGACTGTTGTCATTACCGTGCAAAGAAGAAACGGGCTCAGGAATTGACCCTGCGCTGTAAATATTGCTTCGAACAAGGAGTTGTTACAGGTGTGGTTATGGAAATGGACAATAAAGGAAATTTTCATCCGCTGCAAGGCGCCAGTGTGATTTGGTTAGGAACGGGCAAAGGTGTAATGACGGGCAACGATGGAATTTTCAAAATTCCTGCAGACACTATTCAGCGGCTGATAATAAGTTATACCGGGTATGAAAGCGATACAATGTCAGTTCATCCTGCGGATGAAATAAGGGTCGTCATGGCTTCAGGTGGTCATTTAAAAAGAAGTAAAGGTTACTGCAAGACAAAAAGCTTCCTACATATCACTTATTGAATCCGATCACGGACGCAGGCGATGACCAGACAAAGAGTTGTTCAAAGCTGCCTGCTGTAACCTGAGCGAGAGTTTTGAGACGAATCCTTCTGTGGATGTATCACGTACAACGACGCTGTGACGGGTTCAAAACAAATTCAATTATTGGGCCTTTCGGGAAGCTATACCCAATTAACGGTTGAGAACCTACCGGGACCGCGCGGGATTGCTACGCCACTTGGGTTAAATTCAATAGCGAGGTCCCTGGGTTGAATCCATTCAACTCACAAAAGGAATCGGTTCTGTTGCCAACGGTTATGAAAGCATTGCGGGACAAATAAATGTCGAACTTAAAAAACCTGAAAACGGTGAAAGACTTTTCGCAAATGCCTACATAAATGATTTTGGTAAAACCGATCTCAACTTAAACCTTGCGCAGAAATTAGGTAGTAAATGGTCAACGGGAATTTTGCTTCACGATGATTTCTTAAACAATCAAAAATTAGACGTTAATAATGATGGCTTTCGCGATTTGCCCACCGGTAATTTGTTCAGCGCTTTGAATCGCTGGAAATTTGACAATGGAAAGGGATGGCTGATGCAATTTGGTGCAAAGGCGTTGATTGATAAAAGAACAGGCGGTGAAGTAAATTACGATCCTTCAAAGGATAAGCTTACAACCAATTATTATGGACTAGGAATTACAACCAGCAGGTTTGAAGAGTTTGCGAAGATCGGTTATGTGTTTCCTCAAAAGAATATAAAAGCTTCGGGCTGCAGTTGTCATCATTTCAGCACCAACGGAGTTCTTACTTGGGTTGACCACTTACAATGCAAGACAAAATGACTTTTTATTCTAATCTTATTTATCAGTCGATCATTGGAACGACGGCGCATAAATTCAAGAACGGGTCTCAGTTTTGTGTATGACAGTTACAAGGAGGACTTCCGGAATACTAATTATGACAGAAAAGAAGCGGTGCCCGGCGCTTTTTTGAATATACCTATGACCCCTCCTGATAAATTTAGCGCAATAGCCGGTTTGCGAATAGATCACAATAGCCTGTATGGGTTCTTTGTCGCACACCACGATTGCATTTGAGATACGAGGACTCAGATCAATGGAACTGCCATTCGTATAAGCGGGGGAAGAGGGACACGGACAGCGAATATTTTCGCTGAGAACCTGGGTGTCCTTGATCAGCTCAAGGCAAATTCACATTCTTGGCCAAAAGGCTGGATCCACGGGAAGGCCTATGGTTTTGGATCGGAGGTTGCCTGGAATGTGAAGGGACCAAGCCTTGATCAGAGATTTAAAAATTATTCGGATCGGCAGGGCTCTGTCGGTATCGATTTTTTCAGAACCGATTTTCAAAACCAGGTAGTGGTCAGATGTCGACAACAGCGCAAGAGCAGGTCAATTTTTATGATCTCGACCGGCCAATCTTATTCCAATAGCTTTCAGTGCGAGATCAACCACGAAGTCCTAGCACAAACTTAGACCTTCGGGCTGGCCTACCGCTTGTTTGATGTCAGAACGACGTATCATGGCGAATTGCTGCAGCGCCCGCTGGTGGCAAAACACAGGGCATTTGCCAGCATTGCCTACGATTAAAAGGCTGGAAGTTTGATTACACAATAACATACAATGGCACTAAACGAATTCCTTTTTTACAGGCGATAATCCGATCCAGTATCAATTGCCGGAAAGACTCTCCCTCCTATATTTTAATGAACGCACGAAGTGAGTAAAACGCTGGGTAAAAAAACATCCATTGGATGTTTATGTAGGCAGGTAGAAACCCTGAGCAACTACTATCAAAGAAGATCCTATTGCTTGCATCTGATCAGCCCTTTGGTCCCTACTTCGATGCTTCATTGGTTTGGGGACCATTGTCCCGGGTAGAATGTATCTATACGGGATTACGATATAAGATCAAATAGTGACTTGAGGGGGGCACTGATCTTTGCTAATAAAATTTTCAATATTGATCACTTTTGATAAAACTTTTAAATGAGATATTGGATTTGTGTGATCGTCTTCATTTTGGTTTGCTTAAAGTGCAAGCCCAGCACGATTCAATGGATATGAAATGAACATGAGCAGCGCCTGATACTCCATGCCGGTGATGAAAGATATGCGAACCATCACATGAGCATGAGTCACATTTATTCGCTAAATCTTCCTAATGGGCCGCAATGGTTCGGGAACAGAGTTGGTTGCCTGACGCTTCACCCATGTATGCATACATGATCCATAAACATGGCTGGATGTTTATGCTCCATGAAAACTTATTTCATCAGATACAATGACCAGGATTTCACGAATAAAGGTTCACGTGGAGATAAGTGAGGATTTGATATGCCCGCATGGCTGATGCTGATGGGACAAAAGCAACGTGGAAAAATGGATTATTTCATTTTAGTACCATGTTTTCGTTTGATGCATTCACGGCTCAGTCCGGCGGTTTTCCACTGTTATTTCAAACAGGAGAGACCTATAAAGGACAGCCGATCGTTGACCGGCAGCATCCTCATGATTTATTTTCAGAGCTCTCTGTAAGTTATTCCCAGGCTTTATCGACAAAGGCTGATGTCTTTGTTATGTTGGCTACCCTGGTGAGAGCCTGCTTTGGGACCTGTGGCTTTCATGCACTGGCCATCAGCGTTAGCCTGATCCGGACGTTCCCATTTCCCATCATTGGGTGGATGCTACACACACTAACTTTTTGGTGTTGCCACAATTGGCTTCAGATATGCTAACTGGAAAATCGAAGGTTCTTCTTTTACCGGCAGGGAGCCGGATGAAAACAGGTATGATTTTGATAAGCCACGTTTTGATAGTTGGAGTGGAAGATTATCGTTTAATCCTTCAGAAAATTGGGCATTACAGGTTTCACATGGGTTTATAAAAAGTCCTGAAGCGAGCTGCACCCGGATGAAGATATCAATCGTACAACCGCTTCGGCAATTTATAGTCTGCCCGTTTCATTTGGTACATTCAATGCGACAGCTTTATGGGGAATGAATCAAAATAAAAGGACTCAAAAAGCAGCGAATGCTTTTCTTTTGGAAGGTTCGTGGAAACGAAATAAACTGGAGTTGTATTCAAGATATGAATGGGTTCAGAAATCAACAGAAGAATTAAACCTGGATGAAAATATTTATGGGCAGAATTCTGTGTTTGCAATTAATTCCCTGACAGCAGGATTGAGTTATGACCTTTTAAATTGGGCCAGCTAAATATTGCAGGAGGAAGCCAGTTCGACCTTTTATCATGCAGATGAGAGACTTAGATGATCTGTACGGAAAAAATCCTATGGCCTTCGAAGTTTATTTAAGATTGTATCACCCATGAGGAGAACAGCTTTAGCATCGGGGAGAGTTAGACCATTCATTCATTGCTTATTTGCGCTTTCCATAAAGAATATTGAGACAATTCTCTGAGCAAAAAGAGGCCTGGTCGATCCGGATGTGAAATAGCGTTTTCTTCCGCTGTTGCAATAGCATTCTGCAAACAGGATCAATATATAAGCTTTCAGACCTATCAATAGTCATCTCAAAAAACTTCTTTCTCTCGTCAATTACATTTTGAAATTATACTTACCGATTGATGCGTAAATGAATAGAAATTCTTGTCTCGTCATCGCATTTAAAAAAGTCCGCCGAACATAAAAAAGCAGCTGGTTTGGCGTGCGAGGCGATCCCTGGAAGCAAGGTTCAGAGTCGACCCAAAGAAACTGTTGTTGCGTTTTAATATTTTGCCATAATGCAAAGGCCCCATGTATTTGAAGAAAATTGTATTCCAGGAAAACGTTTTGCAACAGGGCCAATGCTGTTGAATGCAAATGATCATGAATCCGATACAATCATCACCTCTCATATCACCAACCCTCTCATGGAGAACGACTCTCCCCAACGAGAGAATTGTTTACGATTTCCCAATATACCTGTCGATCAAGGCTCGGCTGCCGGATGAAGCTCCATGGGTTTCCGTTAAGGCTGTATATCCCGATAGATCCGCAATTAGTATGGCAATATTTTTTGCTCCATGATACCTTGGCAACAAGGTATTTAAAGCGAATAGTATTGGCACAAGAAGTTGGCACCAATGAAAGGAACAACTCGGTCATCATCACCCCATAAAATGGGTCGATCAGCATGTCTCGTTCCTGTTGAATTGTTGTGACGAAGATCTATCTAACTTTCAGACTGGCATTTATAGCTACAATCACTGTGCTCGAGTCATTACATTGCCACCGGCCGCTGACTCAGTAAAATGCCGACTCTTGTATATAAACACCCGCTGCCAAAGGAAGTGCTACTAACGTTATAGCCAGTAGCCCAGCCAAGATTTTGAATCATCTTCCTATATGTGGCTTTGCCAAACCAGGATCAGGCAGTTACGATGTCTTTGGATTGCTATTAACTAAGACGATCCCGCTGTTTCTGCTGGCAATATCGCTTCCTGAGCCGACACTGCAATGCCCACATCGGCTTGTGCCAATGCCGGGGCGCATCGTTGACCCCGTCCCCTGTCATGGCCAACGAACTCTCCGTCACTTTGCAGCCCCTTTATCTTTTCCAGTTTTTGATGAGGTAATACTTCCGCTATATAACTATCCATTCCTAATTTCTTGCTCACAGATTCAGCGACCTTCCGATTGTCGCCTGTCAACAAATGGATTTAATGTTGTTCTCTTGTCGGGCTTGAATTGCTTCCGAAAGATTCGAGATCGAATTGTATCAGACAATGCGCTATATATCCTGCTACCTCGATCATTGATAATGACGAATACAACTGTTTCGGATTCATCTGGACTAAAATTTTTGGGGGAGATTAATATTTTTTTCTTCAAATATCCAGGGCTGACAACCTTCACATGTTTTCCTTCAACAATTGCCTCAACGCCTTTACCGTGTCATCGCATTAAAGTTTTCCAGTCGGTGGAATTATAACAGATAATTCTTTCGCCTTTTGAAGTATTCCAGTTGCGATGGGATGTTCTGAATTTTGCTCCAATGCGGCAGAATTCTGATCAGCTCTTTTCATCAAGGTCTTGTTGAGCCGGAACAACCTTAGAAACTTCAAATTTTCCAACAGTAAGCGTCCGGTTTTATCAAACACCAGCGTTGTTACCTTTCTTGAATTCTCAAACGCAGTTCTATTCTTAATCAACAATCCATTTTGCGCTGACAATGCTGTTGACTTTGCAACAACTAAGGGAACTGCTAAGCCTAAAGCGTGAGGAGCAGCAAATAACAACGACCGTAACCATTCTCTTCAATGGCAAAGGATAATTCCTTTCCATCAAGAATACCAATATAAAATGTGCTAATCCCTACTAAAATAGCAATGATCGTAAGCCACTGAGCTTAGCCTTATCTGCTAATAACTGCGTTTTGGATTTAGACTTTTGAGCATCCCGAACCAACTTGATGACCCGGGACAAATAAGAATCTTTTGCTCCATGAGCAGACTTTCGCTCTGAGCGAGCCATTCGCCATTTAACGAACCGGCAATCACTTTATCGCCTTTAGTTTTTTAACAGGCTTTGATTCACCTGTCAGCATCGATTCGTCGAGATAGCTTTCACCTCTATGATCACTCCATCAGCAGCTATCTTTTTCGCCCGGCTTAATTAAGCATCACAGTCATTTTCTTTTAAAGATTCTGTCTTTACATCCATGATGTGATCTTCATGGCACGATGTGTGCATCTGATGGCATGAGTTGGACTAACAATTCCAACTCTCTTGAAGCACCCGCAATGGATTTCATTCTCAATCCAGTGACCCAACAACATTAGTTAAAATAAGAGTTGAAAGTTCCCAAGAAAAATCCACCTTCCTTTAAGTCCAAATACAGTAGCCATGCTGTAGATGTATGCAGCCGAGATAGCAAAGCCTATCAATGTCATCATTCCGGGCTTCCAAAATTTCAGTTCTCATCAACCCATCCTTTCAGAAAGGGCCATCCACCGTAGAAGAAAAACCACCGGACGATAATCCGGCCAACAGGTATTGAGACCCTGCAAATTGCCACAATGTGAACATTCAGCCAATGCTGGATCATCGGGGATAATGACACTATCGGAACTAGTCAGAATATAATACAACGTAAAACCTCTTTCTAAAATCCTCTATCATCAGCAGCATGATGATCATGGCCCGGCTGGCTCATAGGGGCATTATGATCCATGTGCGTCATATGATCTGCATGAACTTCTTTTTCCGTCCTTTTTGCATGATCCCCATGACGGTCATGTATATTTGAATGTTCCATCTTACAATTGTCAGCTCAAAGCTTTTTCAAGAATTTGCACAGATCATAAACTCGGGGACGGTCGTCCCTTGAACAAACATTGCAGGATGCAGAAATTGTTCGTTGAATTTTGAAAAACAAATTACAAGTCTAACACAGCCGGAATGAATTTGTTTTCATTTTTTCCCAAACACAAATGATACGTTCATCGCCGATATTTCGAATGATGGGGCCCTGAGCCCTTACCCGGCTTTTCCTTAATGCCCTGTGGCCTTAAATCAACAACGTCTCCTTTGTCAGCCAGGCATATACATTTTTCCCATGTAACCGATTCCATCGTGCAGCCTCTACCTTCCCCCAATTTCTTTTCAGGTTTACCGGGTTCACAAGCGTAGATTTTATATTTTCTCCCTCCAGACGGTTTCAGGATTACCGCTATTATCAATCACAACTGCGCCGCCATCCGTCGGGCAAACCATTCAACGCCCAGCTTTCAGCCGCCCTAATTTCTCTGCTTAACCAAAACTTGCTCCTCCGTCCGATGATTGGATCAGGTATAGAGTCCCTGTTCCCATTAAGCCAGTTGCGAAACATTACAAAAACATTACCTCCTCTAACAGCAAACAGCAGCGTTTGCAGCATTCACATACCGTTGCATCAGACGAGGCATAGATCAAGGTATTCTATGTGACCAGGTATTTCCACCGTCTGTTGATTTTGCACCGAAGATTTTGTTATGCTTGATCACGCAGATCGCCAGTACAGCAAACGTATTTCACCATCGGAGGCCAGGCCATTAGTTTTTCTTTCGCTACAGTATCCAGGTCATTTACTTTCATGGTTTGGTGACCAAATGCCTGATTGGTCCTATAACAAATGAAAATATATCGCCCAAATCATTGCACGCAGTGACCGCGAGGCCATTTGCTGTTGCTATGATCCGCGGCCCTCGCGAATGCGAAGCGGCCAGCTTTGGAATAACCGATATTAAGGTCTAGGCCGAAAGTCCTTTTCCCCATCAGATGAATACTAAGTACAAAATGCTGCTTATCCCCAGTTCCATACATAGACCAAATGAATATTGCTGAAATTATCGTTTTACGACATTTGGCATTTGCCCTCTGGCGATTGTTGTACTCGTGAACTTCAGCCTTGGTCTTCCCGGCAGGCCGGGAGAAAAAGCAAAGAAGCGAGAGTTAGTGAAAACAATTTCATGGTTATGGCAACATCGAGGGTTTCTGAACGATTGCTCTTTAACACGAGTCTTGGCGTTAGCCCGGCAACTTTTGCATGGGCAGATAAAATGTGCTAACGCGCAGCTATGTCCAGGTTTCGGTGACAATCTCGCTCAAGGATTAGCCTCATCGACGGGGAATCCATTATTTTTACTTTTCGCAGCATGAAGACTGAATTATTTATAACAGCACCATGGCAGCAAGGCTTAGTGTTCAGTTGCCTGTAACGCAAATTTTTTGCGAGCATTAAACCAGGGAAAACGTAAAGGGGATAGCGCCTGAATGATCGAATGGCATTTCTCTACAGTCGTTGGTCGGAGTCCGTTTCTCAGCTAAGTGGTTTTCTTGCACGGCTTAAAGAAATTTTTGTTCGTTGTTTGACCGCAAAAGTATTGTTACCTGCGTAGTTGTTCTTGTGCTGTGTTGATAGCTTAAATTCTATATTTGGAGGAGTATCGACTATGCGATCTGTACCGATTCGTTAACCCTAAAAAACTTATGAAGAGTCTGTTAGCGGGCATCTACGCCCTTATTTTTGACCGGAATATTTATTTTATTCGAGCAGTTGTCATAAAAAAATGAGCAGCAGAACCGCCACCTGTCATTAATCCTACAGTTAAGCCAATTCCATACTCCGTTTTAGTCTATTTAGTCACACCTACAGACAAAAGATTGACTATAATTATTACAATGCCGCAAAGACGACCATACAAAAATTGCAGGGCCGGTATAAAAACACAAATGGGCAACAGCAAAAACTTTTGTGCTCAACCCGGTTGTTGTTGATACTTTAACAGGATCGCACGAATCGAGCTGGTATAGCAATAATAATGGACCCGAGATCAGTGGTAGCAATCGCTTACGTTATCAGCAATGTTAAGTGTGAAATGAAACAGTTGTTAGGCTCTAAAATTTGACACGTCTCTATATACTTTATTTTGTGTATGTATCGGCAGATATCCTGGATGGAAACAATTCCAAGAGGATTGGCTGTGCGAAGGATTAACTAACCTGGATGGCTGATAGTCGCCAATACGAATTACTATATTGGATGGATGCACATTCACTGGCACATGCCTTTGGGATTGCCCGGAACCAGCGGTTGCAAACTTCAAATGGAATAATGTTCTGGCGCGGAATTGTAAGTGGCTCCAATTGCATATTCACACCTGCAAGAAAAAGATAGTCTGAAATGCAAGCCCTTCTTAAAGGTGCAATGACTGGTGCTGTCCTGAGTAGTCTCAGCATAACAATTCTTATCCGAGCAGTAGGAATGCTCATTTAGATCAGGCCTACGGTCTTTCCGTTTGTCTAATTACCGTCATACAGGCATCTTCCAGCAATATCAATGAAATAAAAGCTATTGGTCCTTCGTTTTAACAAGTCTTAAAGAATATTTCAGTAGAAAAAGTGCTTGTTATACATATATCTTTGGCCTCGCAATGAAAATAATTGCCTTCATAGTATTGCTGTCGCACATCAACTTCTCGATGTTTATTGCACAAATAGACGAGGTAGACGTTTTCTTGATAAAAGCGGCCAGCAAGCGTGAAGATGTAAATAGCCTTGTTGAGTATTTGGCCAACACTTTTCATATAAAGCATAAACCGTTTAAGGACAGTGACGACGACAATGCCCGTTATTTTCACGTGGTGAAACTTCCCAATTGTATAATTCCACAGCCAATAGTTGCGAAAGAGGATAATTTCAATTTCAGCGATAAAAGCTTTCCTCTTATATTGAAAAAATTGATCTCCTTTCCCTCGACATCCAGGGACCTCCACCCAAAATTTAATTTCTAACTACTCTCTTTATCGCCCTTGTTTATTGCTTGCAGGAATGCTTTAGCGTTCTTAAACAAATAAACACACTTGTCAATTTTTAATCACTAAAATGAAAAACAAGAAACAGAGGCTATCCTGTTTGTTTGTGATGGTTATAGTATGCATGTATCTGAATATCCAGGTGCAACTTGTCCCGCCTATGCGGGAGGACACGCTCCACATAACTTTACAGGATGCCGAAGGCCAATTCATTCAAAAGAACTTTTTGCTTGCTTGCTTCAAAATACCAGGTAAGCACAGCCGATGCTGCTATCATACAGGCAAAGCTTTATCCTAACCCGAATTTTGCTATTGAACAGGGTGTTTATAACCAGGACACAAAAAAAAATGGTTTGACCTTTCCTCCACTGGGGAAACTGCACTTTCTCACTCCAGCAACTTATTATTCTTGCAGGAAAGCGGAATAAGCAAATTGACATAGCGAAAATTAATTCCCGGATATCTCTTTACCAGTTTTATGACTCTGATCCGAACCTCTTCGCTATGAATTGCGAAGCCTTCATTTTATGGAATATACTTTTGACATGACGCAATTGAGGTATACGATAAAGAGATCGAATCATTAAAAACACTGATCGATGTTTACACCAGTCAGTATAATAAAGGGAATATCGCTTTTAAGGAGCTGGCCCGCCTGCAAGCTTTGGAATTCAGTTTGCAAAATGAACGACTTGACCTTGTGAAGCAAGTCACTGAAAAGCAGTTAGATCTCGGGTTACTTACCGGCGACACTTTACTAAGACCGGTAAGTCCTGTTGTGAATACCGAGCATTAACCGAGATCGATGTAACCAGACTTAACTACGCTGAGTTGGTTGACTCTGTCTTGGTTAACCGTTATGATCTGAGAATCGCGCATTCACAGGTTGAACTCAGTCAATCAAATTCTTTCGCATGTAAAAAGCATTGAAAACGCCTGACCTTTACTTGGAGCAAATTATGATAAGGCTGGGAATTATGTGCGTAATTATAATGCCCTTGTCACTTGCTATTGATCTGCCATTTTGGAATCGCAACCAGGGCAATATTAAGGCAGCTCAATATCAAATCGAAGCAAATAAACAATTGCAATCACAGGCCGAGTTGCAGGTAAGAAATGATATCAGTAATGCGTACAGGCAATTGCTGGAAACCGACAAACTATACAAAACGGCTTCGCTTCAATTTACCTCTGATTATGAAAAAGCTTCTTGGATGGTATTACAAAAGGCTACCAGAACCATACAATAAGCCTGCTTGAGTTTATTGACTATTATGAAACGTTATAAGAACTCAAAATTGCAGTTGAATCGTTTGCAGAACAATCGCCTGGATGCATTGAAAATCTGAACCTGGCAACGGCATATAACCATTTTTAAATAATTTATCCGGTTATTATGAAAAGCTTTTTTCTCTTTTTGATTTTTATGTCACGGGCAATACTGTCGATGTCATGCGGTGGTCATAAAGAAATTGCGGAATAGTGCACCCGTCGGTTTTTGCATTCTGATTCGCTGATGTTAAATATCACCCTCGATACCGTAAAGTCGGAGTATGTAATGAGTGATCTAAAGCCTCGGGAAAGATCAGTTTTAATGAAGATCGATGTTAAAAGTCTTTCCGTCAGGTAAGCGGGCCATGTAGGCGATGTTAAAGGTTTCCCTGGGGGATTTTTATGTACAAAGGGGCAACTCTGCGCGACGGTCCGGAGCTCCGATACGGCAAATTATTTTAACGAGTACAAAGCCGCACGCAAGCAGAAGGCTTGAGCATCGCCGAAAAACATTGGAAGTGGCTGCTGACATGCATAACAGCGGTGAAACAGAAAAAGATTCGATCTCACTGCACAAGACGAATACCGTAAAGCTCTCGCCGAGTTTAATAAAATAGGCGAGTAATGAAAATATATGGAGGGGGTATGGCGGATGAATGATTCCATTGGCTCGAGCGTAACAAGTGAAGGCCCCGATCAGCGGATTCATTGTTGAGAGCAATACGTAACTGAACGAAGTACAA
>ERZ1370068.6449-contig-5432_pt1 | contig 37620 bp, 50 predicted proteins | sample MGYA00561227_ERZ1370068 | MGnify/ENA primary metagenome ERZ1370068 (study PRJEB38410, sample SAMEA6850437) | metagenome | study: Metagenomic assessment of the ecological functions of the soil: analysis of the soil microbiota associated with the...
ATTGTACTTCGTTCAGTTACGTATTGCTTGGAGACCATCCGGGCGCAGGTCGGCGAGGCCCGCGCGATCTGCGGGCTCTCCGGCGGCGTCGACTCCGCGACCGCCGCGCTGCTCGTCCACCGCGCGATCGGCGACCGGCTCACCTGCGTCTTCGTCGACCACGGCATGATGCGCAAGAACGAGGCCGAGCAGGTGGTCGACGGCCTTCCGCGAGCAGCTCGGCATCCCGCTGGTCCACGTCGACGCCGCCGACCGCTTCCTCGACCGCCTCGCCGGCGTCGACGACCCCGAGACCAAGCGGCAAGATCATCGGCGAGGAGTTCATCCGCGTCTTCGAGGAGGAGGCGGCAAGCTCGAGGACGCCCGCTACCTGGTCCAGGGCACGCTCTACTCGGACGTGATCGAGTCGGGCGGCGACGGACGCGCCGCGGCGACGATCAAGTCCCACCACAACGTCGGCGGCCTCCCGAGGAGCTCGGAGTTCGGAGCTGGTCGAGCCGCTGCGGATGCTGTTCAAGGACGAGGTCCGCGCGGTCGGCGCCGAGCTCGGCCTGCCGGAGCGCTTCGTCTGGCGCCAGCCCTTCCCGGGCCCCGGCCTGGCGATCCGCGATCGTCGGCGGCGAGGTCAACCGCGAGCGGCTCGACATCCTCGCGCGAGGCCGACGCGATCCTGCAGGAGGAGATCCGCGCCGCCGAGCCTCTACCGCGAGCTCTGGCAGTCGCTTCTGCGTGCTGCCGGTCGTGCGCTCGGTCGGCGTCCAGGGCGACGAGCGCACCTACGCCTACCCGATCGTGATCCGCGCCGTCACCTCCGACGACGCGATGACCGCCGACTGGGCCCGGCTTCCCTACGACCTGCTGGAGCGGGTCTCGAACCGGATCATCAACGAGGTCCGCGGCGTCAACCGCGTCGCGCTCGACATCACCTCGAAGCCGCCCGGCACCATCAGTGGGAGTAGGCGCACCCGCCGGTAAGCGGCCCCGGCCGTGCCGGCTCGGCCAGGACTGCCCGGCTCGGCTGGCGGCTTCTTGCTGTCCGAGGGAAAGCGCGCAACCCACGAGTTGGCTCGCGGTCGGAGCCGCTGCTTTGCATGGAAATCGCGCCATCGCAGGTCAAGACCCGCCTGATACCAGTCAAGGCGTTCGGTCGAACACCAGGTCACCTGGGTAAACACACTGTGTGGAGAGTACTGGGACTGGGCGTTCCTCAATGGGTAATGGACTCGTCTCGCCTGGTGGCGCCGCGCCAGCTCGCGTCGCGCGGGTTCGCCGGCGCGGCTCTGTGCGCCATCCCGTGGCGGTCGCCGCCCTGATCGGCTTCGAGACGAGCCTCCCGGGCATCGCCAGCGGCCTCTCCGCCGTCACTGGCGGTCCTGACACGATTCCCGCTTCCGCTCAGACCGATGCCAGCAGGACCAGCAGGGTCAACCGAGCGATGGTGGCGCTGGCCAGCAAGTCCGGTTCCTCGGTTGGTCCGCACCCTGGCGCGGGCAGGGGCACCGGGAGAGGCATGGGAACCGGCGGCACTGGGTGGCTCAGGTGGAGGCTCGTCGGATCCTTCGACGACCAGCCTGCCGCACACGGTAGGGGTACGAGCGGGGCCGGTCGACACCGGGACAGCACGATCAATAACACCGCCAACACCGTGGGCGGCCACGTCAACAACACCGTCGACACCGTTGGCGACACCGTCAACAACATCGGTCGGCACTGCCGGCAACACCGTCAACAACGCCGTCGGCGACTGTCGGCAACACCGTCAACAACGCCGTCGATGGCGTCAACAACACACCTCGGCGGTGTCAACACCACGGTCAACGGGCTTCGCGGCCCGTAGAGCCGACCCTCGGCCGCCTGACTGCGGAGTAAGCCGCTTCGACGAAAAAGCGGCTACGTGTCGACTTCGTTCGCGCGTCCGGGACAAACGCACAACCGCTCGCGCTATTGAAGCCAGACTTACCCGGACCCCTAGTAGCCGGCGTAGGTCTGCAGGAAGCGGCATGCGGGTTGACCGGATGCCCCCGCGGTACCACTTGCCGACCCAGAGCTCGAAGTGGAGGTGGCAGGCGGTGGCGTCGCCCGTCTGCCCGACGATGCCGACCTGCTGGCCCGGCATGACGACCTGGCCCTTTGCTGACCGATGCGCGGGTCGCGAGGTGCGCATACATGTAGTCCTGGTGGAGCTTCTTGTTGCGGGATCACGACGTAGTTCGCCGGCCGAGCTGCTGGGAGCTGACCCACTTGACCTTGGCCCGGCTCACCGCCACCAGCGGGCGTGCCGCAGGCGGCCATGATGTCCTGGCCCTCGTGGCTGTGGCCGATGCGCGCCGCGCCCGAAGCCCTGGCCGACTGTGTGGGCGCCGCCGACCGGGAAGATCATCGAGCCGGCCGGAGCCGTGGCGGCTGGCGTGGTCGTGGTGCCACGCCGGAGTCGCCGACGCCGCCGCTCTGCGCGAATGAGAGCCCGGTGCCGAACATGGCCGATGCGCCACCGCGGCGGCGGCGAGCGTCGCCACCGCCCTGTAGGGCGTACGTCGAACCGGCTTGTCGGATCCTGCCTCGACCATGCTCTCTGCGGCCTGCGGAGTTAGCTGTCGGGCTTCGCGCCGAGAGTGGCGCTACGAACCAGTCGGTTGCGATTCGCCCCTGGGGGTTGATCCCCTTCGGTCCCCGCTCTCCCTGATGAGGGGTGCTCCGCAGGCAGCCGATGAGCAACCGCGATTCGCATCAGGGAGATTTGGCCATCGATTGGCGCGGCAGTATAACGAGAGGACCGGGGGTTGACCCCCGGTCCTCTCGATGAGACGCCTGCGGCATAAAACGCGTGCGCCTGGCGGCGCGCCCTGCGATAATCCGCTACTGGATGTAGCCGGTCTCCTTCAGGTACTCGGTCGCCACGGCGGCCGGCTCCTGCTTGTCGATGTCGACGCGGGCGTTCAGCTCCTGCATGACCGGGAGGGTCAGGCCCCGCTGGACCTTCTCGATCGTCGCCTGGTAGTCGGGCCCGGCCTTCTGCACCGTCGACTGGTCGGTGACCCAGATGACGTTCCCGGAGGGAAGATCCCCTTGTCGTCCTGGAGCAGGACGTACTTGTCCGGGTTCGCCGCGAGCTGGGCGTCAGAGGTGAACAGGATCGACAGGTCGGCCTGGCCCTTGTCGAGCACCGTGTAGCGGAGGCCGATGTCGACCGGGTTGAACGACTTGAACTGGAGCCCGTAGACGTCCTCGCAGCCCGACCAGGCAGTCGACCCGCTCGCGGCACTCCGGGCGAGCCGTAGAGCGTCAGGTCCTGGGACTTGCCCTGGAGGTCGGAGATCGTGGTGACCCCTGCGCTCGTCGGCCCTCGTCTTCAGCATGCCCAGAGCGTTCGCAGTCGGCGAACGGCGTCGGCGCGAAGGCGGTCTCGCCCTTCGGCTGCGAGCTCTGCTGCGCCTGCTGGCAGGCGGCCTGCGCATCGGCCGGGAACCGGTTCGCTCCTGCCGAAGATCGAGGTCGAGCAGCGTCGAGGTGTACTCCGGATAGCCGCTGATCTCGCCCATCCTGCAGCGCCTTGTAGGCGATCGCCTCGGAGCCGAGGTTGAGGTTGGTCTTCACGTCGTAGCCCGCCGCCTGCAGGGCCTGCGCGTAGATGTTCCCGAGGATGCACTGCCTCGGTGAAGTTCTTGGAACCCACGGTGAGCTGGACCCCGTTGTTGGCCGAGTTCGACTTGATCAGGTTCGGCGCGAGTTGCCGCCGCTCGTCCCGGTCGTCGTTGTCGTCGCCGCCCCCACATGCGGCGACGCCGAGTGCCAGCACGAGCGCCGCGATCAGCGCCGAAGCGCCGCCCTCGGTCGCGAATGGCCGGTCACCACGTGACCCTCCTCTCGTCTGGGGCTCCGCGCACCCTGGAATGGACGGCGTAATCCTATGCGGCCGCACCGGCGCGCGCCAAGCTTCAGCCCGCGCGGCGTCAGCAGCCACTGAATTCCGGCGAGGCTCAGCTCGAGTGCCAGTGCCGAAAGCACGCGCGATCAGGATCGCGCCGGCGACGACGCCCTGCATCGCCGTAGACGTTGCGGCCCAGGATGCAGGTCTCCCAGCGTGCTCAGGCCGGCGAGCGAGGCCAGAGCCGCCGTGGCGATGATGTTGACGGCCGCGGTGCGCACTCCCGCCATGATCGTCGGCACCGCGAGGGGCAGCTCGACGCGGCCGATGACCTGCAGCCGGCGCATGCCCATGCCCCGGGCGGCATCCACGGCGTTCCGGTCCGACCTGGCTGACCCCGACGTAGGCGTTGGTGAGGATCGGCGGGATCCCGAGGACGCGCGAGCGCGAAGGTGACGTTGAGCAGCCCGACACCGATGAAGGCGGCGACGAACGCGATCAGCGCCAGCTCGGGAACGGCCCGGCCCGCGTTCCCGAGCCGATGATCGCGACGGCTCTCGCCTCTGCGGAAGTGGCCGAGGACCACCCCGATCGGCAGCGCGATCGCGCAGCGCCGCCCCGAGCGCCAGGAAGGTCACCTTGAGGTGCTCGCCAGTCAGGTGCCAGCACCTGGTCGGGTCCGCCGACCATCCGTCCTGCCCGGTCCGCGCCTCCTGCTGGTGGAAGATGAAGTCGATGCGCGTCGCCGAAGACGCTCGAGCAGGCCGAGGTGGAGGACGCCGCTCATGACGTCGCCTCCATCGACGGCCTTCGCCACGGGGCGAGCAGGCGCTGAGCGACGAGCAGCAGCAGGTCGAGCGCGATCGCCATCAGGATCGAGAGGCCGCCGGCGATCACGATGTTGGTCTTGAAGTCGATCTGCTGGGTAGAGCGGCGCGCCGAGCGTGTCGACGTTGGCGAACACCATCAGCGTCGAGATCGCCACCGTCGAGACCGTGGCGATGCGCAGCCCCGCGATGATCTCGGGCAGGGCCAGGGGCAGCTCCACCCGCCAGAGGAGCTGGCGGTCGGTCATCCCCATCCCGCGCCCGGCGTCCTTGCTCTCCGACCGGGACGTTGGCGAGGCCCGCGACGATGTTCCGGTAGATGATCTGCAGCGTGTAGACGGTGAGGACGATGATCGCCGTCTTCCAGCCGAGCCCGGTGATCGGCAGGAGCAGGAAGATGAAGGCGAGCGAGGGGATCGTGTAGAGGACGCCCGTGGCGCCGGTGAAGCGTCGGGACCAGCCAGCGCTGGCGGTGAGAGAGATCGCGCCAGCGCGAAGGCGATCGCGAAGCCGATGCGCCACGGCGACCAGGACGAGCAGGAGCTGGTTGAGCAGCGGGGTCGTGTAGCGGTCGAAGTTGTCGGCCGCCCAGCCGAAGCAGAAGACCTTGCTCTCCTGGGCCTGGCAGGGAGCGTTGCGGCCGGTCCGGTTGTGGATCGTCACCTGCGCCGAGCAGCGGCGCGAGCTGCGGCGAGCGTGTCAGTCGCCCATCGAGCCGCTCGACGCGGCCGCTCGACCGCCGCGTGCTCCTCGACCTTCGCCTCGGGCGAGCCCAGGAACTCGGAGATGATCTCGATCGGAGAGCACGCCGGCGATCCGCCCGTCGGCGTCGACCACCGGCGCGTACTGGCGTCTCGGCCTGCAGCAGGTCGGCGAGCGCGTCGCGCATCACGTCGTCGAGGTCGAGGATCGGCTCGGGCCGCGTGTCGGGGCTGCGCCGGCACGGTCTCGGCCTGCAGGTCGCGACTCGGAGAGCCAGCCGAGCGGGCGGCGCTCGGAGTCGACGACGCAGGGCGTGCGGGACCTCGGCGCCCTCGAGCTTCGCCCGCACCTCGGCCGGTCGCCTGGCCGACGAAGGCGAGCGGCGCCTCCCAGAGGTCGATGTCGCGCACCCGCATCAGCGCGAGGCCGCTTCAGCGCCCGGTCGGCGCCGACGAAGTCCTCGACGAAGTCGTCGGCCGGGCGCCATCAGGAGCTCGGCCGGAGTGCGCGTACTGGGCCAGGCGACCGCCCTCCTGCAGGATCGCGATCCGGTCGCCCATCTTGATCGCCTCGTCGATGTCGTGGGTGACGAAGAGGACCGTCTTGCGGATCTCGGCCTGAAGGCGCAGGAACTCGTTCTGCAGGCGCTCGCGGTTGATCGGGTCGATCGGCGCCGAAGGGCTCGTCCATCAGCATCACCGGCGGGTCGGCGGCGAGCGCCCGCGCCACGCCGACGCGCTGCTGCTGGCCGCCCGAGAGCTGGCCGGGATAGCGGTCGCGCAGCGTCTGGGTCGAGGCCGATCAGGTCGAGCAGCTCGTCGGCGCGCGCCGCGGTGCGCTCGTGATCCCAGCCGAGCAGCCGCGGGACGGTCGCGATGTTCTCGGCGATCGTGCGGTGCGGGAAGAGGCCGATCTGCTGGATCACGTAGCCGATCTCGCGGCGCAGCTCGGCCGGATCGCGGTCGCGCACCGAGCGTGTCGCCGATCAGGATGTCGCCCTCGGTGATCTCGACCGTCCGGTTGACCATCCGCATCGCGGTGGTCTTGCCGCATGCCGGAGGGCCCGACCAGGACGCAGATCTCGCCGGCGGCGACCTCCAGCGAGAGGTCGTGGATCGCGGCATCGTCCTGGCCCGGATAGCGCTTGGTGACGTGCCGGTACGAAACCGAGACTGCTGGGCGGCCACGCCTCCACTGCGGCGATCCTACTCGCGGTACCGATCGCTCGCCGGGGCCGGAAGCTGGCTATCATCCGGCGGCCGCGGGAGGTGCGCGGCTCTTTTTATGGCTACAGCGACAGCGATGAAGACCTACCAGGCGAATGCCCAGGACCGCGAGCGGGGCTGGCAGATCGTCGATGCCGAGGGCAAGACCCTCGGTCGCCTGGCAACCCAGATCGCGAACGTGCTGCGCGGCAAGCACAAGCCGACCTACACCCCGCACGTCGACGTGGGCGACTTCGTGATCGTCGTCAACGCCGAGAAGGTCGCCGTGACCGGGGACAAGCGCGAGGACAAGCTCTACTGGCGCCACAGCGGCTACCCGGGCGGGATCCGCTCCCGCACCCTCGGCGATCTGCTGGAGAAGCGGCCCGAGGAGGTCATCCGCAGAGGCGGTCAAGGGGATGCTCCCCCGCAACCGGCTCGCCCGCCAGCAGCTTCGCAAGCTCAAGGTCTACGCCGGGACCGGAGCACCCCCACCAGGCACAGAAGCCGGAGACAGTTGGAGATAGAGACTTAGATGCAGGACGAAGAGCGACAGCAGTCCGACGAGCAGCCCGAAGAGGGCACGCCCGAGGAGCAGCAGGCCGCCGAGCAGCAGGCTCCGGAGGAGCATCCGCCCTCGGAGGGCGGCAGCCCCGAGCGCGGCGAGGGCGAGGACGAGCCGCCGCTGCGAGGAGGCCCTCGCCGAGGACGCCGCGGCCGAGGACGACACGCCCGCAGAGGAGCAGGCTGCCGACGATCAGCCGGCCGCCCAGAGGCAGGGTGCGCCCCCGAGGCAGCAGGCCGGGGAAGAAAGAGGATGTGGTCCCCGGGGCCGAGCTGGACCCCATTGCGATCGAGCCCGAGCGCGAGCTCGACGCCGAGGAGCGCGCCCGCCGTGAGGCGGAGGAGGAGGAGCGCCTCCGCCGCGAGCGCGAGCTGATCGGCGACGTGACCGAGGACGGCGCCCTCGCGGCCAAGCCCGCCAAGCTCGAGGGCGACGCCAGCTACTCGGCGACCGGTAAGCGGAAGTCCTCAGTTGCCCGCGTGATCCTGCGGCCCGGCGGCGGCAGCGATCGAGGTCAACAAGCGCACGCTCGAGGAGTACTTCCCGCGCTCTTACCTGCAGTCGGTGGTCATCCAGCCCCTGGCCCAGACGGGCTACGAGGGCAACGTCGACGTCCGCGTCCGCGTCCACGGCGGCGGCGTCTCTGGACAGGCGGCGGCCGTCAGGCACGGCATCGCGCGCGCCCTGGTGCGACGTGGACCCCGCCCTGCGCCCCGGAGCTCAAGCGCCGGGGCATGCTGACCCGCGACGCCCGGGTCAAGGAGCGCCGCAAGGCCGGGCTCAAGAAGGCCCGCAAGAAGCCCCAGTTCTCCAAGCGTTAGCGTCCGCCCCGAGGTGGCGGAGAGAGAACTGTTCGGGACCGACGGCGTCCGCGGGCCAGTCGGGCGAGCTGCTGACGCCGGATCTGGCCGTGCGTCTCGGCCGCGCAGCCGCACTGCAGTTGGGCGCCGAGCGGCCGCAGGTGCTGATCGTCCGCGACACCCGCGAGTCAGGGCCGATGCTGGAGGAGGCCCTCGCCGCGGGGATCGCGGCGGGCGGCGGGGACGCGATGCTGGGCGGCGTCCTGCCGACGCCGGCCGCCTCGGTGCTGGCCCGCCGGCTGAGCTTCGACCTGGCGGCGGTGGTCTCGGCCTCCCACAATCCCTTCGCCGACAACGGGATCAAGTTCTTCGACTCGCGGGGACCAAGCTCGACGACGACACCGAGGCCGCGATCGAGGCGCGCCTGGACGACCCGACGGGCGAGCGGGTCGGGGCGTGCGCCAGCTGGAGGGCGCCTTCGACGACTACATCCGCGAGCTCTGCGGTGCGTTCCAGCTCGATCTCTCCGGCGCGCGAATCGCCCTCGATTGCGCCAACGGGGCGACCCACCGGGCCGCCCCGGTGATCTTCCGTGCGCTCGGCGCCGACGCTCGAGCTGATCGGCGTGGAGCCCGACGGCCGCAACATCAACGCCGATTGCGGCTCGACCCATCCCGGACGGGCTGATCGAGCGAGTCAAGTCCTCCGGCGCCGACATCGGCTTCGCCTACGACGGCGACGGCGACCGGATGCTCGCGGTCGACGGCGAGGGAGAGCTCCACGACGGCGACGACCTGATCGCGCTGATCGCGAAGGACCTGCAGAAGCGGGGAGAGCTCGAGGGCGGGGTGGCCGTGACGGTGATGACCAACTACGGGTTCCTGACCGCGATGGAGGAGGCCGGAATCGAGGTCGAGCAGACCAGGGTCGGCGACCGCTACGTGATCGAGGCCCTCAGCCGGCGCGACTGGCGGCTCGGAGGCGAGCAGTCCGGCCACATCGTCTGGACCGACTTCACGCCAACCGGCGACGGCATCGCGGCATCGCTGCTGGTCCTGCGCGCCCTGGCCGGACGCCGGCTCGAGGACACTGAGCCCTTCAAGCGCCTGCCGCAGCGGCTGGAGAACGTGCGGGTGGCGGACCGCGGCGCGATCGACGGCGCGGCCGAGCCTCTGGAGCGCCGTCGAGGAGGAGAACCGCAAGCTCGAGGGCCGTGGCCGGGTGCTGGTGCGGGCATCCGGGACCGAGCCCCTCGCTCCGCGTGATGGTCGAGGCGCCGGACGCCGAGGAGTGCGAGGCGGTCACCGGCCGCCTCGTCGATCTGGCCAGGCGCGAGCTGCACCTAGCCTCGACCAGCTGAGAGGTTTGTGGCAGCCGGTTTGGTGGCTGGAGCCGTCTGCCACTACCCTGTACCGCCTCTTATGTGCGGCATCGTCGGATATGTGGGAGACCGACCGTGCCGGGATCTACTGATTGCCGGGCTCGAGAAGCTCGAGTACCGAGGCTATGACTCGGCCGGCGTTTCGGTGATCTCGGACGGCGGGATCGACAGCGTGCGCGCTGTCGGCAACCTGGCCAACCTGCGCGCGGCTCTCGAGGCGCCAATCGCTCGAACGGCGACCGGCGCTCGTCGCGGTCGCCGCGCGGCCGGCGACGATCGGACTCGGGCACATACGCGCTGGGCGACCCACGGCCGGGTCACCGAGGAGAACGCGCACCCGCACGGCGACTGCCGGGACGACGATCCACATCGTCCTCAACGGGATCGTCGAGAACCACGCCGAGCTGCGGCGCGAGCCTGAAGGCCGAGGGCCACGAGTTCACCTCGGAGACCGACGCCGAGATCGTCAGCCCACCTGATCGAGCGCCACTACGACGGGGATCTGACCGAATGCCGTGCGGGAGGCGTTCGGCGAGCTGCGCGGCCACTACGCCTTCGTCGCCATGCACAGCGACGCAGCCGGACACGCTGGTGGCGGCGCGCAAGGAGTGCCCGCTGATCGTCGGCCTGGGCGAGGACGAGAACTTCGTCGCCTCGGCGATCCCCGCCTTCCTCGCCGAGACCCGCACGCGCCCTGGGGATCAAGAACGACGAGATCGTCACGCGTCCACAAGGGCGAGGTCGACGATCACCGACGCCGAGGGCAACGTCCAGCAGCGCGAGCCGGAGGAGGTCACCTGGGACGAGGACGCCGCCGAGAAGGGCGGCTACGAGACCTTCATGCTGAAGGAGATCCACGAGCAGCCGGACGCCGTCGCCGAGACGATCACCGACCGGCTGCCGACGCTCGACGGCGTCGATCTCTCCGACGTCGAGCTCGACGACGACTTCCTGCGCGGGATCGAGCGGATCGTGATCGTCGCCTGCGGCACCTCCTACCACGCGGGCCTGGTCGGCCGCTACGCGATCGAGCAGTGGGCGCGGGTGCCGGTCGAGATGGACATCGCCTCCGGAGTACCGCTACCGCGACCCGGTCCAGCGGCCCGAACGACCTGGTCATCGGGATCACCCAGTCCGGCGAGACCGCCGACACGCTCGCGGCGATGCGGCTGGCGCGCGGAGGGCGGCTCCAAGGTGCTGGCGATCACCAACGTGATGGGCAGCCAGGCGACCCGCGACGCCGACGCCGTCCTCTTCACCCGCTCCGGGATCGAGATCAGCGTCGCGGCGACCAAGACGTTCGTCAGCCAGGTCGCCGCGATGTACCTGCTCGGCCTGCGCCTCGCGGAGCTGCGGGGCACGCTGCCGCCGGAGCGGATCGCCGAGCTCGTCGCCGAGCTCAAGTCGCTGCCCTCGAAGCTCCAGGAGGCGATCGTCAACAGCGATCAGCAGGTCAGCGCGATCGCCGAGGCCCAGCAGCGACCAGCGCTTCTTCATGTACATCGGCCGCCACATCGGCCTCGCCGGTCTGCCTCGAGGGCGCGCTGAAGCTGAAGGAGATCGCCTACATCCCGGCCGACGCCTACGCGGCGGGCGAGATGAAGCACGGGCCGATCGCCCTGCTCGACGAGTCCACGCCGGTCGTCGCCGTCGCCACCGACAGCCCGGTCGTCGAGAAGATGCTCTCCAACATGGAGGAGGTCCGCGCGCGCGGTGCGGACGTGATCGCGATCGCGACCGAGGGGTCCGACGGAGTCGCCGAGGCCGCGGACCAGACGCTCGTTCGTCCCGCGCACCGACTGGATCCTGCAGCCGATCGTCGCGATCGTGCCGCTGCAGCTGCTCGCCTACCACATCGCCCGCGAGAAGGGCCTCAACGTCGACCAGCCGAGCAACCTCGCGAAGACGGTCACGGTCGAGTAGCTACGCCGATTCCGCGCCCCGTGAGAGCCCGTCGACTGAGCGCTGCACTCGCCGCCTGCATCGCCGTGCCGGCGGCGATCCTCACCGGCTGCGGCGGAGCAGCGGTGAGCAGCAGCGTCGACGTCGGGCCGGCCGCGGCCGCGTCCCGGCGAACGCCCCGCTCTATCTCGACGGCGACCGTCAAGCCCACGGGCTCAGGCCCAGACGAACGCCACGGCGGCGCTCAGCAAGGTTCTCGACACGCGCGATCCCGGCGGCAAGATCGTCTCGCTGATCGAGCGAGCGAGTCGAAGTCCCAGGGGCACCCGGTCAACTACCAGCAGGACGTCGCCCCGTGGCTCGGCGAGAAGGCCGGCTTCTTCTTCACCGACCTCACGGACAACGCGCAGAAGGGCGCCGCCGTCATCGAGACGACCAATTCCGCGGCGGCGCTCGGCCTTCGCCCGCAAGGCATCAGGCGCCACCGCGACCAATCCGGCTCCACAGACCTACAACGGCGCCAGCTACCAGACCGATCCCAGCGGATCCGCGGAACGGTCTTCGGGACGGTCGGGAACTTCCTCGTCGTCGGAGATCTCGAGGCCGTTCAAGGCCGCCGTGGACGCCGCGAAGGGCGATTCGCTCGGCGACGACAGCGACTTCAAGGACGCACTCGACCAGCTGCCCGAGCGACCGCCTCGGGACCTTCTACACGGTCCCCAAGACCCTGATCGACGCGCTCGGGCCTCAGATCGACCAGCAGAGCAAGGCAGCGATCGAGAAGAGCGCGGGCGAGTCGCTCGACAAGCCGGTCTCCGGGGCGCTGACCGCCTCGGCGAACAGCTTCGATCTCCAGTTCATCGGGGGCGACAACAGCGTCGACACGCCGGAGAGCTCGCTGATCGGCGACGTCCCGGCCCAGTCCTGGCTCGCGCTCGGCCTCGGCAACCTCGGCGATTCCGCCAAGCGGACCCTCGAGCAGCTCAAGGACTCCGGCATCCCCAACCTCGAGCAGGGGCTCGCGCAGGTGGAGCAGGCGACCGGCGTCCTCCGTCGACCGAGCTCACCAACGCGCTCGGCGACGCCGTTCTCTACGTGCAGGGCACGAACGAGAAGAGCCTGACGGGTGCGCTCGTCGTCCAGACGAAGGACCCCGACCTCACCGGCCGCCTGCTCGAGCCAGCTGCAGACGCTTGCTCCAGCTCGGAAGCCAGGGCGGCGTGAAGCCGCTTCAGCCTCGGTGGCGGCGGCACCGGATTCCAGATCTTCGATCCGACCCAGGCCCCGCAGCCGATTGAGTTCGCCCAGCAGGGAGACAAGTTCGTGATCGGCTACGGCGCCAACTCGGCCGCTCAGTCGCTGGCACCGGCCCAGAAGCTGTCGGACTCGCCGACCTTCTCCGCCGCCGAGGGCCAGGTCTCCTGACCTGGGCACCGACCTCTTCCTCGACCTTCCCGCGGTCTTCCGGCTCGCGGAGTCCCAGGGCGCCAAGTCCGATCCGGGCTACGCCGCAGGCGAAGCCCTACATCGATGCGCTCAGCTACCTGGTGACCGGCTCCGGCGCCAAGGGCGATCAGGCCGAGCTCAAGGCCGTCGTCGGCCTCAAGTAGGGCTGTCGCCGTGGCGCTCGCCGTCGGCATCGACCTGATCGAGATCGACCGCCTGGAACGCGCCTTGGAGCGACGCCCGCGGCTCGCCGAGCGGCTCGTTCACGCCCGCGGAGCTCGCCTACGCGCACGAGCGGGCCCGTCCGGGCCGCCACCTGGCGGCGCGCTTCGCGGCCAAGGAGGCGGTGATCAAGGCGCTGGGGCAGGGCGTGCCGCCGAAGGAGATCGAGGTCATCAGCGGCGAGCCGCCCCGGCTGCAGCTGCACGGGCAGGCAGCCGAGGTCGCGGGCGAGACCGAGATCGCGATCTCCGCTGACCCATTCGCGCGACAGCGCCGCCGCGGTCGCAGTCGCTGCGTAGAACCGCCGTCCGGCGGGGTAGGCTGGCGCGGTCATGGAGGAATGGCTCGATCCGTGTCTCGACGCCGACCAGATGCGGGCGACCGATCGCTGGGCGATCCAGGAGCAGGGCGTTCCCTCGCTGCAGCTGATGGAGACGGCCGGCCGGGCGGTCGCCGAGGCCGCGGCGGAGGCCGGCGGGCTCGGGCAGGCCGCGGTCGTCTGCGGCAAGGGCAACAACGGCGGGGACGGCCTGGTCGCGGCGCGGGCGCTTGCGCGAGATGGGATTCGAGGTCGATGCCCTGCTGCTCGCGCCGGCGGACCAGCTCTCGGAGGACGCCGCGCGCGAACCTCGAGCGCTTCGAAGGTGCACGCCAGGTCGGTCGCGCCTGAGCTGCCCGCGGCTATCGAGGGCGCCGGGGTGGTTGTCGACGCGATCTTCGGCACGGGCTTCGCCGGGGCGCCCCGGGATCCGGCCGGCTCGGCGATCGAGGCGATCAATGAGACCGGTGCGCACGGTCGTGGCCACCGACATCGCCTCCGGTGTCGAACGCCTCCACCGGCGAGGTGGAGGGCAAGGCCGTCGGCGCCGACGTCACGGTGACCTTCCACGCGCCCAAGCTCGGCCACTGGATCGCCCCGGGAAGCACCACACCGGCGAGCTGCGGGTCGGCGCCGATCGGGATCCCTGATGGAGCACCGGTCGAGGCGACGGCCGGGCTGATCGACCGCCGGTGCTGGAGCTGGCGCCGCAGCCGGGCGGCGGGCTCGACGAAGTTCACCTCGGGACAGGTGGTGATCGTCGGCGGTTCACGCGGGCTGACCGGCGCGGTCTGCCTGTCGGCGCTCGGCGCGATCCGGAGCGGCGCCGGCTACGCGACCGTCGCCGTCCCGGCCGACCTCGAGTCGGATCTTCGAGGTCAAGCTGACCGAGGTGATGTCGGCTGGCTGCGCGAGCCGAGACGGGCGGCTGCGCCCGGCGGCCTCCGAGCAGATCCTCGGTGCCACCGAGCGCGCGGCGTGCGTCGTGCTCGGCTCGGGGATGGGTCGCGAGCAGGGCACCCAGCGCCTGGCCCGGAGCTCACCCAGCGGATCGAGGCGCCCGCTGGTCCTCGACGCGGACGGCCTCAATGCGCACGCCGGGCGAATCGAGGCGCTGGCGGATCGTCAATGCGCCCCTGGTTCTCACGCCCCACGCAGGGCGAGATGGGGCGGCTGCTCGATCGGGATTCAGCGGCGATCGAGGCCGAACGCGGCTGCGAGAGCGCCGCGCGAGGCGGCGCGGCGCAGCGGGGCGATCGTCGTGCTCAAGGGCGACGACTCGATCGTCACCGACGGCGAGCGAGTCGCCGTCAACACGGTCTCGAGCCCGCAGCTGGCGACGGCCGGCACGGGCGACGTCCTGACCGGCGTGATCGCGGCGCTGATCGCGACGGGGACTGAGCCGTTCGCCGCGACCTGCGCCGCCGTCGTCGCGCATTCGCGGGCCGGTCGCGGTCGCCGGCGAGCGCGTCGGCCACGACTCGGTGATCGCCGGGGACGTCGATCGACGCGATGCCGGCGGGACTGGCGGTCTGAGCATGGCCGAACCGACCGGCCGCGCGCTCGCGGTCGTCGACGTCGGCGCCGTCGAGCGCAACTGCCGGACGCTGAAGGAGCGGGCCGGGGAGGCGACCGAGCTCTGCGCCGTGGTCAAGGCCGAACGGCTACGGCCACGGCGCGCGATACCTGTGCCGCCGCGGCGCTGCGCGGCGGCGCCACCTGGCTCGGCGGTCGCCGCCGGCCAACGGAGGCCGAGGAGCTCCGGCCGTACTTCCCGGACACGCCGATCCTGGTGATGGGTGCGCTCACAGAGGACGAGCTCCGCACGTCGCCCTGCGCAGCGCGCGCCGAGATCGCGGTCTGGCGCGAGGGCTTCCGGGAGCTCTGCTCGCGCGTGTCGGTCGACCTCGGCCGGATGGCCCGGCGTTCACGTCAAGCTCGACAGCGGCATGGGCAGGCTCGGCGAGCGCGACCCGCGAGGCGCTGATCGAGCTCGCCCGCGCCTGCCGACGACGACCAGCGGCTCGAGCTGGCCGGCGTCTGGACCCACTTCGCCACCGCGGACGAGCTGGACGACGACTTCTTCGGCGAGCAGCTCGCGCGCCTTCCGGCCGGTCGCCGAGGCGGTCAGCGAGATCGCGCCCGGCTGCACCGTCCACGCCGCCAACAGCGCCGCCACGCTGCGCGACCCGGCGACGCACTTCGACATGGTCCGCTGCGGGATCGCGATCTACGGCCTCGATCCCTTCCAGCGCGGATCCGGCCGAGCACGGGCTCGAGCCGGCGCTCGAGCTGCACTCCTACGTCGCCGACGTGAAGCGCTTCGAGCGCGGGGCGAGCGCCGGCTACGGCCGCACGCTGGCGCGCGCCGGAGGAGACCTGGGTCGGGGTGCTGCCGATCGGCTACGGGGACGGCGTGCGCCGCGGGCTCTCCAACAACGCGGAGGTGCTGGTGGACGGCCGCCGCTACCCGCTGGTGGGGACGGTCTCGATGGACAACATCACCATCGACCTCGGTCCGGCGACCGACGTCGAGCCGGGCGCGCCGGCGGTCCTGATCGGGCCTCAGGGCGCCGAGCGGATCCTCGCCGAGGAGGTGGCCGCGCGGCTCGAGACGATCAACTACGAGGTCACCTGCGGGATCTCCGCAGCGGGTGCCCCGCGGAGTACCGCGGAGTGAGCCCGAGCGCTGGAGGCGCTCGACCGGTCGCCGTCGATCGCCGCCGCGCGCACCGCGCTCGAGGCGCAGGGCCCGGCATGGGTCGTCGGCGGCGCGATCCGTGACGCACTCCTCGGCGAGCCGGTCTCGACGCGGACCTCGCCGTCGAGCGCGGCCGGGAGGAGCGCGGCGCCCGGGCGATCGCGAGGGTCGCCGGCGGCACGGCCTTCCAGCTCTCGACGGAGCACGCGACCTGGCGGGCGATCGCACCCGACCGACGGCTGGCACGTCGACGTCGTCGCGCTGCGGGCGGAGACGATCGAGGAGCGACCTGCGGGCGCGCGACTTCACCGTCAATGCGATCGCGCGCCCACTCGAGGGTGGGGACCTGATCGACCCGGCCGGCGGCGGTCGCCGACGCCGAGGCGCCGCCTGCTGCGCGCGGCCTCCGATCGAGGCTTTCCGGGACGACCCGATCCGGCTGCTGCGCGCCTCGCGGCTCGCGGCCGGTACGACCTCGCCATGGATCCGGGGACAGTCGAGCTGGCACGAGGCGCCGCGGCAACGCCGGCCGCCGAGCCGGCCGGGAGCGCCAGTTCGCGGAGCTCCGCGGGATCGTCGCCGGGCCCCGGTCCCGTGCGAGGCATCGAGCTGATGGACGAGCTCGGTCTGACGGCGTGCGGTGCCTGCCCGAGCTGGAGGCGCTGCGCGGCGTCGTCCAGAACCCGAACCACCACCTCGACGTCTTCGGCCACACGCTGGCGGTGCTCGAGGAGTGGCTCGGCGCTCGAGGGCGACCTGGAGCGGTTCGCGGGCGACCTCGCGGCCGAGGTCGACGCCTTCCTGGCGGAGCCGCTCGCCGACGAGCTCACCCGCAGGGACGCGCTGCGCTTCGGCGCGCTCTTCCACGACCTGGGCAAGCCGGAGACGCGCTCGGAGGGCGCCGGCGGCTACGTGACCTTCATCGGCCACGACGAGGTCGGCGCCCGAGATCATCGCCGAGATCGGCAGGCGGCTTCGCGATCAGCCGCACGCTCAGCCTCCATCTCCAGGGTCTCGCGCTCCACCACCTGCGGCTCGGCTTCCTGATCCACCAGCGACCGCTGTCGCGGCGAGCGGTCTACGACTACCTGGTCGCGACCGAGCCGGTGGCCGCCGACGTCACGCTGCTGAGCGTCGCCGATCGGCTCGCCGCCCGCGGGGAGGGGCCGCTGGCGAGCCCGGAGATGGTCGAGGCTCACCTCGACCTGGCCCGGGAGATGCTCGCGAGACGCGCTCGCCTGGCATCGCGACGGGCCGCCGCGCCGCCGCTCTGACCGGGGACGACCTCGCGGCGCGAGCTCGGGATCGAGCCCGGCCCGAGCTCGGGCCGCTGCTCGAGGAGCTCCGGGCCGAGGCGTTCACGGGCCGAGATCAGCGGCCGAGACGAGGCCGATGCGAGAGGGCCCGGCAGGCCCTCCAGCGCCGGGCCACCGGTGCCTCGTGAGAATAGGCTCCCGCGCGAATGGCGGAGCCTGACTGCCTCTTCTGCGGGATCGTCGCCGGGTCGATCCCGAGCCAGACGATCGACTCCGACGAGCGCACCGTCGCCTTCATGGACATCAACCCGGCGACGCCGGGCCACGCGCTGGTCGTGCCGCGGGAGCACGCCGCCGACCTGCTGGAGATCGGCGCCGAGGACCTGACCGCGACGATGCTCGCCGCGCAGCGCCTCGCGAAGCGGATGAAGGACGTCCTCGAGCGCCGACGGCATCAACCTGATCAACGCCTGCGGCGCGCGCGGCCTGGCAGACGGTCTTCCACTTCCACATCCACGTCGTGCCCCGCTACGAGGACGATCCGCTGAAGCTGCCGTGGATCCCCGGGCCGGGAGACCCGACGAGATCGCAGCGGTCGCCGCAAAGACTGCGAGGAGAGAATGGCTGAGCCCGATGCCGCCTGCGAGCGCGACGGCAACGTCGCCGTCGATGATCCTGTCCAACCCGCCGCTCAACCTGTTCGGCGACGACGCCTGGAGGCGCTCGCCGCCTGCGTCGACGAGGTCGAGGGCTCCGACGCCCGGGCGCTGGTCTGGCGCGCCGAGGGCGACGTCTTCACCGGCGGCGTCGACGTGCAACAGCTTCCAGCGGGTCAGTCGAGGAGGGCGCCGCGCTCCGGACTGTTCGGCTCGCTGATCCCGGTCGTGCAGCGCCTCGAGGCGCTGCCGATCCCGACGCTCGGCCCTGGTCCACGGCCTCTGCCTGACCGCCGGCCTGGAGATCTCGCTGGGCTGCGACATGATCTGGGCGACCGAGTCCGCCCGCTTCGGCCTGGTCGAGGCGGTCGTCGGCCTGACGCCCGGCGCGGGCGGGACGCAGCGGATGGCCGAGCGCGCCGGACCGGCGCGGGCGCGCCGAGTTCGTGATGAGCGGCGGGCTCTACGACGCCGCCGACGCTCGAGCGCTGGAACGTGGTCAACCGCGTCGTCGCCGACGACGAGCTGCTCGAGAAGGGGATGAAGTTCGCCCACCGGCTCGGCGGACGGCCCGACGATCGCCCACGGCGCGACCAAGCGGATCATCCGCGGCCTACCGGGCGGGCGGCGTGGATGAGGCCGACCGAGGTCACACCCGGACGTCTTCGGCGGAGCTGTTCGCCTCCGAGGACCTGCAAGAACGCGGTGGACGCGTTCCTCGAGGACGGGCCCGGCAAGGCCACTTTCGAGGGGCGCTGAGGCGAAGCGCTACCCTGCCCGGCGCAGATGGCGAAGGAAGAGAAGATCGAGATGGAGGGCGAGATCACCGAGGCGCTGCCCAACACGATGTTCCGCGTCAAGCTGGACAACGACCACGAGGTCCTCGGCCACATCTCGGGCAAGATGCGCCGTCACTACATCCGCATCCTGCCGGGCGACCGGGTGAAGATCGAGCTCTCCCCGTACGACCTCGACCGCGGTCGCATCACCTACCGGTACAAGTAGCCTCGCCCAGAGGGCCTAGACTCGCCCCAACCAGCGAGAGGAGGGTGTCCGATGAGGGCAGCAAAGGTGGTAGCGATAGTGGGGATCATGGCGCTCACGGTGGGCGCGTTCACCGCGAGTCGCTTTGGCGGGCAAGAAGAAGAAGACCAGCGTGGTCTTCTTCAACGGCAGCCCTAAGTTCAACAAGAGCGGGAAGGTGACCGCGAAGGGATCGATCAATACAGCCAGCGCGTGCGAGCCAGGCCGATCGATGCGGCTCCAGGTGCTGGACTCGAATGGAGTGGTTCTGACCACGCTCGACGGCAAGTCCACCGATTCAACCGGCAACTGGTCGCTTTCCGGCCAGCTTGCCAAGCAACCTGCCGGCCGGTACGAACTCCGTGCGGGTCAAGGTGAAGAAGCGGACCGTCGGGAAGTTCGTCTGCCAGGCGGAGTCGATCTCGGTGCCGGTCCCCGCGACCTAGCCACCCGGCCCTGTCGCGCGTTCTGCGCAGTTAGCCTCGGAACGCATGGCTGACCTGCGAGGGGCGGTGATCGGATATGGGCTCGCAGGGTCGGTCTTCCACGCCCCCTGATCGCCTCCACGCGCCGGGCCTGACCGTGAGAACCGTGGTGACCGGCAACCCGCAGCGCCAGGCCGAGGCGAGGAAAGCGCATCCGGATTCCCAGGTGGTCTCCGATCCGGCGGAGGTCTTCGAGCGGGCCGCGGAGCATGACTTCGTCGTGGTGGCGGTGCCCAACGACGTCCACGTGGACTTGGCCAGCCGAGCGCTCGATGCCGGGCTGCCGGTGGTGGTCGACAAGCCGCTTGCCTCGACCGCGGCCGAGGCTCGGTCGCTGGTGGAGCGGGCGCGAGGGACTGGGAGTCCTGATCACGGCGTTCATGAATCGCCGCTGGGACTCCGATCAGCTGACCCTGCGGCGCCTGCTGGACGAGGGAAAGCTGGGCGAGGTGCTGCGCTACGAGTCGAGACTGGAGCGCTGGCGACCCGCCCTTTCCGAGCATGAGCCCTGGAGGGAGGTCTCCGCGCCGGAGGCCGGCGGCGGTGTCCTGCTCGACCTCGGTAGCCACCTGGTGGACCAGGCCCTCGTCCTCTTCGGCCCGGTCGTTCACGTCTATGCGGAGGTCGAAAGTCGCCGAGGCGGCGTCGCCGATGACGACGTTTTCCTGGCACTCGAGCACCGCTCGGGCGCGCGCGAGTCACCTCTGGGCGTCGCTGGTCGCGGCGGCGCCGGGGCCGCGCCTGCGCGTGCTCGGCGACCAGCGCGGGCTACATCGTCACCGACGTCGACGGGCAGGAGGATGCGCTGCGCGCAGGCGCCAGGCCGGGCGGCGACGAGGAGTGGGGCGTCGAGCCCCCTGAGCGGTGGGGCCGGCTGGTCATCGAGGAGAGACAGCGAAGCCGTCGCCAGCGAGAGGGGACTGGCCGCGCTTCTACACCGATCTCGAGCGGGCCCTCCGGGAGGGCTCACCACCCCCGGTCGATCCCTGGGACGCGGTTACCGGCCTCGAGGTGCTCGACGCCGCTCGGCGCAGCGCGGCGACGGCCGCAGTGGAAGCCGTCTAGCCGAGATACGAGATCGCCGCGCTCGGGTCTGGCTCCACCGAGCTCGGCGATCAGCGAGGACCAGCCGAACTCCCTCGCTCCGAGACCCTCGCCGGTGTGGGGGCTCGTAGAACTCGCGCAGGCGCTCGCGGACGACGGCCTCGGAGAGACGCTTTGCCATCTCGAGCGCCTCGGGTTCGTAGCCCTGGCGGAGCAGGCCGATCCAAATCAGCCACGCCGAGTTGATCCAGGTCGGCCCGCGCCAGTAGAGCCGGCGCAGCGGGCGCTGCCATCTGCGCGGCTCGAAGCTGGGCTCCTGCGCGGAGACCGACGTTGGCGGGTAGGGCAGCCAGTACTTGCGCGGGTCGAGGAGGTGCTCCTCGACCAGGCGCTTGCCGATCTCCTCCGGCAGATCCGGGAGCGCCAGCGGCGCCAGAGCGGACCAGGTGGAGACACGGATGCGGTGATCGCCCCCGGTCGGATCGGTGTCATCGACCTTCGCGACCTTCCCACGCGCCGTGTCAGGAAGAGCCCGCGGCGCTCGTCCCAGAGGCGGTCGATCAGCGCGCGGCGTGATCGAGGGCTCACCGGCAGCGATCCGGGCGAGGCACCAGAGGACGTTGGTGACCACCTCGCAGAGGACCGGTCCGCCGTGCGGCGAGCACCCGGCGCGCGTCCCAGTCGACGCTTGCGGTTCCTCGCGATCAGGAGCGGAAACATCGGGGTGCCCGTGTGCGTGGCGGCCCCAGACGGGGTCGAACTTCGGCGAGGAATCCGAGCCCGGACTCATCGGGCTGGACGATCCAGAGCAGGCCGTCCCCGTCCAGGTCCCGGTTGGCCTCCAGCCAGCGGTGATGGGCTGCGATCCTCGGCTCGTCCGCCGGGTCGCCGACGCGCGATCTTCCAGGCCCAGGCAAGCAGCGGCGGCTGGATCGTCGAGGTGTTCCGCGCGCTCCTCGAGGTGACGTTGTAGGTCCAGCGGCGCTTCCAGTCGACGGGGCGGTCCCAGAAGATCGTGTGGCCGATGAAGCCGTCCGCCGTCGCCGCCGTCGAGCAGGCTGCGAGCTCCCGCTCGGCCCGGCCCTGGTCGAAACGGCGCCAGACGATCGGCGTGAAAGCAGGAGTCCCAGTACCACTGCCACGGGTAGTGGCCCGGGCTCGGTCGCGAGTAGGCGTAGCGGACCCCGTCCCGCTCGCCCTCGATCCAGCTGGCGTCGAGCGTCTGCTGGGCGATCCGCATGACGGTGTCGCGGACCTGCGCGTCCACCACCAGCGGGAGCTGCGCCATCAATACGTCATCCGGCGCATGCCGCGCAGGGCGAAGTAGCTGAGCACCGCGGCGAGCGCCGAACAGCGTCAGGTATCCGGGCCAGGTGTCGCCCCAGCTCACCGACCCGACGAAGCCCTGGCGGACCGCCTCGACAACCTGCGTCACCGGGTTGATCTTGGCCACCTCCTGCAGCCAGCCGGTGAGCAGATCGAGCGGAGCGTATGCGGTGGTCAGCAGGACGGCCAGCAGCATCCCGACCTGCATGATCGGCGCCGCGGCCTGCGTGCGGAAGCGGAGGGCGAGGGACGTTCCCCAGGTCGCCGCGACCACCGCCATTCCCATCACCAGGGTGATGGCGATCAACAGGCCGAGCACCCCGGGCCAGTGGACGCCGACCGCGAAGCCGACGATGAGCAGGAAGGTCACCGGGAGGAGGCAGCGGAGGCTGGCCGAAAGCACGAGGCCCGCGAGCAGCACGGGTCGGGGAGCGGGGAGGCGAGCAGCCGGTCGAACCATCCCTGCTCGATGTCACGGGCGAGATTGACCCCGTCGCCGCGCCGGTGAAGCCCGCTCCCTGGAGGAGGCTGACCGGGATCAGGAAGCTCTGGTAGCTGGAGGTCGTGAATCCGGGCAGCAGCGTCGAGGCTGCCGAAGACGCTCGTCAGACCAAGGAAGAAGATCGTCGGGGCGAGCACTCCTGGGATGGCGGCGCCGGGCACCTGGTGATCTCGTTCAGGGCCCTCTTGACCAGGACCCCGATGCTGGCGGCCGCTCCGCGCCAGTTCATACGCCCCTCCGCAGCCTGCTGCGCATCGCCAGCGCGCACAGGGCGAACCCGAGCGCGCCGATGCCGATCACCGATGCGATCGCCTTCAGCTCGGTCGTCGCCGACCAGCCGCTGATGATGGGATCGCGGATCCCGTTGACGATGAAGCTGAACGGGTTGTACTGGGCGATCCAGGAGGCCGGCTCGAGCATCAGGTTCGCCGGGAAGAAGGCGTCCGAGAGGAAGAGGATCACGAAGACGAGGGGGAAGATCCCCTGCACGACGCTGGCGCTGTTCGAGCGGAGCGCGATCGCCGCGCCGATCGTCCCGAAGGCGAGGGCGGAGGCGGAGGTCAGGGCCACGATCCAGATCCACCGCAGGAACGCCCTCGTGGATGCTCGCGCCGAAGATCAGCCCGAGCACGATGAAGTAGACGGCGATGATCGCCCCGATGGTCGCGGTTGCCGCCAGCCGCCCCAAGACCACCGAGGACCGCGCGATCGGCGCGGCATAGAGGCGGTCGGTGAAGCCTCATCTCCATGTCGATCGCGAATGCGATCGCCCCGGAGATTGCCGGTGAACATCACCGACTGGACGATCGACCCGGCGAGCATGAAGGAGAGGAAGTTGGGGACCTCCGGGAAGCCGGGCAGGTCCACAGCCCGTCCAGCTCCCGCGGTCTGGATGGCGAGCAGGGCAGTGGGGAAGACGATCAACGGCGCGAGCAGCTGTGGCCGCCGCAGGCGTCTGCATGATCGAGCGTCTCCCAGGGCGGCGACCACGCGGGCGTTCGCCGCCAGCGTCTGAATCACTCGGCTACTGCCTCCGTCTCATCTGTGTCCTCGGACGCTCCCTCCAGGTGCTGGCCGGTCTTCTGGACGAAGACGTCGTCGAGCGTGGGCTGGACGAGGTCAGAGCGACTCGACGTCGAGGCCCTCCTGGTTGAGGCGCTACGACGATCGGGCCGACCTCGAGGTGCCGTGCTCGAGCTCCACCATCAGCGTCCGTCCCTGGCGGGGAGTGGGTGCCCGAAGCGGGCCAGGACGACCTCGGCCGCGTGACTCCTTGCCCTCCTGCTCGACCAGGCAGAGCTCGAGGTGCGGCCGGCCGACCTCGGCCTTCAGAGCGCTCAGGTCCCCTCGGCGACCAGCTTGCCGCCGGAGATGATCCCGACCCGGTCGGCGAGCTGGTCAGCCTCCTCCAGGTACTGCGTGGTGAGGAAAACGGTCGTGCCCTCCTCGTTGAGCTTGCGTACCTCTTCCCCAGATCGCCTTGCGGCTGACGGGGTCGAGGCCCGTTGTGGGCTCATCGAGAAGAGGACCTCGGGCGTGTTCATCAGCGCCGCCGCGAGGTCGAGCCGCCGCCGCATGCCTCCCGAGTAGGTGCCGATGCGACGGTCCGCGGCGAGGTGAGCCCGACGCGGTTGAGGAGCCAGCTGCCCTTGTTGCTGGCGTCCTTCTTTGGAGATGCCATGAAGCGTCGCCTGGAGGTCGAGCGAGCTCGCGACCGGTCATCAAGAGGATCCAGCGCCGCCTCCTGCAGGGCGACGCCGATCCTCCGCCGTGACCGCTCCGGGGTCCTCGGCGACGTCGTGGCCGGCAACCGCCGCCCGTCCCCCGGTGGGCTGCAGCAGAGTGGTGAGCATCCGCACGGTCGTCGTCTTGCCGGCGCCGTTCGGGCCGAGAAACCCGTAGATCTCCCCGCGGCGACCTCGAGGTCGACGCCGTCGACGTGCCTTGCCATGCCGCCCTCGAACTCGCGCGCCAGCTCGTGCGTCTCGATCGCGGCCACGGTCAGAGCAAGATAACCGCCGCTCCCGGCGGCCAGGAGGGGCGTCAGCACGGCCCGGACGGGTACGGAGGGCTCCGTCACCGCTCGTCCCCGCCTGCCGCGCCAGCGCGTCACGATCGCGGTCGGGTTCGGCGGCAGGCGATTGTCGGTGGCGAGCCACGACCCAGCAAGGATGAGCAGCAGTCCCGCGATCGCCCTGGCGCCGGGCTTCTCCCGAGGACGATCACCCCGAGTGCCACGGCGATCACCGGGTTGATGTAGGTGATGATCGCAGCGCGGCCCGCGCCCACTTCGGAGACCAGGACCATCAGGATCACGAGGCTGCCGCCGTGCAGAGCACGCCGAGCACGATCAGGAGCTGATGGCGTCCGCGGAGCCGGAACTGGACCCCGGGATCGATCGTGCAGGCCCGCCACGGCGTGAGGGAGGACCGCGGCGACGGGGAGGCTCGCGGCCATCGTCGCGCCCGGGTCGTAGTCGAGGGAGATGCCGTTTGATATGATCGTCAGGCAAAGCGGCGCGCAATGGCCGACCGCCGCGATCATCACGGCACTTTGGCCGGCCCCGAGCAGCTCGCCGCTCTCGCCGCTCAGGTCGATTCCGACCAGCGCCACCACTCCGGCGAGGCCGATGAGCATGCCGAGCATGCGGGTGCGCGTCGGTCGCAGCTCGGTGTGATCGAACCGGAGCGCGGAGACGGAGCGATGAGCAGTGGGACGGTCGCGATCACGATCGCCGCAACCAGAGGAGTCGACATGCTGCTCGCCCGCGGCGATAGCGGGAACGACCACGACCATCTCAACCGTTGCGTGGGCCGGAGATCCAGCCGCGCGGCCCCCGCAGCAGCATCTCGATCCCACCCCCGCGGAGCGCGGGCGGAGAGCAGCCCGGCGCCGAGCACCAGCCGCGCCGGACGGGAGCGACGGCGAGGATGCCGTCGATCCACCGCGACACTTGATGAAGAGATACGGGACGCCCCAGATCGCCCGCGGAAGCGCCGCGAACGCGCACCATGCCCGCCGGCTCAATCGGGCCAGGATTGCAATCAGGCGCTGGGGCGCGCCTTTAGGCGCGACCCGCTTGATGGAGCGCGGGGGCGTAGTTCCACGAACTGGCGGCTCCGTGCGCCCGCTCTCGAGGGCCTCGGCGGCGTCGAGCAGCAGCGCGTCCGCGGCCCGGAGGCGCCGAGCAGCTGCAGGCCCGCCAGCGAGCCGGCGTCCAGGCCGACGGGAACGCTGACGCCCGGGACGCCGGTCAGGTTGGCGATCACGCCCTGGCGGGCGTTGCCGGCGTCGGCTGACGTCACCCCGGAGGGCAGCTCGATCATGGGGTCTGCGGAGTCGATGACGGCAGCGCCGCCGCGGGCGCAATCGGCCAGGCGAGCAGGTCGATCCGACTCAAAGAGCTGCAGCGAGGTTGCGACGCGCCTGAGCGCGCAGCCAGGAAGGCGCGTGCGGTGGGGCTCGCACCCGGAATCAGAGGCCACCGGCTTGAGGACACCGCAGGTTGAGGCACGCCGGGCTCACTCGGGGAGTACGCGTTCAGGTTGAGCGGAGTCAGGTGGGCCGCCTCCTCCGATTGAGCGACCAGACACGGCCGCGCAGTGGAGAGGATCAGGTCCTAGATCGGCGGCTCGAAACCTCGATCAGATCGCCGCCTGCACCTCGGACCGCGGCAGACTCGGGTGCTGGATTCTGCTGAGCCTCGCGGACGCCGGGCGCGCTGTCGCTCCAATGGGGGTCCCGGATCGCCGATCCGCAGCCTCACTAACGGGTTGCGCTTGCGGCGCACCTCGCCTATATCGGCGCCGAGGCTCCACTCACCGGAGCATCGCCGAGGCGAGCAGGCGGCAGTCGGCGGCGTCGCCTGGCAAGAGTGGTCCCGAGACGATCGTCTCCGTGTTGCGGATGTGGTGGCCCTCCATCGCCGGGCGGCCGAAGGTCGGCTTCAGGCCGGTGAGGGCCGCAGTAGGCGGCTCGGATGGCGGATCGATCCGAGTCCGTCGGCGCCGATCGCGCCCGGGCACGAGCCCGCCGGCGACGCGGACGCGTGCGGGACACGCTCCTGGGGAACCCGCCGGGGCAGCGGTCGAGTCCCAGGGTTTTGTGCGCGGCTCCGTAGACCGAGGTGTTACCCGTGCCGCGCGGGCCGAGCTACCGTGCATATTGACCGAGTCCGGCGATCACCGCGCTCCCGCGTCCCGCAGGGCGCTGGTAGGGGCCCCGACTCGCCGGGGCTGGGTGGCGACTCCGCAAGGCACCCGCCGCCGCGCCGACCGTCTCGGCGCGCCAGGGGAGAACGGCCACTCGTCGCCCGATCGCGACCGGCACGCCCGCGCAGCTGCATGCCGTCCGGGCGCCGCCTCGGCATCTCGCGCGACTGATCCGGGAACGTCGCCGACGATCTGCTGATTCAGCTCAGAGGTTGCGCTCCTCGGGTCTCGCCAGGCAGGCATCGAGCAGCTCGCCGGCGTCAGATCTCAGCCCGAGGCGATTCACGCGGCCTGTTCAGCGGAGGAAGGCTCGAGGGCGGGTCATCCCGGCGGGAGGGAGGAGGTCCGCGGGCGTCGTGCTCCACCCAACGTCCAGATCGGTGTCTGCGACCATAGATTCATGCCCACGGCTCCCAGATCGACCAGACGCCCGCCATCCTGGCGCGCTCAGTCGTATCGGCCTCGATCCCGAAGCTCTCCGGGGCCGAGTCGAGGTGGCGCTGGAAAGGCGCGGATCCGGCCTCGCATGGGAAACTCGCAACCCCACTACCGACGGTCAGAGCCGACGCGGGTTCCACGCTTGCCGGACCCCACGCAGCCCTCCGGGCCAATGACGTGACTCAGTGAGAGTCCCGCGGGCCACCACGCTCACGCCTTCGCGCGCCTGCACCTGGCTCGCCATCGCTGTTGCCATCGCCCAGTGTTCATCACGGCGCGCTCGCCGCAGTCCTCGCCCCCCTGCCGGGCGAGGCGGTTGGCAGCGCACGCTGCGCGTCGGCGGTGCTGGGCGCCGGCCGCTCCGGCGACTCCCTCGTGCCCGACGAGCTGCCGGGCGATCGGAGGGCGATATTGACCAGCTTCAGGACTCGATCACCGAGGGCGAGCAATCCCGCTTCGCCGTCTCCTTCCGGGGGCGGATCGTTGCCTGGTCGATCAAGACCGGCGCCACAGCGCTGAAGCCGAACCCAGAACAACGACAACCAGAAGCGAGCGCTCGACTTCGTCGTCAAGACCTTCGGCGGCACCCCGAAGGCCCGGATCTCGGTCCTGACCGGCCGATCATGAAGTCAGATCGGACAGGGGCACCCGATCTACAAGCTCAAGTCGCCAGTCGCCGGTCGAGACCTCTCCTCGCCACCTGGGCCAGACGACCCACGCTTCACCCTTGACGCGCCACTGCGGCCAGTGAAGCCGAACAACATCGTCGCGCTGGCCGTTCTGCGGCCTGGGCGCCCGCCTTCGCGATCCAGCAGAGCGCCAGCACGAAGTGGGTGGCGAGCCGCAAGCGCGGCAAAGTGCAACGAGACCGCGGACATTCTCGCCGGCACCCGCAGGACGCCCCCGGCTCGCAGCGCGCCGCTTTCGGCTGCACCTACAACACCGCCCGCCTGCTCTACTCGGCGACCGCGTCGCCGCCCAGACGAAACGGCCGCGCCGCCAAGAAAAGAAGCCGAGCTGCGCATCTGCTGGCATCTGGCACTATCAGCTGATCGAGCGATTTCCTGGCTCAGGGCCACGGGAAATCCTTCAGCGTTAATCGTGCTCCACGCAGTGGTCGATCATGGAGAGCACTCAGCGGAGGAGTTCAGCCGCTGCGATGATCTCAGTTCGCTACGACCGACGAACTGAGAAGTGATGGCGGATCGCACTCAAGACGACTCTATTTCACCGACGGCGACATCGTCGAGGCTGGCGAGAGGGCTGAGCCGGCCGAAGGCCTCAGGCATGAATCCGAGCCCCTGAGAGCGGCGGGCTGGCTACCCGCAGGCCTTTGGGTTCTGCTCGCACTGCTTCTCGAAGGCCTCCTGGGAAGCATCCGACCGGTGGCGCGACGTCGTTGGTCGCGGAGTCCGGCAGGTTCGGGTTGGTGCAGTTTTGGCGGGCCGCTACCACCGTTGCCGTTGCCAGTGTTCCTGTGGATGTGCTGGTGGTCTGGCGACATGGTCGTAGTGGCCGGGATCGGCGAGGTGATGGACGGATCAGACGGCGAGCGCCGCGTGTTTCCGCGCCGGAAGTCGTCTCGCCGCAGCCCTGCAATCGCCAGCCCCAGGGCGGTGTCTGACGCGAGGGCCCGGGTCCACGGAGCCGTCCGAGCGCCGGCTGGCGGCATCCTGCTGAAGACGATCGGCGTCGACCCAATCAAGCTGATTACCGACACCCGACAGGCCTGCGGGTTCTCCGGGGCCTGACCAGCGCGGACTCAGAGGGTGCGAGCAGAGTCGCGGCGACGACGCATCTCCTCACCGGTCGACGACGACGCCGTCGGCCGGACTGGCGACCGCCTCCCTGCCGGGCCGGTGCTCGAAAGTCCAGGTAGTCCTGTTCCGGGTTCTGCACGGCGCGCACAATACCGTTGCGCCGGATGCGAGTGCTCATCTTCCACGGCTACCTGCTGCGCGGGACCGGCTCGAACGTCTACAACGCCAGCCTCGCGCAGGCGCTGACGCGCGCCAGGGCCACGAGGTCCACCTGCTCTGCCAGGACCGGCGCGCCGACAGAGCTCGACTGGGTTGCGGGACCAACGAGAACGTCACGGTCGCACGTCCCGGACATCGGCGGCTACTGCCCGGTGTTCGTCGCCGACCGCTACGAGGGCTTCGAGGTCAAGACGTTCCCCGAGCTCACCGACGCGGAGCTCGACCGCCTACCTGGACGCGAACGTCGCCGCCGTCGCGTCGGTGGTCGAGGAATCACGGCGGACCGGACGCGCCCTGGCGAACCACCTGATCATGGGACCCGTCGATCCTCGCGCGGGCCGGACTGGCGCTTCGCGATCAAGGTCCACGGCTCCGGACCTCTCCTGCGCGAGACCGCACCCACGAGCAGTTCGTCCCCTCATATGCGCGAGGGCACCGACGGCGCGCGGGGATCCTCGCGGGCTCCTCCCACACCGCCGCAGATCCTCTACGAGACCGTCCCTGACCCGACGCTGCCCGGCGCGGACCAGGCTCGGGCCGCCCGGCGTCGACGTGCACCGCTTCACACCGCGTCGAGCCCGTCGAGGCCGGCGGCGCAACCTGGACGCCGCTGCGCGGGCGACTCGGCTCGCCGAGGCCCCGGCGGCGGGCGAGGCAGGACTCCTTCGGCGCGGGACGGCGCGGCGATCGCGGCTTCGCGTCCTCCGCGCGTGGTCAGGACGGGGGACGACGCGTGCTCTCTACGTCGGCAAGTTCTGCGGTCAGCAGGGCGTCGATCTGCTCGCGCGCCGCCTGGCGCCAGTCCATCGCAGAGCGGGTGGCCGCGGGCGTTAGCAGGCACCCCGGCTGCTGTTCGCCGGCTTCGGGGCCTTCGAGCAGGGTCTGCGCGACGCTGGTCGAGACGCGCTCGGCCGTGGCGACCTCGAGGCGCGCCCTGCCGGGTCGCTGCGCGCGGCCGCGGCTACGAGGCGACGACGACGCGCCGCTGCCCATCCTGGGTTCCTCACCGATCCGCGACGGCTACGCGGAGGCAGCCCGCCAGGCCGCCGGGACGATGCTGATCGGAGGACGGCTCGCGCACGACGGGGTGGCCGACGTGATGCCCGTCGCCGACACCTTCGCCATGACCAGCACCTGGCCCGAGTCGCTTCGGCATGGTGCCAGCCGAGTCGGCGGCCTGGGGTGCCGCCCGTCTCGGCGGATCACTCCGGGATGCGCGAGGTCTCGCAGCTGCTCGCCGAGGCGCTCGACCCGGACCTGGCCCCGCTGCTCAGCTTTACCGTGGGCCCGAGGGCCGTCACCGGCTGGGGCCGGCTGTCGGCTGGCTGGCCCTCGATCCCGCGCAGCGCCATGAGGCGGGCCTCGCACTGGCAAGCCGGGTCGATGAGCTCTGGAGCTGGGAGGGGTCGCCGCGGGCGTGATCGCCGCCTCGCGCGCGGGGAGCTCGACGAGCTGACGCCAGTCGGTCACGTAGGTGACCAACCCCGACGTGGGGCGTGCTTCAGGTTCCCTGAATAGAATGCCGCCAGTGCGGGGCGTGCCGATTCCAAAGCTGATCGCGGCGGTGATCGTTGCTCACGGTCAGTCACCTCGGTGATCATGCTGATCCCGAACTGGGACGGCGAGCGGCCTCGACCGCCGCGCCAGATCGACGATCTGCTCGACGTGATGATCGTCCTCTCGTCGTTCGTCTTCTCGCTGGTGATGGTGATGCTCTTCTACGCGCTCTGGAAATTCAAAGCCAAGCCGGGCGACGAGTCCGACGGCGCAGCCGATCCACGGCAACACCCGGCTCGAGGTCGCCTGGACCGCTGATCCCGACGATCATCGTGCTCTTCGGCGCGCGCCTACAGCTGGATCGGTGCTCGACGACATCGAAGCGACCGACCAGGACTCGCTGACGGTCGACGTCTTCTCCCAGCAGTACGCCTGGAGCTTCGGCTACCCGGGCAAGGGCATCGCCTGGTCGCAGGGCGAGCTGCACGTGCCGGTCGACCGCCAGGTCGAGTTCAAGATGCACGCGCTGGACGTGATCCACTCCTTCTGGGTGCCGGAGTGGCGGATCAAGAAAGACAACGTCCCCGGCATCACGACGACCGCGCGATCGTCACCCCGGACAAGGTCGGCGCCTACCAGCTGATCTGCACCGAGCTCTGCGGCTTCGGCCACGCCGACGATGCGGGCCAAGGTCGTGGTCGAGCACGCCGGCAGACTTCCGACGAATGGGTCGCCGGCCTGACGACAAGTCCGCCGACCCCGGCAGAATCGATCGCCGAGGACGCGGAGACCACACCCGGTGACCGCATCGAGCGCCGGCGGGGCATAATGGAGGACGATCGCTGATGGTCGGCCGCGATCAAGCGGCCGGGCTGGATTCGAGGCGCTGCTGGCGCGATCTCGCGCTGCCGCCTTCGGCTTCGCCCTGGTCGTCGTCCTGCGCGAGATCTCCGGCCTGCCGACCTGCCAGACCGAGCAGACCGGCTACCCGCATGTGATCGTGCCCGCTGATCACCGCGCCCGCTCGGCTTCCTCGTCGGCTTCGGCTGCTTCGACTACTGGCTCCGCTGGGCGGTCGGGCATGCCGACGATCCCCGAGCGACCACTCCAGCCACGGCGCCAAGAGCTGGAAGGACTACTTCCGGTTCAACACCGATCACAAGGTGATCGGCATCCAGTACATCTGTCACGACCTTCTTCTTCTTCTTCGTCGGCGGCCTGATGGCGATGCTGATCCGCGCCGAGCTCGCCCAGCCGGGCACCCAGATCGTCGACGCCGCAGACCTTCAACGGCCTCTTCTCCGACGCACGCGGCGCTGATGATCTTCGTCTTCGTCATCCCGGTCTTCGCCGGGATCGCGAACTACGTGCTGCCGCTGATGATCGGCGCGCCGGACATGGCGTTCCCGCGCCTGAACGCGCTCAGCTTCTGGATGCTGCCGATCGCCGGGCTGCTCTTCGTCGGCAGCTTCCTCGCGCCGGGCGGCGCCTTCGACGCCGGCTGGACCGGCTACGCGCCGCTCTCGACCGGCGCGCCGTTCGGCCAGTCGTTCTTCAACCTGGGCGTGCAGTTCGCCGGCGCCTCCTCGATCGCGACCGCGCTCAACTTCCTGGTCACGATCATCACCATGCGCGCGCCCGGGATGAACTTCTGGCGCATGCCGCTGCTGGTCTGGGCGAACCTCTCGACCTCGCTGCTCGGTCGTCGCCGCGACGCCGTTCATCGCCGGCGTCGCAGTTCATGGTCCTCTTCGACCGCGTCCTGCACACGAACTTCTTCCAGGCCGCGGTCGGCGGCGACGTGATCAGCTACCAGCACATCTTCTGGTTCTACTCGCACCCGGCCGTCTACATCATGATGCTGCCCGGGTTCGGGATCATCTCGCGAGGTCATCTCGACCCACGCCCGCAAGCCGATCTTCGGCTACCGGCTGATGGCGCTGGCGCTGATCGGGATCGTCGTCCTCAGCTACTCGGTCTGGGCGCACCACATGTTCGTCGCCGGCATGTTCAGCTGGCTGCGGGTGCCGATGATGATCACCACGCTGCTGATCGCGGTGCCGACCGGGATCAAGATCTTCTCCTGGCTGGCGACGCTCTACTTCGGCAAGATCCACACTAGATCGACGGCGATGCTGTTCGCGCTCGGCTTCATCGTCACCTTCACGATCGGCGGGATCAGCGGCGTGATGCTCGGGCATGGTGCCGATCGACATCCACGTCTCCGACACCTACTTCATCGTCGCCCACATCCACTTCGTGCTCTTCGGCGGCTCGGTCTTCACGATCTTCGCCGGCATCTACCACTGGTTCCCGAAGATGACCGGGCGGATGTACGACGAGAGGCTCGGCCGGCGTCCACTTCTGGCGGACGCTGGTCGGCTTAACCTGGCACCTTCATCCCGATGCACTGGATCGGGATGGACGGGATGCCGCGCCGCGTCGCCGACTACGCCGCCCAGTTCGGCAACTGGAACCTGCTGATCAGCTGCTGCGCGTTCCTGCTCGGCGCCGCTCAGCTCGGTCTTCCTCTACAACATGATCGTCAGCTGGCGCTTCGGCCCGACGGCCGGGCCGAACCCGTGGCGCGCGAACTCGATCGAGTGGCAGGTCTCCTCGCCGCCGCCGATCTTCAACTTCGACGAGATCCCGCGCGTCGTCGGCGGCCCGTACGAGTACGGCGTTCCCGGCGCGAGGCACGTGATCATGCCCGGCGAGGAGTCGGAGGTCAGAAGCCCAAGAGCCGGGGTGGGGACGCCCACGTGACCGAGAGACGCGACCACTCCAGGCGAGGAGAGATCACCGACGTCGGCACCCCCTCGGAGCACGCCTCCGAGGTCGTGGCGGCGCAGATCGCGACCTTCGGCGACCGAGCCGCCCACGCGTGAGGGCGTCAAGCGGTCTGGTCTTCCTGAACGAGGTCGCCGGCGGGCGCAAGCTGCTCACGGCCGTCGCGCGAGCTCGCCGACGCCGGCGCCGACTACTTCGGCGTGGTCGCTCCCAGAACCTGCCGATCGTCGGGCCAGCTGGTCGACGCGCGAGGAGCGCCGATGACGCCGCGCAGAGCCCGGGTCGAGGTGACGATGTCGGTGCTCGCGCGAGTTCGGGATCGACTCCGGTAGGCGCGGTGATGGATCCCGAGCCCGTCGCTGGCGCTCGACGACGCGGTGCGCGCCGCACGAGCCCGATGACATCCTGCTCTCCTGCCTCTACGACACCCGCTTCGGGCTGACCCGCAAGGACCTGGTCGAGTGGGCCAGAGGCCCGCTACCGAGCCGAGGTCGACGCACATCCCGGTCCGCGTCGACGACGACGCGATCCGCTGGGACGTGACCCACACGCTGGTCGTCGCCACCCAGACGGTCGACCAGCACGGACCTGGTCGAACCGGCTCGAGGAGCGCGCCAGGAGCAGCCCGCACCGCTACACGTTCATCTGCCCGCGCTCCGAGCGACGATCAGCCGAGCGGAGATCGCGTCCACGACCTGGCCGCGACGCTCGCCGAGCTGTACCGCGCCGAGATCGACGCCACCGGCCAGCCGATGAGCCCCGACCCGTTCCACGCGGTCGAGAACGCGATCGAGCACTACCGGATCGACGACATCCTGATCTCGACCCTCGCGGGCGAGCAGTCGCAGCTGGCTCGAGGAGGGCCTGATCGAGCAGGTTCAGCGACCTCACCGACAAGCCGGTCGAGCACATCAGAGTCGAGCACCGAGCCATGTCAGCGCCACGACAGGCGAGCCGCGCGCCGTCGGCGCGGGGAGGCCGCCTGATGGAGATCCGCCATCGGTCGCCGTCGGCCACGAGCCGAGGAGCACCACGCTCATCCGCCGGAGGCCAACCAGAGCTCGCGGATAGACCGCCAGACCCTCGGGATCCTGCTCTTCATCGTCTCCGAGGTGATGCTGTTCGGGGCGTTCTTCGCCTCGTACTTCTTCCTCCGGGTCGTCGCCAACGACGGCCGCTGGCCGCCGCGACCCGTATCGAGCTGCCGGTCGCGGTCGCCGGGATGAACACCGCGATCCTGGTCTCCTCGAGCTTCACGATCCACTGGGCGCTCGAGTCGATCCAGCAGCGACAACCGCCAGCGGGCTGCAAGACTGGGACTGGTCACTGACCTTCCTGCTGGGCGCGCACCTTCCTCTTCATCCAGATCAACGAGTACGTCCACATCGGCTTCAGCGCCCGCGACGACGCCTTCGGCTCGATCTTCTACGGCCTCACCGGCCTGCACGGCGCCCACGTCATCGTCGGCCTGATGCTGCTTGGCGATCGCGAACGATCCGCGCCTTCCGCGGCCACTTCGGCCCGAGGCGAAGGACCATCTCGGCGTCGAGGTGCCCGGCATCTACTGGCACTTCGTCGACGTGATGTGGATCATCGTCTTCACGACGGTCTACGTCCTCTAGAACCCCTGCTAGGGCCTCCCATACGCTGCCTTCACCTGGTGTGGCGGTCCGTCGCCACCGGCCCGCCCGTGGCGAGCACGCGTTCGAGCGTGTCGAGAGCGAACGAGACATCGTCCGAACTGTTAAAGAAGTGAATCGAGAACCTCGTCGATCCGAAGCGCGGGGAGACAATCACTCCCGATTGATTCATCCACGCAGCCACCTGCTCGCCGTCGCGCTCCGGGGAAACGTGCGGTGACGATGCCACTTCGCCGCTCGTCCTCGCGTGGCGTGATCACCTCGGCTCCCAGGTGTTCGAGCCCTCGGTGAGCGTCGAAGCCAGTTTCAGGTTGTGCTCGAGGATCCGATCGGCGCCGATCACCGAGATCTGCCTGATCGCGGCCGCCAGCGCAACGCCGGCGGCGTAGGACATGGTCGCGTACTCGAGTCGCTCGACCACCGACGAGGCCAGCCTGAGCGAAGAGGCGTGCAGCGACCAGGGGTCGACCGCACTCCTCCATCCGACGAAGGGAGGGTCGAGCCGCTCGAGCAGCCGCTCGCCGACGTAGCAGAGCGCCGCGCCGAAGGGCCCGCAGAGCCACTTGTAGCCCGCGCAGAGCAGCGCGTCGATTCTCACGCTGGAGAGATCAATCGGAACCGCCCCCAGCGACTGCGAGGCATCGACGACCAGCAGGGCGCCGTTGGTCTCGGCCAACTCCGAGAGCTCCTCGAGCTGGTAGCGAAAGCCGGTCGAGTACTGGACGTGGCTGACGCTGATTGCTGCGGTTCGCTGGTCGACGGCCTCAGCGAGCCCCTCGAACGAGAGCTTGGCCGGGTCCCCGGCCGCTGAAACCAGGCGGACCTCCGCCCCGGTGTCTCGCGCGACCCTCATCCAGGGATAGGTGACGGTGGGGAACTCGAGGTCGATTGAGACCACATTGCTGCCGCTCTCTGGACGCAGCGACCAGGCGATCTGCGAGAGCGCCTCAGTGACGCTTGTCGTCACCGCGACCTGTTCGGCCGGTGCGCCGAGCAGCGCGGCGCCCTCGCGGCGCGCCTGCTCGAGGACGCCCACCTCGGTCGGCTCATCGAACCAAGTGGTGCCATACAGGCCGAGCTGGCGCTGGAACTTCTCCTCCTCGGCCAGGGCGCTCCGCGACATTAGACCGATCGAGGCCGTGTTCATGTAACAGATGTCGTCGAGTGAAGGGAACTCGCCCGCGGGGGCCAGCGAGGCGTCGAGCGCGGGCCCGCCTCAAGCTGGACTTTCCGTGGTTGCTGGCGCTCCTAGCAACTCCAGCAGCACACTCTGCGAGTCGTCCCCGCACGATGATCTCTACGTTCTCCTCCGACATCGTCCTCGCAGTATCCCCCGCGAAGTCAGCGAAGCCGCTCCGGATCGTCAGCTTCGAGATCGGGTGAGGTCCGGACAAGATCAACGCTTGCCTTTCGCTCAGAAGGCTGCGGATACCCCTTGTACATCGGCCAGGGCTAATGCGATGACCAACCTCGGTCATCGTCAAGAGCTTCACCATCGAGTGACAGCAATCCCGAAAAGAAAAGGAGCGGCCCGCGCCTAGCTAATGCAGGACCGCTCCCTCTGAGGTGACAACGACCCATGCGAAGAGAAGCTTCCGAATGAGCGTCGGTGAGTCGCCAGACGTAAAGCGCCTACTCCGACAGCCCGGCGGCTTCGATGGAAGAGATTCGGCGGAGGACCGGGGTGGTGTGGTGACGTCAGGGGGCGTTGGGCGAGCCCGCGCCTGGGAAGCCTCCACCGCCTGAGTGCCGGATTCGGGGTTGCCGCCGGCCGGGCAGAGTCGTCTGAGCGTCACGGGAGTCCCGAGCCGCAGCCGGTGGCAGCGAGTGCCGGGACCAGCAGCGCAAGGGTGAGAAGCCGAATTCACGCATCGCAACGGCAGGCTATGTGCCGGCGCAAACCGCTGGGTGTGCGCCCGCCTATGATCGCCTCGTGTCCCCGCCGTCCACACCGCAGCCCCATAACCCGCTGAAGCGGGAGGCGGACATGTTCCGCGTCCTGATCATGTTCGCCATCGCCGCCGCAGATCGTGATCGCGGTGGCGCTGCTGTTCGGCTCATTGGCCGGGCTGATCACGTGGGGTCATCCTCGTCGCCAGCGATCGGCCTGTGGCGAACCCTGGAACCACGATCAGGACTGGACGCCGCTGCGGGTCGGACCCCGGCCGAGCGCTAGCGCCAGGGCCTACTTCTTGCCGCCGCTGGCGGCTGCGCCGCCACCGCCCCCGGTTGCACTCCGCGCCTCCGCCGGCGCGGCGGTCTGGAGGTAGGAGACCAGCGCTGCCGGAGCTGTAGTCCGGCTGGAAGAGGTCTGGCCGGAGTTCTGGGGCATCACGTTGGGCGGGTAGCCCGGGGTGATCTGGGCGTTCAGGTCGGTGATCGGCTGGGAGATCTGCTGAGCGCTCGCATCCCTTCAGGGCATCGTCGAGGTCAGGGCCGGTGGTGCCGGATTGTGCCGTGCCTGCGAGTGTGGCAGCCGCCGCAGTTGGTGGCGAAGAACTGCGGCGGTGCGAAGACCGGCGGCTTGGTGCCCGGCACGCCACGCGACGCTCGCGACATATGCGGCGACGTCGTTCAGGTCATCCCCCCGGTGACCAGGTCGGCAGAGGCATGCTTGCGCTTGACCTGCTCCGGCACGCGTGGCAGGGCGGGGGTTCTCGACCTGCGCCTATGATCACCCCCTCCGAAGGTGTCCGGGTCTTGACCGTTGGCGCGCGCTTCCTTTGAAGGCGTAGTCGAGATTGGGCCGACCTGGGCGGTGGACCCCCGCGGCGGTGAGCGTGTGGCGGCCTGCCGCGCTGCTGCGTGAACAGTTGCTTTGAGCGTACGTGAAAGCTG
>ERZ1370068.5638-contig-4658_pt1 | contig 37619 bp, 40 predicted proteins | sample MGYA00561227_ERZ1370068 | MGnify/ENA primary metagenome ERZ1370068 (study PRJEB38410, sample SAMEA6850437) | metagenome | study: Metagenomic assessment of the ecological functions of the soil: analysis of the soil microbiota associated with the...
GGTATGCTTCGTTCAGTTGCAGTATTGCTAAGTACGCCGGGCCACGTCGGGCGGGTGGACGCGCCGACGGCCACCCTGGCCTCGCGACGTGCCGGGGCTGTGGCTGGTAACCGGCGCGGCGTACCGGGGCCTGGGGCCCGCCGGCGTGCATCGCTGGGGCCAGGGCTGCAGCGCCGATGCCGCGCTGGCCACGGTCGGTCAGGCATGACCACGGCGCGTCAGGACACGCCCGAACCGTCGCGAGCCGCGATCTCCGGACGCTCATCCGCCACCTTCTAGGCTCTTGCTCCATGCGCCAGCTCGGAGGCGGCCCGTGGGATCACGGCCATCCGGAGCGCTCGTGGGGCTGCTGGGGCTGGCGGCGTGGCACGTAGTGCCGACACCAGCGTCCGCTGGCGCCGACCGACGAGGTGGCCGACGCGGCTGCCGGCCGCCGTCGGCCAGCGTCCGACGACGACTTCGTCGCCGTGACCCTGCCGGTCACCGGGCGCCGGACGACGACGGCCGCCCCGGTCACGATCGCCAATGACGACCACGGCCAGCCACGTTGCCGCAGCCGGCGCCGCCGCCCGATCCCAACTGGCCCTGGCCCCGGCCGTGGAGCTCGGGCTCCGTCGAGATCCCAAAGATCGGCGTCGACCGGCCGCTGTGGGAGGGCGTGACCCCTCAAGACCCTCGACCGGGGTCCCGGCCACTGGCCGGGGACGGCCATGCCCGGTCAGGCTCGGCAACACGTCGTCATCGGCGGGCACTGCGTCAGCCACGACAAGCCGTTCCGGAACATCGACCAGCTCGTGGCCGGTGACCCGATCGTCATGACCTTCAACGGCGTCGCGAGCATGTACATCGTGACCAGGCGCGCAGGTCGTCACCCCCAACGACACCTGGGTCATCAACCAGACGCCGGAGCCACACCGCGCTCCCTCTTCGCCTGCCACCCGCCGGGCTCCACGAAGTTCCGCTACGTCGTCTTCGCCAAGCTCGCCGGTACCTGAGCCAGCGCCCGTCCGATGGCCGTCCACCTGCAGGCTCCGCCGAGCCCGTTCCTCCCGCCGCTGCCGCCGTGACCCGGCGCTGCCGGCGCGGCGGCGGTGGGCGCCGGCGCGCTGGTCGCCGCGCCACTTCCCCCGTGGGGCTGGTGGCCGCTCGCCTTCGTCGGGATCGCCATCCTCGACCGCCTGATCGCCGACCGCCCGGCCCGCTCCCGCTTCGTCCGGACCCGGCTGTTCAGGGTGCGGGCTGGCTGGCGCCGGGGATGGGGGTGGATGTGGCCCCTCACTGCGCCGGGCTACATCGTCGCAGTGGCGGCGTACTCGGGCTACCTGGGCCTGGCCGCGGCCATCGCCCCCGGCCCGCTGAGCCGCCTGGCGGCCCTTGCCCGCGGCGCTGACGATCATGCCGAGGCCATCCCGCTTCGCCTTCCCGTTCGGCGGCGTTGCCCTGGCGTCGCTCGGCATCAGCCAGGCCTTCTGCCCGCTCAGCCAGACCGCCCGCCTCGGCGGCGTGATCCTGCATCACCTGGCTGACGTTCGCCCAGCGCGGCCGCTGGCGCGCTCTCGGCCGCGTGGGCAGCGTCGGGCGCCAGGCCATCGCCCTCGCCGCGATCCCGGTGGCGCTGATCGCACTGGGGACGCGTCGCCCGTCCGGTCACGACAACGGGCGGACCCTCACAGTCGCCCCGTCAAGGCGGCGGTCCGCAGGCGCGCAGCGCCGCCGACACGGCCGAGCGTCGAGTTCGACCGCCACCTCGTCCGCCACCCGCGCCGATCGACCGACCGGTCGACCTCGTGTCTGGCCGAGAACGTCATCGACGTGAACGGCGTCGCGCTCGCCGACAGCCCGGAGCGGGCCGCGGCGTAGCCGCGGAGGCGCAGCCGGCTCGCAGTGCCGTATCGCGGTCGGCGTGACCGAGGACGAAGGCGAGCACTTCACCAACGCCCAGATCCTGGTCACGCCCGACGGGCAGCTGGCCAGTCGCTACGACAAGGTGCGGCGGGTGCCCTTCGGCGAGTACATGCCGCTGCGGGGCTTGCTGAAGGCACTCGGGCGCGCTGACTCTACCTGGTGCCCGCGGCGCGCTGCCTGGGACCGCAGCCCACGGTGTCGACCTGCCGTCCGGGCGACCGGCCGCCGTGATGATCGTGGGAGGTGTTCTTCGGCGGCCGGGCCCGGGACGGCGTCTCGCGCGGCGGGACGCTCCTCTCAGCCCCACGAACGGCTCGAGCTACACGGGCACGATCACTCCAGACGCAGCAGCGAGTCGCCTCGTCGCGGCTGCGGGCGCTGGAGAACGGCCGCTGGGTCGCCCAGGTGGCACCGATCGGGCTTCTCGGCCTTCGTGACGCCGTCCGGCCAGGTCCTCGATCGGATTACGGGCATCAGCGAGCAGGCCGTGCGGTACCGCACCGTCGAGCCTGCGCGACGGCCGCACGATCTACGGCCGCATCGGGGGAGAAGCCGGTCGTCGGGGCGGCGATCGTCGTGGTCGTGGCCGGCCTCCCTCCTCGCGGGGGTGGGACCGGCATGGCGCCGCGGGCGGGGTCGCGAGACCGCGGGGGCGGCGTCAGGACGGCGGCGCGGATGGCGCCGCGGCCCGGCGGCGCCGGGGACGTGGCGGCGGTCGACGACCCCGAGCGGGGCCAGTCGGCGATGAGCGACTCGTAGAGACGGGTCGTTCCGGGCGACGGTCCTGCCCGTACATGCGCTCCGCACACTCGACGTAGGCCCGGTACTGCGCACACCATGGTCCGGTGCCGGCGCGCCGTAGCAGCGGATGAGCCGGCGGTGGGCGTCCTCGTCGCAGCTCTCGTGCCGGAGCAGCTGGCGGCTCACGGCGGCCGCGGCCTCGACGTCGCCCATGCCGAGGCGGATTGCCCAGCCGGTTGGCCGCCTCGACGTACAACAGCCGGAGCCGGTCCCGATCGGTCAGCGCCCACTCCTCGTACGGCGAGTCGCACAGGTACTCCCTGGCGTAGCAGGCCGTCGCCCGCTCGTAGGCGGCGGCTGCCGTGAGGATCGCCTGCCTGCTCGGCTGACCGGTTGTGCCGCCGCTGGCCTCCATCTCCTCGGCGTCGCACCAGATGCTGAGCCCGGGGTCGAGCAGGTAGGCGTCGTTCTCGAACACCACGTAAAGCGGGTCCGGCCCGCCGTCCCGGGCAGGAGCTTGCGGAGCGCGGTGGTGATCGCCCGGTGCAGGTTCCGGCCGACGGACTCGAAGTCGCACCTGGGCCAGAAGAGATCGATGAGGACGTCTCGCGATCGGCTGGTGCCGCAGGCGAGCAGGCATTTCAGGACGGAAGCTCTTGGCGCCGTTGCGGGTCGAGCGGGTGTCCGTGGCGCAGGAGCTGGAACGGACCGAGCAGGTGCACCGCGAGGTCGACGGGAGCCTGCCGCCTGCGTGCCCATGAGGTTCTGCGGGCGCCGGCAGGCGCTGACCTGTGCGAGCGCCTGCAGCCCGGGGCCACCGGTCCTGCCCCGATGCCGGGGTCTGGCGCGGGCCTCGTCTCGCTGGTGCGACGGGTCCGCTTCAGACGCCCCTGGCCGACCTGGCATCGTCGTCACCGGTCCAGGCGGATCGGCCTGCCGGCGGGCACGAACGCAGCCGCGGCGACCGGGCCTCGAGGTGAGCCGGCCAACCGGCCCCGAGCCGTCGCCCGCCGCAACGTGTCGGCCGTGCCGGACGGCTCGGCTGCTGACGGTCTGGCCGTGGACGCGACGGCCAGGCCCCACACATCGGCCCCACAGACGTCGGTCAGGCACGCATCGGCCGCCACCGTACTCGGCCGCCGATCCATCGCTCGTGTCCGCGTAGCGGGCGATGACGGCCAGCAGGGCATTCAGGCGTTCGCGCGCCGCCGGCCGCGGCCGTCATGGCGTCGTCCAGCTGGCCGACTCCGCCTTCGACCTCCTGCACGCTTTCGCTTCAACCGCAGCCACTTCGTCGGCGGCGTGCACCATCGCCGCCAGCGCCGGATCGGCGCCGGCCTGCACGGAGACCCGAGGCGCTCCAGCTGGTCCAGCAGCTGCTGCCGCACCGTCCACCGACGTCGGCGAGGGGCGGCCTCGAGCCGCCGGCGATCGCACATGGGCTGGTGGACGACGGTGAGCCGGTCACGGGCATCGGATCAGCTGGTTCGGCCACGCACGCCGCCACTCACTCGTTCCAAGGCACGTCAGACCTTCTGTCGAGAGAAGACCGGGAGTTGAACATCAAGCCTGACCACCCCACACGTCCGGAGAACCGAGGCTCGATTGAGCGGTTCAGATACGCGCCGGGTGCCGGCATGCGTCACCGGCGCTCACCCCGTCCGGTGACGTCTGGCACGCGAAGCGATAATTGCGGGTCTGCTGAGCACGGCGACGCGCCTGGTGTGAGCGCGCCGTTCCCTACGCCTCGTCATCCCCCTTAACGACGAAAGGCAGGCCGATGACGACCTTCCGTGACCAACCTGTTCCTTCCCGATGCCGACCGGCGAGCTTCTCCTCGTGCTGCTGGACAACAACAGCGCGCCGTCGTCCTCGATCGAGGCGGCCCAGAACTTCACGCTGCGCGCAAGGAACTTCAACACCAACATCCCCGGCTGGCTGATCCCGGTCGAGATCAAGGCCTACGCCGACGAGCTCGGTGGCGCCTTCGACGGCCAGATCGGTCCTCCGCCGATCGTCAACCTGCCCAACCTCCCGTCCAGCGGCTCGGCCGACCTCGTGGTGCCGGGCGGCACGCTGCCCGACCTCCTCGACCGGCTCGAGCGTCTACCGCATCGTGGTCGTGATGGCGGGCGTCGCGGCGGACACGACCTGGCGGCCTTCGCCGAGGTCACCGCCTCCGTGCGCTGAGCTCGGCTCAGAGCACCCACATCGGTGGGCACGGCCAACCGGCCAGGCCCACCGGCGCGCCTCAGTTCTCGTCGCTGCTCCACGAGCGCGCTCGTCGTCACGCCGGGGCCCGGCCGTGACGCAAGGTGATCCCGCCCGTCCCGCCGTCGTGCAGCGGGCCGTGCGATCGCCCGGATCGATGACGACCAGGCGGGCGTCGCGGGCGTCGATCATCAGCCGCCGGCCGCAGTCTGCCTCGTCGCACAGGAAGACCAGCTCGCTCCTGGAGCGCTCCACCAAGGACATGGCGTGCCGTGCACCCTGCATGCTGCGGACCTCCTTCTGCCCCGCATCGTAGGCGGCCACCCGTTCGACCGCCGACCCGAGGTCCGGGACCGGTGCGTCCGGCCAGCGCACTGCCGAGCGCACCCTGCTGCCCTCCACACCACGTTCATGTCAGCGAATCGTGCACTCGGCAGTCGCCGGCGCGGGAGATGAACGCACGGCAGCGGCGGCGACGGTGGCGACGGAGTCCTACTCGAGCTCGGAGCAGCACGGTCACGGGACCGTCGTTGACCAGCTCGACCAGCATCTCCGTCCGGAACCGCCCGGTGGCGACGGTGGCCCCGAGCGCCTGCAGCTCGTCGGCGACGGCCTGCGACGAGCGGTTCGGCGTCCTCCGGCCCGGCCGGCCTTGATCCACGAGGGACGGCGCCCCCCGGAGGTGTCGCCGTAGAGCGTGAACTGGCTGACGACCAGGACCTCACGGGTGGTGTCGGCGACGGACCGGTTCATCACCCCGGCCTCGTCGTCCATGATCCGCAGGTGCCAGAGCTTGCCCGCGAGCTTGCGGGCCAGCTCGACCGGTGTCGCTGTGGGTGACGCCGACCAGGACGACAGAGCCCGGGTCCGATCGAGCCCACCAGCTCGCCGTCGACGGTCACGCTCGCCCGCGTCACCCGCTGCACCAGCCCTCGCACGAGTCGGGCACCCTAGCGGCGACACGTTGCGCACGACCGGGCGGCGTCGCATGATCACCGATCCGTGATCGTGCTGACGGCCGGTGACGCGACGGCCCGGGTCGATCCGCAGGCCGGTGGGCGGCTGGCCTCGCTGGTCGTCGGCGGCGCGGAACGCCTGGTCACGGGCTCGATGCAGGACGATCCGATGGTGTGGGGCTGCTATCCGATGGCCCCGTGGGCGGGCCGCCTGCGGCGGGGACGGCTCCACTTCGCAGGGCGCACGCTACCGGCTGCCCATCGACGCCGAACCCCACGCGATCCACGGGACCGTCTACCGTCGCGTCTGGGTGGTGGACGAAGAGGGGTCGATGGCTACTGGACTCGGCGGACTGGCCGTTCGCCGGCCACGCGCGGCAGCGCATCACGCTCGAACCGGGCCGGCTGCGGTGCCGGCTCGAGCTCCACGCCGACACGCCCACGCACCGGCGACGATCGGCTACCACCCCTGGTTCGCGGCTCGACCGTCGACCACTGGGTGCTCTACACGCCCGACCACGCGGTCTGCGTCGAGCCTCAGACCGGGCCGCCCGACGGACCCCACCTCGAACCGCACGTCGTCGAACCCGGCGCACCGCTCGTGCTGTCGATGGACCTGAGCTGGCCGGCATGAGGGGCGAGGGGGCTGGGGGATCATCGCCGCCGGCGTCGGCCTGGTCGCCGCCGCCAGCATCGCCGCGGTCGTCCTCTCCTCCGGGGGCGGCGACACCAGCCGCGTCAACGCCGTCAACGACACCAGCCTCGGCGCCCCGATCGTGCCGCCGCTCGACCCCGTGCGCGTCACGATCGCGACGACGCTGCCGCCGTCGACGACGGCCGCCATCGCCACGACCGCCGCCACGCTCGAGACGACGACCACCCCGGCGCCGCCGCCCACCGTCCTGACGACGCCGGCCCCGCCGCCCGCGCAGCTCGCCGCGGCCGGGACCCTCCTCGACCTCGGGATCGAGGGCACCGCGGGCAGCATCGTCATCGGCAACAGCGGAGGCCAGCCGCTGGACTGGGTGACCTCCAGCGACAACGGCCTCGTGACGGCCACGGCCGGCGGCACCCTCGGCCCGAAGCCAGCAGACCGAGGTCACCATCAGCGTCAGCCGCAACGGGCTCATCGAGGGCGACTACGAGGCCACGGTGTCGGTGCTCGGCGCCGGCAAGGCCATCCCCGTCGCCGTGCGCTGGCGGGTCGATCGGGCGCCCGTCGTCCACGTGACGCTGGATCCGCCGGGGCTGGCCGACGCCGCCACCTGTCCGGCTACGGCGAAGGACCTGACGGGCACGGTCTCGGCCTCGGTGATCGACGAGTCCTCCGTGGCCTCGGTCGTCATGACGTGGAGCGGACCCGGGCACGGGGACAGCTCGCCGATGACCGCGGGCGACCCTGGGACGTGGTCGGCCCCGGTCGGACCGCTCGTCGGCCCCGGTTCGTGGACGGTCGTCATCACGGCCACCGACGCCCGGGGCAACAGCGGTTCCGGGGCACGACGTTCGTCGTCACGGCCTGCCCGACGTCGACGACGACCTGACGGCCTCGGAGCGCCGAGTTACCCGACGGTAGGCTCCCCGCTCATGTACCCGGGGCCGGACGATCCGCTGCGCATCGCCTACCTCTCGTACCGGGGAAGCCGCACGTCGGCGGCCAGGGGTCTACACCACGGCACCTCACGAAGGCCCTCGTCGACCTCGGGCACCACGTGGACGTGCTCGGCGGCCAGCCCTACCCCGTGCTCGACGAGCGGGTGCAGCTGACCAAGCTGCCCAGCCTCGACATCTTCAACGACCACTACCCGGGCCGCTTCCCCGCCTACTGGGAGATCCGGCACCTGGGCGACGTGGTCGAGATCGCTCCAGTTCTCGACGGGGACCTTCAGCGAGCCCCTGGCGTTCAGCGTCCGCGCCTGGCAGGACCTGAAGCGCCAGCCGCAGGACTTCGACCTCGTCCACGACAACCAGAGCCTCGGCTACGGCCTGCTGGCCATCGAGCGGCTCCTGCCGACGCATCGTGCACGCTCCACCACCCCATCACCGTCGACCGGCGCCTGGAGATGGAGCACGCCCCGACCAGGCGCAAGCGGATCAGCGTCGGCCGCTGGTACTCCTTCGTCAAGATGCAGGCCCGGGTCGCCCGGCAGATGCCCCGCATCGTCGTCGTGAGCGAGAACTCGATCAAGGACATCCACGACGACATGGGCGTCGACACCGAGCGCATGCGCCTCGTGCCCGGTGGGCGTCGACCCCGAGCTGTTCCGGCCCCCGGCCCGAGATCGCCCGCGTGCCCGGGCGCCTGATCACCACCGCGTCAGCCGACGTGACCCTGAAGGGCCTCTCGTACCTGCTGGAGGCGCTGGCCAAGCTGCGCACCGAGCGCGACGTCACGCTGACCGTCATCGGCCGGCCCAAGCCGGGCGGGCGGGCCGCGGAGGCCATCGAGCGCCTCGGCCTGAGCCGACGCCATCACGTTCGTGTCCGGCGTGCCGGACGAGCGGATCGTGGAGCTGTACGCCGAGGCCGAGCCTGGCCGTCGTGCCCAGCCTGTACGAGGGCTTCTCGCTGCCCGCGGTCGAGGCCATGGCCACCGGGACGCTGCCTGGTCGCCACCGACGGGCGGCGCGCTGCCCGAGGTCACCGGGCCGGACGACGAGACGGTGCTGTCAGCTGCCCGGCCGGCGACGCCGACGCGCTGGCCGCACACCATCGCGCCGCGGGCTCGACCGACGCCGACCTGCGGGCCCGCGTCGGCGCCGCCGGCCGGCGAGCGGGTGATCGAGCGCTGGAGCTGGCGGCACTGCGCCCAGCTCACCGTCGACCAGTACCGCGAGGTCCTGGCCATGCCGCAGAACCAGGCGCAAGCTGGCGGCCCGGTACGCGCCTGCGACCCGGCAGCGGGCGCGCCGCTGATGCTCACCGTCCGCTACGAGCAGCTGGGCGCTGCGCCCGGGCGACCTCCTGCTCGACCTGGGCTGCGGCTTCGGCCGCCACGCCTTCGAGGCGGCCAAGCGCGGCGCCGCGTCGTCGCCTTCGACTACGCGCGACGCGGAGCTCAAGGAGGTGCGCAACACCTTCGGAGCGATGGCCGAGGCCGGCGAGGTCGGACCGGACTCGCTGGCCGGCGCCGTGCAGGGCGACGCCACCCGGCTCCCGTTCGCCGGACGGCGCCTTCGACCGGGTGATCGCCTCCGAGGTGCTCGAGCACATCCCCGACGACCAGGCCGCGCTCGAGCGAGCTGGCCCGCGTGCTGCGGCCCGGGCGGCACCATGGCGGTGACCGTGCCGGCGTGGCTGCCCGAGCAGGTGTGCTGGAAGCTCTCCGACGAGTACCACGCGCCGTTCGTCGAGCGGCGGCCACGTGCGCATCTACCGGGCGGCCGAGCGTGCGGGACCGCATGCGCCGGGCCGGCGTGGAGCCCGGCGCCTCGCACCGGGCCCACGCGCTGCACTCGCCGTACTGGTGGCTGCGCTGCGCGGTCGGACCGACCAACGACGACCATCGGGCAGTGGCGGCCTATCGGAAGGTGCTGGAGTGGGACATCGTGAAGGCGCCCGCGTGACCCGCTGCGCCGGAGCCGCGTCCTCAACCCGGTGCTCGGCAAGAGCCTCGTCGTGTACGCGCGCGAAGCCGCCGGCGTGATCGGCCCCTCGGCCGTCCCTGACATCGATGGCGTCCTCTCCGCCGACGAGGTGGCGGAGACTGCGGCGTCCATCGCCGCGCTGCAGCTCCCCATGCGGGATGATCCCCTGGTATCCCGGGCGGGCACTGCGACCCGTGGAACCACGTGGAGACGGCCATGGCCCTCGTCCATCGCCGGGCTCATCACCGAGGCCGAGCGGGCGTACGAGCTGGCTGTTGCAGATGCAACGACCGCGACGGCAGCGTGGCACAACTACTACCTGGCCGACGGGGTCGAGGACGCCAAGCTCGACACCAACGTCTGCGCCTACGTCGCGACCGGCGTCTGGCACCACTGGCTGATCACCGACGACCGGGGCTTCGTCGAGCACGCTGTGGCCGGTGGTCGCAGCGGGCCATCGACTGGGTGCTCTCGACTGCAGACCGAGCGGGGCGAGATCGTGTGGGCCCGCGAGGTCGACGACCCGACCGTGGACCTACGCGCTCCTCACCGGCTCGTCGTCGATCCACCACGCGCTGCGACTGCGCGTGCGCCTGGCCGAGGCTGGTCGACGTCGACCCGCCCCGACTGGGAGCTGGCCCGCGACGACCTCGGCCGCGTCATCCGCACCCGGCCCGACGTGTTCGAGCCCAAGGAGCGGTGGGCCATGGACTGGTACTACCCGGTGCTGTGCGACGTGCTCGTGGGTGCCCAGGCCGAGCGCCGGCTGGCCTCGGCGTGGAGCACGTTCGTGATGCCGGGTCTGGGCGTGCGCTGCGTGAGCGACGAGCCCTGGGTGACCGCGGCCGAGACGGCGGAGTGCGCCATCGCCCACGCCGCGGCCGGGCGACAAGGCCACGGCGACGCGATCTGCTCACGTGGACGCGCGCCCACCGTCACGAGGACGGCGCCTACTGGACCGGCATCGTCTACCCCGAGGCGTGCACTTCCCGGCCGGCGAGCGCACCGCGTACACGGGCGCGGCGGTGATCCTGGCCGCCGACACGATCAGCGCGACCTCCGCGGCCAGCGGCATCTTCACCGCCACCGACGGCGCTGACCCGCCCGGCGGGGTCCGAGCGAGTTCCGTCTCGCCCGTGCGACGATCCGCGCCGGACCCGCCGCGCGGCCCGGTCAGGGCCGGGTCAGCGGTCGGGTCAGCCAGGTCAGGCGGCGCAGGTGCAGCGCAGGGCGCGGAGCAAGCCCGTCGCCGAGACGGGGACGAACCGGCCGCTGGCCACGGCCGGCTGGTAGATCTGCTCGTACGGCGGGCGGCCGCCGTCGGCCGGGTCGGGGAAGACGTCGTGGATGGCCAGGAACCCGTCGAGGGCGACGTGGGGCGTCCAGCCCGCGTAGTCGGCCCGGGCCGGCTCGACGCCGTGCCCTCCGTCGATGAAGAGCAGCGCGAGGCGGCGTGCTCCAGTGGCGGGCGACGGTCGGCGACGGGCCGACGACGGCGACGACCACGTCCTCAGGCCGGCGTCGTGGATGGTCCGGCGGAAGCGCGGGAGGGTGTCCATGCGCCCGAGGTCCTCGTCGACGAGGAGGCGTCGTGCCACTCCCAGCCGGCCTGGTTCTCCTCCGAGCCCCGGTGGTGGTCGACCGCGAAGACCACGGTGCTGCGCTCGCGCAGGCGGCCGCGCCCATCCAGACGGTGGAGCGACCGCAGTAGGAGCCCACCTCGAGGAACGGCGCCCGGAACGGCCGCGCCGGCCGTCAGACGGCCTCGTAGAGCGCGTCGCCCTCGTCCGGCGGCATGAAGCCGGTGGCCGCGAGGGCGGCCGCCCGGAGGTCGGGGTCCACCGTGGGGGCTACCAGCGATCCCAGTGGATGACGGACTCCGCCTCGGGCCGGTCGGCCGGGTGGAAGTCGGTGCCGATGGTGTAGGCGAGCGGCGACAGGCACACCTGCTGCGTGGTGGCGAAGGGCATCCCCAGCAGGCTCGGCCACGGCCTGCTCCTGCATCAGGTGGACGGTCGTCCACGCCGTCCCCAGCCCCCGGGCCCGGGCGGCCAGCATGAAGCTCCACATGGCCGGCAGGACGTTGGCCAGCACGCTGGCGGCCATCATCGCCGGCGCACCGTCCGCGCGCAGGCCCTCCGTGTAGGGGACCACGAGGACCGGCACGTCGCCCATGTGCTGGCCGAGGTGATCGGCGGAGTCCGCCGAGGCGCCTGGTGGGCGTTGGCCTCGGCGCTGCCCTTGTCGATGGTCGGATGTAGACGCCGTCCATCGTCCGGTAGACGTCGTAGCACTGGCGGTAGATCTCGCCCAGCGCCTTGCGGGTGGCCTCGTCCCGCACGACGACGAACCGCACCGTCGGGCTGTTGGACGCCGCCGGGGCCTGCAGCGCAGCGGCGACGCACTCCCGGATCACGTCGTCCGGCACCGGGCGGGTGAGGTCGAGGCGCCTGCGGACCGCTCGCGTGGTCGAGAGCAGCTGGTCCGGGGTGAGAGTCGAGCAGGGCCACGGCGTGACCATAATCTCGGGCATGCCGGTGGTGGTGGGCCAGGCGGCGGCGCGCCGCGAGCGGGCGGCAGCGGCGACGGTCGCGACCGACCGCGAACCCACCGGCCGAGCGCACGCCGTGGCGGGAGCGGTTCGCGACCGACGGGCCGTTCGTCGTCCTCCTCGGCGCCACCCTCGTCCTCTGCCTCTTCCTGCTCCGCCCGGGTCACGACTGGGGGGACGACTTGCGCTCTACATCCACCAGGCCAAGGCGTTGGCGCAGGGGAACGTCCACGCCCTGTACGAACAGAACCGCTTCACGGTGGAGCAGTCGGCATGGCACACCTTCAGCCCGTACACCTACGGCTGGGGCTTCCCGCTGCTCCTCGCCCCGCTCTACGCCCGTCTTCGGCATCAGCTTCACCGCCTTCAGGAACCTCGAGATCGTCCTCTACCTCGGCTTCCTCACGGCCTTCTACGCGCTCATCCGCAACCGGCTCGACCGCCTCGCCGCCCTGCTGATCATCAGCGCCATCGTCCTCGACACCCTCTACACGTCGTGGACCAACACCGTCCTCACCGAGTTCCCCTTCCTCTGCAGCGCCATGGTCAGCCTGCTGCTCATCGACGCCCTGCCTGCGAGGGCCGGCTGCCGTCGTGGCCGCCGACCCTGCGGGCGCTCCTGCCCTGACCGGCCTCGGCGTCCTGCTCGGCTTCACGACGAACATCCGCACCGAGGGCTTCCTCCTGCTGCTCGCCCTCGCCGCCCGGCAGCTCGTCGTCATCGTCGAGCACCGCCGCACGTGGCGGGGCCGGTGGATCGGACAGCTGGCCATCCTCGCCGTGCCGTGGGTGGGGGCCGTCATCGTCGGGGCCGGCATGCGGCTCCTCCCGCCGACCGACTCCGGTCGAGCGCTGAAGCTGGCCGGAGGCCTCGGAGGCCACAACTTCAAGACGAACGACGGCTTCTACCGGACCACGCTGGCCGAGCTGCTGTCCGTCAAGACGGACGTGCACGGGGGACGCTGCTGCTCGGGCTGCTCGTCTTCCTCATCGTTGCTGGCGCTCGGCGGCATGATCCTCGGCGGCCGCCGGGACCTGCCGATGTCGGTGTTCGCGCGCTCAGCCTCTCGATGGTCTACATGGAGCTGCCCTACCGGGAGGGGTCGCTACCTGCTCGGCGTGGTGCCCTTCCTCCTCTACTCGCGACGCAGGGCCTGCGGGGATCGACATCCGCCGGTGGAGCATCCAGCCCCGCCACGTGCTGCTGCTGATGCTCGTGGCGCGCCACGGCCTCGGCATGGCCAATGCCGCCGACTACTGGCGCACCTACCCCGAGGCCATCGAGGGCCCGGACTCCACGAGTCTCGCAGCAGATGTTCGCCGCGGTGGACTCCTACGTCCCGCCCGGCCAGACCGTCGTGTTCTTCCGCCCTCGAGCCCTCAACCTGTTCACCCATCGGACGGCCATCACCGCCGGCTCCTCCCTCCCCTTCCTGCTCGAGCGGGGTGACTGGTACGCGATGGCCAAGGCGAGCGACTACGCGCAGTGCGCTGACCGACGACGAGGCGGCCGCGACCGGGCGCATCACGAAGGTCTGGGAGAACGGCGCCGTGGGTGCTGTGGCACATCGACCGCGAGGCAGGACCGCTTCCTCCGGCCCCTCGCGACCGACGTGTCAACATGCCGCCTGTGACCTCTCGACGCCGCAGCCGGTCGCGCCACCTCGACGACCTGATCGCCCTGCTCGACCTCGAGGTCGATCGAGGTCGAACATCTTCCGCGGCGTCTCGCCCGACGAGAACCGCCAGCGGGTGTTCGGCGGGCAGGTGGCCGGCCAGGCGCTGGTCGCGGCGGCACGGACGATCGACGACCGGGCCGCCTGGTCCACTCGCTGCACGCCTACTTCCTGCGCCCGGGCGACCCGACGGTGCCGATCCTCTACGAGGTCGACCGCATCCGCGACGGCAGGAGCTTCACCACCCGGCGGGTGGTCGCCATCCAGCACGGCAAGGCCATCTTCAACCTGCAGGCCAGCTTCCACGCGCCGAGCCCGGCCTCGACTTCCAGGAGCCGATGGCGTCCGACGTCCCCGACCCGACGACCCTGCCCGACTTCGCCACCCGCATGGCGCCCTACCGCGAGCGGCTCGGGGAGTGGTACGACCGGCCGCGCCCATCGACACCCGCTACGTCGACAGCGCGCCGACGGACCGCGAGGACCGCAGCCGCCGACGCAGAAGGTCTGGCTCCGTGCCGACGGCCCCCTGCCCGACGACCCCGTCCTGCACGCCTGCGTCCTCACCTACGCGTCCGACATGACCCTGCTCGACACGCACGATCCGACCCCACGGGATCTCGGCGTGGGGCTGGGACGGCCTGCACATGGCCAGCCTGGACCACGCCATGTGGTTCCACCGGCCCTTCCGGGTCGACGAGTGGCTCCTCTACGACCAGTGGACCCCGTCGACGTCCGACGCCCGCGGCCTGGCGATGGGCCAGATCTACACCCAGGACGGCCGCCTGGTCGTGACCGTCGTGCAGGAGGGGCTCATCCGGGTCGTCCCCTGAGCGATGCATGACGGCGCGCCGCGTCGGGGCAGGCTGGGGCATGGCTCGGGCCTTCCCCGCCACCGTCGTCGCACTCCTCCTGCTCGCCGCGTGCTCCAGCTCGGACAGCTCCGAGGGCACCGCGGGATCGGGCACCTCCCCGCCCGCGGCGGCGGGCACCACCGCTCTCCCGGCTCGCCGGCACCCGGATCCGACGCCGCCACGACCACACCGGCCGGCGGCACGCCGACCTCGGCGAGCGCGGCGCCGGCCCCCGACCTCGGGAACGTGGCCGTGCGGCTGACCGAGATCGGGAGCTTCGACCAGCCCATCGCCATCGTCGACCAGGACGGGGATGTTCTACGTGGCCGAGCAGGCCGGCCGGGTCCTCGCCGTGGATGCCGACGGCGGCACGCCGCGAGGTGCTGGACATGACCGATCGGACGACGGCGGGCGGCGAGCAGGGCCTGCTCGACCTGGCCTTCTCGCCCGACGGCAGCCACCTCTACGTCAGCTACACCAACAACGACGGCGACTCCGCATCGACGAGTACGCGATGTCGGCCGACGGCGTCGACACGTCCACCCGGCGCGAGGTGCTGGCCATCAAGCAGCCCTTCGCCAACCACAACGGGGGCGGCATCCTGTTCGGGCCGGACGGCCTGCTCTACGCCGGCTACGGCGACGGCGGCTCGGCGGGCGATCCGCAGCGCAACGGCCAGAAGCCCGACCACGCTGCTGGCGAAGCTGCTCCGCATCGACCCGGCGCCCGACGGCAACGCCGCGCTACACCATCCCCCGGACAACCCGTTCGCGTCGGGCGGTGACGCACGGCCGGAGATCTGGAGCACGGGCTTGCGCAACCCGTGGCGGTTCTCCTTCGACGCCGCCACCGGCGACCTCTGGATCGGCGACGTCGGGCAGAACGCCATCGAGGAGATCGACCACGTCCCGGCGGCCGACGGCGCCGGGAAGGGCACCAACTTCGGCTGGAGCGCCTACGAGGGATCGGCCCGCTACAACGACGACCAGGACGCCCCCGACTCCGTGGATGCCGGTCTTCGAGTACCAGCACGGCGCCGACGGCTGCTCGGTGACCGGCGGGTTCGTGTACCGCGGCGCAGGCCATCCCGGCCCTCCAGGGCGCCTACGTCTACGGCGACTACTGCGCCGCGGGCGTGCGGGCGCTGGTGGCCGACGGCAACGCAGGTCACCGACCACGCCGTGCTCTCGGACCAGCCCGGGCAGGTGGTGAGCTTCGGGACCGACGCGAAGGGCGAGCTGTACGTGGTCTCGCTCGGCGGCTCCATCCTACCGACTCGACCCCGCCTGATCCGCCGGGCCGGCCCGCAGCTGGCGACGACCTGCGTGCGACCTGGTCGACGGCGTCGGTCGCGCACGGCGGGCCGTCAGCGCCCGGAGAACCGGGGCGGCCGCTTCTCAGGAAGGCGCGCACGCCCTCCCGGTGGTCCTCGGTCGTGAACAGCTCGGCCAGCGACGACGACACCCACGCCCCGAGCCCGACCCAGTCCGGATCGAGGGCTCGGCGCAGCCCCGCCTTGAGCCGCTGCACCGCGAGGGGCGGGTTGGCCACGATGCGCCGGGCCAGCTCCATCGCCACCGGGAGAGCTGCTCGTGGGGGACGACCCGACCGACCAGCCCGATGCGCTCGGCCTCGGCCGCGTCGATGACCGCGCCGGTGAACAGCAGCTCGGCGGCCCGCTCCCGGCCGACCAGCCCGGCCAGCCGGCCGAGGCCGGCGACGTCCGACACCAGGCCCCGCAGCACGAAGAGCTCGCCGAAGCGGGCCCGCTCGCTGGCCACCCGCAGGTCGGCGAGCAGGGCCAGCTCCATCCCCCAGCCCACGGCGGGGCCGTTGACCGCGGCGATGACCGGCACGTCGGTGTGCAGCAGCGTGCCGGCCGCAGGGGTCAGGCGAGGGGCGCCGCTTCGGTCGCCGGGGTCGGCGGCGGACGGTCGCCCCCGCCCATCACCTGGCGGACGTCGTCGCCGGAGCAGAAGGCGGGATCGGCGCCCGGTGATGACCAGGCAGCGCCGTGGTCGACCGCACGATCCGCTCGAGCTCGGCGTACATCTGCCACGTCAGGGCGTTGCGGGCCTCCGGCCGGTCGAGGGTGATGAGGCCGACGTCCCCCCTCGACGGCGTAGGTGAGATCGGCGGTCGCCGGATCCCGGACCGGCCTGTCACCAGCGCTGTCCCCATGAGGACGCGCGAAGCGTCGTAGTGCTCGATGCAGTGCCCGGCGCCCAGCACGACGCACTCCAGCGGCGCGTCGACCAGGCTGCACGGGCACCTTGGTCTCCCGGGACAGCCGCTGGGCCAGCCCCGCAGGAGGCCGCCGCCGCCGACGAGGTTGACGCCGCGCGGTCAGGAAGTCCTGCGAGAGCTCGGGCGGGGCCTTGGCCAGGCAGCGGATCACCGCTCGTCGATGATCGAGGTGACGACCTCCTCGATCGAGCTCCGCACCTCCTCGGCGGCTGAGCACGATCACGTCGGGCAGGCCGCTGACCAGATCGCCGCCCGCGGACCTCGGCGTGGACCTCGTCGGCCGTCGGGTCGGCCGAGCCGATGGCGACCTTGATCTCCTCCGCCGTGCGCTCGCCGATGGCGATGCCGTACTCGCGGCGGACGTAGGTCTGCGATGCGCGGCGTCGATGTCGAAGCTGACCCGATGCGCACGGCCTCGAGCGCCACGATGCCGCCGAGCGAGATGACCGCCGTCTCGGTCGTGCCGCCGCCGATGTCGATCACCATGTTGCCCGACCGGCTCGTCGATGGGCAGGCCGGCGCCGATGGCTGCGGCCATCGGCTGCTCGATGAGCTGCGCGTCGGCGGCGCCGGCGCGGCGGGCTGCTTCGGTGACCGCTCGCCGCTCGACCTCGGTGATGGCCGACGGCACGCAGATGACGACCCGCGGCCGGTTGAACCGGGTGACGCCGACGCGGTGCAGGAGCAGCCGGATCATCCGCTCGGTGATCTCGAAGTCGGTGATGGCACCGCCCGCGCAGGGGCCGCACGGCGACGATGTAGCCGGGCGTCCGGCCGATCATCTGCCACGCGCTCGTAGCCCGGTGGCCAGCACCTCGCCCGTCTGGCGGTTGAGCGCGATGACGGAGGGCTCGTTCAGCACGATGCCCCGGCCCTTGGCGTAGACCAGTGTGTTGGCGGTGCCCAGATCGATGGCGAGATCGCGTGCCAGGGGTCAGTCCTCCGTGCCCTGCGGGCCGGGGGGGACCTCGTCGTCGTCCGGTCGGGGTCCGGTCAGCGGGTCGATCCGCCGGACCGGCTGGATGCGGTCGATCCCGGTGGAGTCCTTGCGGGACTCGGTGGACAGCGCGTCCATGTGCCGCCGGTGGGCCTTGATGCCGGAGTCGAACCCCTTGGGCTCGCGGGCCCGCAGCGCAGGACGAGCGTGCCGAGCGGATCACCCGAACGCGGCGAGCAGGTAGACCAGGTTCCGCATCAGCGCTCCGGGCCGGGCCCGGGCGACCGCCGGCGCAGCATCGTCCACCGGGCGCACCTCCTGCGCGCCGAGGGCCCATCCTCGTCCGCACCGTCGCCCCAGGACTCCTTCTTCCAGATCGGCGCCGACGCCTTGAGCGCGTCGATGCCGAACCGGGCCGCCTCGAAGGCCTCCGCCCGATGGGGCGAGGAGACGGCGACCACCACCGAGGACTCGCCCAGGCCGAGGCTCACCGACCACGGTGCCACAGCACGACCCGCCCGGCCTCCGGCCAGCGCCGGCGCAGCTCGGTGGCGATGCGCTCCAGGCGGGGCACGACGTGCCCTCGTACGCCTCGTAGGTCAGCGAGGTCACCCCGGTGCGGCCGTCGGCGTGGTCACGCACGGTGCCGGAGAACAGGACGACGCGCACCGCAGTCCGGTCGGACGGCCCAGTCGTAGGCCACGCCGATGGGCATGCTCGTCGGCCGTGAGCTCCAGCCAGTCGTGAGCTGCTTCGGGCGCGCGCACGGTCGACGATGCTAGTCGGACCGGCGAGAGATCGCCCCGGCCGCGTCCCGGGCCGGAGCACCTCAGTAGTGTGCTCCGGCCGTGGAGGCGGGCGACTGGGACGAGGGGGACGAACCACGTCCCGACCCCTACCTGCCGCCCGAGGAGCGGTGGTGGCGCCACCCGTCCGAGCTGGGCGGGCCGGTCCAGCCACTGCCAGCTGGCCCGTCCGGCCCTGCTCACCGCGCCCGGTGGGGGCGGGTGGCGCTGGCCTGGCCGTCGCCATCGGGGCCGCCGGCGCCATGTATCGCGGCGTACGTCGCCCACCTGGCCCAACCGGCGACCGACGAGGTCGCCACCACGGTCGTCGCGTCCACGCGCGACCACCGCGCCCGTGGTCACCGTGTGACTCGACGGTGCCGCCCTCGGCGGTGCCCGGCGTCATCAGCTGGTGATGCCGTCCGGCAGCTCAAGCGCAACTGGCACCACGGCGGCGGTCACCGACAAGGCCAGCTCGTGACGTCGGCCCAGATGGTCGCCGGGATGACCCAGGTCACCGCAGTCGCTGCCCGATGGCAGCGAGCAGCAGGCCACCGTCGTCATGGTCGATTCGGCGTCCGGCACGGCGGTGCTGGAGATCGCGCAGCCGACGCCGACCCTGGCCAGCGGCCAGGCGGCCACGCTCGGCCCCGGCGACCCGGTCACCGCCGCCGGCGCAGCACCGAACACGGGCGGCCAGGTCGAGGCCGTCGGGGTCAGGCCACGGCGAGCGGCGGCACCGAGATGCAGCACCTCGCTGAAGCTGCGCATGGATCGAGCCGTGGCCGGCAGCACCGTCCTGCTCGACGACGACGGTCGCGCGGTCGGGATCTGCATCGGCGCGGTCGACAACGACGCCAGGCGCTGCTCGCCGCCCCGATCGAGCTGGCCAAGGCCGCGACCGGCGACCGTGCTGGCCCCGACGGCGTGCGCCGCCTGTCGTGGCTCGGCCTCACTGGGCGCACCGCCGCCGCTGCTGACAGCGTCGCCCCGGCGGCCACCTCCCTGCCCCCGGACACGTCCGCGGCGGCCGACGTGACCGACGACCACGGCCGCCCGCGCGTCCTCGACGGCCACGAGCCGCCGACGACGCGAGGACGCCACGACCTCCTCCGAGGCCCCGCCGACGGCCCAGCCGCCACCTCCGCCTCCGCGCCGCCCAGCGCCCCGGTGCAAGGCGCCTACGTGGTGGCGTGGACGCCCGGGCGCCGCGGCCGAGGCCGGCGTGCTGAGGGCGACATCGTCGTGGCGGTCGACGACGTGCCCGTGCACGACATGAGCACGCTGATCCCTCGTGCGAGCGCAAGGTCGGCCACACCGTCCACCTCACCCTGATCCGCGACGGCCAGACCATCAGGTCGACGCCGTCCTCCGGGCTCGCCCCACCGGCTGAGCAGCCCGGCGCGGCTACCGCGTACTCCAGGTAGTTGCATCTGCAAGCATGCACCGCAGCTCCGATTTCCGGGCTCAGGTGCATCCTTCGCTCCCGAACGACCGGCGCGCGCCTTCGCCGACTCGGTCAGCAGGGATCGCGACCTCGAGCGCGAAGACCGCGCGCCCCGGCCCGCACGGCGCCGGATGAGGAGCACGGCGGTCGCCACGCCGGCCACCGACACGACCCCGGCCAGCGCGAGCGCCAGCTCCTGGGCACGCTTGGGCGTGCAGCAGCTGCCACCAGCGGTTCTCGGTGCCGGCGACGAAGGCCTGCTCGTTGGTGACACTTGGGCTGCCAGCCTTCCGCCTTCAGCCGGTCGTTGGCCACCAGCCAGGCCTGCGTCGTGTACGGCAGCAGCGCCGGGCGGGATGGGCCACGCTGGAACCGCCAGCGCGAGTGGCCGATCCAGTGGATGACCCACGCCGGCGGCCGCACGCCGGAGCTTCGAGCCGGCCAGCGCCCGCAGGCGGGGGCCGGCGATCCAGCCGTCGGGGCTCACGTTGCAGGTGCCATCCAGGCCGCTTGCGCCGCACCAGGTCGACGCGCGGCCGGCCAGGTCGTCCAGGTGGACGAACTGGGCCGGCAGGTCCTCCTCCTCCGGCGCCAGCCGACGCCGGCTGCCGCCGGCGAGCGCGGGCCAGCCAGGACGGAGCCCGTCCTCGGCCAGACCGGTCACCGGCCGGAGCACGGCCGCCGGTGCGTTGCGGATCGTCCTCGCCCAGTCGGCGACGAGCTGCTCCACCTCGGCGTGGGCCGACCGCATGCAGCGAAGTCCGGCTGGCACGGGACGGAGCGGCGGCGTCCTCGGTGATCGGCACCGGGTTGTTGGGCCACGCGCCGTACACGGTGCGGTCGACAGCACGACGAGGTGCCGTACGCCGCGGCCGACGCCGCGGTCAGCAGGCGGCGGGTGACGTCGGTCTGGAGCACGCCCGGGCGCCGGCGGACCGCGCTCGCCGCGAACGGCGCAGGTGGACGACCGTGTCGGCGTCGGCCAGCACGGCGGGATCGGCCAGCGTCGCGCGTTCTCGAGGTCGACGAAGCGGTGCTCCGACCTTGGGGTCCTGCCCGTTGGCCGGCCGCCGATCGATGGCGAGGACGGAGTCGACGTCGGGCGCTTCCGCCAGGAGCGCGACAACCCGCCGGCCGATGGCACCCGCCGCCCCGGTCACGACCGCACGCTGCACGCCCTCACTCGCGCCCGGGTGGGATCGCCTCCCCTCGCTGCCTACGATGAGATCAAGCGCAGCGCAACGAGCCGAGCGGCCAGGAGCGGAGAGCTCAGCTGAGCGGCAGCGAGCGGCCCGAGCGCCAGAGCGGAGGGCTCGGTGAGCGAGCGGATAGCCCGGTCGGGAACATCCCTTCCTGGGTGATCTGGCGCGCATGCTGCGGGGTCGGGGACTGATCCAGTGGGAGGCGGCCCGCCAGCTGCGTACAGCAATGCCACCGAGGGTCAGGTCGAGCCCAACGTCGATCCCGCGGTCCGCTTCCGCCTGGCCGAGCTCGGGCGGGTGGCCGAGCTGCACGTGCAGCAGGCGACCGGGCTCGACACGGCCGTCGGCGGTCAGCTCGATCGAGATCGCTGCCGGTCAACCGCACCGCCTTCACCTCCCACACCCTCGACGCCTACCGCCCGCTCTTCGGGACCTGGCCGGCTCGCTCGGCTCAGTCGCCGCCGACGATCACGAGCGTCGACCTCCGAGCCGCTCTCGCCGGACGACATCGACGACGACCAGGGCCTGGCCATGCTCGGTCAGCTGTCGAGCTCGATCGCGCCGACCATGCTGGGCATGGCCATCGGGTCGATGGTCGGCCGTCTGGCCCGCCGTTCGTTCGGCCAGTCACGACCTGCCGCTCGCCCCGCCCCCGAGCGGCGAGATCCAGATCCTCCCGGCGACCGTCGAGGCGTTCGCCAAGGACTGGAGCCTCCCGAGGACGAGCCGTGCTGCTGTGGGTCTGCCCACCAGATCACCTCACGCCACGCTGGGCGTGCCCCACGTCCGCTGAGCTGGAACGGCTCCTGCGTGACCACGCCGGCGGCTTCCGACCCGATCCCGAGCGCGGTGACCGACCGCCTCGGCCACTCGATCCCGGCAGCAACAGCGCTATGGACGAGCTGCAGCAGCTGTTCGGCGATCCGAGGTCCTGCTCGGCGCCGTCCGCTCCCCGAGCAGGAGCGCCTGCGCCTGCGGCTCGACGCCCTCGTGGCCGTGATCGTCGGCTCTCGTCGACCACACCGTCGACCAGGCGGCAGGGCACGTCATGTCGAGCGGCGGCCGGATCGCCGGAAGCGGTGCGCCGCCGGCGCCTGGAGGCCGGGAGCGACGACGTCTTCCTCGACGCCTCCTCGGCCTCTCCCCTGAGCGCAGGCGCAGTCGACGCGCGGCGTGGCCTTCGTACGGGCGTGATCGAGCGCGAGGGCGAGGCGGGGGCTGGCCCGTCTGTGGATCGTCGGCTCGCGCGCTGCCTACCCCGGCCGAGGTCGGCGCGCCGGGGCTGTGGCTCGCCCGCCTCGAGGTACGACGGGCTGGACTGAGCCCAGGAGCCCAGGAGCTACCGGCGGGCGGAGGATCCGGCGGCGGCAGGTCGTCCCAGTCGGTGCCGGCCCGGCGCCGCCGCCTGAGCTCGGCCCGCATGCGGGCCGTCACCGTGGGCGGGAGCGGCTGCCCGGCCCGGATGCGCTTCCACCCGAGGATGTAGGACGCCAGCGCACTGCGCGGCGAGCACCGACACGATGAGGAAGCCGCCGTGCGGGGGATCGGGATGACTGACTGGGACTGACGAACGCCGCCGCCGACCCACGCCATCTGGAACTTGGGTCTCAGAACTGCGCGAACGCCCGGCCCCGAGTTCGCATCGGGTGCATCCCGCTGCACGATGGCGTCGAAGGCCAGGCGGGCGAACGAAGCCGCCACGCCCACCAGGCCGGCGAGGAGCGCGGCGCTCACCTGGCCGCCGCCGAGAAGGCCGCCAGCAGGCCAGCCGATCGTGATGAGGACGAGGCAATGGCCAGCATCCGCTCCTCGTGCTGGCTCCGGCGGAGATCCGGGCCAGCGCGTTCCCGGCCATCGTCCCGATGGCGCTGAACAGCAGCACGAGGCCGAACCACACGACGGAGGCCTTCTGGCTGCGCAGCAGGAAGGCCAGCTGGAAGGTCAGGAAGCCGACGATCGCCCGCACGATGGCCATCCCCGAGGCCGCCAGCACCACCCCGGCCGACCGCAGCTCCCTCCTTCTCGCGCGGCCCGGCCGGCGTGGCCGCGACCATCCCGGCGCAACCGCGTCGCCAGGCCGGTGGCACGACGATGTACAAGCAGCACGGCGAAGCACAGCGTGATGCGACGTCGATCAGCTTGAGCAGCACCGCGGGCAGCACGACCACGAAGCCGGCGATGCCGGCCAGCAGGCCGAGCTTCGGAGTTGGCCTCGACGAGCTCCCCGTCGTCGGCCACCACGGTGGGCACCAGCGCGCTCTTGGAGATCGCGTAGGACTCGGCCAGCACCAGGAACAGGAAGGCCAGGGAATAGCCAGAGGCTGGAGATGCTTCGCCACCAGGAAGGCGCTGACGACGGCCCGGCCGGCGCAGGAGAGAGGACCACCACCAGGCGGCGTCCACACCATGCAATCCGGTCGAGGGCCGGACCGAGCAACGGGGCGACCACGGCGAACGGCGCCATGGTCAGGAGCGGGAGTAGGAGCCATGCTCGCCGCCGGGCGGCCTGCGGGCTGATGTCGGAAGAGCAAGGGAGCCGGCGAGCGAGATGGTTTCATGGCACCGCGGCGCCGCACGTCCGTCCGCGGCGTGGGTCCGGGCGAGCCAGGTGAGGGCAGGCAGGATGATCAGCCGGCGGGAGAAGTCCTGGGGCGGCCCGGCCGAGCGGATTGGGAGCGCCGGCCCGGTCCGGCGACCGGAACGAGACTCCCACGAGGCTGGCAGGCTCACCGTGATCTCCATCTCGCCGCTCAGGCGGTCCAGCTTCACGCTGCCACGCTCTGCTCCTCCGCCATCGGGCGGTTCGCTTCATCCACCGCTCTCCAGCCTCTCACCAGCGACGGTTCCTCCGCTCACCACGCTCCGCTCTCCGCCGCTCCGGGCGGTTCGCTTCGCTCACGGCCGCATCGTAGAAAGCAGCCGGGGGACCCAGCGCGGATAGACGAGCTGGGCCCAGGGGCTTTCCGAGCGACTTTGCCGGCACCGGTCGACTGGTCGGTCTGGGTCCCTGGGGCTGTAGCGGTAGCCGAGTCCCCGGATGGTGACGATGCGGGTGGGGCTGCCCGGGTCGGTCGATCGATCTTGCCCCCGGAGGCGCTTGACGTGGACGTCCAGGGTCTTCGTACGTCGCCCACGTAGTCGCGAGCCCCACACCCGGTCGATGAGCGTGTCGCGGGTCAGCACGCGTCCGGCGTTGGCGAGCAGCAGCGCGAGCAGCTCGAACTCCCGCAGCGGCAGTGGGCACGAGCTCACGGCGGATCGCGACCTCGTGGCGTTCGGCGTCGAGCACGCACGTCGCCCGACCTCCAGTACGCCCTCGGCCTGGTCGTCGGCAGCGATCGCGGGCGCCTGCCGGCAGCACTGGCCCGCATGCGGGCCACCAGCTCGCGCAGCCGGTACGGGCTTGGTCGACGTAGTCGTCGGCGCCGACCTCCAGGCCGACGACGGTGTCGATCTCGGCGCCCTTGGCCGTCACCATGATGATCGGCACCTGGCTGCGCTTTGCGGAGCTGCCGGCAGACGTCGATGCCCTGACATCCGGGGCAGCATGACGTCGAGCAGCACGAGATCAGGTTCGACCGACGTCGAACAGGTCGAGGGCCTGCGCGCCGTCGCGGGCGACGTGCACCGGAAGCCCTCCCGCTTGAGGCCGACCGTCGAGGGCGTCGATGAAGGACTCCTCGTCCTCCACCACCAACACGGGTCGTCTGCTCGGTCATGTCACCCCGCCTGCGCGATGTCGGGGAGAGCCGGCGGCCGTGCCGGCCAGCGGGACGCGGAGGGTGAAGGTCGAGCCTCGCCCTCGACCGACGTCGACCGAGACCATGTCCGCCGTGGTTGGCCATCGCACGTGTCGCACGATCGAGAGCCCGAGGCTCGCTGCCACCGGTCTCGCGGCCCGGGCCTCGTCGACCCGGTAGAAGCGCTCGAAGATCGCGCTCGAGGTCCCGGGCCGGGGATGCCCATGCCGCGGTCGTGCACGGCCAGCACGACCTGGCCGCCGTCGGCGTGCACGTCGACGTCCACGGCGGCACCCGGATCGGAGTGCTGGACGGCGTTCTCGACGAGGTTGACCGACCGCCGAGAGCAGCTGCCGGCGGTTGCCGATGACGTTCGCCCCCCTCGAGGCCTCGAGCTGCACCTGGGATGCCCCGGGCGGCGGCCAGCGGCGCGCACGGCGAGGGCCTCCCGGGCGACGGCAGGCGAGGTCGACCACCTCGCTCACGCGCCTGGCCCCCGAGCTCGATGCGGGACAGCTCAGCAGGCTCGTCGATGATGCGGGACAGGCGGTGGGCCCTCGGCGATCAGCTTGGAGGCGAGGCGGGCGATGACCTCCGGCTCGTCCTCGTCGGCCAAGGTCTCCTGCCAGGAGCGCGATGGCGCCGACCGGCGTCTTCAGCTCGTGGCTGATGTGGCGACAAGGTCCGATCCGCACGGAGTCCAGGCGGACCCGCTCGCTGGCGTCCTCGATGATGCTCATGGCGCCGACCTGGCGCCCGCCCACGCTGACCACCGAGCCCCGCACCACGAGCGTCCGGCGGGGCGGTCCGTGAGACCTCCAGGGTGTCCACCCGCTCGTGCCCGGGCCAGCGCCCTCGGAGGTGCGACTCGACGGCTTCGGTCCGACCAGGGCGTCGAGGCAGGTGATGCCGAGGAAGTGCTCGGCCTGGCGGTTGCGGGCCAGCAGCCCGCCCTCGGCGTCGACGAGGACGACACCGGCGGGCAGGACGTCGAGCGCGGCGGTCAGCTCCCGCTGCGCCTGCTCGAGGGCGGCCATGCGCTGCCGGGCGACTCGCGCAGCTGCGCTCGCTTCCTGCTGTTCGGCGGCGGCGGTGCGACGGCGCCACGAGAGGTGAGTCGCGGTCGCTCCGACGCCCGCCCCCACGATGAGGGCGACGAGCGTCCAGCCCATCAGCTCAGCCCTCGACCCCGGCGGCCTCGCTCTCGGGTGCGTCGCCACGCTGCGCCCGGTAGCGGGCCGCGCCGTCGTGCTCGGGCAGCCAGCCGGTGACCATGTACCGCATCGCGCTCGCCGATGTTCACGGCGTGATCGCCGATGCGCTCGTAGAAGCGGGCCACCACGGCCAGCTGCACGGCGACCTGGAGGTCGATGCGGCCGGCGGCGTGGCTCTCGAAGATGACCTGGATGAACTCGCCGCTGGAGCCCGTCGAGCAGGTAGTCCATGTCGTCGATGGCCGAGCCGCCTGGACGCGCTCGTTCTCGACGTAGAGTCGACGGCGGCCGACGTAGAGGGCTTGCGCCTGCTCGGCCATCCGGGAGATCGAGGCCGCGGAGGCGCGGGTCCAGCCCGTGCCCGTAGAGCCGGCGGGCCGCCTTGCAGATGTTGACGGTCGAGGTCGGCCGACCGCTCTGACCTCGGCCGATCGATCTTGACGGCGGACGACCAGGGTGCGGAGGTCGCTCGGCCACCGGGGCCTGCAGGCGCCATGACCCGGTAGCACTGCTCCTCGAGGTCGAGGGACGGGCGTCGATCTCGTCGTCGGACGAGATGAGGTAGTCGGCGCCCTCCAGGTCGCCGTCGAGGAGGATCCCGGTGGCCCGCGGGATGGCCTCGATCACCGAGGCCGGCCAGGCGGACGATCCCGTTGACGGATGTCCTCGATGTCCTCGTGGTACGAGCGTCCGCAGATCGCTTCATCGATCGCCGCTCTCGGCCGCTCGGGCTCGAGCTCGCTTCGCTCGCTCATCCGAACCGTCGTCACGTAGTTCTCGGTCCGCTCGTCGGACGGGTTGGAGAAGATCTTCTGCGGTCGCGGTCGTACTCGACGAGCACGCCGGTGCGGCGGTCGCCGTCGGTGCTCGACCTCGGTGGTGAAGAACGCCGTGCGGTCGCTGACGCGGGCGGCCTGCTGCATGTTGTGGGTGACGATCACGATCGTGTAGCGCTGCTTGAGCTCCTGCATCAGGTCCTCGATGCGCGCGGTCGCGATCGGGTCGAGCGCCGAGCAGGGCTCGTCCATCAGCAGCACCTCGGGCTCGACCGCGATCGCGCGCGCGATGCAGAGCCGCTGCTGCTGGCCGCCCGACATGCCGAGCGCCGAGTACTTGCAGGCGGTCCTTGACCTCGTCCCACAGCGCCGCGGAGCGCAGCGAGCGCTCTCGACGATCTCGTCGAGCTGGCTCTTCTTCGTCGTCCCGTTGACCTTCGGGACCGAAGCGCGACGTTGTCGTAGACGCTCTTCGGGAACGGGTTCGGCTTCTGGAAGACCATCCCGATCCGCCGCCGGACCTCGGTCGGCCGACACGTCGGGCGCCGTAGAGGTCGATGCCGTGGTAGAGCCGACCGTGCCGTGCACGCCCGGCCGGATCGAGGTCGTTCATCCGGTTGAAGCAGCGCAGCACGGTCGTCTTGCCGCAGCCCGACGGGCCGATGAACGCCGTGATCTGGTGGCGTGCGCACGTTGCAGCTCGACGTCGCGCACGGCGCGGAACGACCCGTAGTAGACGGCCAGGTCCTGCGATCTCGAAGACCGCACGGGCCGTCGTCGGCGACGTCGAGCGGCCGCTCGGGAGCGTCCGACGGAACGACCTCCGGTGGGCTCACTGGTCTCGTTCACGCTCAGGCTCGCCTTCTGCTGGCTGGAGGCGTCTGTCGGATCATCACTCTCTCATCGGCTTGAGGGCGAACCGGGAAGCGATCGCGCGGGCGGCGACGGTGAAGGCAATGGCGATCAGGATGGGCCTGATGCCGCCCCCGCGCCCGCTGCTGCGCACCCGCGAAGGGTGAGATCGGCGTTGCTGAAGATCTGCGCCGACAGCGGCCGTGTTGGCCCCACGGAAGCGAGGCCAGTTGATTCTTCGGAGTCCGCGCAGCCGATGGTGAACAGCAGCGGCGCCGTGTCTCGCTAGCGGGCGACGGCGCGACACGGCAGGCCGCTGACACGACGCCGGGCAGCGCGCGAGGCAGCACGACCGTCAGGATGGTACGCGGCTACTTGCGCGAGCGCGCAGCGTGCTGCACGCCTCTCGCGCAGGCTGGTCGGGACGAGCTTCAGCATCTCCTCGATCGCTGCGGATGACGATCGGCAGCATCAGGCAGGCGAGCGCCAGCGCGCCGCCGAAGGCCGAGAAGCCCGAAGCTGCAGCGTCCACAGGACGTAGACGAACAGGCCCCATGACGATCGACGGGACGCCCGGCCATCACGTCATCGACATGAACCGCATGAACGCGCGAACGGGCGACTGGCCGCCGTACTCGTTGCAGGTAGACTGCGCCGAGGATGCCGAGCGGGACGGCCATGGCCGTCGCCGCGCCGGTGATGATCAGCGTGCCGACGATGGCCGGACCCATGCCCGGGCCCGTGGACCGGCTGGTGATCGGGATGTCCTCGGTGAAGAACTTGGGAAGTCGGTGACGACGACGCTGAAGCCCTTCGCGAGAGCACCGTCGCCAGCACGAAGCACGAGCGGGATGAGCGACGAGCGCAGCGACAGCGCCATCAGCATGCGTGGCGATCGCACGCTCTTGCACCTGGCGCCAGCCGCGACCGCTCGAGGTCGATCTCGGGCGGCGGCAGCTCGGCGGAGCCGTCAGTGACCGGGTGCCATTCAGGCCTGGTTCCGGCGCCGGTTAGCCGCCACGATCGCGGTTGGCGACCAGGTTGACCGCAGAGTGATCACGAAGAGGTGACGGCCGAGACCGATGAGGGCTCGACCTGGATCTCGCCGGCCTCGCCGACACTGGTTGGCGATGACCGCCGGCAGGGAATCGCCCGGGCGAACAGGTTGGCGCGTGATCTGCGGGTTGCTGCCGATGACGAGGGCGACGGCGATCGTCTCGCACCATGGCGCTGGCCCAGGCCGAGAGCATCCTGCGCCGACGAGACCGCCCGATTGGAGTAGGGGAGGACGCCAGACTGCGGATCATCATCCCCTTCACCGGGTGGCCCCGGCAGGGCGAGTGCGCCTTCCCGGTCGGCGATGGGCGTCGGCGTCGATCTACCTCCCGGGACGGCGAGGTGACGAGTGGGGACGATCCATGATGGCGGGGATGATCCCGCGGTCAGGAACGCCCGACCCGACGCGCGACGGCGGTCAGAAGCGCGTGCCCACGACCGGGATCGCACGCCGAAGGTGTCGTGGAGCCAGCCGTAGAACCGCCCGCTGATGGCGCCGGAGAAGGCGAGCACGCGGCATGCGCAAGGACCACCGCTGGACGGCACGACGGCCAGGAGGTCGGTGACGTAGACGATCGGCCGCCGCCATCCACCGCGGGGCCGCGCTGGGTCCTGCGAAGGGGGCGATGCCGATGCTGACCGGCTTTGCGGCGATGGCAGAACGGCGATCGTGGCGCTGAGCGGCGATGCCGAAAGATGAACGCCGGGCGCCGAAGAAGAACTTGTCGGGTGGCGCCCAGCGAGGGCGTGAAGGAAGTCCGGACCGCTGGGGTCAGGGGCGGCCCCACGAGCGCCTGGTCATCGTTGATGGCGATGCAAGGCTCCAGCGCACACGAGGCACGAGCGTGCGGCGGCGAGGGGCCACCCACGAAGAAGTGCGGTCGGCCCAGCGCTCACTCGCGCTCTCAGGGGCTGGTCTTGACGGTGGCCATCGGCACGACACCTCCTCTGCGGCACGCTGGTAGCGAACGCCTTGCTGCTAGAAGCGAGGGCCCGCCGGAGGCCCTCACCGCAGGCGCTATCGAAGGGGGATCTTGTCAGGAGAGGGGATGACCGAGCTGGGGTCGAGCGCTTCGCGCGATGGCCGCTCTCGCCCGACGAGTGTCGGGCAGCTGGGCGAAGTCGACGATGGCGGTCGCCGCGTCTGACCCATCGGTCAGGACGTGGCTGATCTAGGCCTTGGTCGGACCAAAACCGCCCCTTGGCAAAAGCGCCATCCGGTCTAGTTCTTGTAGGCGAGGATCAGGTCACGGGCGGCGATCGGGTAGGACGCGTCACCGTCGGCCCAGCCGGTGAAAGAAGGTCAGGTCGGGCTTGACCTCGATGTTCTCGGCGGCGGCGGGTGAATCCGCCCGCGAAGCGTGGCTCGATGAACTTGCCGGCCTGCTGTTCTGGACGTTGGCGAGCTGCGGGTTGGCCCGGCCTTGGCATCGGACAGGTCGACCGTAGCCGATGGCGCCCGGCGTCTGGAGCGCGATGATCTGGGCGACGCCGGAGTTGCCCTGCCGGCCACCTGCACGTCCGCCGGCCACTGCGCAGTCGTCAGACCGCTCTTGAGCGTCAGGTGCCGTCGCCCCCCAGCTCCGACGGCGGCGTCCAGGAACTTGGTGAAGTTCTCGGTGGTGCCGGAGCCGTCCAGCGCGGACGGCGACGGTGATGGCCTGGTCGGACGCAGCTTGGCGTCCGGGTTGTCCGCCGCGATGGCCGGGTCGTTCCGAAGTTCGTATTGATCTGGCGCTGGAAGATCTTGGCCACGACCGCGGGCGGCTGGCAGCTGGAGCTTGTCGACGCCGTCGAGCTTGCACGGGGCGCGATGGGGGCGAGGGAACGGTCGGGAAGTAGAGGGGCGAAATACGCCGCTCGCCAGGCTTGGGCAGGTCACTCCGGCTTGATGACGCCGTCCGAGACCCGGCCCAGTCGACGCTCACCTGGACCGGCCCGGAGGTCCTGGCAGCCCTTGCCCCGAGCCGCCGCCGCCGTAGTTGATGGTCGCGCCCGGCACGGCGTCCTTGAAGGCTGGCGATCTGATCCTCGTAGAGCCTGCGGGAAAGTGGCGCCCGGCGCGTTGAGGCGTGGCGCTGGGCTGCAGGTCCGGCGCCTCCGCGCCGGTGGTAGCCAGCTCGCGGTGGTCGCCGCCTCGGCGCGCCGGTCGTCCCGCTCTCGGCGCCGCGTCGCATCTCACGCGGCAGCGACGTGGTGTCCGAGCTGCCTGTTGCTGTCACTTCCGCAGGCAGACCATGACGAGCGGGCGAGGGCGGCTGCTCCCGCCCAGCAGGCGGCGACGCAGTTGCGTTCACGATGCCGGTCTCACTTCGTCTGTTGGAGGTACGGAGGCGAAGGTACAGAAGGCCGAGGTGACCTGATCCTGTGGCGTTGGGTGGACGGGAGGTGAACGCGGGAGGCGAAGGGTCGGCGAACCGGCCGCCGGCGAGGATCAGACCCAGGTGGCCAGGAAGCGGTTCGGCGACCTCAGACGTCGTGGCGGTAAGACGAGCCGTTCCCGGGCGGCCTCCGGGGTCATCCACTCGGCCTGCGTCGACCTCGTCGTTGTGCCGCAAGCCGCCCTCGTCAGGCACCGCATCACGACCAGTAGTGGACGACCTTCGGCCGGCGCTTCGCGATCGCGGCCGGCCTCGCCCAGGTCCGCGCCCAGCCGGCAGCTGCAGGCCGGTCTCGCACCTCCAGCACCTCCCCGGCCCGAGGCGGTGGCCCATCAGGTCCGCGCGCGTCGCCGGGTTCGTGCCGCTCCCTTCCGGCGGGGTCCGGTCGTCGTCAGCGGAGGACGAGTGGATCGGCGAGAGGACCCTCGAAGTCGCGGCCGTCGACTCGCCCGTCCGGCGCGCTGCCACGCGACCACGCCGAAGCCGCCCAGATCGGTGTCGTCTGCAGCGCCGGGCCGGCTGCCGCCGTCGCGGCGTCGGCCCGTCGTCCGCTCCGCCGCTCGGTGGGCTGCGCCATCGCGGCGTCAGCCAGGCCGTCAGCTTCTTGCGGTCGGCCTTCAGCCCAGGCGTACCCGCCCACGGCGCTGGCGGTGCGTGCTGAGCGCCGAGTCCTCTCGTCGCCCGCCGCGAGACGGCCGGCGACAGATGCCTCCGGCGCCGTGGCGTCCGCCGCGATCGAGTCCACGCAGCCGTCGCCGCGCCACGACGGCGTCCTGGTGGTCGCCGAGCACGCCCTGCAGGCCGGCGATGGCCTCGGCGTGGCGCCCGGCGGCCGGGATGACCATGTGAACGCGGCCTCGGCCGCGTAGCCGGGACCCGCTTGGCGAGGATGCGGACCCGGTGGGCAGCTCGGCGACTCCGGCCGGTGTGCTTGCCCAGCCGCGCCGGAAGCCCGGTTGTGCAGGTGCTCCCGTGATCTGCTGGCCAGCTCGGGGTAGGCCTCGCGGGCGGGCCGGTCGGCGCGCCGTCGAGCGGCGGGAGGCGATCACGGCAGGAGGATCGACCAACGCCTGGGTGAGGTCGGGGTAGCGGCGGCTGTCGAGCGCGCCTCAGTGTGGCGCGGCGAGGCTGGGGCTTGCGGCCGGCCTCCACCACGGTCGAGCAGCAGGCGGCGACCGGCCTCGCGGTCGGCCTCCTCCTCGAGGCCGTCGACGGCCTGCGCTCCAGCCAGCTGGCGCAGCACGTCGGCGTCCCGCACCAGGCCCGAGCAGGCCGCCGAGCCAGCGCAGCTCCTCGATCAGCAGCGCCAAGCGCCTCCTCGTCGAGGCGCGTGCGGAACGTCCGCAGATCGCTGCGGAGCGCGCCGCGTGGCCACCGGGCCTGGTGCACCCTCCTCGCCGGCGTCAGGCCGGATGACGGAGGTCGTGGAGCAAAGGGCGCCGGACGGACCGGCGATGGACGTCCTGGAACGCCGCCGGGTACGTGGCGTGCTCGTCCGCGCCGGGACGTCGGGATCGCCCGGGGCCAGCGCACGGGGTCCGAGCGCGCGGGCCAGCTGGCACGTTGTCCGGCTCACCACGCCGGCCGCCCGCAGCGCCAGCGTCGACGACGGCGTCGATGACGCTGGCCGGCGCGCCCGGCGGCCTCGACCTCGATCTCGCAGAACACGCCAGCCGACCTCGTCGCCGTCGAAGGCCGACGACGACGTCTCGTCAGTCGGCGCGCCGAGCGGCCGGTCAGCCGGATCCCGGATGGCGACGACCGTGCGGTTGGTCTGGAGTGCCCGACCTCGGCCAGGTCCGCTCCCCGCAGCGCACCCCGGACGGCGGAGGCCAGGTGGTGGGGTGGCGGACCCGGCGGGCCGTCGACCTCGATCTCAACCGCTTCGAGCGCACGCCGCCGCTCAGCCAGCCGGCACCTTCTGTCGAAAATCAGCCGTGCCGCGCTCCTCCACGGTCCGGTGGCCGAGCGTGATCCCATGCGCAGCAACCGCAGATCGCTCGCGTCGAGGAAGCGGGCGTCGAGCACCACCTGCTCTCAGGCTCCGCGGGCGACCATCAGGAGGCACGGCGGCCTGCAGGTCCGGCACCCGGAGTCGGGCCAGACCGAGACCTTCGCCTCCCCGCTCGATGGGGGACCTCGCTCGGTCGCGGACCCCGTCTCGGCAGGGGTGGCGCGCCAGCTGCGCGTGGCGGGCCATCTCGTACAGGTAGACCTGGGAGTCCCCGCCGCCTCCCAGCCGACCGGGCGCCAGTGGGCATCGGGCTCCAGCTCCCAGCCCTGGTCTCCGCGGCCAGCCCGGTCGCCAGCACCCCGTCGAGCTGCCGTTGGTGGTCGCCGACCACGACCGGCACCACATCACCTCGACCCGCTTGTCGAGGTTGCGGGGCCATCATGTCCGCCGAGCCGATGCGTGCCAGCCGGCCCGTCCGTTGCCGTTGGCGAGGACGCAGATGCGGGAGTGCTCCAGGTAACGGCCGAGGATGGACTTCACCGGATGTTGTCGCTGACGCCGGGAACCCCGGGCAGCAGCGGGCAGCAGATGCCGCGGATGACGAGCTCGATCTGGACGCCGGCCTGACTGCACGCGTGGAGCGCCTCGATCAGCTCGGGGTCGACCCGGCGCGTTCATCTTGCTGGTGATCGCGCCGGCCGAGCCGAAGGACGACTCGCGCGCGCGATCAGGTCGAGACCGCGGGCGCGGGGACGCGGAGCGACCGACGAGCCGCCGGTAGGGATCTTCGGGAGAAGCCGGTCAGGTTGTTGAACAGCTGGCTGAGGTCGAGGCCGATCTGCGGGTCGCAGGTGAGCAGGCCGAAGTCACTCAGTAGAGGCGGGCAGTCGAGGAGGTTAGTAGTTGCCCGATGCCGTGATGTGGGCGTGCGCCGCAGGCCCTCCGGTCCTCGCGCACGATAAGCGTCACGCTGGGTGGGTCTTGAGCCCGACCACGCCGTGGACGACGTGGACGCCAGCTTCCTCCAGGCGCTTAGCCCAGGTGATGTTGCGCTGCTCGTCGAAGCGGGCCTTGAGCTCGACCAGGACCGCGACCTGCACGCCCGCTCGGCCGCCCGGATCAGGTCCTGCGCGATGATCGACGTCGCCCGGACGTGCGGTACAGCGTCATCTTGATCGACAGGAACGCGGGGGTCGTCGGCCGCCTGGCTGGATGAGCTCCTCGACCGAGGAGACAGGCAAGAGTCGTACGGGTGGTGGACGAGCACGTCCCGGCCGCGGATGACCGCGAACAGGCTGCGCTTCCTCTCAGCGCGTCCGCCAGCCGGGTCTGCGTGACGGGCGCCTACGGCTCGTCCTTGCAGCTCCGGCCGGTCGAGGCGGTGCAGAGCCCACAACCCGGTGAGGTCGGGCAGCGCCCGGTGGAACGAGATGTCGTCCTCGGTCGAGGTCGAGCTCGGACGCGGCAGCAGCTCGAGCCGCGGTCCGGCACGCCCGGCCTCGATCTCCAGGCGCACGGCGCGGCCGAAGCGGCGGCGCCGCGGCTCCATCTCGAGGGCGACGAGGAGGTCGTCGGCCTCCTCCTCCTCGACACGGTGAGGTCGGCGTTGCGGGTCACTCGGAACATCCGGTGGTCGACCACCGTCATGCCCGGGAACAAGCGCGTCGAGGTGGGACCGCGATCAGGTCTTCCAGGAGGATGAAGCGCTCACCGTCGGGCAGGGCGATGAACCGGGGCAGGGTCGGCGGCACCTTGACCCGGGCGAAGCGCTCGGTCGCTGTTCAGGCTCGTCGCAGACCGAGACGGCGAGGTTGAGCGACGGAGTTGGAGATGTACGGGAAAGGGGTGGCCGGGTCGACGCCGAGGGGCGAGGACGCGGGAAGGCCACGCTCGTCGAACGACCTCGTCGAGGTGCTTGCGGTCGTCGTGGTCAGGTCCGACCAGCGGCACATCACGATGCCGTTGGACGCTGATGGCCGGCACGAGCTCGCCGAGGTGCAGGGTCCTCCTGCTGGCGGATCGAGGTCCGCGACCCGATCACCGATCTCCAGGAGCTGCTGTGCCGGCGCCCGCCCGTCGGGCGAGAGCTGCGTCAACCCGCCGCCACCACGGTCGCTTCAGGGCCGCCGACCCGGACCTGGAAGAACTCGTCGAGGGTTGGACGAGAGAAGATGGCGCAGAACTTCAGCCGCTCCAGCAGCGGCGTGGCCGGGATCCGCAGGCCAGCGCCAGCACCCGCTCGTTGAAGTCGAGCCAGGAGGCTCGCGGTTCAGTAGCCGCGGTGGCGGGCCCTCATTGGGATCCACCAGGGACGACACCCCTTTCAGCGTAGTGCAGGAGGCGAGGGGACCGTGATTGCGCGCCGTATCGGACGGCCTCGCTAGATGTCCACGCCCTCGGGCAGGACCGAGGTCCCAGTCGAGCACGTGCGCTCGCGCTCGGCGTCGCACGCACGATGCGCTCCGGTTGCGCCGGAACTGGGGATCGTCGCGTGGGAACCGCACGAGGCGGGCCAGCGCGGGCCTTGAACTCCTCGACCAGCCTTGCGGTCCCCAGAAGTCGCCAGTCGATCTCCCAGTGCGGCGACACCGGGCCCGGGAAGATCCCGCGGGCGTGCCCGACGGGCGGCTCGGTGAGCTGGGTTAGCGATGGACATGCGGACCTCCAGTCGGTTCGGCCGGGAGATGCTACCGCCAGCCGGCGGGCGCCATCGGCAGGGGCGCCGAGCAGGCCGGACGGTGCGTCAGCTCAGCCCGCACCGCAGCGGCGCCTACGCGTGCCGAGGCGGGGTCGCCGAACCCGGGAGAACCGAACGCAGAAGCCGGAGGAAGGCGAGAAACAGACGCCCGGCCAGTGCGTCCGGCTTAGCTTGCGCGCACCGCGACACGCCGACGCGCTTGCCAGGCGAGCGGGCGAGGTGGCCGAAGCGAAGCGGAGGAAGGCGACAGGAATCAACCGCCCCAGCGCATGGTGACCGGCTGTGAGCCGCAGGACGGCGGAGAGGGTCTTTCTGCTGGCCGTCCCGGTCGACCTCGATCGAGATGGTCGAGGCTGACAGGCTGGACCCTGGATGGCAGTCGCGGAGCGTCTGCGTCCGCTGGCGTCGCAACCGATCGACCGCTTGAGGGGATGTCGCCGGCCAGCTGAGCCCGGCGTCGGGCGCCGGCTGCGGTTACGTCGACGACGACCACGCCGATCCTTGCCGTGCACGCGCCCAGCTGGTTGGCCTCGTCTGGCGTGAGCTGCTTGGCGTCGGCGCTGCTGGTCCCGAGGAAGGCCTGGACCTTGACCTCGGAGTCCTTGCCGGTCTTCAGCTCGTCGATGAGCGGGCCGGATGGCGTCGATCTCGATGGCAGAAGCCCGGAGTTCTCGGCGTCCGGGATGCCGGCCGAGTTGATGCCGACCTGCCTGGCCGAAGCCGCGTTCTGGAGCGGGCCGCCCCAGGAGTTGCCGTGGACTTGATGGCGGCGTCGGTCTGGATCACGTTCGCTGGCGTCGTCACAGCCTGTCCTGCAACGTGCGGCCCTTCTCTGATATGTATCAGCGTGTTGGGAGAAGAATAAGAAGAAGAAGGAAGAAAAAAGAAGAAGGAGGAGAGAGGAAAAGAAAAAAGGAAAAAAGTTGAGGAAGGAGGAGGAGGAGGAGAGAGAGGAGAGGAGGAGAGAGAAGGAGAGAAGAGGGAAGAGAAGGAGGGAAAAGGAGGAAGGAAGGAGGAGAGGAGAAAAGGAGAGAGGAGAGAGAGGAGGAGAGGAGGAGGAGGAGAGGGAAGGGAGGAGAAGGGAGGAGGGAGGAGAGGGAGGAGAGGAGGAAGAAGAGAGGAGGAGGAGAGGAGGAGGAGGGAGGAGAGGGGAGGAAGGAGGAGGAGGAGAGGAGGAGAGAGGGGAGGAGGAGGAGGGGGAGAGGAGAGAGAGGAGGGAGGAGGGAAGGAAGCAGAAGCAAGAGGAAGAAAGGAAGAAGAAGAAAGAAGAAAACAGAAGAAGAAAGAAAAAAAAAAAGAAAGAGGGAAAGAAGAAAGAAAAGGAAGGAGAGGAAAGGAGAGGAGAAGTTAAGGAAGAAGGGAGGAGGAGGGGAAGGAGGAGAGGGGGAGGAGGAGGGAGGAGGGGGAGAGGAGGAGAGGGAGGAGGAGGAGAGGAGGAGGGAGGAGAGGAGAGGGAGGGAGGAGGGAGGAGGAGAGGAGGAAGGAGGAGGAGGGAGGGAGGAGAGGAGGGAGGAGGAGAGAGAGGAGGAGGGAGGAGAGGAGGAGGAAGAGGAGAGGAGGAGGAGGAAGGAGGAGGGAGGAGAGGAGGAGGAGAGGAGAGGGAGGAGGGAGGGGAGAGAGAGGGGAGGAGAGAGGAGGAGGAGGAGGAGAGGAGGAGAGGAGGAGAGGAGAGGAGGAGGAGAAGGGGAAGGAAGGAAGGGAGAGAAGAAGAGGAGAGAAGGAAGGAGAGAGGAGAAGGAGAAGGAAGAAGAAGAAGAAAAAAAAGAAGAAAAACAGTAAAAGAGAGAGAGGAGAGAGAGAGGAAGAAGGAGGAAGGAAGGAAAAAGAAAAGAAGGAAAAGGAAGAGGAGA
>ERZ1370068.4002-contig-3098_pt1 | contig 37616 bp, 54 predicted proteins | sample MGYA00561227_ERZ1370068 | MGnify/ENA primary metagenome ERZ1370068 (study PRJEB38410, sample SAMEA6850437) | metagenome | study: Metagenomic assessment of the ecological functions of the soil: analysis of the soil microbiota associated with the...
GATAGCCGCTTCGTTCAGTTACGTATTGCTAGCCAAGGAAGGTCAGCAACCGATCGAGGTTGTGAGCGTGCCTGCTTTAGCGAGGTCGATGGCTCCTACGGGCCCGGCAAGGTCGGTGATTTCGCCGGTCGCGTTGATGTTCGTGTCTTCCGCCCTGAGCGAAGCCGCGCGAAGCGTCAGTCCATTGCCGTGAGGAACGGCTTCGATGTCGCCGCGGAGCGTTCGAGCGCCGCTGACGACCTGGACATCGTTCAAGAGCACGTCGTCGATCAGAGACGATTTCACGCGACCGGCAACGAACCGCCGGTCGCGGTTCAGTCGACGGCGTTTCCGGGCAGAGCCCAGAGCGGCGGTAGAGGCAACTCGATTCGCGCTTTGTCGAGGCGGACCGTGCCGTGCACGATGCGCCGCGACAGCAGCGCTCTGAAGTCCGTGCCAAAGCCGGAGCGTCTCCGCCTGGATTCGCGCCGGTTGTCCGATGGCGACCCCTTCGAGAATCACGGTCACGCGCGGATATATGCCGGCGCTGATGCTGCGAACAAGGTGGCCGGCTGGCCGATGGCGGCCGAGATTTGCGCCGCCAGCGCCGTCCGGACGGTGTCCGTTGCGAGGATTGATCGAGCCCGGAAAAATCCCGCAGCCGTGAGCAGAACCAGCAACGCGACGATTGCGATGGCGGCCTTCCTGATCATGGGCCTTGCTCCCTTCGCCTATTTTCCACCATGGGGCCGCGGCTGAGCCCGACGGTTCAGGCCGGATTTCCAGAAAACGCGCTATCTCACAAACATCTCACACCATGCTCACACGTCGCTGAGGACTTTCGAGCCCGCCACGTCGATGCTCTGCCTCAGGAGGATCTCAATGGACACGCTCACGCCGGTTCGCGCCTGCCGTTTCACAAGGATCTGCCTGACCACCAGCCAGCCGACAGAATTCATCGACCTGACCGATCGCCTCAACCAGTTCATTGCCGAGGCGGAGGTGTGAGTCGGCGTCCTGAACGTCCAGACGTCGCACACCACGGCAGCGATCGTCGTCAACGAACACGAGCCGCTGCTTCTGGTGGATTTCAGGGCGCTCCTCGAACGCACCGCGCCGGAGTCAGCGGCCTACGGCCACGACGATATGTCCCGGCGCGTCGATGTGCGGTCGGCGAGCCGACCAGCGGACACGCCCACTGCCGGGCGCTTCTGTTGCCGACATCGGCCTGCCTCAACGTGGTCGACGGCCGGCTCGCACTCGGTTCGCTGGCAGCGCGTCTTCATGGTGGAGCTGGACGGTCCCCGAACCCGCGAGGTTTCGGTCGTTGCGGTCGGAGAGTCCGGGCTATGAAGGTCAAGATGATCCTGCCAGCGCTGACCGAGGCGACGAGCCCATTCTGGCGGCCGATCAAGTACTCGCTCTTCCCGCCGCTCGGCCTGGCCACGCTGGCCGGGTATCTCGACCGACGACGACGAGGTCGAGATTCAGGACGAGCACGTCGAGACGCTCGACCTCGACGACGCGCCGGACCTCGTCGTCATTCAGGTCTACATCACGTCGGCGAAGCGCGCGCTATCGACTCGCGGATCACTACCGGCGCCGCGGCGCCTACGTGGCGCTTGGCGGACTGCACGTGACGTCGCTGCCCGACGAAGCGGCGCTGCACGCCGACATCGATCTTCATTGGCCCCGGCGAGGACACGTGGCCGCGGTTCCTCGCCGACTTCAGGCGCGGTCGTGCCGGGCGCGTCGTATCGATCCGGCGTCCGAACGCTCGCCGGCCTGCCGCCGATCCGGCGCGATCTGATCAAGACGGCGCCTGTACCTGGTGCCGAACTCGATCGTCGTCTCGCGCGGCTGTCCCCACGTGTGCGACTTCTGCTACAAGGAGGCGTTCTTCGAAGGCGGGTCGGCGCTTCTACACGCAGACGGTCGATGCGGCGCTCGCCGAGATCGAGCGCGCTGCCGGGCCGCCATCTGTATTTCCTCGACGATCACCTCTTCGGCGATCGCCGCTTCGCGTCGGCGCTCTTCGACGGCATGCGCGGCATGGGCGGCTCTGGCAGGCGGCCGGCACGGTGAACGCCGTGCTCGCGCCCGGTCTCCTCGAGCGAGCGGTCGAGTGCGGGCCTGCGAAGCCTGTTCGTCGGCTTCGAAACGCTGAATCCGGCGAACCTCGCCGGAGCAGCGCAAGTATCAGAACCTGCGCCGCGACTACGCCGCGGCGATTCGCCGCCTGCACGACCTCGGCGTGATGATCAACGGCAGCTTCGTCTTCGGGATGGACGGCGACGATCGCGTCGGTGTTCGAGCGGACGGTGGAGTGGGCCGATCGAACACGGAATCGAGACGGCCACGTTTCACATCCTCACGCCGTACCCGGGCACGGCGCTCTACCGGCGCATGGCGGACCAGGGCCGGCTCACCACCGACGACTGGGATCTGTACGACACCCGCCACGCCGTGTTCCGGCCGGCGCGGATGTCGGCCGGACGAGCTCGAGAATGGCTACCGCTGGGCGTACCGCGAGTTCTATCGCTGGCGATCGATTCTGCGCGGCGCCGCCGCACATGGCGAACTGGCTCGCCGGCCTGCGGCACCTGGCGTACGCGGCCGGCTGGAAGAAGTTCGAGCCGCTGTGGGACCTCGTGATCCGCGCGAAGCGCACGGCGATCGATGCTGCCGGTGCTCGAGTCGATTCTCAGCGAGTTCGGCCGGCGGTCGGAGCTCCGTTGGCAACTGACACTCAGACCACGGCGACGCCGAACGCCGTCGGCACGCCGGATCCGTCGGCGCTTTGCAGATCCAGAGCCGATGAGGACAGAGGAGGCGCGCGAATCATGATTCCGCCAATAAATCACGACGGTTGTGTTGGCGTGCTGTGCCGCGCCGCCCGGTTCCGGTGACCGGACCGCACTCCGAGGGCGTCGACGGCCGCCAGCCGCGAGGTCCGTGACCTCGCTGGTGCCCGAGCCTTCTCGTGCGGTCAGGCGTCGGGTGTCGGTCACCTCGCAGGGCGTGCGACACAGCATGCCAACATAACCGCCGTAGGTTCCGGCCTGCGATGCTCGGATCTCATGACCCCCAGCGGGGTGAAACCGGTGGCGGAAGCCACCGGCTTCCAGGCCCAAGTGAGATATTGCAAAGTCACACTGACAGGCGGTCTATCCGGGTGGGCGCGCGTATGAGGTGGGGCGTGTCGACCGTGAATTTGCGGTAGTTAGGAGAACTCCGCAGCACCTCGAAGGCGCAGGCTCTTCACCAGCAGAACTTTCGCGCTCGCCGTCCACGTGACCCGTTCAGGCAGCCAGACCTCGTCGTTCACTTTGCGGCGCTGGTAGGTCGCTACCGTGCCTTTGTGCACGCGCGCGAGGCCCGAGCCCGAACGACAGAGTATCGACCGCCTCGATCTCGGCGCGGACCAGCTCGTAGTCCGATTCGCTGATCAGGCGCGCGCCTTGAAGTGAATCATGATCTTGCCGTCGTCGGTTCGAGGCTTTGCATCGACCTTCGGCGTCAGCATGGCCAGAATCGTGTCGTGGCCCTCGATCGATTCACGTCTTGTCATGCGGATGTCGTAAACACGGAAGATGTCGTCGACCGCGGCCGCGTGCCCGTGAGCGCTCTTTCTCGATCGCGCGAGTCGCTTTTTCGCGTTCCGGTCCGCTCGACAGTTTTCGCGCATAAGACTCGACGTCTCGCTGTCGCTCGCGATCCAGCTGCGCGAGCTTGTCGGGAGGAACAGGCCTGCCGTCTTCCTCGATGAGGCGCCGATAGCGGTCCTCGCCCGGCAGGCCGGGATAGACCTCGAAGACCTTCACGGCCTCTTCGGTCGTTCGCCCGGACGCATCCAGCCGCTGCTCGATGCGACGCTCGTTGAACGTGTAACCACTCTGGCGTGCCTCGTCTGTCGCCAACTGCTTCTTGACCTGCCTCGCGAAGGTCTCGTAGTCGGGCAGCGGTCGCTCTTGTGTGGCGCCGATGCTCAACAGCGTGAAAGACAGCGCAAGCGTGAGCAACGCGGAACGCATACTCGATTATCTTGTATCGGTATCTCGTGTCTGTTTGATGCGGTATGAATTGTTGAGCTGGGCTCCACATTCAGCGCAGCTGACCAGTTCGGGACGTTACAAGCAGGCGACCCGTATCGTTGTTGCCTGCAAGAGAATTTGGGCCCGGATATGAGTGATAGCAGCAGCGATCAAGTCCTTGGATTCGACAGGCGGGCTGTCCGACTCATGCATGACCCCGCAGTCACGATGTCATGGTCGTCGCGCCGATCGTCGAGGCGCGCGTGCAGCGAGACTGAGAGCGCTGCTCGGCTCGATGAACGACCGCCCGGGCATGGCGAAGCCGGACAACCCGATCGTTCCTTTCGGCGCGTTCGAGAATCTCCACTTCGCGCGCTTCGTGATTCTGGACGACCAGACGCTGCGCGATTTCGAGGAGTGCGGCGCTCCGATTCCGGACTTTTCCGTCCTGCTGGCGTTCATGGGCGACTGCGACGGGCCCGCGCGACGACCTGCTCGCCGAGATGGCGCGCGCTCGCGGCGCCGGGCCTGCGTCAGATCTTTTCGTGCTGCCAGGGTTTCACGCCCGACGCCGATCTGCTCGCCTGGATGAAGCGCCATTCGCAGCCGCCGGCCGCGAACTACGTGAATTGGATCGGCCGCACCGTGAAGCAGGTCCGCGAAGAAGCCAGGCTTCGCGACGAACTGGTCGAGTGCGTCAGGATCGTCAGGAAGAATTCGAGCCGCGACGAACCGCAGACGATCCGCGACCAAGCTCATGGCGCATTGCCGGCGCCTGCTGAACGACGGATCGTCTCGGCTGACCCGGCGCAGCCGACGCCGCTCGGCTGGTCGCGTGCGCAACTTCCTCCACTACGCGATCGTCCCGCGGCGCTCGCTGCGTGCCCGTGGCTGCTGGCCATCCCGATGCTCGATCCCGCTCGCCGCCGTTCTTCTGGATCGTCGCTGCGTTCGTGGCGCTCGGCGCCATGCTGTTCGTGTTCATCGCTTGATCCGCTTCGCTGCCGGTCGCATTCGCCGTCATCGTCGTCGCTCGGCCTCATGGCTGGTTCCGCTGTTCATCCTGTTTCCGCTGCTGATCGTGCCGGTGCTGGTCGTGGTCGCGGTGTTCCTGTGGGTGCTGCGTCATGTACGAGAAGACGGAGCCGGAGATCATCCATCGGCCCGAGGTCGAGCCACATCCTGGAGCTGTCCGCGCTCGAAGACTACGACGTCACCAACCAGTTCACGGCCCTGGGCAGCGTCAAGCCGAGCCGGTTCCGCCGCGTGCTGTTCCCCGTCATCCTGTGGCTGATCGACTACTTCGCGCGGCACGTCTTCGGGCGCGGCCATCTCGGGCGCATCCGCACGATCCATTTCGCCCGGTGGGTCTTCCTCGACGGGCAAGAAGCGGATGGTCTTCGCGAGCAACTACGACGGCAGCCATGAAGCCTACATGGACGACTTCATCAACAAGGCGGGATGGGGACTCAATCTGGCGTTCACGTGCGGGCTCGGATATCCGCGCACCGCGCTGGATCATCAAGGACGGCGCCGACGACGAGCTGAAGTTCAAATACACGCAGCGGCGGCACCAGAAGCCGACCGAGACCTGGTATCGCGCCTACCCGGGCCTGACGGTCTACGATCTGGAACGCAACGCGCGCGTTCGCGCCGGCTTCGAGCGTCGCACGATGACCGACGCCGAGGTTCGCGCCGTGGCTGCGCGACCTGTGAGGGCCGGCCGATGCAACTGTCCGACGACGACTATCGGGACATCCAGGGGCTGGTGCGCTTCGGCTACAAGCATCTCGAGGCCGCGCGCTTTCATCTGCTGACCATCGCGGATCGCCGCGGCCGCGCGTGCCTGGCTGTCGACGGCGCCGGTGACGACCGCCGTCAAAGGCCACCGGCCGGACGTCGCGCTGCACGTCGCATTCACCTACGAGGGACTCCAGCAGACTCGGGCGGCTGCGCCGATACACCTGGCGCAGTTTCCGTACGAATTCAAGTCCGGCATGACCGAGCCGAGCCGGGCGCGCCGGCTCGGCGACGTCGCGGCAAACGATCCACAACGGTGGCTGCTGGGGCGGCCCCGGCAAGCGTGCCGCACGTGCTCGATGCTGCTCTATGCCGTCACGCCCGGACCGGCTGGACGACTGGGAACAGGAGTTGAAGGACCACGCGCTGGGACGCCGCGTTTGCGACCGTTGGCGTCGCTGACGACGAACGACATCGGCGACATCGAGCCGTTCGGCTTCAACGACGGGATCAGCCAGCCCGTGCTCGACTGGGAGCGGAAGAAGCCGGCGCAGATCCACGACACGACCGCCTACACCAATCTGTCGGCGCTCGGCGAAGTGCTCCTCGGTTACCCGAACGAGTACGGAAGATACACCGACCGTCCGCTGCTCGATCCACGGTGATGATCCCGACGGGATTCTGCCGTCGGCGGAGGACGTGCCCGGCAAGAAGGATCTCGGTCGCAACGGCACGTATCTGGTCCTGCGCGATCTCGCGCAGGACGCTCCGGCCTTCTGGCAGTTCGTCAACGAGCAGGCGGCGCGAGCTCGGGAAGACCGGGACCTGGTTGCCGCCGCGACGGTCGGCCGCGTGCCGTCGGACATCCCGGTGATTTCCAGCTGGAACGACGTCCGCCGCACGACAGCCGACGCGCATTCGCCGGGCGATCCGATCGTGCCGCTCGAGCGGCGAGGCGATTCCCGGTGTCGGCCCCGACGCTCGAGGACATCCAGCAGCAATCAGTTCACCTTTCACGGCGACGTCGGACGGCACCGCGCTGTCCCTATGGCGCACATATCCGCCGCGCCAATCCGCGCAACGCCGATCTTCCGGAAGGCACCCGGGGCTTGTTCGCACGGCTGATCCGCATCCTCGGTTTCGGACGCCAGCATCCGCACGACGACCTGATTGCATCCACGCGGTTTCATCGCATTCTGCGCCGCGGCCGCGAGTACGTGCTTCGAAGCCGCCGGACGACGGTGGCGATCGCGTCGTGCAACGCGGGCTGCGCTTCATCTGCCTCAACGCCAACATCTCGCGACAGTTCGAATTCATCCAGGCGTCCTGGCTCGCCAATCCGAAATTCGAAGGTCTCGACGAGAGCGATCCGCTGGTCGGACAATCGTGCGCCGCTTCATTGACGGGCTGGCCGAGCGAGCAGCGTTCACAAGTCCGGTTTCGAACGGCATGTGCGGCCGCTTACCGGATTGCCGCGATTCATCCATGTGCGCGGTGGCGCCTATTTCTTCTTGCCTGGCATCTCCGCTGCAGTTACCTGGCGCGTGGTCGAGACTGATGGATGTAAGGAGCTGCGACGGGGACATCGAGCATCTGGCGAGGTCTGGCACGAGCGGATGGCATGAGGCGCACGCGCAGATTGTGCCGGCAGCGCTCACTCGACTTCATGCGGAGGAGTTTCGAGAACGCCTTCAGGCGGCACTTCCAGAGATTCGAGTGGGTCAGGCCTGCCCGATCGCCCGTCAGTGTTTTACATCGTCCGGGGCGACGAACTCTATCGATTATTCGTCTCCGCGCCGGCACGTGGTTCCAGTAATGCCGTCGCATTGATGGCCGATGCGAGGATCGCTTCACGGAAAGCGGCGTCGAGACCGCCTGGCTCGCCTGTGCGATCGGAAACGCGCGAGCGGCCAGATTCTACGAAAAATGTGGATGGCGTCGGACCGGTGCGATGCTCAATCCAGCGGAAACGGAGCACGGGCCGTTTCCGCTGGAGTGTCGGCAATGCGAAAACTTCTGACATCCATCTCACGGCCGTGAAGCTGCTGCAGCCATCGCGGGACGCCTCGCGACCTCCAGCATCCCGCGACGCCGCGCCGATCGCCGCGGTTCTGCCGTCCTTGCTCTTCGCCGACGGATTGGCGCCGGCGCCAACAGCAGCTCCACGATCTGCATCGCCTTCCCTTCGTCGTCCGGCAGCCACCAGAGCGGAGTGATGGCCGTCGCTGGTGACGATCACGCGCGGGGCTGGGATCCTCTGCCAGAATCTCGCGCACGCGATCGACGTAGCCGTTGAAACACAGCTGTCCAGATATCGCGGCTGTGCCGGCTGAGAAGCCGCACCATCTCGGTGCTTGTCGCCGTGCGCGGCCCAGCCGATCGGCGTGCGCGTTGTAGTCCGATTCGCGCGGATCGATCTCCGCTCCGCGTTCGACGAGAAATGCCGCGGCGCGGAGCGCACTGTTGGCCGCCGCCTCGTGAAGCGCGCGTTTGCCGGTCCGGTCCTGGATCTCGAGCGGAAAACCGAGGTCGAGAAGGAGAGCGAGCGCGTCCGGCCGATCGCGTCTCGCCGCCTCGAACATGCGCCGTGGGCGACTGCCAGGTATTCGGGATGCAGCGGTCAACAACGCGGGACGCTTCATCGCGATCGAGCCGGAAGCTAGCATCGATGAACCGCTCGGTGATCGTCGAGGCGCGGGTGTCGAACGCGACGGCGCCGTAGCGCGCCAGCAGCTCCGCCATCTCCCGGAACGGCGCTCCATCAGCGGCGAGCTCATACAGACTGCGCTTGGGAAACCTCTTGTCGCGCGCGGGCGCCGCGTTCGGGGTTCGCGCCGCGCGCCAGCGCCCATTCCGCCAGCGCCAGGTCGCGCTTCTTCACCGCGGTCTCGAGCACGAAGCGGGCGCCGGATCCGTAGGCGCCCATATCGAACATCGGCCATTCCGGATCGCGCCATGCTACTCCGCGCGGCGTATTGATCGTGTGCTCGTAGACCAGCTGCGAGCCACCACACACATGTCGCCGCTGAAGTGCGTGTTGTAGAGCACCTGAATGATCGAACGGATCCGCGCCGCGCTCGAGCAGCAGATCGAACAAGCTCGGCCGCATACGGCTGCCGCGGCGAGTCCTGCTCGCCTTCGCCAGCGGCGCCGCTGAGCACCGTGTATCGTGCGTCGCCGGCCATGTAGAAGTCGTTCGGATCAGCGCCGTGATCGAGGCAGCAGACGCGCAATCGGCAGGGCGTTGCTCGATCGTCGGTCTGATGCGTAAACCGCGTGTACGCCAGATACAGGATCGGCGTCCAACCCCGGGCGCCGCCGCGCGCGCGCGCGGCTTCCGGACGCTCCGCGAGGATGCGCTGCGACTTCCTGACGATCGCCGCACACGATCGCGGTAAAGATACTGTCGTCGGCGATCGACGGATCCTCTGCGAGAAGACGCTGCGCCGCGCGGTCGTGCATCCGGTGGTCCCGTTTGCCGTGCACGTGATGGTCCCAGCACGCGGACTGAAGGAAGGCGAGACGATGCTGCTCGGCGCGTTGGATGTCGCTCGGCGTTCGCGAGCCGGCGCCGCGCTCGGTCAAGGCACGGACCGCGTTCTGCTTCTCCTTGCGTGGCTGCCCATTCGAGCGGCGTGCAGTCCGGCGACGGCCACCACTGGCCTTCCTTGTGATCCGCACGAGGCGTACGCTTTGAACGGCCGATCGATGGCGCCGGGATCGCGATCGAGAATGTCGGCCGACGCGGTCGGCGCGGTCGAAGTCGATCGCATCGAAGATGTCGACGTCCGCATCGAGGATGAGATCCGCCGTCGCGGTGTGCCCGGCATAACGCCGCCCAGCCCGCCGGGGTGCCGCAGTACTTCCCGTCCCGTGTCCGTGGGTTGGCGCCGTGCTTCAGGAGCACGGCGGCCGCCTCGTCGTTGCCATGGAAGGCTGCCGCGTGGAGAGGCGTGTATCGCGGCGCACCATCGACGGCCGTCTCCTCATCGTCTTCCATGTTGACGATCGACAGGCCCGCGCGATGGCGCATGATGGCGTCGAGCAGCCTCGCCAGCACACGTCCTGACGCGCGGCCGCTCGCGCGCGCACGAGGAGCCGCGCCCATCGGCGGTTGTCGCGTGGTCGACAGGAGCTTCGGGATCGTCGCGGAGGAGCCGCTCGATCTGGTCCGGCCGTTCGAGGACGATCGCGGCGCGGCAGTGTGATCGCGGCGCCGCGCGTCGATCAGCAGCCGCGTCATCTCGTCGTTCGCCGTCGAGCGCCGCCTGATCGAAGCGGCGTCAGCCCGACGGCATCCTCGAGATTCAGGTTCGGCGCCGAGATCGATCAGAGCGGCGAGCGCACGCGGGCTGCTTCTTGACGACGGCGAGATGCGGCGCGGTGCGCCGATGATTCGTCCGATCCATCCGCTGCGTTCAGATCGGCGCCCGATTTCGCCAACTCGCGGATCACCGTCGGCGTCGCCGCAGCGCGACGGCTGAGAAGCAGCGTGTGACTTCGCGCCGTTCGCCAGCAGGTAGCGTGCGACTTCCAGCGTGATGGGCGTAGTCCCAACAGACCGCCCAGCCGAGCACGTCAAGCTCATGCGTCGTGCCGGCCCCGATCGGATCTGCGCCGTGTTCGACGAGCAGCTGTGACGATGGAGAGATCGCCGCGCTCGGCGGCGAAATGAATCGGGAACGGCGTTGTCGCCCTCGTCACGGATGTTCGGGTCGGCGCCGCGTTCGAGCAGCGTCTTCACGACCGCTTCGTGCGCCGACGCCGAAGTGCAGCGCCGTCCGCAAGTCCCGTGTTGGCCGGTCAGCGTTCCGCGCTCGTTGATGAGAGTCCGGATGCTCGTCGAGGATCGCGTGCAACGGTCGCGCGCGTCTCCCTCGGCTCGCGGCGCGAGCAGAGCGAGTCAGTGGCGTCTCGGCGCGATACGCGATCGGCCAACGGCACTGTGAGCGCGATCCAGCTGTCGTGACCGCGTTCGCGCGCGAGCGCATGCTGAACGTCGCGAAGGGTTGGCTTGTTCGTGGCGCACCGGGATGAGCGCGACGCAATCGTGCCGCGCGCGTCTGCGCGTCGCCATCGCGCAGCGCTTTCAGCCAGCGCTTGGCTGCTTTCCGGAGATTGTCGAGGGTGCTCACGAGACGCCTCCTTCCGTTCGGTGCCTGGCGTCCGCTTAGGTCAGGCCGGAAGAAGGTTCGAGTCTCGGCGATCGAACCAGGTGGGTGGGAGAGTGACTCCTTGCCGCGGACAGGAGGCGCCCCAGCGCTGCGCTCCGCTAGTTTACATCTTCGCCATTTCTAATTCCCACCTCCACTTCTTGCTTCTTCGTAGTTCGCACTTCTTGATTCTCGCTTCACAAGTGCCGTCAGTGAGTCATGCCATACGGATGTAGTCGACGCTCAAGCTTATAGGCCTCATTGGACTCAGTCGATGGGCCGGAACCCGGTTGCGGAGAACTCCCAGAAGTCCGACACGTCGGTGTTTGTAGTTCACCAGCGGCGATCATCGGTTTGTGCGGGTCGTTGTCCTGATAGAGGCCCGAAGAACCTGGGACGGCCGCGGTCGTGCGACTGCGGGATGATGTCGAGAGAACCGATGTCGAAAAACGAGTGGAAGATCGGCGCCGAGACATCGAGCTCGACAAGCCGCAGCTCCGGCAAGGCGCGGTGCAGGTTCGCCTCCAGGTTTGCCCACCCACCGCCGCTGTTGAACTGCCCATCGGCGCGGAAGTCGTCGAAGATGATGAAGCCGCCTTTCAGGAGGTAGGCGCGCAGACCGGCCGCCTCCTGGTCGTCCATGGTCCAGAACCCAGGCTCCGTGAGATAGGCGATCGGGTACCTGCACAGCTCAGGATCGTCGAGCGCGAGACGACGCCGCTTTCGTCGATATGAGGATTCAGGTAGCTGACTGCCTTCAGGATTCGCGTCAGATTGAGCTCAGCACGGTCGCCTTCGGAACTGGGGACGTAGCCGTGCGCCCACGCCGGAAGCCCGCGATAGTAGTAACCGCCCGGCCCGCTGGTATCTTCACGCGCGCAAACATGAATCGGCCATCGTAGGAGGGCGTGTGAGTGGCTGGTTCGCGTAGGGAATCGCCTGGCCACTGCCGCTGAGCGAGCCCCGCGTCGCCGGAAGCAGAACAGAAGACCGGCCACGGCCATCGCCAGCGGCCCGGCGTGAACGGATTGCGAGCATCCATCCTTAATGTGTGCCTGGCGATATAAGGATTCCAGCCGGACCTGATGGCAGGGCGATTTCGGGTCTGGTGTGCAGGGCGCGGCAGACTGACGCAACATCCTGCACCCTCACGAACCAGCAGGGTTGATCTCAACCACTCGCCGAACGTCGACCACGCGCCAATCGACGGTCGATGAATTCAGAACGTTCGGCGACAACCTTGGAGCGAGTGGTTGAAAACCGTACTGTCGAGTGGCTCACTTCCTTCGAGAACAACACGGACGCGGATGTTCCGTCACCGATACGCCCGGCATTTGCCTTGCACGGACGCGACGCCGGTCCCGCCATTTGGTCAATCACGTGTTCATGCCCCGCGTCGGCGTAAATGGGCCGACAGGAGCAGCATCATGTTCGAGCAGTTTGCCTCGGCACCAAAGCAAAGAGGCATTCCGACCAGCTGAATGAGATCGTGCTCGCCGCTCGTCACGAGCGGGATGCGCTCGGTGCCCTGTTCGAGCAGCTCCGATGGGCGCAGCGGCAAGCTCGCCGAGGTTTCAACGACTGTCGAGCACATCAAGGACCGGGCGATTGATGCATCCGAGCAGCTGACGGCGATCGTTGCGCGCGTTACGGAGCTCGATAAACGGGTTGCGCAGGTTTCGAGTTGATTGGAGCGCAGGTTGCCGAAATGACGAACATCGTGCAACAGGCCCAGGAAGCGGCCGCGCTCATGTCGAGTCGAAGGAAGAGCTGCAAAAGCACCGCGAGGCGATGGAGCAGCTCGCCGGCGAGTATCGAGAGACCCGGGCTGCAATCGAGGCGCTGGGCGCTCAGCGCCAGATTGTGACTGACGCGCACGCCGAGCTGCGGCAGTCTCAGGCGGATCTGGCGCGCGCCCTCGATCAGGCAGCAGGCGTCAGACAGGAGCTCGATCAACTACACGGCCAGGCCTCGTCGCTGGCGAACGATCAAGCGTGCTCTCAGCAGGACCGCGAACCAGGTGTCGGAGAACACCGCCGTCGTCACGCGCACGGTGCAGGATCTCGAATCGAAGATCGCATCTCTGGGGACGCTCGCACGAGCTCGCGGCGACGACCGAGGAGCGGCTCAAGTCTCTGAACGCACTGGCTGAGCACGTCACGGTCAAGACGAGGCGCTCGACACCCAGCGGGAAACCATCGACCACGCCGCATCCGAGGCCAGCAGGGTTGAACGAGATGGTCTGGGCCATGGAGGCGCAGATCGGAAAGCTGGAGGAAGGAAACCGGCAAGTCGCCCGCGCCAAGGACGTACTGCGCCAAGCCGAGGAATTCGCCGAGGAGGTCCACGACGAGCTCGCCGCCGCGACCGCACGGTGATCGATCTGTTCAGGCGTGAAACGGCGAGAGTCGAGAAGGATGGCGCGCAGCTGATCCAGACGGTGCGCGCGCAGATCGAGCGGCTGGCGATCGAAGGAAAGAACTTCGACGCCCACGAGCAGCGCATTGCCAACCTGCGGGACGCGCTCGACACGGCTGAACGTCAGCTGGAAGTGGCGCTGGGCGAAGCAGGATACGGTGTGCGCGCGCTCGATCGGAAGACGGAGGCGCTGGCGCAAACCGTCGCGGCAAGTTTCGGCGGAGCTCGGCGAGCTGTCGCGCCGCCGCCACGAGGTCGATACGGTGGCGGAACGTCTCGCGCGTGTGGAGGCGACGGCTCGCGAGGCGGAGGCGCGACAAGCGAGGCTCGAATCCGGCCGTGAGCAGTCGAGGAGCTGCACTCCGAGATCGAGGCTAATCCACGCGTCGCGCGCAGTCGGCGACGGGCTGTGTACTCAGCTCAATGCCGATCGCGTGGCGCTCGAGAAAGCCGGCGAGAACATCGCGCGGTTTGCGGAAGACGCGCCAGCAATCACGAACCGGCTCGAAACCCTTCTCGAGAAACTCCACCGGCTCGACGATGCCGATCAGATGGTGGCGCGAACGAAGGAGACGATGACCGAGCTGGAAGCCACGCTGGCACGGCTCGACCGACAAGCTCCAGTTCGTCGAGAAGGTGGAGCGCCGCCTGAACAGGCTCCACGTGCTGCAACACGGAAGTCGGACGGCGCATGGAGGAGCAGCTCATGCGACGAGCCGAGCTGGAAGGCATCCGGACCCGCGCCGACGAGATCAGCGCGCATATCAGCGACGCGCACCAGAAGCTTGGCGCGATTCTCACCGTGCAGGAGAAGCTGCCGTCGATTCTGGATTGCACCGCCACCATCGGCCGCGACATCGAACAGCTCGAGACGCGCATGAACGGGGTGAGGCGCACTGAATCGGACCTTGCCGAACTGGAGCAGAGACTCGAGGCGCTCGTCTCAGCCAGCCGCGAGCACCATGCCGCGATCGCCGAACGCACGACGCAACTCGAAGCGCTCACGGAGGAGCTGAACCGCGGCGGCTCTGCTCCAGGAACGAGCTTCGTCGCCGATCTTTGCGCGTGCAGGCGCAGCATCAGGAAACCGCCGCCCGCATGGCCGCGACGGAAGACCAGCTGAAACACGTCGACGCGCTCCGGCAACAGCTCGACGACCGGCTGGCGACTCTAGCCGCAGCCGAGCAGAGGATGGCGGCTTTCGAGGCACAAGCCCGGGAACCTCGCGCGACTCGCCGCGGACACTGATGTCAAGATTCAGGCCGATCGCCGGACGCGAGGTGATGGTCGCGGGCCATCAAAGCGTGAAGTCGATCAGGTGCGGGACGTCGCGGCGGCCGCAGCGAAGGGCGATGTTGAAGCCATCATCGAACGGCGCGAGGAGCTGCAGACGCTCAGAGCCCGGCTCGATGCGCTTTGGCGAGGCGCTCGGCGATACACGACCAGCGCCTCGCGACCATCGAGGCTCGACGCGCGCTCGTCTTGGAAGTGCAGTCGAAAAGCCGAAATGATCGCCAACCTGCTCGAGGACATCGGCGCCAACCTCGATAGTGGTGGCGGCCCAGAAAGCACAGATCGAGTACGTGTCCGGACCAGGTGGCACGCCTCGAGTTTTCCGGTCCAGCAGTCGCGAGAACGACGATGCGCGCCCTTCACCACGAGCGCGAGCGGGCCGAGACGTGTGGAGGAGGCCATCCGTCAGCTCCGGACTCGCGAGCGACCGACTCGTCCGGCCGACGCTGCGATGACCGACGGCGTCATGTCGTCCTGATTGTCAACGGTCCGCGGTCATCAATTCTTCAATGACTGGGCCCGGCAGGTCGGGCTCGGCGCGCCCCATCAGCGCGAGGATCGTGGGCGCGAAACTCAAACTGTCGCAAGCAGTCTCGACGTGCCGCCCGCTGGAGATCCCGTAAGCTCTGCCGCCGGCGACCAGCAGCACAGAGTGTGTTGACGCTCGGTAGAAGGAGCCGTGATTCCCCAGGATTGAAGGCGCGTGCATTGAAGTTCCAATGGGGACTGGCCAGCACCAACAGATCGGTGCGGCGCAGTCGCCTCTTCCGTTCCAAACAGGGTGTTGCCGGCCCGGATCCTCCGAGCAGTTCCTCCGTGCAGACCAATGATGCCGTTTGAGTAACGCGTCTTATGGACAGCCGCCAGCCATTCACGTTCAGAATGCCAGGCTCCGAGCCATTCGCGGCGCTCCGTTGCGGGAATGGCCAGTTCGGGATCCTCGCGAAGATCTCGAGAGGAAATCCTGGTGCCCACTCGAGTCTGTCGAAGGAGAGGGCCCCATCCTCCCGAGCTGTCAGGCGCGCAATCGGCTGGTAGTGCACCATGCCGTCCCTTGACTGAATAAGGGCCTGATGCTCTTCGTCGCGATAGAGCCAAACCGCCTCCTCGCCTTCTAGGAGCACTCTCATGGCGGTGAATCGATCTGGACGACGGACCGACGTCCGCCCGCGCGTTATTCCGTACTGCGGATTTTGGCAAGAGCCGGCAGATAGTTCATCGCATGAAAGCTGCGTTCCTAATCCAGCTGGTCGCGCTGAATCCAGCGCCAAGCCATCAGGCGCGACGCCCGTGACGTAGTGCTGTAGCCAGTCCCACAGCGAATTGGCCGGACCGAGCGAAAGTGGTGGAATGAGGTCCGACACCTTGAATTTCCTCGGATCGAATCGGTCGGGAGTCAGATCGAGCAGACGGGTCATGGTTGCAACGTACGGTGAATACAGTGCGAAGTCGTCACGCCACAGGTCGAGCGGCGTGGCGCTCGCGACTTTGCTCTGCGATCGTCGCCCTCGAGCGATTTGATCCCTGGTCCATGTCCTGAAACGTAGACACGCGCCGCTGCTGAACATTGATTTTCTCAGTCAGCTCGGCCAGCTCGCTCTTCAGATCCTCGAGGTCGTCGCTCCACTCCGCACGCACAGTGTCCAGCGTTTCAAAGAATGCCGTCACGGCGGCTGCGCGGACCGGCCCGGTCACTTCTTGCGAATCAACTGGTCCAGGAGAACGTGCAGCACGGTTCAACGTGTTATTGCGTAAGCCAATGCTGGCTCGCTCGTTGCCGTCCAGATCAGAGCATCACGGTCAGGGGCACTGTTCGCCCGAGCTCGCCAGATAGCTCGAGCCCGTGCTGGGAGTCACGACCTTGTCGACGAACATGTCGAGGCCCTTGATCTTGAACTCTTCCAACGGGTGGCGGTTCGTCAGCACGTGCTGCGCTCCGCCGACCCGGCTCGTGAACCAGTCCACGAAGTTGTATCCCTGGCTGACGATCTCAGGCTCGTAGTCATGCCGTGATCGGACACCAGAACCAGTGCTGTCGAATCGGCAAACGGACTTTGTTGGATCGCGTTCCATATTCGGCCGACCAGTGCGTCCACCGCATCGATCGGCCTGAAACTGCGAAACCGAATCGTTGGTCAGGTGGGCGACATGATCGAATTCACCGCTGAAAAGCTCCAGATAGCGGATGCTCGGGTCTCTTCAAGCCAGCTACGAGCAGTTCTGACGTTCTCGCGATTCCACGATTGCTGCCAGGACCATCCGACCTGCCATTCGTCGAGAAAATCGCGGACGGCCCCGACCGAGAACGCGCGTTTCAGGACGCCAGGCGTGTCACTCCAGCGAATATCACGCTGCAAGAGCTGCGCACTCTGATACACGGCGCCGGTCGGAAAACGGTCGATCAACAAGGGGCACGGCGTATTCATCCAGGAGCTCGACCCCGGGCATGTCCCGGTCTCCACCGACGGACTTGAGCTACTGCGGAAAGAAATTCAGGTAGTCGTAAGTCTGCAGCGTGTAGCGGTCGTATTCGACGTTGCCGCGGATTTCGAGATGCCGTCCTGTGTCGAGGAGAGACCAGGAGGGCGCCGACAGACTCAACCCGCGGGAGTAGCAGTTGTCGAACCACCACGCCATTTCGGCCGAACACACTATTCAATCCAGGGCAGAGGCGAGCGTGGACCTCGAGTCCGGCTCAAATAATTCTGCAGGATACGTGGCGGAAGGCCATCGACCTTCAGGACCACACATGCGCTGGACTTGAGCAGAAACGTCGGCTGCCACCAACAAAAGACACACCGTGGCAAGCGGCACAGCAGGCGGGATGTCTGTGCCTTTGGCTCACTCGGCGGTTGCATGAGGGTTGAGCAGCGCCGGTTGCGGATGCGGCAACGGTCGTCTCATCGCCGTGTCGCATGAGCAGCCGCCGCGCCGCTTTGCCGGAGCGGGGCGGCAACGACGTGATCTTTCAGAGAGTCCAAAGCCTGTCGAACCTCGTCCATGTTCCACACCAGTTCCGGTTTCGGTGTGGAGTCCGCGACGGTTTCCAGAAATTGAGTCTCGTGCGGCACGGCGTTGAACGTCGAGTACTGGAAGCAGACCAGCTGTCCCGCTCGGTTTCGTTATGCGAATACATGCCGAACGACGTGATACTCGCAAGGGTCAGTCCGGCGCGAGCGACAGGACTGTGCTTGGACGCACTGAGTTCCGCGGCCCGGTCCTTCTCCAGACGAACGGCGAGGCCATTGGGATTGATGGCGTAGCCGGGAGCGCCGCATATCGGCGTCGGGCGATGTGGAGACTCATTGAAGACACTCTCACTCAGTGGGTTCACGCCCATCACTTCCAGGCGTCGCTGCAATTCCCGCGCGCAGTTCCGGATCGACTGCACCTATCCAGCGCAAGATAGCGGCGCACGGCCGCGTACGCTTCCAGCCGCTTGGCACCGTTGGTGGGAGCACCATGCCGCGTTCGCCAGAAGCTCCAACCCGCCGAGCCTGCCCAGTACGGCCAGTTTCCCCATTTGGAGATCGCCGAGCAGCCCGGTGATCGTGTCGGCCATGGCGTGACTCACCATCTCCCGACGCTTGGCGGCGTGTATTTCGGAAGTCCACCAGCAGCAGCGGCACCTTCGGGTAGTCCAGCCCGTAAAGCGCCAAGGGATCAGCTCCGTTCAACGGCGTCACTCGTCCCCGCTTCGACCTCACGACCGCTCGAGTCAGCACCATCGCCTGACGCTGAAGCCTGACCAGTTAGTCAGCTCTGCGTCGCCATACGGATTCGATATGCCGAGAAACTGGCCGTCGAAGGGATGCTCGGTTTGCAGGTCCTCGCGCGCGCGATCCAAACGAGAGCATGGGTAGGCGATCCCATGCCGAGTGGCTCGAGCTACAGCCCGTTGGCCTCTGCGCGTTGCCGCAACAATTCCCAGTTGTGCCCGCGCGTTTGCTGAAGCTGATTCCGCCGCGCTAAATAGGCGGACAGAAGCTTCTCTGAAGTGACCAGGCCGCCAAGTGTCTGACTGGCGAGGGTCAGGCGCGCCTGATCTCGGAGAACTCGGTCTCACTGAGACTCACACGAAGCTCGGGAATTTCTTCCAACGTAGCGAGCACCGCGAGGCCATCGGCGAGGTGGGCGCGGCGTTGATCGGCGACGTTCGTCCGATAGCGACGTGTGGAGGCCCTGATCAGCTGCCCCGGTCGAATCGATCGCCAGGACCCGCATCAGGGACTGGGTCAGTGAGTTCCACACCGATCTGCTGGTGTTGGACAGATCCAACACAGGACCGGGAGCCTTGTCGGTCTCCTTGGGCGCAGGAGGGCGCCAATCAGAAGAACGGGTCGCGGCTGCGACCCGTTGAAGGACAGAAGGATTCGCGGAGGTGAGAACCCACACCGAGCGCAGTCGATCGTTGTCAGGATCGGCATCGCCCAACGTGTCCCGTAGCAGGCTGAGCAGCGGGATTTCACCATCGTCATCGGGCGCACTGGCCAGTATCGGTCAGCAGCTCTGCCCGCCGGGAACGGCAACACGCTCGATCCGGAAATCCGGCTCCCTCGCGGCCGCGATCGCCGGGACGATGAGGACCGAGCGCGCATAACGGTCCGAGGATCTTCGTCACGTTTCCTGGTTTGGCAAGGCTGTGGGACCATATCTTTACATGCTCGTTCTTTTGATTCTTCAGCTCACCAGGGCCGCCCTCGTCACGATTCTGCCTTTACGAACTTTTGACTCTGATCGATCTTTCTCCTTCGTGTCCTTTGTGGTTAGTCGGCGTTGCTAGCATTAAATGAAGGCAGCCACAAGCCCCCAACCCAGACTCGTCACGCGCCCGAAGTAGAATCACTGAACCTTGCGCGTCCCGCAATCGACGCCCGCATGAGCTTCGGAGGGCCGGAAACATGTCGGCACGATCCGGAGGTCGGTCGGCGTCGCGGTAGCTATTGCTGCGCTGTTGAGGTTCTCGTCGGTTTGCGCACAGACCCCGCCACGCACAGCTCCGTCGACTCCCTGATCTGAGCGCAGCCATCGAGGGCACCGCCCGACTCGTCGGTGCCTCCGTCGTCGAGATCTTCACGACCTCATATAGACCCGGCGAAGGCGTGATCCCGGGCACGGCGGATCTCGTCATGACACAGCGCGGATCCGGTTCAGCGGCGTCATCGTCGATCCGGCCGGCTACATCAGACCAATGCGCACGTCGTCCGTGGCGCACAACGGCTGCGGATCGAACTGCCGATTCCAGCCGTCGGCAGCTCGATTCTCGCTAACGGCAGCCGCACCGTCAGCGGTCAGATTGTCGGGATCGATCTCGAGACGAGATCTTGCGGTCGTCAAAGTTGAGGAGAAGAACTTACCGGCGGTGGGGTTTGGAGACTCCGAAGAACTGAGGACCGGCCAGGTCGTGCTTGCATTCGGCAGTCCTCTCGGCCTGCACAATTCGGTCTCTCTCGGCGTGGTCAGTGCCGTCGCGCGTCAGCTCGAGACCCGAGTCGCCGATGATCTGACGCACAGACCGACGCCCGATCAACCCCGGCAGCAGCGGCGGTCCCCCTGGTCGATCTGCGCGGCCAGCTCGTGGGAATCAACAGCCTGATCGCGTCCCAGGCAGGCGGGAATGAAGGGCTCGGGTCCGCCGTGCCCAGCAATATCGTCCGAGCGGTGTACGAACAAATCAGGAAGGATGGCCGGGTGCGCCGCGGCGACATCGGTGTCCGCGTGCAAACGGTCACGCCACTGCTGGCCTCAGGCTTGAACCTGGCGAGAGATCACGGTGTCGTTCTGGCAGACGTCACGCCTGGCGGCGCGGCCGCGGTTGCGGGGCTGCGTCCGGGAGACCTCGTGATGGCCCTCGATGGCAAGCCAATGGAGAATGGCCGACAGCTGCAGGTTAATCTGTACCGTCGATCGGTTGGTGAGTTGGTCTCACTCGACTTGTTTCGCGATGGCCAACCCTTGAAGGTGTCGGTCGCAGTGACGGAGCGGAAGGATCCCTGGCGGGTCTCTCAGCCTCGAGCGACCCGCGCCAGAACCCGTGCCGCGGCTCGGCGTCCTCGGTGTAGATCTCGATCAAGAGATCGCCGCGGCCCTGCCGGTGCTTCGCGTGCCCTCCGGGGTGGTGGTCGCTTCGACCGTCGCCGGCGCGCTCGACGCACGGGAAGGCGGGTTGGCCGCAGGGGACGTGATCTACGCGATCAACCGCAAACCGATCGTGGGGCTCGCGGATCTTCGCGCGGTCCTCGACGGACTGAAAACCGGCGATGGCGTTGTCCTTCAGCTCTGAGCGGCGCGGCCAGCGCTGATGTATCTCGCCTTTACGATCGATTAACAGGCTGGAGACTTCCTTCAGACTTCAGACGTCAAGGTGTAATGAGACTGTTGGCCAGTTTGATCCAGATAGTTCGCCACAGTATCGACAGGCTGAACACCGGCCAACGTCCCAGCACCGATGATGGCCCGGGCCGATTTCAGAGAGAGATCCATCATCGGGTCGATGTTTGGCGGCAGCTTCACGCGGCGCTCTAATTCGCTCCGCAAGAGATCTGATTTCCGGAAGATGTTGTCTGGAATTCCCTGTCAAATTCGGCGAGGTTTGCCGAGTTGCGTTTGGAGAATACCGCTCGTTGAACGTCCGCAGGGCAGTGACGGCGTCTTTCGTCCGTTGTCTCAACTCCGCATTGGTGAGATTGGAATATGTCGATCTCGTAAATGGATTCTCGTCGAATTGGCCCGCTATCCACCATCCCAGTCCCAACCCGCCGAGCAACAGGATTGATGAAGCGACAGGCGCTCGCTTCACCCCGCCTAGTTCCTTGACCGCCCAGGTCCGGATTGCCCCCAGCATGCCGCACAAAGAGTAAGCCACCGCTGACGTTTGTCCAAACGGAGCACAAAGTAGGACTCGCAATTGTTGGGCTAGCGGCAGGCCGAAATGGCAACATCAATCAGCTTTTCTGCTGCGTGGCCATGTCATCGCGGGCTTAGAATCTGGCAACTCGCGCAGTTGTTGCTCGTCGAGCAGTCAGGCACGATTAGTGAACGAGTGGGCGACCACTTCAGGGCGGACGAGCACGCTTTTCGATTAGGACAAGAGTCAAGAACCATGACACGAGTCGGGCTTCTTGTCGTCGGTGCAGTTCTGGCCGTCGTCGGCATGGTCTATGGCTTGCGGACGGGCCTCTACGAACGTGTCTTTCCCCCTGCGCCTCCGGACGTGGCTGCGTCGCTCAGCATCGATTGCGACCAGGTGCAATTTCCACTGACCGTCCAGCCCAACACGAGCACGTGCGGGGTGATTCTGGAAAAAAGGGAAAGGCGTCGTACCTGTGCACCGACAAGGCGAAAACGACTGAGCGACCAGTGGCCCAAGGCCCTCCGGGAGAGTCGTCGGCTTTCAGTGCAGGCTCACGAACACCGGAAGAGCCCCGATGATCAGCGTGTCGATGTGGATTCCAATCAGTTATCAGTCGCCGCGTGCAAAGGTGAAGGCTCGTGAAGAGTCACTCTCGCTGTCGCAGTCGCTCGAACCAGACGCGCCGTTCGACCTCTACTCTTCGACGATTCTGGATTGGATCCGATAGTCACGATGCCTGGGACGGTGTCGGTTCGCCTCCAGGAGAAATTCAATCCAAACCTGTCGAGTTGACTATCCTGGCGGTGAGCCCGCCAAGCTGAGCGGATTCGGTCCTGCCTCGAGTTCAACCGCGAACTGATTGCTCCGCGCCAAATCCACTCTGTTTCTCGGGCTGATCGGCCATCCATGCGATCAGGAATCGCGCGTGAATCTTGGCTGCTGCACGCTGGGCGGGACCGGAGCGACGACAAAAGCTAGAGCCAAGCACAACAGGCGGATCGTGAAATTGGGCGAGAAGACGACGAGCGTCACGAGCAGGACAAGCAGGTTGCCCAAGGCGAAGTATTGAAACATGACCTTGTCTCCCTGTAGTTGTATCGGCAGTGCGCGACGTTCGTAACAGTAGGCAAACTCATCAGTTGTGACTGCAGAGGTTGGCGAGGCCTGAGAGCTGAGAGTTCCTACCGCCAGCGGTCGATCTGCACAATCGTGAGCCGTGGTCCGCCGCCGATCATCTTCCACATGGCTCCCGTTTCGCCGCCGACGACGACCACGTGGATATCCTCGGGCCGAAACATTCGAATGAGCTCATCGGGCGCCGCCTTCAGCATCGACGCGTACGGCTCGACGCCGGCGAGTGCACGCGGACGGTGCAGCGTCTGAATCCACTGGTTGTCCCAGTATTCCCTGGCCGGCAGGCGCGCGTGCTCGACGCACCAATCAATGAGCTGCTGCTTCGTCGTGAACCCGCGGTCGACGAAGCCGCGCGCGACGAGCGGATCAAGCGCGATGATCGGGCCGGTATACGGATCGCACGCCTGCAGAGATCGGGTGAATTTCTCTTCCCACGTCTCCCGCGGGCCGCCGCCAAACACCGGTACCCATCCGCCGAGAAACAGGCTCACCGTGCTGTCCTCGGGCTTGAAGCCGTGCTGCACGTGGAACGGTTCCCAGGGGCTCGCCTGCTCGTTTTCCGCGAACGTCGCGTTGTAGCTCAGAAAGTTTCCCTGCGAGCCCAGGTAGGTCTCTTGCGGCACCGAGCCGCCTTGCAGGTTCTGTGAGAGAAGTCCGTACGCGCGTCCGATCGTAACGTTCGCGTGGCTGTGCGGGCCGAACGCTCCGATCCGGTAGTTCATGCCAATCTCGTCGCGAATGGGCCGTTGACGAGGGCGACGGTCGCCTGAGACGTCGTCGAGCTCGAGCGACCGGAAATGCCGCTTGCGGCCATCGCGAGGATGACGGGCAGGTACTCGGGGCTCGCGCCGGCCATGACCGGCGTTGACAGCGACCTTCTCGACGGTGAACTCCCAGAACTCGCGATAGGCCGTTGGACGCAGGCGCCCGACCACTTCGTCGGCGGCGTGGCTCGTGCCGGAAAGCATCGCCGCGACGCGCTCCTCTGTCGGCAACACGACGGGCGCAAAATCTGTCCAGCGATTCTCCGTGAACAGCCGGTGCAGATTGTCTTCGCTGTCAGCGTCGAGCAGCCGGGGTGTCGAGCGGGTGTACGACAAGCCCGCCAGATCCTGTCCGTCGAGCGGGCGCGTGAGCCCGCCGATCATGGATTCGATGAACGAACAGTTGTTGATCGGGTCAGTGCCCTCGACGTACGCCCTGAGCTCAGGCGCCGTGCGGCCGACGACGGGCTGTGGCACGAACGCCTGACGCAGCGTCGGCATGCCGTTGGCCGTGGCCACGGATCGCACGAGACGTGCGAACACGTGCGTGTGCACGGCGACCGTCGGCACGCCGGCCGCTTCGAGCGCCACCGCGAGCCCAACGACCGTTGGGCTGCAGGTGCTTCAAAGCCCTACGCCGAGGATGGCCGCGTCGCCGTCGGCCTCGATGCGCGCGCGCAACTCGGGATCGTCGACCCAGCTTTCCTTCGGGCGCGCAACGCGAACCTCGGTGCCCGGCAGGTGCTCGCCGAACCAGCATCGCAACTGGTCGACGAACAGGTCGGAGTTGTCGAACAGGCAGTCGACGAGATAGATCGCCTTGCCATCGAGGTTCTCCAGGCGTGCGGCCAGTCGCTTCCCAATGACCTCAGGTGGGTAACCACGCGGATCGTGCACACGCAGGTGGGACTCATGAATTTCAATGTCAGCGTCCAGCCGACGAACTCGATCTTAGCATTCAGGATCGAGCCCCAAAGCCTTTGAATCAATCAAAGAATTGATCTACTCTATCGGCGTGACTACTGACCCGGCTGACCTTCTTCGTCAACGCGGTGTTCAGGTCACGGCCCAGCGGTTGGCTGTGTTGCGTGCGGTCTCAGGTGAGCCCCACATTACGGCCGGACGCCGTCGCCGATGTCGTGAGGGCTGAGATTGGGGCCATCTCGCTGCAGTCGGTGTAGCGACGCCCTTAGAGTCCTGGTCGCTGAAGGGCTCATCCGGCGTATACAGCCCGGCCGGGTCACCGGCTCGATTCGAGGATCGCGTCGGCGATAACCACCATCATTTGATCTGTCGAATCTGCGGCCGTCTAGTGGACGTAGACTGCGCAGTCGGCAGCGCCCCTGTCTCACGGCGGCCGACGACAAGGGTTACGAAATCGACGAGGCCGAGGTCGCCTACTGGGGCCGCTGCTCGGATTGTCTCGCGCGCAGACACGAGGGCCATCCAGCTCCGACTCATCGGCACGCCGACGTCGAAGCCGGCAGCCGATAGCCGCAAAAGGAGCCCGGCGATCCCGTCAACGGACCGTGAAGAAAACCAAATCCCGGACTGACGACCGGGCTGCAAACCAATCGAATTAGAGGTCAACGTGAACATGGACAACGAAGAGAAATGCCCGTTCTCGGGCACAAGCACACAGCGGCAGGGTCGAACCGCGACTGGTGGCCGAATCAGCTGAACCTGAACGCCCTCCACACGAATCACCCGGCAGGCGATCCGATGGGAGCGGAGTTCAACTACGCCGAGGAGTTCAAGACGCTGGATCTCGATGCCGTGAAGAAGGACATCGCGGCGGTGATGACGAACTCGCAGAGACTGGTGGCCGGCCGACTTCGGCCACTACGGGCCGCTCTTCATCCGAATGGCGTGGCACAGCCGCGGGCACGTATCGCATCCACGACGGCCGCGGCGGCGCGGGCTCGGGGCAGCTGCGCTTTGCGCCCCTCGGCAGCTGGCCCGACAACGCCAATCTCGACAAGGCGCGCCGTCTGCTCTGGCCGATCAAACAGAAATGACGGCCGGAAGATCTCGTGGGCCGACCTGATGGTCTTGACCGGCAACGTCGCCCTGGAGTCGATGGGGTTCAAGACGTTCGGCTTCGCCGGCGGGCGCGAGGATGTCTGGGAGCCCGAGCACGTCAACTGGGGCTCCGAGGCGACGTGGCTCGGTGACGAGCGCTACAGCGGCGACCGGCAACTCGGCGAATCCGTTCGGCGCCGTGCAGATGGGCCTCATCTACGTGAACCCGGAAGGGCCGAACGGCAACCCGGATCCTGTCGCCGCGGCGCGGGACATCCGCGAAACGTTCCGCCGCATGGCGATGAACGACGAGGAGACGGTGGCGCTGATTGCCGGCGGACACACGTTCGGCAAGACCCACGGTGCCGCGGCCGCTGCGACCAGCACGTCGGCCCTGAACCGGAGGGCGGCAATCTCGAGGAGCAGGGTTTCGGCTGGAAGAGCAGCTACGAAACCGGCAGCGGGCGCCCACGCGATCACGAGCGGTCTCGAGGTCACCTGGACGACGACGCCGACCAAGTGGAGCAACGACTTCTTCAAGCACCTCTTCGAGTAGCAGTGGGAGCCGACCACGAGTCCGGCGGGCGCGAAGCAGTGGAAGCCGAAGAACGGCGCCGGTGAAGGCACGGTCCCGCACGCGCACGACAAGTCGAAGAAGATCGCGCCGTCGATGCTGACGACGGACCTCTCGCTGCGGATCGGATCCGGCCTACGAGAAGATCTCGCGGCGCTTCCACGAGAACCCGCAGGAGTTCGCCGACGCCTTCGCCAAGGCGTGGTTCAAGCTGACGCACCGCGACATGGGGCCGATCTCGCGCTACCTGGGCCCGGAGGTTCCCAAGGAGCCGCAGTTGTGGCAGGACCCGGTCCCCGCGGTCGAATCACGAGCTGATCGACGCGAAGGACATCGCCGCGCTCAAAGGCGAAGATCCTCGCATCGGGACTGTCTGTCTCCCAGCTGGTCTCGACCGCCTGGGCGTCCGCGTCGTCATTCCGCGGCACCGACAAGCGCGGCGGCGCCAACGGCGCGCGCATCCGCCTCGCGCCGCAGAAGGATTGGGCGGTCAACAATCCACCGGAGCTGGCGAAGGTGCTGAAGACCCTGGAGGGGATTCAGAAGGCGTTCAACGACGCGCAGGCCGGCGGGAAGAAAAAGGTCTCGCTTGCCGACCTGATCGTGCTCGGCGGATGCGCAGCGGTCGAGCAGGCGGCGAAGAACGCCGGACACGACGTGAAGGTGCCGTTCACGCCGGGACGCACGGATGCGTCGCAGGAGCAGACCGACGTGGAATCGTTCGCCGTGCTCGAGCCAGACGCCGACGGGTTCCGCAACTTCCTCGGGAAATGGCCACCAGGTGCCGGCCGAGCATCTGCTGATCGAGCGGGCCTTCAGGCTGACGCTGAGCGCGCCCGAGATGACGGTGCTCATCGGCGGCCTGCGTGCCCTCAACGCGAACACGGCGCAGTCGAACGTCGGCGTGTTCACCAGCAAGCCCGGCACGTTGACCAACGACTTCTTCGTGAACCTCCTCGGCATGGACACCGAGTGGAAGCCGACGTCGGAGCCGCGGAGACGTTCGAGGGCCGCGATCGCGAGACGGGCGAAGCGCAAGTGGACCGGCCAGCCGCGTCGATCTCGTCTTCGGTTCGAACTCCGAGCTCCGTGCGCTCGCGGAGGTCTACGCGTGCGACGACTCGCAGGAGAAGTTCGTGCGCGACTTCGTTGCCGCGTGGGACAAGGTCATGAATCTCGATCGATTCGAGCTTGCCTGATCCGATACTCGGGTCGGGCCTTCGTCGGCCGACCCGAGCGTCAGGTCCGGCGTGCTCCTATTTGGTGCGCAGCCAGGAACTGTGCCCGCAGCCGACGCGATCGACCTCCGCGCCTCTCAGGTAGACCTTATTGATCTTGCGCGTGTTGGCGATGTTCTCAAGGGGATTGGCATCCAGCACGACGAAGTCGGCTTCCTTGCCGGCGGCCACCGTGCCCATCCGAGTGAGTCCGAGAATCCTGGCGTTCGACGGACGTCGCCGCCTGAATGGCTTCGGCCGTCGTGAACCCGCAGCGTGCGTAATAAGCGATCTGCTGGTGGGCGCCGAAGCCGTCGCCGGTTCCGTCCGTTCCGAGGCCGATGATCATCCCGGCGTCGTGGATCCTTCTTCACGTTGCGGCAGTGAAGCTCGAAGAGCGGATTCGGCGGATTTCCGGCTGACGTCCTCTGGCTTCGAGCTGGCGACGCATGTTTGCGATGGTCGACGCCGGCAGCGTTCTCGGCCAAGTGTGTTGATTTCTTCTCCGGTCTCGCCGGGTCCCGGAATGTTCGGGCCGGTCCAGACCTTCGGATGCGCCTTCACCAAAGCGATGTACTCGTCGTCAACGTCGCGATCGCGAACCGTGTGGACGAATCCATCCACGCCGGACTTCAGAAGATCTTTAGCGTCTGCCAGCGCCGATGTCCGGCTCAAGTGCGCGAGGGTTTCCATGCCGTTCTTGTGTGCTTCGTCGATGATCGCGCGATAGACCTCGGGCTTGAGCTTCGGCACGCTGCCTTCACGGTCGTCAACCCAGAACTTGACGAAATGGACTCCCCTCGCGTGCAACTCCCGAACGTGCTGACGGCCTTCTTCAGGCGTTGCCGCGCCGTAGGGAATACCGAAGCGCGCTTCGCCCGGCGGCCCCGCCATTGAGGTCGCCGCGATGCCTTTTCCAACCGTCAGGAATTTCGCAGCGTTCGGGATGACCTCGTCGCGAAGCTTGTACGCCAGTTCCTGATCCGCCTCGAGGCCCATGCTCATCGTCGCCGCCGTTCCGTAATAGGCGTAGCGCTGAAGCTGGTCGATCAGATTGTCGCGCGTGTAGTTCGCCTTCTTGTTGGTGCCGTCCTTCTCATTGACCAGTCCGATGTGGTTGTGGCCGTCGATCAAGGCAGGTATGACGGTCTTGCCTGTCAGATCCACACGAGTGGCGTTTGCCGGTGGTTGCCGCTCTCCTTTTTGCCGACCCAGGTAAAGGAATCGCCCTCGACGAGGAATGCGGAGCTTTCGATCGTTGGACTCTTGTCGCCGACAATCAGCCGCGCCCCCTCAAACCAGGTTGCAGGCCGATTGGCTTGGGAAGAGACCCGCGTGGGCAGATAGGCAGCAGGCCGGGATCAGAAAACACGGACACCATCTTCGCAGGGACCATGAATGGCTCCTCGTGAAACTCTGGTCACGATTGTCGATCGTCCTTGAGAGCCTCGACCGACCAGGGTGATGCAACGCGTGGCGAATCCAACCTCTTGTGGGTGTCGGCCGCCACATCGTGCCGCTAGCTACTGACAGCTCGACAATGACTTAGACATCGTTGCTGCTTGAGGAATTTGGTTCCCACCCAGGCAGACTTTTCAGAAGTCTGCAGATCAGGAAATGCTCAGAAATGTTGGGGAAATGCGCGGGAAAGTACGTCGATGACGTACGGCTCGAAGTTTGGTGCTTGGGGATGACTGATTCACTACCACGACAATCGCCGAGCATGCCGAGGTCGCTGTAAATCCTTGTTGGGGACAGGAGCGAACCCGTTGGCTGCAGAGACCCCAATCGAGTATCTGCGCTTCAAGTGGCTCATCCCGGGAAAAATCGCGGGAGCTCCGCATCCCGACCTATGCAACAAAGGCTTTCGGCTGTCGCTCCATTCCTGCGCAGCCAGGCGTTGCTGCCATCGTCACACTCTTTTTGATCGTCCGCACTTCCAGCCGAACCCAAGAGGACCTCGGCTTCCGATATCTGTTTGTCAGAGACGCCCAATTATCGACCCCCACCGGATCTCCTTCGAGGTCATTGTTTTCATGGAGGATGTGGTGGACCAAGGGAAGGCGTCCTCGTGCATTGCTACGCTGGCATCGGTCCGGACCGGCACGGTTCTCTGTGTGCGTGGCTCCTTCGGCAAAGATCCTACGTTGCTGGCTGCAGATGCAATCGCTCGCGTTCGCACTTTGAGGACTACATCCCGGCGTATGCGCTGGACACGCTTCCCGAGACCCGTCTCAGGCTGGGCCATCGGAGCGCTTTGCGCAGTCACGCTAGTGCGCTTATTTTCGACGGCCCGCTCAGTGATCACGGTTGGACGCTTTGTCGAGAGGGAGTAGCTGGTGAGCGACGAGGTAATTGAAGATCGCCTCAGCGTTGATTGAGTGCGCGAGCGTGTTTGGGTGACCGTCGGTTTCCGACACCGCGAACACCGTCCGCAAGTTCGCGTTCGGGTGTCGGTTCAAATAATCGATGAAGTAGGGATAGGTATTCAAGAAGTGAAATCCCAGGCGCCGGCTTTCTCGCTCGAGGAGCTCGCGTTGGCCATCACGCCACTCGTCGCGCACATACGTGGAGTCAAGGCCGGGGTAGCCCTTCACATCAAACACGACAAATGGAATGGCGCGCTCGCGCGCCGTGCCAGCCAGCCGCTCGAGAGCACGCACAACGCCCTTGGCGCCAACCATATACCGATATTCGTTTGGCAGTGCCGGATCTTCATCGAGGCGCGCGGCCTGACGTAGTGCAGTGGTGCGGTTCCTGAAGTCGAACGGCGGTGGCTGCCGTCCTGCCATCCCCATGACACCCTGATAAACGGAGTACGCCAAGTCGACCAGGTATGACTTGCGTAACGTTGCCAGGTCCCTCGGGAGCCGCATGAAGTCCGGCACATCGTAGTCATTGGTGTTGAAGTTGAGAAGAACGAGATCGGGCGCGTACTCGAGGCACCTCTGCACAAACGTTTCGGCCTCCATGGCGGTGTTGTAGCCGGGCACGGCGAAGTTGATGACCTCGAATTTCTGCGCACGGGATTTCTCATTGAGGCGCCGTTCCAGCACTTTCAAGCCGCTATCCTCGAATGGCACGCCCCACCCAAACAGCGACGAGTCACCGACTCCAACGATCCGAAATGTGCCGGGTTCTTTGCGACGGCTGTACTCGTAATCGTGAAGCCCCTGAGAGTTGATGACGACTGGCTGGCCCATGAATCGTCCACGAACGTTCGGCCTCAGTTCGTAGACGATGCCCGCGTGCCGGCTCGGCTGAACAATGTCGCCGAGATCCAGATCGTGCATCGAGGACTGCGCCTGAGCACGAGAACTCTGCAGCTGCACCTCGAGGGACCGCCGATCCTCGCGGAGGTAGTGCGCGAGCCGAACGATCCCCTCCACGACGAGTAACGTCACGATGGTCGATGCAAGCGCCAGCGTCAGGCGCAGTGCGAATCGGCGCAGGTCGGCGCTGGCGATCTCGCGCGCGCTTTCGCAATCCGTGCCGCAATCACCAACGCGAGTGCGAACCAGCACAGCACCCATAGCGAGGAGACGCGGCGGGTCAGAAACACGATGACGGCAGGTGGTTTGTGGACGAACAATTGCTGCGTCGGGAGCGCCGATTCGTTTGTTCGCCCGGCGGCGTCCAGGACGCATAAAACTCGTAGACGCCAGTCGCCTGTAAGAAGCGCAGGCGAATCTGGTGCAGTCCCCGGGTCATCGCAATGGTGGCCAGTTCGTCTGGTTGCCGGATGAACACCGCCGTTGTCGACGACGACGTGGCCATCAATCTCGATGGTCGAGCCATCGTCGGTCCGCGTGGAGAACGTGTACTGGCCATCGCGATCGGTCCGAAGCCAACCGCTCCATTCGACGCTGAACTCCTGCTGCGGCAACGACGCCGAATCCACGAAGTCGAGATTGATCTGTCGCTCGACGCGCACAAGAGCCGGCTCGTTGCTCCAGTGCGGGTTGGTGTAGAACGCCGCCGTAATCCCCCGCTGCGGCCACACCCACAGGATTGGCACGAGGAAGATCGGCACGAGGAGAATACGTGTCAACCACCGCATGTTCGCGCTCAGGCCCGGCGTCAAGTCCGCGGCAAAACGAATCGATCTTGTATGTGCAAGCCTGCTTCATGTCAAGGTCGTCGAACTCCTGCGCGAGCGGCGCAACGAGTGTTAACGCGAGGCCCCGCACGAAATGCTTGCTCGCGACAGCGACGCCGGTCGCGGCGCGCCTGATGTTTAGGAGTGAGACCAATGCGAGCGAAGCGAGCTGGTGATCCTACGGTTGTCCCTCCATGGCCCGGTCGCGATTTGTTCCCAGTACGCGACGCTCTGGTCGTGCCAGCGGATGAAGCGCAGACCACCATCCTGGGAGACCACCAGCGCGAGGGCGTCGCGGACTGCCTGACAGAGACGGTACGCCGATCGATGACGCGTCCCGACGCGATCAGTTCGAACCCAGCTTCGTGCTGCGGCATCGAGATCGTGGGCCCGTGCGACCCGGGAGACTTCCGGCAGCTCCCCAGCAATCTCCACTCCGAACCCGAGAACTTCCAAAGAATCAGTCAGAATGCGCACGCGTCGACGACGTGTGAGGTCGGCCACCAGGTGAGCCACCTCGAACAAGGCCTCGTCCATCTCGACGAGGTGACGCGCACGGCTCGTCTCATATGCCCTGCCAGCCAACCGTTGAAGCGTTGGCGCCCTCGGCCCGAGCGAGCTCCTTGGTGATGGCCATCATCAGCGTCAGGATCCGCTTCCGCGGTTCTTCGTCGTGGAAGGCATACTTGACCTGCACGTATCGGCCGTCTGCACAGGAACTCTGACACTCGCGCGCGCGGAATGAGAATCAGCGTTCCGCCGTGCTGCGCGGCACGAACGGTCGCCAGCACGCGGCGGAGGACACTGGCCGGCCAGCACCGCCGCAAAGGCAGAATCGATCTCTGCTTGCGGCTCGGCGGGCTCTTCCCGGGCGGCGACGTACGCCACCCGCTGGACGTGATCGTCCGCCGCGAGTCGCCGCTGCATCCACCGCGCCTGGAATATGTCCATCTCGCCGCCGGAGAGCTGACCGTCCCGCAATTCAGCCAGCTGCGACCGGTCCCACGCTCACGAGGAGGCGTCCTGGCCCCGTCGCGGCAACAATCGGTACTGGGGAACGGCCTGTTCCGTTGCGCGTCCTCCTCTCACCGACTGCAGCCACTGCGGTCCAGAGTGGATGATGCCCCATATCCCCTCACCAGCCGACGTGGCGCCGATGAGCGATCGCGAGAAGGCCGCCGCCGGGGCGAGCCTGCGAAGCTCGTGCTGGTCCAGCGGCAACGGACGGGCAAACACCAAGCGATGGAAACCCGACGGGGGGCCGGGCGGCATCGTTGAACACGCCGGGTTCGCTCAGCGCGAGTCGGAAGGTGACGGGCCGGCCCCTCTTCGCGGAGCAGGGTCGTGCGTAACAGACCGAGAGGATCGTCGCGAGGATCGGCGGCCGCGGGAAGAGGCACGTTGATCTCTCCTGCGGTCCTCGCCTTCGCGCCATCGAGCACGCGCTCGGCGAGGTTCGACGGTGCGCGAGGTCACTAATCGACGTCGACGACGCTGTCGACGCTGTCGGGGCATCAGGCTCACCGGACATCAGGATAGGGCTTCATCATCGTGGTCGCCCACGTCGTACGGGGAGGATCCAGCTGCCTGCCGAGCTCACATTGAACGACACGGCCATGCACCGCACGTGAGCACCCACGCGACGACGACTGCTGTCTGATGGGCTTGGGCTGCATGATCGCCACTGTACGCGGCGCGCGCGTGGCGGTGCATGTTCCGGAAAGCACAGTATCAGCGGCAAAGGGCCAGTGGACGATTTCAACTCATGCGGCCTGCGAAGAATTGGACAGGGCGTTCCATGCTCCGCGGTCGGGAAGGCGCTCGAACAGGCTTGATTCGCGCACCGCGGAACCGATCGGCCGTGGGGAGAATCAGAACTGGCGCCTTCACTGTCGGCACAACCACAACCCTGATCGCGATCAGAACGGGCGGCTGGAACAAAGGCAACCCTGTAGATTTCAAAAGCCATCACCTTCTTGGAGCGGTTCCGCGGAGCAGTCGGATCACGAGCAGCGCAAAAACCACGAGCAGAATTACGACCAGTCGAAGCATCAGAGAATCCGCCCCACCCTAGCCGTTCGGGTCGTCCTGTGGGGTCTCCTTTTCCTGCTTCCTCTTTCTACGGCGTTTAGCTAGTCTCGTTTTCGCTAAGTGCTCGCTTTTCCCACACATGTCGCAGCTTATCAAGCCCAATGTTAGGCAGTTTCAGGTCAATTCTATAAAGCAAGCCCATGGGGAGTTATCTTGCGAGCATCCAGAAATCTTAAGGGGTGGCAGGGCGAGTCCGTTTTCCATTGCCGAGATTACCTTAATGCGAAGATCGATGAAAAAGGAGTCGCTTCGTTATCGGCTCGTCAGATTTCTATTTCCTTGTCCATGTTCCACTGGCGTTCGGTCAGGCCATGCAGAAGTAGCGACCACGTCCATGGCCGCCACTACGATTGAGGCGTGCCGGCATCCGTGCAAGGCGCATGGAAAACTCCTACAGGAGTAGCGGCTACCGCTTCACAAAGACTAGCGACTGCAGAGACATAGCCTCTAGCCCGCAGATAGGAATCCGTCTCAAGACCTATCCTCTAACAACAAGCGATATTCAAATGCGGATATACAAAAGTCACCTGTCCATCTAGCGGTGGAATCCGTGCCGGTTGAGTACGTTTCGTTCTCTCTCGTATTCGTCTATCAGGGCATTGAGGCCTCGCGTGCGAAGGTGTGATGTACTCGGTGTGTGGATCAGGTCAGGTCTTGACGGTTCTTGAATTCAAAGGCATCTTCGTCTTGGTCTCGACCGATGATGTATTCATTGCGCTCAAAGACGAAGACGGCTCCGGCGGTGGATCAACTGGTCCACACCATCCACGAACCCGCCGTTCGCGTCGCCGACAGCGACCGTATCGCTGACGCCCTCCCCCTGGGTCAATCAACCAGCTTCACCTGGCGCGCTCCCGTCAGCCGCTCCACCTTACGACACTCTTCCATCGCGAACCTCAGAGCGCTAGCGTCGGTTGCGCAGCGCGACACCATGTATTGACTCGGCCCGGGGGGCGGCTGACCGAGGAACCTTCGACCGGCATGAACCCGGCGCCGCCGACCGGGATCGCGACGATGCTTGCCGTCCGTTCACGTCGTAGCCTGGCCGGCGCGCCCTCGGATGCCGCCGGCAGCCCATTGCGACCAGAGCACTTTTCCCGCTGTCCTGGTCGTACTCGCAGCTTTCGGTCGAAGCCGTCGCCACGAACAGCAACCCGCCGGCGGTGCGCGACCGGCCCGCCGCGCGGCAGCCCGGCGCTCCCCGATCGGCGTCCCCGTGCCGGCTCGGCACGCCGGCATCGACCTCGCCGTTTGGAATCTGCCAGAGGACTCGTGCCCTTGTTGAGGTCGTAGGCGGTGAGCTGGGACCAGGGCGGCCCGCTCAACGGCAGTCCGTTCGACTCGGACAACATCCACTCGTGGGGGTGAGTGGTACCACGAAGTCCGGTCCCGCATCGAGCGGCGGCAACATTGGCGGGCGACCGTGACGCCGGGCGCCGCCAGAGAGGAACGTCCCGCGGATGATAAATCTTCAGGTGCGACGGGAACTCCTTCGAGACTTGACGTACATCGTGCCCTTGACCGGGTTCACCGCGGAGGCTTTCCCCCAGTTGGCGCCGCCGTTCCATCCCGGCACCTGGATCGAGCCGCGGAGACTGGGTGGGGTGAACAATCCCTTCGTTCCGGGAGTTTCGGAGTCGATCTCGCGAAGACCTTCTGTTCGGCTTCCGGCAGAGTGCGAGTTGATGTCCTTTTCGGTGAACGGCTGCCGCGCAAGCAGGCGGCGGCGCGGTGGGGAAGGGCTGCGTTTTCGACGTTTGCTCGCCTGGCACATCCAGTTTGCGGCACCGGGCGCTCTTCAATCGGCCATACGGGTGCGCCGACAGCGCGATCGAAGACGAAAACGAACCCGTGTTTGGTCGTTGCGCCACGGCATCCACGTTTCTCCCAGGTTGTGCCGAATCGTCAGTAGTTTGGGCGCGGCGGGAAGGTCGTAGTCCCAGACATCGTGGTGGATGGCTTGAAAATGCCACAGTCGTTTTCCCGTGCGCGCATCGAGCGCGACGAGGCTGTTGGCGAACAGATTTGTCGCCGTGCCGGTTGCCACCGTAGAAATCAAATCTGGCCGTTCCAAACGGGATGTAGATGATGCCGCGGCGTTCGTCGAGCGTCGACTCGTTCCAATTGTGCGCCGCCACCGTTGGCAAGCGCCGACACCGGGCCATGTGTCCGCGCCGAATTCTCCCGCTTCCGGGACGCTGTGGAATGTCCACTTCGATCACCGGTTCTGACATCGTACGCGTGCACGTCTCCTGGATTGGAGCGATAGGCGAGGCCGCCGGCGGCTGGAAGGGACATGATGATCAGATTTTCGAATACGCGGCCTGGATTGCCGGTCTGCAGCGGTTGCATCTTGGTGATGTCGCGGTTCAGCCCGACCTTCAAGTCGACGTGGCCGTTATTTCCAAACGACGCGATGATGTTGCCGGTCCGCGCGTCGATGCGCCGTCAGCAACCCCTCGTTCAGATAGAGCAGCCGTCGATCGGACTTGTCGGCACTTTCCCAGTAGCTCATCCCGCGATCGCCGACCCCGCCCTTCGTTGCGGTGCGCCCAGATCTCCTTACCCGTCGCGGCGTCGAGGCGCGACAATCGACCGCGAACCGGTGAGCACGCATCACGCCGTTGACCACGAGCGGGCCGAAGCGATGGATCGGGCCCTCTCCGGCCGGGAAGGCCCAGGCGACTTCGAGCTGTTTGACGTTCGACTTGTTGGATTTGCTTCAAGCCGTGGAGTGCTGCGCGGAGTCGGGCGTTCCGAGATAACCGCTCCATGTGGTGCACCGCCGATCGTCCCCCCGACAACTGCCCCGAGGCCGTGCGCCCTGCGAACAGCAGGCCGGCAGTTGCGATCATGAAGAGTGATCGGCTCAGGAGACGCACGGAAGACTCTCAAGCGCCGGGCGGCGTCAGGCGCTCGAGGCCGGATCAAGGAACTCGACATCCGGGTCATCATAGACAGGGAGTCGAACCCTTTAAACGCGTGTTTCACAGCTGGCTGATGGCGCGTGATTGTGGCACCAAGGGTCTGACCGATCGCCCAGCTTGCTCCCCTTTCTCTGTCCACAGCCGCCTTCTGAAATCCTCCCGAATCATCCGGAAGTCGTGAGAGATCATTTTGGAGAACGGCCGTAAAAATGGATCGCACCAAGCCTCAGCCAGCCAGCAACCAGGGCCCGGATCGCGGAAGCGCGCAGTGAACGCGCACGCCGTGTGATGTCCAGCTACTCTACGAGATACGGCGTTCCCGCAGAATCACTGCCACTCTCTTTCCCTACGATTGAAGGTTCCGGTAGTGAAGGCTGTCCAAGTGCGCAACTCGTTCTGAGACTGCTTACGTGACTCTATCTTCAAGGGTGCTGCCTAAGCTGACAGTGGAATTCTCCAAATGGCGGGGCGCGGTATGCCGCGGGAAGTTTCGGGCTACTTGCTCAAAACGAGGTCGGAAGCCGGCGGACTGACCGAGGTTTTAATAAGGTCTTTCTGACCTTGGCGGATTTCTTACTAGTCGAAACGACGGATTTCCCAGGAGGAGAAATGATCCGCCTATCTTCTCGCCGATCCAGAACAACTCTTCACCGTCGCGATCTGGTTGCGTCGACGATTGGCTGACCCGTCTCCGCGCCGCGGTGGCACAGTGGTGGTCACGGTTGTGACCGATCCGGCAGAAGGTCCCCTAACATATCGCTGGCGGGCGACAGACGGGCAGATCTCCTGATCGCAACGCAGACACCACAGAATGGACTTTGCCGGGCGGCCCCGGTATTCACTTCGCTTACGTGCTTGTGTCGAATGGGAAAGGTGGCTACACCGAACGGCGCATTAGTGTCAATACGGACGCAACCAACACCTCGGTTCGAGCGCAAGCCCAATCGATCTGATACCGCCACCAGATGAACCCTCTTCCCTGCATTTCGCCATCGCCTTGGTGGAGGGATCGCCAAATATTCACTGGGCGGCGTCGAGAAGCAGTTTAAGTGGCCCGCCCCGACGTCCAGGTCGCCGCCGGCGACGGCCGGTCTTTCGAAACGTCAAGGACCAGCATCATGGGTGACTTCACGCTCCAGACGTTCTCACCTCAAGGCGTCGCCCCACTGAGTCTGTCATTCGGCCAATGCTTTTGTTGTCGCCGGATTTGTCAACGAGTTATCGCGGTGTTTTGGTGTGCGTGCAAAGACGAGGTCGTCGACGTGCAAGCTAATCAAACGAATCGCATCGCCCTGATGCCAACGAGCAATACGTAACT
>ERZ1370068.2630-contig-1768_pt1 | contig 37615 bp, 48 predicted proteins | sample MGYA00561227_ERZ1370068 | MGnify/ENA primary metagenome ERZ1370068 (study PRJEB38410, sample SAMEA6850437) | metagenome | study: Metagenomic assessment of the ecological functions of the soil: analysis of the soil microbiota associated with the...
GGTATGCTTCACGTTCAGTTACGTATTGCTCGGGACGTGGAGGCGATCTTCGCGTCGGTCCTCACCGCCGGCGAGGCGTGTCGATCATCCAGGTTCGACCCGGCCGCAAGGAACGTGGCTGCAGGTCGGCTCGCGGCGGGGTCGTCCTCAACGGCCGCGAACTGCTGAGTCGCAGGCGACGGCGCCGCGATCGAGGAGCCTGAGGCGGCGCTGGAGATCGCCGGCACCAGGCGGCAGCACGCCGAGCTGCTGCTGTTCGATCTCGCTTAGGAGCCTAGCGAAGCATCAGCTTCGAGGCTTGTTCGCGGCCTGCCCCGATTGGTCCTCGCATGCCGCCACACCGGCGCGCGTCGAGCATCGCGTCGAGCGCATCCTTTCGCGCGGTGCGCGTCCGCGGCCGGCACCCGGTGCGACATTTCCACGTACAGTTCGCCGGTGGGAAGCTTCGACACGTCGACCTCGTAGGACCTGTCCGGCATGACGTAGGCGCGTGACTGCTTCGGACCCAGCGGACGCAGCTGCGCCGGCAGCGGCCAAACCCTGGCGACGTCACGCAGATAGGCGACCTGCACCGCGCTCAACAGGTCCGCCAGCGGCCACGCGCCCGGCAACGAGGTCCATCCATTCCTTGTGGGAGAGGCTTGCGCGACAGCGACACGGTCCCTGCCATGCTCCGTGCCGTGCACGTCGAATTCGCACTTGCCTGCCTTGGGCGGCACCATCTTGGGGTCGATCCGCGCGCAGTCCTGGTTCGCAACCTTGACTGGTCAACTCCGCGTGCTTTCCTTTGACACGCAGACGAAGCCGCACGCCGCGGTCGAACAGCGTCAATGCGGCGTCGTCGAAGAGCCACACCTCCATGGGATCGCCGTCTGGCGCGCAACTTGAGCGAGCGCTCGATGTCCGGCGAAGCGGCGAGCAGAGCTCGATCTGGACTTCGGCGCGCGTGGCCGAGATGCCGCGCTCGGGCGTGGCCGCGCCCGCGGCCAAACCCACAGGCGCCAGTGCCGCGAACAACAGGATGAGGAGACAGCGATCCCACTGCACGTATCCTTCCCGGGCTCCGCTACTTCGGGGCTTCGGCGGAACGCGCTCGTCGTAGGCTCGCCTGCATCTGCCGCAGCTTCAGCACGCCTGGCAGCACCGCCAGCGCCATGACGATCACCAGAGCGCCGGTGAGCATTCGCTCTCGACGTGGAACGCGGCCTGGCGGTTGGCGACGTAGCTCGCGATGATCAACGCGAGTATGCGCGATGTTGATCGCCCAGTTCACGGGCTTCGGAACCACGGAAGTGCAGCGTGCCGAAGCCGGCGAGCTGATAGAGCATGAACGGCAGGATGGCCACCATCGGCAGCAGCTCCGAGAGAGCCGAGCGGGACATCCACTGCGCCGGCCGCCTTGGCATGCAGCAGGGTGCTGCTTCGCGATCTCGTGGAACAGCGACGGAATGGCGCACAGGAACGGCACGACGGCGAGCAACTCGAGCACCAGCGATCCGCACCACGTGCCGGTCCTCGACGAGTGATCGGCGCCTGCGCCGGTCGAATTGCGTGCCGATGAACAAGCCGGCCACGACCGCCGCCGCGCTCGCCAGCATCAGGAGCTCCACCGTGATGCCGAAGCTCGCCGGCTCACCGGTCTTCAGCAGCAGCAGCGCGAGGAAGCCCGGGGTGTAGAACATCACGCGCACCATCCGCGCCCAGACGCGCGCATCGCGTTCCGGCGGCAGGATCGGGAGCGCGATTCCGTCGGTGCCGACGGTGGGTCTGTCCTTTGACATCGCGGGGTCGTCCGGGTGATTGGAAACGGCGGTGAATCGCACCCTACCACAACGCCGTCGCGCGGTGGCACGCAGCCGCGGAACGTTTGACCATCCCAACGTCGTTGCGGATACTCTTCGTGGACATGACCGCCCGCGCCGCCCGCAGCGTGGTCCCAGCCCAGCGCTCTCCGCCGGCCGGGGATGCGCGCGGTCCGGGTCTCCTGCCTGCTGGCGTGGTTGCCTGCTGCAGCCGCCTGCACGTCGACGGCACTCCTACCCACCCACGGCCCCGTCGACGGGCCAGCGACCGCGGCCCGCGGAAGCCCAGTTCAACGCGGCCGACCTCCGGCAAGTCGGACATCGACGCCGTCGCCGAAGTGCACCTTCGCGAGAGCATCGCCTCAGCCAAGCTGCTGACGGAGAAAGCTCTACCGGCGCAATCCACGCGAGTTGAAGAAGAGCGACCTGCCGACGCCGGAGGCAGGCGTCGCGCGAGCGTTCGATCCGCGCCGCGGCTGGCAGTTTCGCCGAGCTGTCGAACCAGCGAGGCATCGACGCGCTGCAGCTCGCCTTCCGTGCGGACTTTGCCGGCGACCGCGTGTTCTGCGCTTCGGCGTCGGCGTCGGCAGCATGCATCGCGCATGGCCTACGACGACAAGATGAAGTTCTATCATCGACCGACAGCCTCGATGCGCAGCGCCTGTACAACGCCGCGCGCGCAACCTCGAGATCGCGGCGTGGAAGCTCGCCAACGCCCGCGGACCGAACGGCGAGCTGCTGCTGCTCAGTAACGAGATGACTGCCGGGCGCGGCCAACCTCGTCGTTCGAGCGGGAGATTCGGAAGCTGATCGCCTACCAGGACACGCTGCGCGCTCGTGATGGCGCAACGGACGAACCGCACGATCCGGCGCATCACGCCAGGCGCTCGCGACGGCGGTGTTCCTGCCGCCTGACCGAGGTCGCCGGCAGCGCGCTGCGATGCCGCCAGCGTTATGGACGGCCGCGTTACGCTTCTTTCGCGAGCGCCAGGTCGTAGCCGTAGTAGTAGTCGCGCAAGCGACAACAGCTCGACGTAGACGTCCGGCGGAAATCCCCGGCGCGTGCCGCGCTTGTCGTAGACGAGGTCGTCGAAGTCGCGTGCGGCATGCGCTCGGCTCCCGCCATTCCTGCGCAATCCGGTTGGCAACGACGTGGGAACTTCGTCGCCAGACGCCAGAGGCCGCACATTCGGCGGCAGCGCCGCGAGCCAGTCGATTGTCGACGACAGCAGACCGATTGACCGTCGTCGTGTTCTGCCGTCGCTTGCGCGGCTTGCGGCGATTCAGGCAGCGGCGACGAGGAAGGTTCGCCGAGACGGCTTCGCTCGCGTGAACGACCGGCTTTGCGGAGGACGTTGTAGCGCCGCGGGGCGCTTCATGCTCGGAAGGTGAAGATCGACATGGTGTTTGGTGACGCGGGCTGGATGAGAATGGGGCCGCAAGGGAATTGGTGGTAGTACCGACAAAGCAAACGACGTGCCACGTAGACCTGCGCGAGCAGGACCGGCGGACGCCGGTTTGCTACCATGCGCGAGCCCTGCAGCGCGAGTCTGTGGCCGAGCGCATGGCCTGCGCGCGCGCAGGATGCCCGGGTGGTGAAACTGGTAGACACAGCGGACTTAAAATCCGCGGGCGCTTAATCGCGTCGTGCCGGTTCGAGTCCGGCCCTGGGCACCGAAGAAGCACCAAAACCCAGTTACCCGCCACTATACGGCGCAATGACGAGGATTTCGCTAACCGTCGACGCCTAGAAAGGCGGCCCAGCGTGGCGAGGTGCATTGATTTACCTGGAGGACGGATAATGCTTGTGTGCGTCTCGATCCGCCGATGTATGCCACGCACCTAGAGCGACAACGCGCCGGCAGGGTGACCGACGGGGTTGTGGCGTCACCTCTTCGAGAAACTTCTCTTCGAGGCTAACGAGTCGATCGAGCAAGCGTGGGAGTTCTGGGTTTTCCCCGGCCCATAGGCGGTGAACTGGACAGCACTAGCCGGTAGTTTTGTAGCTTTTCCCAGTGTGGGCGTTCGACCTGCGGACGCGTCCTTTAAAACTGGTGGCGCCCCACCTCGTTGGATGAAGAGTCGGAGGCATAGCTCTGAATTGAATTTCAGGGTTCCTGGTGTGGACGAATTTGATGCCGCCGCGGGCAAGATTGGAGACGGGACAATCTTCCTCGCCGACCTTCATCGCGAACCCCAGGAGCTTCTCGTGTTGGTAAGGAAATCGTCGCACCCTCCCGATCGCAAACCGCGGGCACAATCGCTGCTCAATCCGTTTTACCTTGTTCACCGTGCCCCCTATTCATTCATGCGCTCCATGAAGTAAAGCGTGCGGTCAGCGACACGCCGGTCTGTGCGTTAGCGCGCGTAAGAGGTCGTTCGCGCCGCAGTATGCGCCGCATGGAAGACGCTTTTGTCAGACCGGCTTCGCGCTAAAAAGGACGGCTTTTTGTATGCGACGGCACCGAAGGCGCCTGCGCTGGGTCTCGACAAACCGCCAGATCGTAGACATTGCTATCGGAAGGTACAGTTCCCCTACCCGCGTCGCCACTGCCGTGACCTCTCCAAAACGCCGACCAACCGAAAGGAGGAGTACCAATGAATGTCGTCAAGCACCTTGCCGCCGCATCTTTTGTTCTCGCGTTGACGCCAATGACAGGCGCCTTGAAACGCGTCTTTGCCTTCTGTCCAGCACACTTACAATACTACCGGCCCCATTCGGGTCATCCCGGTACTGGCATGGTCTTGGGGCGCCTCGAATAGCGGCAGCAGCTTGAGTGGTGGAGGCAGCGGAGCAGGCGAACCAAATATCAAGACCTTGCCCTCGCTACTCGACGAGCAATCGGCCCTGTTTTCAGGCCCAAGTAGCCAGGGGAGAACACCTTCCAGTCGGTCGTGCTTGTCGACGGCTCAACGACGATCACGCTTGAGGATGATGTTTAGTCCATTGGTCGCAAGGAGCAAGACTCCTGGGACAAGACTTTTGGCGGTTGGGGCGAGGTCAATGAAGGCCGATCGCTTCGGCCACGTCAGGTGGCGCGGCGTAACGGACGGCGGGTTCTCGTTGTCCGCTACGCGCACGAAATCCAGTGCCTACGCCAATGCCGCGCGGCAGCATGCCCATATTCGGAGCGAGCAATGGCGGACGCCGGGAAGACTGTACCGGAATGCACCAACGGCCACGGAGCCGATGGCCCTGGCTGCTGATCAGAAGGGGCGCCACCCCCGTAGCCACCGGTCGAGTCTGGGTAGATTACAGCTCGGCTTTTGTCGCCTATGAGTGCGCAGCGTCTGCGCATACCGCAGATTCGGCACGGCAGCATCATAGCGCCCGAAGCGGCGGCAACCCGACTACTTAGAGCGAGAGCCGCCGGCGGCGCGGCTGTAGCGGCGGTGGTTTGAGGTTTTTCGATGCGCTGGTGGAGCGGCTCACCGGCGAAGGGCGCCGACCCGGTGACCGCGTAGAACGCGATACAGGCACGATCTCAAGACGCCGGCTAGCTGCCACGTCCGGCGCGGCCCGATCGCTGCGCTAATGCGTGTGTGGCGGGGGAGTTCGGGCCGCTGCGGAGCGCGCCCGTCCATTCCACAATCAAGGCTTGTGCGTGGTCTCGCGGAACCGGCTCGATCCCCTGAAGCTTGCACGTCTCGAGATAGTTGCGGTACACGGATCGGGTCGGGCGCGTCGGCGGGATTGAGCATAGGGCGAACGTCGGCGCCTTACATTGCTGCACCGCACACTCACCGCATGAACACCAAGAGATCGCAAATCAGAGGCTTCCGGGAGCGCGGGCCTGAGTCGTGCTTCCGGTGGATGGTGGCGGGGCGCGGGAATACGTCTTAACCGAGGAGGGGAGTCCAGCGTTAAGTCGCTGCCGCGCCCGCCACCACCAGCGAGGCACACCTCTAGGCGTGGCCGAGTGTAGAGCCGAACCCGGAGCCCGCCGACGCACTCCCTCTTTGGGGTGGGACTGCGCGTCGGGCCGGATGGGCGGAGTGACGCGGAACGCCACACTCTCGCGCGCGATGGCGACCAACCTGGCTTGCCATCGAGGATGCGCTGGCGAGGCCTCACCGATGCCGGGCTCCACGCGCTCATCCTGGCGAGCAACGAGGCGCCGCCGATCGCGTATGGCCTGCTTTCGTGTGGATCGAGGGCGCCTGCGACTGGGAGCTCAACCGCCGCGTCGGTCGGGACTATCGATCTGCCTGCCCCCCGAGGAGCCGCGATCGACCCGAGCGAGGACGCGGTCAGCATCGAAGACATACGCGGTGCGTTACCTATTGCGCCAGGCGCGGCAGATTCGCCGCGATGAGACGGGGCAGAGAAAGCGCGGCTGTATGCCGAGATAGGCGCGTCCGCGGGATAAAGGCGACGCGACAAGCATCCCGGCGCGGGAGTGTTCGCTGCCGTACGTCCGCCTTTCTCAGTCGCGCGCGCGACGGAAGAATTCCACGAAGACGGTCAGGGCGAGGTGTAGTGGATCGACCGTCAGGGCCTGGGTTTTCCCGGGGGTGCCGGCGTACTTCTTCAGGAATTGATGCATCAGGCGATCGTCGTTGTATTCTCATCTCGCGGTACATGACCGCGATGGCGTGGCTGCCAGCTCGCGCCTGAACATCATGCAATTGTTGTCGTACATTTCGTAGGGAACCGTGCGTCCCGGATCATCGCCGACCGATTCAACCGGTCCACGAGATACTCTCCGTCCGGAGACCAGACGTTGCGCAGCGTCGCCGCCACTGCCTGCCGTCCGCCGCCCGAAGGGCGCTTCGGCGTGGCCGGGCTCCCAGCGCACGTCATCGTCCGCGAACGTCACCCGGAGGTGTCGCAATCGCCGCCATCAGGCCGACGGCGCGCAGCGCCGGTCAGGCACCTCGCCGTTCGCCCGCCCCCGCCAGGTCCAGCGCAAGGTTCAGCCGCCGTTTCGCCGGCGTAGTCCGCTGGCGGGCGCGCAGCCGGAGTCGCGGACGTTGTCCCACGGCAGGAAGTGAACAGCTCGCCGAAAGCGACGGTCTGGCCGTCCACCGACGCCCCCCTCAAGGTGTCGTTCAGTGCCTGTTTACCGGTGGTGGGTGTGATGACGGTAAGCATCGCGAATGTCGTGTCAGTTCGCGTAGATCAACTCTACGCGCGCCGGATCAGAAGGGCCGGACGACCGCTGAGTGCATCGTCAGTTCCGCGCGCCCGTTAGCACTTCCGTCCATTCCCCGATCAAACCAAACGCCTGCTCGCGGGGCGCCAGTTTCGATGCCGGGAGCATCGCGCGCACGATCTGCAAATAGTTGCGATAAACGTGATCAGGGTCAGCGCGCGTCGGCAGGGTCGAGCATGCGGGGCGAATGATAACGCCGGTTACCGCTGCTCTCGGTCAGGAACTTTGCCGTGGCGCGGGAGCCCTACCTGATTGGTTGGATTCCATCAGAGTGCGCGACGTGGCGCAGGTTGCGTCTGACGTAACAGTGTTAAGCGACCATGCGAACGTATCAGGATGGCAACGAACCTCGAGCCCCATCGAGAACGCGCTTGCGGGCCTCACCGACAGCAGCTCCGCGCGCTGAAGGCTACGGCGGCGCCGCAGATCGCGCGCCCGGTTGCTGGCCTGGATCAAATGTCAGAGCATGCGATTAAATTCACTATCGCCGCGGAGGGTCGCCATTACGAGCTGCTGCCGCCCGAGGCCGCAAGGATCGTCCGAGGGTCAGGTCGGATCAGCGCCGCGCTCATGTTGAGGGCGACCTTTGACTCGAGCGATTCACCCGCGGTGCTGCATCTGCTCGACGCCTTGGTGGCCCTGCTGAGCGCCGGCAGGCGCAAGCGCGACGAAGAGAGCGGGCGCAATACAGGCTTGGCGGCCCGCCGACGGGCACCCTTTCCTCCTCTGTCGGTAACGATGTTAGGCCCGCGCCATCGCGAAGGCAAATCAGCGGCTATCTGATCTTCATTGTCAGCGGGTCCGAACGTGGCGCGCTTGCCGCCCCTCGAGGCGGCGCTGGAAGGTCAGTTTGGGCCGTCAATGGGTCTGCCAACAGCGCGGTGTTCATCGCGGACTTGGCTCGCGGTTCGATACTTTGGAAGAATGTTTTCTTCCGGCGTGACAGGAACGAAAACCCACAGGTACGGGATCAGGCGGCGATGCGTCACGATTCTGTCGGGCGCCTCCGGCGCCAGCCTCGTCAGCCTATTCGGCCGATCCTTGAAGCGGTAGAGGTCATACGCGGAGCAGCGTCCGGACGCGGTAGCACGAGTACGAAGTGGAATTGCAGCGTCCTGGCAAGCGCGTACATTTCGTCCGGATACGGAGACAACCGCGCATCATCGTTGGCCCCATGAAGGCGGGGCGGTGACGGAAGCCGGCTGATCAGGTGCCGCGTAATCCTTGCGCCCGGCCGATTGACATCGATAACAGCACGCCAACCGCGCTTGGCACGACCGCCTTTCGCGCCAGCCTGCCCGTGCGCGGTTCAGCGCGTGCACTGCTGGAAGGGCAAGAAGCTGGGAGGCGGAAGGCGTGGAGCGCACTGAGCCTTCAGGCGGTGGTGACCATGAGGGCGGCGGCGATCAGCAAGGATCACAAGCCAATCCCAAGACGATGCCCCCGACGCGATAGGTTCTTGCGCTCAGTACCAGAATAGCTTGCCGCAGTTGCGACAGTAGTGCGTACCGCGATCGCAACAGCGTGGTCGCGGGCTGCTCAAGGTCATGAGGAGACGAACGGCGCACGCTGCGCCGCTGGCGCGAGTTGGGGGCATATTCGTTGCATGTGCAGGTCCGCGCGCGAAGATCAGTGAAGCGTGATCGGTGAAGCGGTGTGCCCGACCGTGCGTCCAGAGTGCAAGCGGCACCGGGGTAGCCTCCCGGGTCGTTCTACCCCTCTGCCATCAGGGCGGATGCCCTCGCAGCCGGTCGTTGACGTGCTCGAGGCCGGACGCACCGGCAGCCGGCGACCCGGGCGAATCGCGCTGGAGGACGGCCGACTATTCCCGCTGCGCCACGGCGACGTGCTCGCGGCCGCGATCCGCCCGCAGCGTCGCGCGTATGACGTCGGTGCGACCATCGGGAAGGCATCGCTGCAAGCCCGGCTGGCAGCAATCCCTCGGCGGGTGACCAGGCCCGTTTGCTTATTCTGCCACCGGCGTTTGATCATTCGTGGCGGCAGGTTTCGGCGCGTTCTTGGTGTCGTCACCGACCTTCCGGGACGATTGGCGCGTCCGTCTTTTCCTCCGGCTTCGTCAGGAGCACCGGTGGCGCCGTCGTTTCCTCCGGCTTGGTCAGCGCCTGCGGCGCCGTCTTTCGTTCGCGACTGGCCTGGGCGACCGTTGTATTGTGTCTTGTCCGTTGGATTGCGGCGGGAATCCGGCTTGACGCTGGCAGCACGAGGCTGGACCACGGGCGCCGGAACCTGCGGTGCCCGAACCGCAGGAGCCGGCGCGACCGGTGCCTCGACCGATTTCGTCGCAGGGTCAGGCGTCAGCGGCGCAATGATCGGTTGACTCTCGGTCGGCAGCGCAGCTTCTCCTGACGGGACGACTGCCGGCGTTGGCGGGCTCGCTTCGGTCGGCGTAAACCAATGCATCGGATCCAGCCAGATGAAAGCACCGATCGCCAGAATCACCGCCAGGACCGACGCCGGCAAGGGTCAGTGCGGAAGTGGACGACGGCGCGTCCGGAACGGTGTTTTGCACGCGCAAATCGTTCAACGTGAAAGGATGCGGAACGCCTTCGGGATAAGGAGTGGCAGAGTTCGCAATCATGGGTACTCCTTTGATGAGGGGTGTCCGCGCTCGCTTGCCCTCGGTTAACCCAATGCCCGAACAAATTGGCATGCACCGCGAGGACGCTGCCGGACGACGATGCGTCAACGATAGTGCGATGAGTCGATACGTCGGTGCGGCGAGTGCACATATAGGGGACGAGAGGGCTGATGCGCTTGTCGGAATAGTCCGACATGCCATCCGCCTCAGCGCATCTGCTAGGATTCGTCCGGCAGACGCACCGTCTGCGAATGCCGACACCGCCTGGGTGGACCATGGAGCACTCAGAGCAGTCAACCCGCGAATTGACACTGGAGAGGCGATTGTGGTCGCCCTCCTCCTGCAGAAGAACGAGCAGTTCGCCGAGGCGGAGACGCTGTATCGAGCGATATTCGAGATCGCTCCGGACAATCCTGACGCGTTGCATTACGCGGGCGTGCTCGCCCATCAACAGGGTCGCAGCGAAGAGGGCGTTGCGCTCATCGAGAGGAGCCTCGCCCTCGTGGCTAACCGCGCGGATTGTTACAGCAATCTGGGCATCATCTTCCAGGCGCAAGGCAAGCTGGACGACGCGATCGCCGCCTACCAGCGCGCGATTTCGCTCAATCCCGATCATGCGAATGCGCACAGCAATCTTGGCGTGCTGTTGCGGGCGACGGGCAAACCGGCCGAAGCCGAAGCCGCGTATCGAACAGCCATTCGCCTCGACCCCGATCACATCGATGCCTACACCAACCTGGGCGTCCTTCTGACGGCGTTGAAGCGAACCGAGGAGGCGGTCGCGTGCTTCTGCAAGGCGATCACGCTGCGACCGAAGCACCGCGGAAGCCCGAAGACTCATGGCGCTGGCGCACTGCACGATCGGCGAGATCGACAAGGCGGTGAAGATCTTCGAGGAATGGCTCGCCGAGGAGCCGGACGACCCGATCGCGCGCCACATGCTGGCGGCCTGCACCGGCCGGGACGTTCCGCCGCGCGCGTCGAACGGATTCGTCGCACGAACCTTCGACAGTCTTCGCCGCGAGCTTCGAGTCGAAGCTCGCGAAGCTGTCGTACCGCGCCCCGGCGCTCGTCGCGGCGATGCTGGAAGACTCGGGCTCGCAAGCCGTCGAAGAGCCTCGACGTGCTCGATGCCGGCTGCGGAACGGGGCTGTGCGGTCCGCTGGTCGTCCCGTATGCCCGCCGGCTGTCAGGTGTCGATCTCTCCGCGGGCATGCTGGCTCAGGCGAAAGAGAAGAATGTCTACGACGCGCTGGTGCAAGGCGAGCTGACGGAGTACCTGCGCGACAGCAGCGACGCGTTCGACCTGATCGTCTCGGCCGACACGCTGGTCTATTTCGGCGCGCCTGGAGGACGTTGTCGCGGCCGCTGCGGAGCCCTGCGACCGCACGGCTTGCTGATCTTTACGCTCGAGGACGCGGCAGGCCGCGACGCGCCCTCGGCTATCGGCCTCGAGCTGCACGGCCGCTACAGCCACTGCCGCGGGTATGTCGAGCGGCTGCTCACCGGCGCCGGACTGGCGTCGGAGATCGCGCACGCCGAGCTGCGAATGGAATCGGGAACGCCGGTTGCGGGGCTCGTGATTCGCGCGACGAAAGCGTCCTCAACCGATTAGAACGACCTTGTTCGCCTTGATGTCGTACTTGAAATGGATTCCGGCATCCAGCGACCCGTCGGCTTTCTGCGGCTTGTATTCGAGGTCGACTTTGGCGAACTGCAGCGCGACGCTCTCCGCGGTCGGCCGCCGAGTCGCCTGACACCGCTCGGAGCCGACGCTCGTGATGATGACGTCGTTCATCTTGATGATCAGGAATTCCTGCTGGCCCTTGCCGGCCTTGCGCACCGTGATCGTCGCTTCCTTGATGTGCTCACCGGTCGCGCACGCTTTCATCAGAACCGGCGACGCCTTGTCGACGTGATGGGTGAAGTTGAAATCGTTGAAACTCGCCTTGCCCGCACCGCCTCCGCCGCCGTGGGCCATGGTGCCGCTCTGACGTCACGCCCCAGGACCACGAGAGCACCTCGACCTCGTCCTTGTGCTTGCTGTCGAGCGATTCGCCCTTGATGTCGCCGAGCTTTGCGAAGATGCTGCCATTGCGACCTCTGCACGATGCCGGTATTGCTCCTGTCCGCCAGCGCTCGACCCGCCGCTGCTACGCCTCCCAGGCGTTTTCGCGCAAGTGCGAGCGGCGCGAGAGTGTTGCCCGGCTATTTCGGAACCGATGACGGCGCCGGCCGTCGATGCGCTACCGCTGGTCGCGGCAGAGCGACTGTCCCTGGCAGTGCCGCCCGCAGATAGATGCAAAGGACCGCCTCGATCAGCGGCACGACGAACGTCAGTGCGGCGCCGACGATGCGCCCGGCGCGCATTTGCCAGCCAAACGAAGCGCGGCGCCGTGAATCAGGCGCGCAACGAGCAGGATCAGGCCGAGCGCATGCAGCATGTAGATCGAGTAGCGACTGACCTCCAGGAATCCCATCAGCAACAAAGCCAGAGGAACGTATTCGGCGAAGTTGGCTTGCGCCCGGACGACGCGTATGACGCCGATCTCGCCGTTGTCCCCGAAGACAATGCCGCGGCGCCGCAGATTGACGACGCGCACGCTCAATAGCAACGAACCAAAGCGCAAGAAGACCGGCGTACAGCGGTGTGACGAACATGGTTCGAGCCCCATTTCCTGCATCCGCGTTCACGGTCCGCCCATGCGGCGGCGTTTTCACCTGCTGCGTCTGCAGCGCAGTCTCATCTTCGCACAATTGCCAGCGACGGACCCTCCGCGAGGGTCGGCGGTTGCCTACGCCCGCGCGGCGGCCTTCGCCGCCAGCGCGGGCTTCTTGACGCGACGGCGCCGGCCAGCACGAAGAATTGGGCGAAGTTCCCGCGCGCCTCAGCGGACGGCTGCAGAAATGGCCCTGCAGGTGATCGCACCCGAGGCGCGCAAGTATCATCGCCTGCCGCTCCGTTTCCGACGCCTTCGGCCACGACCCGCTTGCGCAGGGCGTGCGCCCTGGCGATGATCGCGGCGGCAACGCTGCCCGATTCGTCGTCGGCGTCGAGATCCGCGACGAAGGTTCGATCGATCTTGATGGTCGCCAGCGGAAAGCGCTTGATGCAGGCGAGCGAGGAGTACCCGGTGCCGAAGTCGTCGAGGCTGAAGGTCACGCCCATTTCGTGCAGCGGTTCGAGCAGCGCGGCGCCGACGCGGTTCGTCTCGTGCAGCAGCCCTTCGGTGATCTCGAGCTCGAGGCATTGCGGAGCCATTCCCGTGTCATGCAGAATCGACCGCACGGTCTCGACGAATGCCGGTTGCCGGAACTGCCGTATCGAAACATTGACGGCGACGAGCGGCAGCGCAAGCCCCTCGTCCTGCCAGGCGCGGAATTGGCGGCACGCCTCGCGCAGCACCCATTCGCCGATCGGCTCGATGAGTCCCGTCTCGTCCGCGAGCGGGATGAAATCCGCCGGCGCGCGCGTTCTCCGCATCGGCAGATTCCCACCGCAGCAGCGCTTCGGCGCCGGAGATGCGGCCGGTGCGCAGATCGAGCTGCGGCTGGTACCACAGGCTGAACTCGTTGCGCTCGATCGCCTGGCGCAGCTCGCGCTCGAGGCTGACGCGCGCGAGCGCCGCGACGTTCATGCGCTCCTCGAAGTACACGTAGCGCCCGCGGCCAGCCTTCCTTCGCGCGATACATCGCCGTGTCGGCATTGCGCAGCAGCTCCTCGCGCGGTGATCCCGTCCGCCGGGTAGAGGGCGATGCCGATGCTCGCGTTCAGGAACTGCTTCCTTGCCGGCGACGACGAACGGCGGCGCCATCGACTCGATGATGTGCTGCGCGACGGACTCCGAATCGCGCGCCGTCTTGATCTGCGGGCAGCACGATCGTGAACTCGTCGCCGCCGAGCCGCGTCACCGTATCGGTCTCGCGCACGCATTGCTTCAGGCGCTCGGCGGTCTGGCGCAGCACGTCGTCGCCCGCCTCGTGGCCAAGCGTGTCGTTGATGCGCTTGAAATGGTCGAGGTCGACGACGAGCAGCGCGAACTGGCGCGGCTCGCGTTGCGCCTGCGCGAGCCGGCGCGCGAGCTGGTCCATGAAATGCTGCCGGTTCGGCAGCGCGGTCAACGCGTCGTAATTCGCCTGGAAATAGAGCTGCTCGTCCTTGGCGGCCGTGGCGAACGCCACGCCGACGCGATCGCCCGAGGTTGCGCGCGCGCCCCGCTCCTCGTCGCTCAGCATGCGCCGTGGCCGCGAAGCCGAGCACTACGGTGCCTACGACGTCGTTCTGCCAGACGATCGGCAACACGAGCAGCGACGCCGCGCCGAGCTTCGCGACCGGCATGAGGTACGGCGTCACCGCCTGCGCACGATCGAGCCAGAGCCCGTCCGGGTACGCGAGCAGAACGCCCGTGTCTTCTCGCGAAAACTGCGCAACGCTCGAGCTCGAGGCCGCCATCCTGGCGCTGATCGCGCGTGTAGATCCGGACCATGGCGGGAGCGTTGCGATCCACGATCGCGATGCTGACGTAATCGGCCGGAACGACCTCGCGCATGCGCATGACCACGGTTTCGATCACCCGGTCGAGATCGAGCCGCGACAAGATCGCGTGGTCGATGTCGGCGAGCGTAAGCAAGCGCGGTGAACTCCCCGCCGAGCCGCGCCGCCATCGAATTGAACGACGCGGCAAGGTCGCCGAATTCGTCGTTGCGCCCGACGTCGACGCGGACGGAAAAGTCCTTCTCGCCGACCCTGCGCACGCCTTCCCGCAGGTCGTCCAAAGGGCGCAACGTGCGACAGATATCCGTGACGCCGAGCACCGCGGCGATCAATGCCGCGACCGCGGCCATCGCGAGCAGCGTCGAATGAAATTCGTTACTGGTGACGAGATCGAGCGAGAGGATTGCGATCGCCGCGACCGGCAACAACGCCGCCACGGCAAAGCAGCCCATGACGCGGCGCGCGATTGCGCTGCGGAAAGCCGGTCGGCGATTTTCATGGCGCATGACCGAACTCGACACATCGCGCATCGACGAAAACGAGAACCATCGGGTTGAATTTCGATCTCTTCATGGCACTGTCGGCTACAGCGGGAGCTGCGGAATTGCAGCGGTCAATGCAAGCACCTGCATTTCAGCAAGACCCATGCCATGCGGCGCGGCGTACGTCATGACAATGCCGTTGCGCGCGCCATCGGCGGCGCAGAGAAAAGCAGGCTACAGGCAGAAAGAAGCGAAGTATCGATTGGCGCGCGCGACGTTCCGGCGCGATCGAGCGAAGGCGTGCTAGTCGTCCCGCGCCACGAGATCCCAAGTCGAACCCTGCTGCGGGTGCAACACGGTGTAGTAGTTGCGCAGCGCCGTCAGCTCCTGCGCGACATCCGGCGGAAACCCGGACCGGTCACCCCGCAGGTCCACCACCAGCGTAGTCGAGATATTCCTCGCAGCTCGCCACGCGGCGCCAGAGCTCCGCGATGCTGTTCGCGATGCGCGGGAACTTTCGCGCCAGAGCAATCGGCCGAACGTTCGCCGGCAACTCCGCGATCCAGCGCGACGTCTCGTCCAGCAGGACGGCGCTGCCCTGCGGCGCGCGCTCGGGCGCGCGCTTGCTCTCTTCATTCCGCTTGTGCTGCCCGTCGATCTCCCGCCGAACGTCGGAAATGGAAACCTTTTCGAATTCGAGCGACTCCATCGGCAAACTCCACTGACTGCATGCGCGCGCCGCTTTCGCGGCGCGCGCAAATGGGCGGACCGCAATCCGCCAGGGAGTCTTCGATAAGCAATTGACGTGCCCGGTACGTGCGGGTCGCGCACCGTCACTTCCAGTTGTCCTGTTCAACTGGTAGGCCCCACTTCGAGCAATCAGCGCTTCATTCCGGACATTCGCGCGAAATCGCCCATCACCTTCTGCATCGATTCGAAGGCCGAGCCGCCCGACGACATCACGCCCTGCATCGCCGACACGACGTTCTGCATCTGCGTCATGTCGGGCATCATCGCCAGCGCAGCCTTGGCCTGCTTGACGCCGGGCACGTCGGACATCTGGCTTTCCATCAGCGTGAAGAGCCGCTTCTGGATCTCGACGACGAGCTCGAACATCTGGCCCCAATACGCCATCGAACGCTCGAGCGCTTCCTGCGTGACGCTTTGGCCCGCGGCCATCAGCGCCGGCATGTCGCCGGCTTCGGCCGCCTGGCGCGCCGCCTTCTTCTGCATCGTGCGCGCGGTCTCCTCGCCTTCGAACTGGAGCCTGCGCATCTTCGCGGTGCTCTCGATGGCGCGCGTCGATCACGTCGAGCGCGAGGCGCGCATTGGCGCGATAGAGCTCGAACGCCTGCTCGGGCGTCAGCGTTTTCGCGTACTCGGCGAGCTGCGCGGCGTCGGGCATGGCGAACGGGCCCGGCGCCTTCGCGGCGGATTGCGGGGCGGCCTTCGCCGCGCGTTTCGCGCGTTTCGCCGCCGGCTTGGCGGTGGTCTTCGTCTTGGCTTTCGTGGCCATGGTCAACGCTCCTCTGGTTGTATGCACAGGGGACTTCGGATGATCTCGACGCCGCCCGATCGCAGGGCCCGCCCAGCGCGTTGCGGGAAGGACGATCGGAACACCGCCGGCCGCCCATTCCATGCTCTCGCGCGGCGGGAGTCAAGGACGGCGGCGCTCGCAATCCGGGGTTGACAGCCGCGCCTTGCCGTTTATAATCCTTGTACCGCATATCCATACGGTTATTGGCCCACCACCGTCCGCTTCCGCACTCCCCAAGAGTGATTCCCTCCGTGCCGCTGCTTCCGCTCACCGTCCGCCAGCAGAAGGTCCTCGACTGGATCCGCCGGCATCTCGAGGCCACGGGCATGCCGCCCACGCGCGCCGAAATCGCCACGGGCCTGGGCTTTCAGCACGGCGAGCTCGGCCGAAGACCACCTGCGCGCGCTCGCCAGAAAGGGCGCGCTCCAGCTCACGCCCGGCGCGGCGCGCGGGCTGCGTCTTACCGACATGCCGGAGCTGCCGGGCACGGGATTGCCGCTGGTCGGCCGTGTGGCCGCGGGCCACCCGATCCTCGCCGCCGAGCACATCGAGGCGCACGTGCGGCTCGATCCCGCGCTGTTCGCGCCGCGCGCCGACTACCTGCTGCGCGTGCGCGGCCAGAGCATGCGAGACGCCGGCATCCTCGACGGCGACCTCCTCGCCGTGCACCGGACCGCCGACGCTCGCTCAGGGCAGATCGTCGTCGCGCGGCTTGCCGGACGAGGCGGCGACGAGGTCACGGTCAAGCGTCTGAAGCGCCGCGGCGGGCAGCTCCTGCTCGTCGCCGAAAATCCCGATTTCGCGCCGATCGTCGTCGACCCGAAGAAAGCCTCGCTGACCATCGAGGGCGTCGCCGTCGGACTCGTGCGCGGAACGGGCGGAATGGGGTCGGATAGGCGACATTCGAGTCACGAAAGCGCGTGCGCGGATGTCATATCTGACTCCCGGATCCTCTCATCTCTCTGACCGACAGGAGACCCGATGTACACGCTCTATGGCAAGAAAGGCTCGGGCTCGGCCTCGACGCGAGGCCGCGCTGGAAATCATCGGCGCTCCCTATCGCGTCGTCGAGACAGCCTCGTGGGCCACCAACGCGGCATTCGAGGAGCTGCTGAAATTGAATCCGCTGGGCCAGATCCCGACGCTCGTGCTGCCCGACGGCAGCGCGCTCTCCGAAAGCGCGGCGATCCTCCTCCATCTCGGCGACGCGCACCCGAAAGCGGGCTCCTGCCGCGCGAACGGCCTCGGCGCGGGCGCAGGCGATGCGCGGGCTCGTGTTCATCGCGGCGAACTGCTATGCCGCCATCAGCGTCATCGATTTCCCCGAGCGCTGGTGCAAGGACGCCGACGAGGCGACGCAGGAGCGCATCCGCGCCGGCACGCGCGCGCGCCTGCACCAGTACTGGGAAATGTTCGCCGATCTCTTTCCGGCGCGGCCGTACCTGGGCGGCGAGGCGATCGGCGCGCTCGATCTCCTCGCCGCCGTCGTGTCGAAATGGTCGGGAGCCCGGCCGCACCTGCCAAGGCGCGGCCGGCGTTCCACGAAACGCTGTTGCGCATCGAAGCGCGAACCGAAGGTCGCGCCGGTGTTCGCCCAGCACTGGCCGCCCGGTTGATTTTCTCCACGCGCACAACCCTGAAGGAGGCGAGCATGGCCGTCAAACCCATTCCCGAGGGTTATCACAGCGTCACGCCGTACCTCATCCTCGACGACGCCACGCGCGCCGCTCGAGTTCTACAAGAAGGCCTTCGGCGCCGTCGAGCTGCTGCGCATGCCCGCTCCCGGCGGCAGGATCGGCCACGCCGAGATCAAGATCGGCGATTCGCCGATCATGCTCGCCGACGAAATCTCCGGAGATGGGCCATCGCAGCGCGCGCACGCTCGGCGGCTCGCCGATTTCGCTGATGGTCTATGTCGAGGATGTCGATGCGCAGGTCGCGCAGGCCGTCGCCGCCGGCGCGAAGCTCGTCCGGCCGGTCGCGGACCAGTTCTACGGCGACCGCACCGGCGGCGTCGACGATCCGTTCGGCTATCACTGGTATCTCGCCACCCACGTCGAGGACGTCCCGCCGGACGAGCTCGCGAAGCGCGCGGCGAAAGCGATGGGCTGAAATCAGGCTTCGTCGGATGAATCCCGCCCTCGCCGCCGTGCTGTCGAATCCCGCCATCTGGCGCGGCGGCGACTGCGCGCCCGAGCCCGCCGCGCTGCCGTCGGGCTTTCCCGCGCTCGACGCCATGCTGCCCGGCCGCGGCTGGCCGGGCAGCGCGTTGACCGAGATCGTGCTCGAGCGCGAAGGCATCGGCGAGCTCCGCCTCACGCTGCCGGCGCTCGCGCGGTTGCAGGCGCAGGGCCGCGACGTCGCCTGGATCGCGCCGCCGCACGTGCCGTACGCGCCGGCGCTGATCGCGGCGGGACTCGACCTCGCGCGGCTTCTCATCGTCCGCTGCCGGAGCCCCGCCGATCAGCTGTGGGCCTACGAGCAGGCGCTGCGCGCGCCCGAATGCGGCGCCGCGTTCGCGTGGCTCGGCTCGCACGACGACCGCCCGATGCGCAGGCTCGCGGTCGCCGCGCGCGAAGGCCGCACGTGGGGCGTGCTCTGGCGGCGTCCCGGCCAGCGTGCGATCGCCGTCCACCGCATCGCTGCGGCTCTCCCTCGCGCCGCGCGAAGGCCGCCTCGCGGTGCGCGTGTTGAAGCGCCGCGGCGGCGATCTCGCGCAGCCGGCCATCATCGACGTGCCGCCGGCAGCCGCATGCCGCACCTCGATCCCCGCACCAGCGCAGGTCGGGCTCTGTCCCTCCACATGGCCGCGCTGCCGACGTCCCGCCATCCGGCAAACTAGGCCTGTTCACACTATGTCTCCTCTCCCTCGCCCACCACTTCTTCACGATGGCCTGCAACAACGCCTGGGCGAACCATCGCCTGCTCGCCGCGTGCAGCCGGCTCTCGCAGGCCGACTTCGTCGCGCCGCGGACGAGCTTCTTCCCCACGCTCAAGGCGACGCTCAACCACAACCTCACCGTCGACTGGTATTACGTCGACGCGCTGGAACGGGCGTTCCGACGGCGAGCCGCCCAATCGCGACGTCGATCGCTTCTTCGAGCCGGAAGAGCCCTGCGCGACATGCGCGAGAGCTCGCGCCGGAGCAACGGGCCGTCGATCTGCGCCTCGTCGCCGCGTGCGGCACGCTGACCGACGCCATGCTCGCAGGCCCCGGTGCCGGTGATGCGGCGCGCGGGCATCGCGACCGAGAACGCGACGCGCCTCCTCGCGCATCTGTTCCAGCATCAAATCCATCATCGGGGCCAGGCGCACGCGATGCTCGCCGGCACCGCCGGTCAAGCCGCCGCAGCTCGACGAATTCTTCTGCGCGAACGAGGCGCACCTGCGCGCGGCCGAGCTCGCCGAGCTCGGGCTTTCGGAGACGGCCATCTGGGGCGAGCCTTCCGCTTGATGAGTCTACGCCCGATGCGCTTCGCCACGCTCCGCCATGCTCTGGGCCTGCCTCTTCCTGCCCTCGCTGCCCGCTCGACGTTTTCGCGCGAGGGCGCTCGCCCGCTGACGCCGCGAAGCCGTTCGCGGTGACCACCGGCGGCCGCACGCCGCGCATCGTCGGCGCCAACGCGGCCGCGCGCGATGCCGGGGTGCATCCCGGGCAGCTCGTCTCGGCATCGCTCGCGCTCTCGCCCGACCTCGTGTTGCGCGAGCGCGATCCGGAGGCCGAGTCCGCGGCGCTCGAAGCCGTGGCCTCGTGGGCGACGCAGTTCACGCCGGCCATCGCTCTTGCGCCGCCCGATGCCGTGCTCGCCGAGATCGGCGGCAGCCTGCGGCTTTTCGGCGGCCTGACGGCATTGACGGCGCGGCTTTCCGCAAGGCGCGCACGACCTGGGCTATGCCGCGCAATGGGCATTCGCACCCACTTCCGCGCGCGGCCCTGCTGTTCGCGCGTGCGCAAACGGGACAAGAGGGATCCGATCTCGATTTCCCCGGGCATGGCTCGACGCGCTCGCCTCGCTGCCGCTCTCCCTCGCCGAGGCCGATCCCGCCGCCGTCGCGACACTCAAAGCCGCCGGCATCGCGACCTTCGGCCAGGCCTTCGCATTGCCGCGCGCCGCGCTGGCACGGCGCGTGGGCGAGGATTTCGTCGGCCTCCTCGATCGCGTGCGCGGGCTCGTTCCCGAGCTGCGGCCGCTGTTCGTGCCGCCGCCGCGTTACTCGGGAAAGCTCGACCTGCCGGCGCCGGTGACCACCGCCGATGCGCTCGTGTTCGCGGTGAACCGGCTCGTTTTCGAATTGGCGGGATGGCTCACGGGCCGCGGACTTGGCGTCGACCGAGATGTCCCTCGCCCTCGCGCATGAACGTTACGTCGGCATTGCGACCGGCGTGTCGGCCACCATCGTCGAGCTTCGCGCTCGCGGCGCCCGCGGCGCGAGCCCGCGCATCTCATCGCGGTGCTGCGCGAGCGGCTGGCGCGCGTCGTGCTGCCCGCGCCGGTCGAGGCGATCACGCTCGACGACCGTGGCAACCGCCCTCTCGCCGGCCGCAACCTCGGACTGCTCCCCGGCGACGAGGCCGCCGCGACCGTTCCACTGCTCGACCGGCTGCGCGCGCGGCTGGGCGAGGCCGCGGTGACGCTCGTCACGCCGCATCGCCGAGCATCGGCCCGAGCGCGCGTGGCGCGAAACGAGGATCGAGCTCGAAAAGGGAATCGCATACGCGGTTGCACGGAGCAGCCGGGAAAGAAGGAAATCGCTGGGGCCTGTCGCTTCCGACCGCCATTTCCATTCCCGCCTCGCCATCGGCCCGTCTGGCTGCTTGCCGAGCCGGAACCGCTCGGCCATCGGCTCGAAGCGCAACCCTGGGTGCTGCGCGACGGGCCGGAGCGGATCGAGTCGGGGTGGTGGGACGGCGCCGACGTGCGCCGCGATTACTTCATCGCCGAAAATCCGCGCGGCGAAACGGTGTGGATCTATCGCGACCACCGCTACGGGACCGACGACGGCGAATGGTTCGTGCATGGCTTGTTCGCTTGAGCGCGCACTACTCCGGCCCAGAGTCGGCTACCCGCCCGCGGATGCAGCGGACAGCTCAGATGCCGGCGAACCACTGGTAGCCCTGGTCTTCCCAGTAGCCGCCCTTGCCGCCCGCGATGCGCGCGAAACTCTGCACGAGCTCGATGCGCATGACGTACTTCGCGTGCTTGTAGCCGAGCTGCCGCTCGACGCGCAGCCGGATCGGGCGCGCCGTTGGCGACCGGCAGCGCGGCGTCGTTCATCTCGTAGGCGAGGATCGTCTGCGGATGGAACGCGTCCTCGAGATCGATGCTCTCGTAGTAGAGATCCGTGCCGTCGTCCGCCATCGGATCGGCGCAATGGAACACGACGAAGCGCGCCTCCGGGCTTCGGCCGCACGGACTCGAGCAGCGCGGCGAGCCGCGCGCCCTTCCACTTCGCGATCGCGCTCCAGCCCTCGACGCAATCGTGGCGCGTGATCTGCGTGCGGCTCGGCAGCGCGCGCAAGCTCGGCGAGCGAGAGGCTCGCCGGAGCGTCGACGAGGCCGTCGACGACGAGCCGGTAGTCGGCAAAAGCGTTGGCCAGCGAGCGTCCGATAGGCGTCGCGAGTCCGGCTCCGCCGTTCCGTTGCTGCGAAAGCGTCGGCGAGCGATCGGCGTCCGTGAACTCCTGCGCCATCGACTTGCGCGACGTGACCGGCGTGCGCGACCGCGGAGCTCGCGGTCTCGCCGGCGCCCAGCACCTTCGGGAACCATTCGGTCTGCGACAGCCGCTCGCAGCCGCCGAGCGACGAGCGCGCCCGCCGCGCCGAGCGTGCGCGCGAGAAAGCGCCGGCGCGTCGTCACGCGTTGGATTCATGGCGCTCCTCCACGCGGATGCGATAGCGGCCCGTGATCATCGAGCGCAGATGATTCCAGAGCCCCGAGACGATCACCTCGAACACGTGGATCGCCACGAAAGCGACGAGCAGCCAGGCGGCGACGAAATGGATCGTCCGCGCCGCCTGCCGGCCGCCGAAGAGATCGACCCAGCCGGGAAGCACCGAGTTCATCCACGGGCTCATCGCGAGGCCCATCAGGATGATGAGCGGCAGCAGCACGAAGATCACCACGAGATAGGCGAGCTTCTGCAGCACGTTGTAGCGCTTCGCCGCCTCGCCGGTCGGATGGCGGAAGCGCAGGTGATCGCGAATCGACCGGCCGATCGAGCGCCAGTCGTTGCGGTCGGGCGCCAGGTCGCGCGCAAGGTGCCGGCTCGCCGCCGCAGTAGGCGACGTAGACGAGGCCGTTGATCAGCAGCACCCAGGCGAAGAAGAAGTGCCAGGCCGCGCCATCGACAGCCAGGGATTGTCCGGGATCGTCATCCACCACGGAAAGCCGCGCGCCGACAGCTGGCCGTCGGCCGATCTTCGACAACGCCGAGCACGCCGGTCGTGTCGAACTCGTGGCCGAAGATGCGCGTCGTGCCGATGGCGCCCGACTCGCGTCGCTCTGCCTCGCGCCGATCGCCAGCACCGGGGGCCGCGCCGGTGTACGACGACTTGCCCGCCCAGTAGAGATTGCGGATGCGCGTTGAAGATCTGCAGCCCGCTCATCAGCAGGATCGTCAGCGCGACGACGTTCGTCCAGTGCATGAGGCGCACGGGAAGCGAGTGGCGATAGTACAGAGTAGTCCCGCGCGGGTGATCCGCCGGCATGCTGGCGTGCGGCATGTCCTCGCTCCGGTCAGGTGATGCGGATTGGTCGCGCCGCGCGCGCATGCTATCCCTACGGCGCGAGATCGAGCGCGCCGGTGAGATCGCCGGCGCCGGCGCGCGCGCCGGGCAGCGGCTCGAGGCCGAAGCGGCGCGTGATGAACTTGATGATCGACGTCGTGTCGTAGGACGTGTGATCGACGTAGCCGCGCTTCGCGAACGGCGAGATGATGATCGCCGGGATGCGCGATCCGGGACCCCAGCGATCGCCCTTGGGCGGCGCCACGTGGTCCCAGAAGCCGCCGTTCTCGTCGTAGGTGAAGATGATCGCCGTCGACGCCCAGAGCGGGCTCGCCTTGATCCTGCGCGACGAGCTCCGCGACGTGGACGTCGCCCGACAGCACGTCGGTGTTGCCCGGATGCTCGTTGAGCGATCCCTGCGGCTTGTAGAACGCGACCTGCGGGCAGGTCGCCGCTTGTCGATGCCGGCGACGAGGTCGCGTGTAGTCCTTGAGGTGCCGCTCGCGATCGCGGCGTGCCCGGGGCGAAGCGCGCGAAATAGTTGAACGGCTGGTGATGCGTGACGAAATACGGCGCGCCTGGCTCGTTGTTGGCGATGACCATCCGCTTCGCCGTCGGGCGGCTGCATGCCGTCCTTCGACCGCCGCGTTCCACGCGCCCGACGTACCACGCCCACGAGATGCCCTTCGCCGACAGCGTGTCGCCGATCGTCTTGAGCGTCTGCGGCGGCAGGACGTGCTTCGTCGGATCGGCAGCGCGCGGGTCGCCGCCCTTGGCCGGCGGCACGCGCGATCGGCTGCTACGGCGGCTGGTTGGTGGTGAGCGCGTAGCCGTCCGGCGTGAATTCGCCCGGCACGAACACCGCCGGCCCGGCGAGCGCCGACGACGGCGAATCCGGCCGTGCGCTTGAGCCAGCCGCGGCTCGTCGAGCTGCGCGCGCAGGTTCGTCCGGCGCGTTCGGATCGACCGGCGTGCACGCGCAGATCAGCCAGAAGTGGTTGAGGAACGAGTCGCCGAACGCGCCCATGAAGAAGTTGTCGGCGAGCGCGTATTCCTGCGCCCAGCTTCCACATCGGCAGCGTCGAGCCGTCGTAGTAGCCCATCGGCAGCGCGCCGGCATCGGACACCTCGACGAAGCGGTCGTTGCGCCCGCCGTTGATCTGCTCCTGCTGCGGATAGAACTTGTGGATCGAGATCGCGCGTCGGCATCGACAGCGGCATGTTGATCGGCGGCGCATCGATGCGGAACGGCTTGTTCGGCAGATCCTGCTGGAATACGCCGGATCCGGCATCCTTGCCCTTCCACACCGGCGGCAGGTGCGGCAGCGGCTTGCCGTCGCGGTCGACCTGCGTGTACTGCTCGGGCGTCGCGTTGGCGATCCCGTTGGCGCCGGGAAAGAGACCGTACAGATGGTCGAAGCTGCGGTTCTCGGCGTAGATGACGACGATGTGCTGGATGCGCGTCGAGGCCGCGGCTTGGCGCGTCGGCGGCGTCGCGCAGGCGGCGAGCAGCGCCGCAGCCCCATCGCGGCGAGACCCCATGTCTTCATGCGTCGAATCGTCCATGCTTTCCTCCTTCAGCGCGTCATTAGTCAAGAGTGACACGGCGCGCGGACGGTTCCGGCGCGGTCGTGCCGCGCCGTGAGCTGCGACCTCGTCGCCCTTGCTTGCCCTGCACGATCCATTCGATCTTCGCGCGGTCGTCGGTGACGTTGTGATCCGGCCAGAACGACACGCCGGTGTGCTTGTACGCCTTGCCTTCGAGCTGGCCCAGCTCCTCGCGGCGCTTGCCGTGCGACGAGCGTCGCGCCTGCCGGCAGCGCGATCTCCGCGATCACGCCGCGGACGACCTTGCGCTCCAGCGCCCGCTTCGACACGTAGCTCGGCAGCCACCCGGTATTCTGCACGACGAGCCGCACCCGCCAATGGCCGTCGCCGAGCGCTCGGCGCGCGGCGGCGACGAGCTCCAGCTTCGGCGACGTCAGCGCCTGCCAGACGAGCCACTTCGGAAAGCGCGCGACCTCGCGCTCGAGGAACGCCGGCGGCGGATTGCCGAACGCGTGGAAGCGGTTCCAGCCGCCGATCTCGACGCGGCCCGAGCTGCGGATGGTCGAACGGCTTCCACGCGATGTGCGCGATCCCGCCGAGCTTGTCGACGTTCCAGCGATAGAGCTTGAGGTCGTCCTCGATCGGATGATCGCGGAACCAGTCGATGTACTTGTAGTTCTTGATGCCCGCTTCGCGCATCGGGCTCCAGATCTCGACGACCCAGCTGAACATGCCGAGGTGGTCGTAGACCCAGTCGAACACGCCGCCGATCACCTGCTTCGGGTGGTAGCGAAACTCCTCGTAGACCGAGATGGCCGGATAGCCGGTGAGCTCGGTGCCCTTCGTCGCCGGTGCGGCGATAGTGCCAGAGGTCCTCCGCATGCATCTCGCTCGTCGGCGCAGGTGGTCGAACGGACGCAGCAGCACGCCCGCCCAGGTGTGAAAGGCGACGCCGCCGGTGATGTTCGGATGGCTGACGATGAACGACGACGACGGCGCGGACTTCCGGCTCCGACGTCGGGAACGGGCCCGGCGCCGAGCTGCTCGAATTCCTGCCGCCAGTTGGCCGGGAAATTTCTATTGAGATCAAGTCCTTGCTTGTTCTTCTTCACGCGTAACGTGAAGCCATCCCAGGCCTCGATCGTGCCTTCGGGCAGGATGCGGTAGTAGCGTGCCGCCGGTTTCGATCGGATCGCGGCCGGACCATGAGCCCGGGCTGCTCCGGGTGGTCCTTCCACAGGCCGTTCGGATCGGGAATGCGCATCTGCAGGATGCGGCCGTCGCCGTCGATGTCCTCGACGGTCAGCCCCTCGATCTCGTCCTCGTCCCACGGATAGGGACGCGTGCTCGAGCGCACCCACTTCGGCTTGTCGGCGAGCGCCCATTCGGCGCCATCCGGATTGAAGCGCGGGCAGACGTAGAACGCGCGGGTGTCGAGCGCGCGCGTGACGTCCGGATCCTTGCCGTATTGCGTGACCAGCGTGTGCAGGAAGTAGAGATGCGGCCACCGAGGCCGCGACTTCGGTCGCGTGGATGTTGCCGTCGACCCAGAACGCGCGGCTTCTCGGCCGCGGGTCCGGTGGCGGCGCTGGTCACGGTCAGCACCCAGATGTCGCGCCCCTCGTGGCTCTTGCCGATCGACTCGATCGACACGAGGCTCGGGATATTCGCGCGGCGAAGGCCTCGAGGATCCCCGTCCAGCTCGGCGTAGCGGTAGAAACGATCGAAGGCGACGGCGGGCATGGTGGCGACGGATGGAGTCGAGGCGATGCGCGGCGTGGGAATCCGGGCCGCGCCACAGGGTCGCCATCTTACCGGCGTTCGGCCAGGCCGGCCGGGCGGCGTCGACCACCGCGAGCTCTCTCTCTCGACAGCCGATGGCGCGGTGACTACCGCATGGATATACGGTATCCTCGAGTAGTGTGCAACGGCGAACAGAACGAAGCGGCGCTCGACGATCATCATTCCCAATCCGGCAAGGGGGAGCGATGGCAGACGCGGCAAAGGCTGGCCCCGGAATGCAAGAACGGTCACGGACCGATGCTCCTGTCCACCGCCCAGGATGGGCATCCCATCCCTTATGCGCGGGGGTCGATCGGCGGCTTCGCCTTGTGTCGCCTATCGGTGCCCCGTCTGTGCCTACCGCGAATTCCGCGCCTGCAGTACGAGGTCAGCACCCGACGGTCGCTCGTGAAGATCCGCCCGTCTTGCGCCTGCGGGCGGTCTGTTCCGGGCGCTTTCGTGCGGATCCTGCGCCGGTTGACGCGGCGGCTGGATGCTTCCGCTTACGCCGAACTGCATTGCCTCTCGAATTTTTCGTTCCTGCGCGGCGCGTCGCATCCGGAGGAGCTGGTCGAGCGCGCGCAGAGCGCTGGGCTACGCGGCGCTCGCCCTCACCGACGAATGCTCGTTCTCGGGCATCGTCCGCGCGCACGTCGCCGCGAAGAGCGCCGGGCTTCCGCTCGTCATCGGCAGCGAGGTGACGCTCGCGGACGGCATGAAGCTCGTGCTGCTCGCCACCGACCGCGCGAGCTACGGCGACCTGTCGCAACTGATCACGCGCGGGCGGCGCAGCGCGCGAGAAAGGCAGCTACGCGCTGACGCGCGACGATGTCGCGGCGTTCGCGGCCCGCCTCCTCGCGCTTTGGGTGCCGCCCGATCGGAAATCGGGGCCGATACGGCTTCGACCCCGATTTCGCGCCGATGATGCCGCGCTCGCCGCCGCGCGCTGGGTAGCCGCCGTCTTTCCCGGCCGGGCGTGGATCGCCGTCGAGCTCTTCGCCCGCGCCGGCGATCGCGCGCGGCTCGCGCATTGCGCAGCGCTCGCGCACGCGACCGGCCTGCCGCAGGTGGCCGCCGGCGACGTCCACATGCACGTGCGCGCCCGGCGCACGCTGCAGGACACGCTCACGGCGATCCGCGTGAAGCGGCCGCTCGCCGAATGCGGCTACGCGCTTCACCCGAACGGCGAGCGGCACCTGCGCTCGCGCGCGCGGCTCGCGTCGATCTATCCGCCCGAGCTGCTCGCGGAGACCGTCGCGATCGCGCAGCGCTGCACGTTTTCGCTCGACGAATTGCGCTACGAATATCCGGAAGAGATCGTGCCGCCGGGGCACACGCCGGCGTCGCATCTGCGCAAGCTCACCGAGGAAGGACTGGCGAGGCGGTATGGGCCGGCGACGCGCTGCCCTCCCGACGTGCGCGAGCTGATCGAGCACGAGCTCGCGCTGATCGCGGAGCTGAGCTACGAGCCGTATTTCCTCACCGTCCACGACATCGTCGCGTTCGCGCGCTCGCGGCGACATCCTCTGCCAGGGCCGCGGCTCGGCGGCCAACTCGGCCGTCTGCTACGCGCTCGGCATCACCGAAGTCGATCCCGTCGCGGATGAGCATGCTGTTCGAGCGCTTCATCTCGAGGGAGACGCAACGAGCCGCCCGACATCGACGTCGACTTCGAGCACCAGCGGCGCGAGGAGGTGATGCAGTACGTCTACGCAAAATACGGCCGCGACCGCGCGGCGCTCGCCGCGACGCTCATCACCTACCGGCCGAAGAGCGCCGTGCGCGACGTCGGCAAGCGCGCTCGGCCTCGACCTCGCGCAGGTCGATCGCCTCGCCGGCATGTTCGCCTGGTGGGACGGCCGCGAGGTCGAAGCCGAGCGGATCCGCGAGGCGGGCTCGAGCCCGACAACCCGGTGCTCGTCCGTCTCGTCACGCTGACGGGCGAGCTGATGGGCTTTCCGCGCCACCTGTCGCAGCACGTCGGCGGCTTCGTCATCGCGCGCGACCTGCATCGAGCGGATGGTGCCGGTCGAGAACGCGGCCATGGCCGACCGCACCGTCCTGCAGTGGGACAAGGACGATCTCGATGCGCTGGGCTTGCTCAAGGTCGACTGCCTGGCGCTCGGCATGCTCTCGGCGATCAGGCGCTGCCTCGACATGGTGTCGCGGCTGCGGGGACACGCGTTGACGGTGCAGGACATCCCCGCCGAGGACCCCGAGGTCTACGCGATGTGCCAGCGCGCCGACACCATCGGCGTGTTCCAGATCGAGTCGCGCGCGCAGCAGTCGATGCTGCCGCGGCTGAAGCCGGCGTGCTTCTACGACCTCGTGATCGAGGTCGCCATCGTGCGGCCCGGCCCGATCCAGGGCGGGATGGTGCATCCCTACCTGCGCCGGCGGCAGGGCATCGAGCCCGTCACGTATCCGAGCGATGCGGTGCAGGAGCGTGCTCGAGCGCACGCTCGGCGTGCCGATCTTCCAGGAGCAGGTGATGCAGCTCGCGGTCGTCGCGGCGGGCTTCACGCCGGGCGAAGCCGATCATCTGCGCCGCTCGATGGCGGCGTGGCGGCGCAAGGGCGGCCTCGAGCACTTCGAGCAGCGCCTGGTCGACGGCATGGCGCGCGCGCGGCTATGCCGAGGCGTTCGCGCGGCAGATCTACCAGCAGATCCTGGGCTTCGGCGAGTACGGCTTTCCGGAATCGCACTCGGCGTCGTTCGCCCTCATCGTCTACGTCTCCGCGTGGCTGAAGCGCTACGAGCCCGCGGCGTTCACCGGCGCGCTGCTCAACTCGCTGCCGATGGGCTTCTACGCGACCGTCGCAGCTCGGTGCAGGACGCCCGCCGGCACGGCGTCGAAGTGCGGCCCGTCGGACGTGACGGTGAGCGACTGGGACTGCACGCTGGAGCAAGCGGGTCGAGACGACTGTTGGCGGAACGGATCCCAGGCCAGGGCGCTGCAAGAGAAGCGTCCGACCTCGCGCTCCCGCGTTGCGTCTCGGTCTTCGCGTCATCGCCGGGCTCTCGGAAGCCGGCGCGCAACGGATCGTCGCCGCGCGCACGGGCGGCGCCGTTCGCGAGCGTGGCCGATCTCGCGCATCGCGCGGAGCTCGACCGCCGCGACCTGGCCCGTCTCGCCGAGTCCGACGCCCTCGCGGCGCTCGCCGGCGCATCGCCACGACGCGGCGTGGGACGTCGCCGGCGTCGAGCGGCTGCCGCCGCATTGATCGCAGGCAGCACGTTCGCGGAAGCCGATCCCGGATCTGCCGCCGCCGACCGAAGGCGAGGACATCGTCGCCGACTACCGGGCCCTCTCGCTCACGCTGCGCCGGCATCCGCTGTCGCTCCTGCGCGGCAAGCTGCAGCAGCGGCGGCTCGCCACGGCCGCCGAGATCGCGGAGACGCCGCACGGCCGCATCGTCCGCACGGCGGGCATCGTCATCGGCCGGCAGCGTCCCGACACCGCGAGCGGCGTGGTCTTCGTCACGCTCGAGGACGAAACCGGCGCCACCAACGTGATCGTCTGGCGCGATCTCGGCGACCGCCAGCGCCGCGAGCTGCTGGGAGCGCGGCTGCTCGCGGTCTTCGGCAAGGTGGAGCGCGAGGGCCGGGTCGTCCACGTGCTCGCGGGACGGCTCGCGGATCTTTCCCCGATGCTGGGCAATCTCGAGACCCACTCGCGGGATTTTCACTAATCAGTCGTCGAACAGCACCTCAGCGACGCTTTCACCGCGCCTACTCCGCATCGTTAGAAAAAGTCACGGGCAAAGACCAGTTTTCAGGGACGACGAACTTCAGGAGTCGCCGGGAGGCCTTCCGGAGGCCAATCTGCATGAGCGCGAATTTAACGACGCCAATCGGCAGCGGTCGACCAGATGATCATAGCCGCGATTCACGCTGCGACCCGCTTGGCAGTGGGCGCGACGGATGCTGTTGGCATCCTTTGGTTGGTGGGGGAGAGAGCCGAGGCCGGATACCGGCGCGTTCACGATTCCGCTATCAACATCGAATCGGTTCAAAGTCAGCCGGCAGCTCGGTGGTTCATCGATAAGTGAGGCGTTGCCTCGGCGTTGACCGGGAGTCGGTCCTCTTCCAGGAGTTCGTCTGCATGAGCCCCCAAGGGAAGGTATTTTGCAGCCACCGTGGTGTCGACAAAGCTGAGGTCAGGCGTTTGCGCGGAAGCTGCACGCGACGCAGGTATCGACGCTGGTTTGACCAGTGGGAGGTTGCTTCGCCGGCGACGACATCGTAGCAAGCATGAATCGCCGGGCTCGACAGGGTGCGACGTCGGGCTGCTTTGTTGTTCTTCTCGAACAAACCGTGGCCAGGAAAGTGGTTCGACAACGAGCAGTCATCCGCTCGTTGTCGCCATAACAAAGGACGGCGTCCTGCGTGGTCCCATCCATGATCGACGCGGACGTCGAACCCACAGCGCCGCCCGCTCGCTCGCCGCAGCATCGAGGATTTATCGCCAAAGATCGTAGACGCCATATCAACGGGGTTAGCCGCAAGCCGAAGCTTGGCCCGCCGGCGACAGCGCAGCCCGATGTCGCTTCACTCTGTGCCGCAGCTCGGTCAATGGCCTGGGCGGCTGCCCGGCCGCTATGCTTTTTGCGCGATGGTGAGAGGTTGCGCGCACGAATGGCGTGCCGTTAACGGCTCACCTCGAGCAGAGCTACGCGGAAGATAACGCGCGGCCATGCCAAATAAAGCAGTCCCGCCGAGAAGCCGTGCATCAGTCATAGTAAGGCCCTCGCGTGGAGCTCGGCGGCTGGAAGCGTGCTTCTTCGCCGGAGAGATCGGTCAGGCTGCTGGCGGAGTCCGGTGCGAATGGCGCGTGCGAGCTGTGCTTCGAAGCAAGCGACCGAGCACCAACGCGCTACCTTTCGAGCGGCACCTCTCCAATGGCACCGATGCCAGCGCTGCAGCCGGCGTGAGCGTGCCCACATCGTCGCCGGAGCCAAGGTGATTGCGCGTCGTGCGTGCCTCACCGCGCCAGGTGCTTGTTGGGGGTGGGAGGCGCCGGACGAAGGCAAGTCGAAGAACGCCGTGCTCGACCTCGAGGAACGAGCTGAGGCATTCTCGACGCAGTCTCCCCGCGGCGCGGTACGACAATGTCGAGGTGCGCTTCCTCGAGGGTCGGCCATCCGGTAGCCGAGATCGGCAAAGCGCTGGCGCAGGATGAACATCACGTGCTGCATCTGTCGTGCCATGGCGGGCGGAGCAATCGAGCTCGAGGACGGTGCGCCGGTGCGTGTGACGGCCAGCGGGGAAACCACGCACGGCTCCAGCGCGCCGGCCACACCGTCCCCCTGGTGTTTCTCTCTTCGTGCCACGGCAGGACGGCGGGGGCGAAGCCGCGAGCATGGCCAGCTGAGTTTGATTCGCAGAGGCGTTCCACTCGTGCTCTCGATGCAGACCCGCGTCACCGTCATATGCGTCAGGCTAGCGCGTGAGTTCTACGCGGAACTGGCCAACCGCGAAACGCCGCTCGCCAGCGATGCCTAGCCGTAGCGCAGCAGAAGCTCGAAGCAAGCACGGCTCAAGGCCGTCGCCCATGGCGCGGGTCGCTCGAAACGCAACCAGGAGTATGCGACGGCGTCGCTTTGGCGCCGAGAGCGAAGTCAGGCTGGTCGACTATGCGCTCGATCGAGTGCCGCTGCGCAGGCCGCCGGTACACCGCGTCACGGTCGGTACCGCAGCTTGGCATCGGCGAGCTGGTCGGTCGACGTCGCGAGCTACGCAGTTTGCTCCGTGTGCTGCGCGATCACGAAGAGAGCGTTCAGGCTATTAAGCAAGAAGGCAGGCGTGGTGCTCACCGGTATCGGCGGCGTGGGCAAGAGTTCGCTCGCGGGTCGCGCGATGTCGCGCCGGGAAGAAGGCTGGAACCTCGCGCCGACGACGGTGGCCGCCTCAGCGTGGGCGGCATTGCGATGGCGCTGGGTGCTGGACTGGCTGATCACCCCGATCCACAGATCGTCGCGCTGGGCAGACAGCTCGCCGCCGACCCGCAGCTCGACGCGCCTGAATGGCATTGGCGGAGCTGCTACAGACCCAGCCCGTGCTGCTGGTGCTCGATAATTTCGAGAGGTAACCTCGACGTCGGCGGCAAGAGTTATCTGGACGGCGTTTGCGGCGATATGGCTGCGCTATTCGCCGAGCGCGCGCAAGCGGGAAGCTCCTCATCACTGTCGCTACCGCTACCGGAGGTGAGGCATTCTTTGCACGCACCAGCCGCTCCTGGCCCACTTTGAGCGCCGCCGAAACGCGCAAGCTCTTCGCGGCGGCTACCCGGCATCCACGGCCTTAAGGAAGAGGAGCTCAAAGAGGTCATGCACCATCGGTGGCCATCCGCGCATGCTGGAGTACCGCCCGACGGCATCCTGCGCAGGGCAACGCTCGCCCTACCGCCGTCGCTGACGGTTGCGGCGGCGGCGAAAGACGCTGGGATGTCACTCAGGCGGACGTCAGGACCTCGATGAAGCGCTGCGTAACACCGTATGCACCTCGGCGCACGCGATATCCTGCTCGATGGCTCGCCGCGCTTGCTGACGCTGCCAAGGATACCGAGACGCTACTGCAATGCGCACGGTCTCCTCGCTGCCGATCGATGCTGGCGGAGTTGCGCATGCCATGGTTGATGCCGCGCCTAGTGCCGGCCAGACTCGCGATGCGCAGATGGCACTGGAGCGGCTCGTCGACCTCTCGCTAATCACCGCCCTCGGGAACCCAGCCAGTTCTGAATTTACACCACGCTGGACGCCGAAGCGCTAGCGGCAGCTCGATTCAGGCGGGCTACGAACGCTAGCACTTCGCGTACGGGTAGATCGACTTTCGCGTGGTAGCGCCGGGGCATTCCCTTCGAGCATCGCCCGAAGCCACGCTGCCATTTATTCGATGCCGAGTTGTTTGATGACGCTTCGCAGCTTGCCCTGCAGATCACGACGTTTCTTGTCGGCAGCCAGCAGTCAGTGGCCGCTGTCGCATTCGCCAGCGAGATACGCCGCCTGCCCGTCACTCCACCAACTGGGCGCCGCTGGCGATCTCAGCCCAAAGCTACCAGCAGCGCTTGGCTTCACGCAGCACGCGCTCAATGCGCTATCGCTCGCTGCTCGCCGCGCATGAGGAGCGTGTCCTCGCGGCCCGAGTGCCGATTACCAGCGCGACCTGTCTGTCGCTTACAACAAGCTGGGCGACGTGCTGCGCGCCCTCGGCCAGGCGGCGAAGGCCCGTGCGTTCACGACGTCCTTGACGATCAGAGAGCGGCTGGCGCAAAGCGGAGCCCGAGCGCGCCGACTACCAGCGCGACTGTCTATCTCTTACGAACTGGCGACGTGCTGCGCGCCCTCGGCCAGGGAGGCGAGCAGGCCGCGCGTTCTGAGAAGGACCTGGCGATCGCCGAGCAGCTGGCGCAAAAGTGGACCGAACGCGCCGACTACCAGCGCGACTTGTCTATCTCCTTACGAAAAGCTGGGCGACGTACTGAGCGCCTCGGCCAGAACCCGAGCAAGCCCGTGCGTTCTCCACACGAGAAGGACGTCGCGATCGCCGAGCGTAGCGCAGGCGGAAGACGAGCGCCGACTACCAGCGACCTGTCTGTGTGTCATACAACAAGCTCGGCAACGTTCACCGCGCCTCGGTCAGGGCGACAGGCCCGCGCGTTCTACGAGCAATCCTTGACAGTCATCGAGCGGCTCGCGCAAGCCGTGAACCCGAGCGCGCCGACTACCAGCGCGACCTCGCTGTCTCTTACGATAAGCTGGGCGATGTGCTGCGCGCCCTCGGCCAGGGCGAGAGGCCCATTCTCACCGAGGCGATCTTAACGATCCGAGCGGCTCGCGCAGGCGGAGCCCGGGCGCATGACTACCGGCGCGACCTGTCTGTCTCTTACAACAAGCTGGGTGACGTGCTGCGCGCCCTCGGTCAGGCCGAGCGGGCCCGCGCGTTCTACGAGCTATCCTTGACGGTCATCGAGCGGCTCGCGCAGGCGGAGCGAGCGCGCCGACTACCAGCGTGACTTGCTGGTGTCGCTCTTAGGCGGGATCCGAAACGGATTCAGAACGTGCGCCAGAGTACCTTGCGCGCGGCCGCACGATCCGCTAGTGCTTGAGCGCGCATTTTTGAAGATCGAACAGATCCACCAAATGAAGCCTTCGGATTTGACTAACGCACTACCCATGTCGGCGTCGGGGCGCGGCTTATATGCGCCATCTTGAGACAATCAGGCAATTCGCAGCCGTGCGCGTCGCCCGGACGCTTGGGGAAGTGAGTGGCATGCGTCTCCCTAGGTGCGTCCCCAGCCACGTCAACACGCCTATCGCTGATTCAATGTCCAGTTCTTACACTGCGAGTTGATAGATACCCGGCTTTGTGAAGCCGACGCGCAGCAGGGTCTGCGACGTTCGCAACGCGCTCGGTGGAACGCAAGCCGTTGTCGAGACCCACGGTCCAGCCGGAGGATATCTGACAGCTACGCGGGCAACCGCCGTTTTTCGACCGGGTGCTGGAGAGGCCGGGTCGCCTGCACCTGTGCAGAGATTCGCCGGTGGGGAACGACGACATGCACGATGGCGAAGCCCGAATTCGACCTCGGCGGTGATCGGCGGCGGCGCGGGCGGGCTCGTCGTCGCCGCGGGCGGCGCGGCGCTGGGCGCCAAAGGTCGCGCTCGTCGAGAAGCACAAGCTCGGCGGCGACTGCCTGTGGTACGGCTGCGTGCCGTCGAAGACGCTGATCAAGTCGGCGCGCATCGCGCACGAGATGCGGCATGCCGACCGGTGGGCGCTCGCGCCCGCTGCGCCGCAGCCGGACCTCGCCCGCGTCATGGAGCGCGTCGCCGCGGTGATCGAGGGCATCGAGCCCAACGACAGTCCCGAGCGCTTCCGCGGCCTCGGCGTCGACGTCATCTTCGGCGACGGCCGGTTCGTCGGCCGGACGCGTTCGAGGTCGACGGCCGCCGCCTCACGGCGAAGAGCGTTCGTCATCGCCACCGGCTCGCGGCCCGCGGTGCCGCCGATTCCCGGCCTCGACGCCGCGCCCTACCTCACCAACGAGACGGTGTTCGACCTGCGCGAGCCGGTGCCGCTCGCTCGTCGTCGCCGGCGCGGGACCGATCGGCTGCGAGATGGCGCAGGCGTTTCGCCGGCTCGGGCAGCGACGTCACCGTCGTCGACATGGCGCCGCAGATCCTGCCGCGCGAGGACGCCGACCTCGCCGCCGTGGTCGCGCGGCGCTCGCGGCCGAGGGCGTGCGCCATCATCTCGGCGCGACGATCGCCGGAGTCTCCGGCCGCGAAGGGCGACGGTGCGCGCTCAGCGCTGCGCGACGCCGACGGCACGCCGACGGAGCTCGCGGCGATCGCATCTGCTGCTGGCCGCTCGGCCGCGCACGCCAACGTCGAGGGCCTCGGCCTCGACGCCGCCGGCGTCGACGCTCGACCGCGGCCGCATCGTCGCCGACGCCGGGCTGCGCACGACCAACCCCGACATCTACGTGATCGGCGACGCCGCCGGCGGCTACCAGTTCACGCACGTCGCCGAGCACCACGCCGGCATCGTGCTGCGCCAGGCGATCTTCCGGATGCGCTGGGCGAAGCCGTCGCCGGTCGTGCCGTGGTGCACGTTCACCGATCCCGAGCTCGCGCGCGTCGGGCTGTCGGAAACCGAAGCGAAGCAGCGCGGCGTCGCGCATCGCGTCTATCGTTTCCCGTTCGACGACATCGACCGCGCGCGCACCGAAGGCGAGACCGAGGGATTCGCCAAGATCGTCACCGATCCGAAGGGCAAGCTCCTGGGCGCGCGCCATCGTCGGGCCGCATGCCGGCGAGCTCATCGCCGAATACGTGCTCGCGCTCGCGCAAGGGATGAACGCGAAGGAGCTCACCGGCGATCATCCACGCGTATCCGACGCTCGCGCAGATCAACCGCCGCGTCGCCGACCAGCGGCTGAAGGAAGGCCTCACGCCGGCGGCGAAGACGTGGATCCAGCGCCTCTTCCGGCCTGCAGGGCGCGTGCGATGAGCGGCGCGAACGCACGACGCGCCGCGCGCCGGCGACGCCGCGGCTGTCGCAAGATCGCGCTGGGCGTCGTGCTGGCGGCTCGGTCGTCGCCTTCTTCGCGCTGGGCGGCCAGCGTTATCTGCAGCCTCGACGCGGTCAAGACCCACCGCGACGCGCTGCTCGCCTTCACGCGACGAGCACTATCGTCGCCGCGCTCGCGATCGCATTCCTGATCTACGTCGGCGCGACGGCGTTGCAGCCTGCCCGGCGGCCTCGTGCTGTCGCTGACGATGGGCTTCCTCTTCGGCCGCTGGGTCGGCACGGTGCTCGTCGTGGTCGCGGCGACGATCGGCGCGACGCTCGTGTTTCTCGCCGCGCGCTACCTCTTCGCCGACGCCGCGCGCCAGCGGCATGGGCGCGCTCGGCGAGAAGATCAACGCCGGGTTCACCGAGAACGCGCTCAACTACCTCCTGTTCCTGCGCCTCGTGCCGTTGTTTCCGTTCTTTCTCGTGAATCTCGCGCCCGCGTTCACGAACATCCGGCTCGCACGTTCGTCGCTGGCGACGTTCATCGGCATCATCCCGCGACGTTCGTCTACGTGAACCTCGGGCAGACGCTCGGGCGCATCGATTCGCTGTCGGGGCTGGTGTCGGTCGGAGACCGTCGGCGCTTTCGTTCTGCTCGGCCTTCTCGCGCTCGTGCCGGTGCTCGTCAGGAAATGGCGAGTCGGCGCGGGCTGGCAGCACACGCGTGATCCTGACGCTACAATCGCGACGGTATCAGCCGCTCCGCTCGAACTGGTCCAATGACCGCATGCACGCCACGCTGCCGCTCCTCAAGGCGACCGACTTTCCCGCCGCTCACCCGCCGCGCGCTCGACACGCTGCAGGTCAATCTCGGCTACCGGTGCAACCAGGCGTGCCACCATTGCCACGTCAACGCGAGCCCCGACCGCAAGGAGATGATGGCGCGGGATACGATCGACGACATCCTGCGCGTGCTCGACGGCCTGCGGGATCGGCACGCTCGACGTCACCGGCGGCGCGCCCGGAGCTCAATCCGCATTTCCGGCATCTCGTCCGCGAGGCGCGGGCAGCGGAACCCGCGTGATCGACCGCTGCAACCTGACGATCCTCAACGAGCCCGGCTTCGAGGATCTCGCGGAGTTCCTCGCCGCGCGAGGGCGTCGAGATCACCGCGTCGCTGCCCTGCTACACGAAGGACAACGTCGACCGGCAGCGCGGCGATCACGTGTTCGAGTCGTCGATCCTCGCGCTGCGCGAAGCTCAACGCGCTCGGGCTACGGCGCTCGACGGCACGCGGTCTCGTGCTCAACCTCGTCTACAACCCGCTCGGCCCGAGCCTGCCGCCCGCGCAGGATCGGCTCGAGGCCGACTACAAGCGCGAGCTCGGCGCGCATTTCGGCATCGTGTTCAACCACCTGTTCACGCTCGCCAACATGCCGATCTCCGCGCTTCGGCTCGACGCTCAT